>Ga0207706_10005861_pt1 | contig 11429 bp, 9 predicted proteins | sample KBSC53metaG_FD_184318 | JGI IMG/M metagenome (GOLD analysis project Ga0207706, IMG submission 184318) | Corn rhizosphere microbial communities from Kellogg Biological Station, Michigan, USA - KBS C5-3 metaG (SPAdes) (version 2) | ecosystem: Host-associated > Plants > Roots > Rhizosphere > Soil ... | reverse complement strand
GGTCTCGTGATTCTGCCAAATGTCGTCAAGATTCTGAATGACAACATCAAGTGGACGACGGATCTTGGCAACGCATTTCTCGCTCAACAGAGCGACGTGATGGACGCGGTGCAGCGGATGCGCGCCAAGGCGAAATCGACAGGAAATCTCAAGACCAATGACCAGCAAAAGGTCGAAACAAAGGTTGTCGAGACCAAAGAAGTGATCGTCATTCAACCGGCAAAGACAGAGGTTGTCTACGTACCGTCCTACGATCCGGTTGTAGTCTATGGACCGCCAGTTTACCCATATCCCCCCTACGTTTACCCCCCGGGATATGCCGTGGCCGGGATGGCACTATCCTTCGGAGTCGGAATGATGGTCGGTGCTGCCTGGGGTGGTGGTGGCTGGGGGTGCGGATGGGGACATAACGACGTAAATATCAACGTCAATAACAACTTCGTCAACAATTCCAACAGAACCAACAACATTCAAGGCGGAAACCGGGTTAACGGCGGGGGAAACAACAGTTGGCAACACAATCCGCAGCATCGCGGCGGAACCCCCTATTCAAACAAGGCGACTGCAAATAAGTACGGCGGAACGGCGCGAGGCGATTCGATGTCATCGCGTCAACAGAATGCCCGGCAAAACCAGGGAATGCAAGGCAACCGCGGGCAATCGGGAGTGGGCGATCGCAACAACTCGGGGAGAGGTGGCGATCGCGGCGGCGCGTCAGTCGGCTCGAATGATCGGGGCGGCGGCAATCGCGGCGCGTCAGCCGGAAACATGGATCGCGGCGGTGGCGGCGGTGGTGACCGCATCGGAAACCAGAAAACTTCTGGCGGTTCCGGCGGCACATTTGGAAGTGGCGGCAGCAACCGCTCCTCCGCGTCGGCAAGTAGCTCGAGGGGATCATCGAGTATGGGATCCCGCGGCGGTGGGGGCGGTAGTCGCGGCGGCGGCGGTCGTGGTGGCGGTGGGCGGCGGTAAACGAAATTCAAGCGAGGATGAAAGTGACTATGAACATCAGAGATATCAAAACGATCAATGTAATTCCGTGGGTAGGTGTCTCGCTTTTAGCTTTCGCGCTTGGATCCACGCGCCTGGTTTCCGCGCAGGCCAACCAATCTGCTAACGCTGTGCAGACCCAGAGTTCGTTCGATACCCCGGAGGCAGCAGCTTCAGCGTTGATCGATGCTGCGGCAAAATTCGATGTGACCTCCATGAGCGCGATCCTGGGGCCTGGCAGCGAAGATCTTGTTGTGACAGCAGATCCAGTATCGGACAAAAAGCGGGCGGAGCAATTTGCCGAGTGGGGGAGAGAGAAGCAATCGATCGAACTTTCCAAAGACAAGAAGCAGGCAATACTTTCTGTAGGCGCCGGGGACTGGCCCTTCACGATTCCGATTGTTAACCGGAAAGGGAAGTGGTATTTCGACTCCAAGCAGGGTCGGACAGAGATTCTCGCACGTCGCATCGGGTCAAACGAGTTAGACGCGATTGCAGTCTGCAGGGGATTTGTAGAGGCGCAAGAGCAATATGCGTCCGAGACGCACGACAATTGGAACCTGCACCAATATGCTCAGAGAATCATCAGCACTCCCGGGAAGCAGGATGGGCTGTATTGGGAGAATGCAGACGGAACGGGCGGTGGTCCTGCGAGCAAAGCGATCGCAAAAGCCATTCAAGAGGGATACAAAGATAAGAGCAGCGCTTTCCACGGGTACTACTACAAAGTTCTCAAGGCTCGCGGACCATCGGCGCCGGGAGGCGCCATCAACTTCGTTATCGACGGAGCCATGATTGGCGGATTCGCATTGGCGGCTGTGCCCGCCGAGTACGGAGTTACGGGCATCAAGAGCTTCATTATTAGTTATGAAGGGATTGTCTACCAGAAGGACCTCGGGCCCAAAACACTGGAGGTGTTTTCTCAAATGGAGGCCTACAACCCCGATAAGACCTGGACTTCGACAGACGATGAATGGCCTTTTGACGTCCATGCTTCATCGGCAGAATAGGAATGTGCCAGAAGCATCGGCAATGTGCTCGCAAGTTTAGGCTCGTTGCATTCAGTGTGCGATAAATCGCGCCATCCTTGAGGGCTACGATCGCAAAACTACAAGCGAAGGCATAGCGAGTATCAGCCTTTTGCGACGCCTTGCGATCGGCGATATGGTGACATGGATATTGTGCGGACTTCGCTGCGAGGGGTTCGTCTCCTCAGGTTCGAATCGCATCCTTTGAGCCAAATCTATCTCTTGTTTATTCGCCATATTTCGGCAGCGTTAATGGCGAGGACAACTGGAAGGTAAGCACGGTTTCGATCGGGATCTCAATCTGATTGTTGCCGGTTATCATTCCCCCTATAAATCCGGCGCTGCCACCAATCACGGCCCCAATCCCCGCTCCCTTGCCGCCTCCCGCGATACCTCCGATCAAGGCGCCACCAGCGGCTCCGCCTCCAGTCGTTCCAGCTGTCCGCTTGCCTTTCCCTTTGACTGTGCTGTCGAGTGGATCAGTCTGAATGGAATAGGGTTTTGCGTTTACCGTGATGCTGGTTAGAGTGAGGCTCAGTTCTCCTTGGCCTTTGAACCTGCCTTTGGCCTTCGCATTCAATACTTTGCCATCGATTGCCGAGCCTCGACGAATCGCGGTTCGTCCATCGATATTCAAATCTTGTGCCAATGTGGCAATGAAGATGTCGCCTGTCTTACTTTTCTTGGATCCCAGCACCTGGCCAATCCTGACTATCAGAGCGGTACCTTCAGGCAGGACTACGGGCTGAGGCTCGAGCCTCTCAGCATTATCGACTGGCCGGCGGCTGGCAATTGTTGTCTGATCGTCAACGGCTGTGGTTCCAGGTTCTTCCCGGGCGATCTCTTCGAGTTTTTGCTGTGCCGCCGCGTTCTTAACGACTCCGGTGATTTTGACCCTTCCATGCTGCGCGATTACTCGAATGTCAGAATCCTTAGTCTCGATGGCTGAGGCAGCCTTAGTCTGAATGTTCTTCGCAATTGCCGAGTCTCTGGGACGCTTGGAACATCCAAGCGATAATCCAAGCAGTGTGGTCAAGAGGACAATTGACGGAATCAACTTCTTCAGGCGCATTCGGTATCCTCGAGCTCCCTCGTCCCTATCTCGGCTTCGCAAGAATCCAACCAAAACCGTCCTGCTGTACAGATGCCACTTCGAAAGTCCTCCGATCTTGTCCACGGCCGACCTTCAAAGACAACCCTAGGGTTGGCTTACTATCAGCGCAACTAGGGAAATCCCTAGAGCGCAAATGCGGATCTCGCGCGTCCAAGGCTTACGGTCTGAGCCGCCCACAATATGTTAGATTCAAGGAGAAAGAAGACTTTTTGGAGAGATGGCCGAGTGGCTGAAGGCGCACGCTTGGAAAGCGTGTTTAGGGGAAACTCTAACGTGGGTTCGAATCCCACTCTCTCCGCCAGCCGCTTTTTATTAGCTATATTTTGCTTGATGTTTCTGGATTATACCTCTGTAGATAAACTACTTATTGCCAATCCAGCATTCCTCCCGTTTTGGTCGCTCCGGGTTTAGTCGCAGGAACTGCCCTGCCGTGTGAACATCTCCGGAGCTTAGCGCCTTGCCTTCTTGGAGGCATGATTGCGCTGTGTTCGGCTCGCCTGAGCATGAATCATTAGGAACCATAATCGCCGCCCTCAACCGATCTCGCGAGATGGCTGGATTGGGCACTAAGAATCAACGGCAAATCGCAAGCCTGTTTGCTTTTCCTGCTATGCATTCACGATGTTTACACCTGGGCTCGCTGCCTCGAACTGAGATCTTCTCGTCAGAGCAAGCAAAAGAGGTCGGATCAACGCCGACCTCTTTCAGAATGCGAGGGTTCAAGTTTGTGCTTCTACCGTCGCATGGATGCCACATCGGGAGTTCTTTACTTCTCGATATCGATTGCCAGAGACTCGGTGAAAGCGATATCAATGCTTTCGCCGACTTTCAGCTGATCAAGGTTTGTTATCTTCTGACTCACTTTAACCGTCTTCTTTTTGCCGTTTGGTTCCTCGAGGGTCACCTTATGCTTCTCCGGATCGACTTCGAGAACTTTCCCCGACGTCACCGAAGTGTCGACCATATAAGCACCCGGTTTTTCACCCTTGGCGGCGACGTTAACCTGTGATGCGCCAGCCGCACTAGGCGCCTCGCCTGTCTTGCCGACGAAGACGACCAATTCATCGGTGTAAGTCATCTTCAAGTGGTCTCCCACTTTGACCTGATCGAGATTCTGTACATCTTTGTTGACCTTTACGGTCTTGGTTTTTCCATCGTCGAAGAGCAACGTAACTTTGCGTTTCTCCAGATCAACATTTTGGATTGTGGCTGTGGTGGTGACGACGTCAACAGCGTCCATTCCACCTTCGGCGTCTGTTTGAGCATGCAGCATATACGAAGAGCCGAAAGCAACGAACAATCCCAGGGCGAGACGTAACAATTTCATAATCCTCCTATGGCTGATCCGCAAAGAAAAATTGCGTTCCAGAGTGGTGGACATCGCTACTAAGAACTTGTCCACGTTGCAACAGCGCAAATCAAACTGTCGCCAGCGCGGACGGGTCTCCGACAAGATGAAAAGAAGTCTAGGTCTGGTCGTTACGCGCTGGAAACTGGCAGATATGACAGCGGACACGAATCCTGAAATCGCAAGACTTACCGGTGTGGATGTTACCCGATCAAGAACCAGGAGAGAAATTTCTGACCATGCCGTTTATTGGAAGTAGCACACTGGTTGCCAGTTCCGCTAGAATGAGTCGCAATCCTTACCTGGCATCGGATCCACTCCGCCGAGACAACCTCGTGACGGCGGTTCTTTCAACGTTTGGGCCAGATTGAGGAACAAAGGAAAGCGTATGAAAAAGAGCGGCGATAAGACCGATTTGCTTCCGGGCGTTATACGGGGCGGCGGGTTCGAGTGCAACTGTACCGTCGCGCTCGTAACAAAACTCACCCCAGGAGCCAGCGTGGACGTCAGGACAAGCCTTCGGATCACCGCGACTGAACAAACTCCGCCCGATGGAGCCTATAATCTGGATGTTCTCGGCCGGATTTTCAAGGTTAAGCGCGAGAATAGTAAGTGGTCGAGTCTTCCCCTTTAGATCCTTTCCGAGAGCCGCTTCGCAAGCACCAAAATCAGTACAGTTTTTCCTCACGGCGAATTCCGGGCATGATGAGTACGGTACAGGAGCGAAAATGCCACCTATCCGAATCAAGCGGGATATCCATCAGGGAGTGCTGAGCGGCAACGGCGTCATTTGCAGGTGTCGCGTCGAACTCGTGACCAAGACAACGGCCGAACTCCCTCCTGTCAGATTGCTCGATGTATGGATCGAGAAGAAGCCACCGGAAGGAAACTACAAGATATTTGTAAATGGCACGACCCTTCACGTCCGGTTCTCGCGCGGCGCTTGGCTTGAGGCTGCAGCATAGATTTATCGCGATCCTGACTCTCCGGTTTTATGAATTTGCTTTGGTCCGTCCGTCTGATTCCAGCCTTTTCCATCGCCCGGCCCCTGTTTCAACACATTGGGCCTGGGAGCGCTTCATGCTGACCCGCAGGGTTTCGATCCTGTATCTGTATCTCGCAGCAGTCTTGTATTTGGCCTTCCTCGAGCCCATCACATCGGGACAATCCCCATCATTGTCTACCGTCGACGCGACTCAATACGCGCCCCCTGGCCCAACTTCATTTCGCGGGGGAACCTCGACAACGCTTGACGGTCGCGTTCTTGGCATGAACAGTCGCTACCTCACGATGAACGGAAAGCCCTGGCTTCCCGTAATGGGTGAATTCCATTACACGCGCGTCCCCGCGGCGCAGTGGGAAGAAGAAATCCTGAAAATGAAGACCGCTGGGGTATCCATCGTTGCTGCCTACGTTATCTGGATCCATCACGAAGAGATCGAAGGCCAGTTCGATTGGTCCGGCGAACGCGACCTGAGGCATTTCATTGAACTCTGCGAGAAACACGGCATGTACGTCTATCCTCGCGTCGGACCGTGGGCGCATGGTGAAGTTCGCAACGGAGGATTTCCAGACTGGCTTCTGCAGAAGACAAGTCATACGCGCCAGAATGATCCTGCTTATTTGTCATCTGTCGACAAATATTTCGCTCAGATTGCGATCCAACTCAAGGGGCTGCTCTGGAAGGATGGCGGCCCTGTTATCGGAATTCAGATCGAGAACGAATACGCACAGCGCGGTCCCAATGCCGGAGAAGAGCACATTTTGCAATTAAGAAAATGGCAATCGATGCCGGTCTCGATGTACCCATCTACTCTGTTACTGGCTGGGATAACGCCGTCATTCCGCGAGGGCAGACAATTGCCGTGTTTGGTGGATATCCAGATGCCCCGTGGGACGCATCCCTCTCAAATTTGCCCCCGCAAGAGGTGTATCTCTTCCGTCTCAAGAGCCGAATATCAGGAAATATGGGAGCCATTGGAAATGCCGGCATCAAGGCTCAATCTACCGATCGGTATGACTTCCCATTTATGACCGCGGAGATGGGCGGCGGCATTCAGGATACATATCATCGCCGACCAATCATTCAACCTGACGATGTTGCGGCGATGATACCAGTGATGCTCGGCTCCGGAGTCAATCTATACGGCACATACATGTTTCAAGGGGGAGAGAATCCCGACGGAAAATTGACGACCCTCCAGGAGTCACAGGAAACTCACTACTCCACAGATGTTCCCGTCAAGTCCTACGACTTTCAAGCCCCGCTTGGCGAGTTTGGGCAGGAACGCGAAGTCTTTCGAAAACTCAAGGTCTTCAACTATTTCATGCAGGATTTCGGGGAGCTCTTGGCGCCCATGGAGCCTCATGCACCTGACACTCTTCCCTCTGGCCCGGAGGACCTGAATGTTGCAAGGCTGACGGTGCGTGCACAGGGCAACAGCGGCTTCTTGTTTCTGAACAACTATGTTCGCGGAACTCCCGCGCCGGTGCGCCATGGCTTTCAGGTCAAGGTGAAGTTGCTATCAGAAACGCTTCCAATTCCTGCTCATCCTATAGATATTCCTTCTGGAAGTTACGCAATCTGGCCTTTCAATCTGCAGATCGGTCCTGCCCGCCTTCGCTACGCCACGGCCCAACCGTTCACGCGAATCGAAAATGGTAAGGAAACGACCTACTACTTCGTGGCTACCACGGGTGTTTCTTCGGAGTTTTCGTGGGACATAAAAAAAGCCGTCCATCTGCACACAAACTCGGGGAAACTCGAGACTCAGAACGGAATCACTACGGTGCGCGATGCCGAACCCGCGCTCTCACCTGCGATGACCCTTGCTGGATCGGATGGATCTCGAATCAACGTCGTTCTTCTGAGTCAGGAACAGGCCGAGAACGCCTGGAAGATTGGTAGCCATGATCATGGTCACTTGCTCTTTACGAAAGCCCAGACCTTCGCTGATGAGCAGCACGTGTTTCTCCAGCAAAACGACGACAGCAGCTTCGCATTGCAAATCATTCCGCCCCTTCCGCAAAAGCCCAATGCCAGCTCTCCACTAAGTGAACAGGCCTCCACCTCAGTTCAGACCTTCTCTGCATCGCTTCCCGCGGTTCATCCGACCGTTCAGTTGAAGCAATCCGCCAAAGCTGGCAAAGTTCCTCCGGTCCGGATCGGGCCGGCGCCCTCCTGGCGGAAAGGCGTTGCAATGGCTCCGAATGATGCGGAATTTGCAGCCGCTGCCAAGTGGAGCCTCATGATTCCACCTTCGGACTGGGTGGGAGTCAACGACTTGTTTCTCGAAGCAGCCTATGTCGGTGACATCGCGAGGTTGATGTCAAGGCAGAAACTGCTCACCGACAATTTTTACAACGGAATGCCCTGGGAGATCGGCCTACGAAGGTTTCGCAACAGGTTTGACGAAGGCGGGATCGAACTGCAAATCCTGCCTCTGCGAAACGATTCTCCTATCTTCCTCGAAGATAGATTTAGGTTGCCTCCAGGCGATGGCCAGGTAGTCAATCTCAAGAGCCTCACCGTGGTGCCGCAGTATCAGCTCATCATCGACCTTCCAAAGCCGCGCTAAGAAGTGTGTGGCTGCTTAGGTTCGGTTTTCGAATCGACTTTGGGTGAAAAAAGAGATCGCAAGCCGAAGCGCGCGCAGGGTATATTGTTGCAGCGGGAAGGGAAGTTGAGAATCCATCACGAATTCTCCAGGAAGCCAGCGATTCGGCCAGTCACGAGATCAGCACGCGCCGGGCGCATTCCCGTCGCTTATTTATCAATCAGACGGGAGAGGAAACATGCTGCAGATTAGCCCTGCAAAAAAGGTATACGACGTCTGCATCATTGGATCGGGCGCTGGAGGTGGAACCGCCGCGAAGGTGCTCACAGAAGGCGGCCTCAGCGTCGTGATGCTGGAAGCCGGACCGCGACTTGATCCCGATAAAGACTTCAAGGAGCATATGTGGCCCTACCAGCTTCCACATCGCGGTGTAGGCGTAGGCGGAAAACAGCGGGGAATCGGCGACGAATTCATGGCCCCGAACGGGTTTTGGGAAATTGAAGGAGAGCCATACACGACAGCGCCCGGCTCCTCGTTTCGATGGTTCCGGTCACGCATCGAAGGAGGTCGAACGAACCACTGGGGGCGCATCGCGCTTCGGTTCGGCCCGGCGGATCTTAGGGCACACTCAACAGACGGCTTTGGCGACGACTGGCCCATCACCTACGAAGAGCTTGCGCCTTACTACGACAAAGTCGAATCGTACATCGGCGTTTTCGGCTCCAAAGAAAATGTCCCCAACTCCCCTGACGGGGTATTCATGCCGCCCCCCAAGCCGCGTTGCACAGAGACCATCGTCAAGAAAGCCTGCGACAAGCTGAAGATCACGTGCATTCCTTCGCGCTTGGCCATTCTCACAAAGCCTTTGAATGATCGCGATGCATGCCACTATTGCGCACAATGCGGCCGAGGCTGCAGAAGCGCTTCCAACTTCAGTTCCAGCCAGGTAATGATTCCGCCTGCAATGGCAACCGGTCGCCTCACCATGATCGCGAATGCAATGGCTCGCGAAATCGTAGTTGGCGCGAACGGAAAAGCGGAAGCCGTCTCGTACATCGACAAATCCACGGGGAGTGAACAGCGCGTGTACGCCAAGGCTGTTGTGGTTGCCGCGAGCGCATGCGAATCCGCGCGACTCTTGTTGAATTCAAAGTCAGCGACTTTCTCCAACGGATTGGCGAATTCCTCCGGAGTTGTCGGCCGCTATTTAACCGACTCTGTCGGTAGCGATTTGGCCGGCTATTTTCCGCAGCTTGAAAATATGCCTCCGCACAATCATGACGGTGTTGGCGGCATGCATATGTATATGCCCTGGTGGCGATTCGGGAACAAAAACGAATTTCTCCGTGGATATCACATTGAGTTTGGCGGTGGACGCGACATGCCGGGAGTGGGAGGCTTCGAATACGTCTGCGAAGAAAGTGAAGGTTATGGAGTCAGCTTGAAACAGAAATGTCGCAGTTCGTACGGCACATTCATCGGTTTCAGCGGACGCGGCGAAATGATCCCGAATGAGAAGTCCTTCTGTGAACTTGATCCTGAAGTCAAAGACAAGTGGGGAATTCCCGTGCTGCGTTTCCACTGGCAATGGGGTGAAAACGAAAACAAGATGGCCGCGGACATGCAGCAGACCTTCCGTTCGATCATCGAAGCTGCGGGCGGAACGGTGATTGCTGGTACTCGCAGACATCCTCAAAAGAGTAGCGCCGGCGAGAGCAACGCCTTGCAACATCAACCCGCGGGGCGGATCTCGACGGGCGGCGAGATTATTCATGAACTGGGCACAGTGCGCATGGGCAACGACCCAAAGACGTCTGCATTGAATAAGAACTGTCAGGCGCACGACGTGAAGAATGTTTTTGTCGCGGACGCAGCCCCCTTTGTCTCGAATCCAGATAAGAACCCCACACTGACCATCATGGCGCTGTCGTGGAAGACTTCAGATTACCTGCTCGACCAGGCAAAGAAGGGAGAGCTTTAGAAATGGGCGCTGACTTCGTCTCTCGACGCACTGTCTTGAAGTCCCTGAGTATCGGCGCTGTGGCGGGCTCAGTCCTCCGAGTCATCCCACTTGAGGCCGCTGAATTCGCTCACCACATCATTGAGTCTGAGAAGACCGAGGCTAAATCAGGAGCCTATACGCCGAAGTTTTTCGATGCTCATCAATACAAGACGCTGCAGTCTCTCTGCGAGACAATACTTCCCGCAGACGCAGATTCGGGTGGCGCAATCGAGGCCGGTGCACCTGAGTTCATCGACCTCCTTACCAGCGAAAATACGAAATATCAAGCGATCCTGGGGGATGGTTTGAAATGGCTCGATTCATCTTGCACTACGCGTTATGGCAAGGCCTACCTGGAATCCACACCTCAGCAACAGAAAGAAATCCTGGACTTGATCGCATATCGCAAGAGTGCGGAGCAGGATGTGAGCTTGAGCCAGGCAGTGGAATTCTTTTCTTTCCTGCGCAACTTCACTGCGGATGGCTTTTTCACGAGCAAGATCGGAATCAAATATCTCGGATATAAAGGCAACACGTACCTTGTAGAGTTCCCCGGCTGCCCGCCTGTGCCAGGCGTGTGAGTGCGAACACAAGTCCTTCAGTCCGCGATGGTCGAGGAATGAGATTTGGTTTGCCACCGACCGCAATCGCACACACTCGCTTGCGAACCACTGTGTCAAGCTATCTTCAACTCGAGAGAGACAATCGCGCGTTTGGGAATTGAGATCTCTGCGATGTTGCCGTGAACATTGACTGGCAGCCGCGTCATCTCAACCTTGTTCGGGTGATCAAAGCTGTTGCCTGCAGTCATGTCTTCATGCGTCAACAACGTCCCGCGTCCTTCGATGATATTTCCGCTGGACAATCGCATCTCTGTCCGAACGGCGGAGTCCAGGGATGGGTTTGTCATTGTGACAGTCAGCATCTTCCCTTTCACAGATGCCGATCCTGAAAGAGCCGGCATGGTAGCGGAGCCACTTCGCGATGGAACCTTGAGATCGTCGCAGTGAATGCGCATTTGAGCTAGGCGCGCGTTCATGTGATTGCGATACATCTCGAAGACAAAATAGGCCGGGGTGCGTACGAATCGATCCCCCCGAGCCAGGAAGAGAGAGTGGAGGCAATTGATTGTTTGCGCCACATTGGCCATCGCAATCTTATCTGCGTGTCTGTTGAAGATATCTAACGTGACGGCTGTGTGGACAGCGTCACGGAGCGTCAACGGCTGGCTCAGCAGATAGTTCGGCGCGAATTCTTCACCCTTCTGATACCACACTCCCCATTCGTCAATAATCAGCTTGGTGTGGTGCTTGGGATCGTACTTTTCCATTGCAGACCAGTGCTGTGTAATTACTTCTTCGATGCGTGCCCCTTCACGGATTACGTCATA
>Ga0207706_10005857_pt1 | contig 11433 bp, 9 predicted proteins | sample KBSC53metaG_FD_184318 | JGI IMG/M metagenome (GOLD analysis project Ga0207706, IMG submission 184318) | Corn rhizosphere microbial communities from Kellogg Biological Station, Michigan, USA - KBS C5-3 metaG (SPAdes) (version 2) | ecosystem: Host-associated > Plants > Roots > Rhizosphere > Soil ... | reverse complement strand
ATGCGGTGATCGGCAATGCGGTCGAACACAGCAAGTCGCCGTGGATTCACGCGCGCTTTGCCGAGCAGACGGGCGAGCCGGTCGAATACGGCCGCATCCTCGGCACGGTCGGCGCGTTCGAAAAGGACGTGCGCGCGTTCATCGAGTCGGGCGGGCGCGGCATGAACGTGACCGTGCCGTTCAAGCTCGACGCCCACGCGCTCGCCGATTCGCTCACGCCGCGCGCCGCGGCCGCGGGCGCGGTGAACACGCTCGCGTTCGACGCCGACGGCGTGCGCGGCGACAACACCGACGGCATCGGCATCGTGCGCGACATCGAGCAGAACCTCGGCGTGAATCTCGAAGGCGCGCGGATTCTGCTGCTCGGCGCGGGCGGCGCGGCGCGCGGTGTCGTGCTGCCGGTCTTCGAGCGCAAGCCGGCCGCGCTCACCATCGTGAATCGCACGGCCGCGAAGGCGGATCAGCTCGTCGAGCGCTTCGCCGATGCCGCCAGCGCTTGCGGCGTGCGCTTTTCCGGCGGCGGCGCCGGGCGCGTCGAAGCGCTCGCCTACGACGTGATCATCAACGCGACGGCCGGCAGCCTCGACGCCGCGCTCCCCGATTGCGACGACGCCGCCTTCGGCCCCGCCACGCTCGCCTACGACATGATGTACAGCCCCAAGCCGACCGTCTTCATGCAGCACGCGCAAGCGCTCGGCGCGCGCGCGGCCGACGGCCTCGGCATGCTGGTCGAGCAGGCGGCGGAGTCGTTCTTCGTCTGGCGCGGCGTGCGGCCGGACGGCGGCGCGGTGCTGCGCGAACTGCGCACCGTGCTGTCGGCGAAAGCCTGACCTGCGCCTGACGAAAGCGCCGTCCGGACCCGCGCCGATGACAAGAACGAAAACCCGGGTCCGGCTCGGACCGTCGCGCTGGATCCTGTACGGCGTCTCGGTGCTCGCCATCGCACTGCTCGCGACGCAGCTCTACTTTTTCGTGCAGATCGGCATCTGGACGGTCGTCAATCCGGCTTCGACCGCCTTCATGCGCTCCGACGCCTGGCGCCTCGCGCAGGACCGCCCGGACCTGTCGATTCAGCGCACCTGGGTGCCCTACGACCAGATTTCGCGCAACCTGAAGCGCGCGATCATCGCGTCGGAGGATGCGAACTTCGTCAACAACAACGGCTACGAGACCGACGCCATCCTGCAGGCGTGGGAAAAGAACAAGGCGCGCGGGAAGATCGTCGCGGGCGGCTCGACGATCTCGCAGCAGCTCGCGCGCAACCTGTTCCTGTCGCGGGAAAAGAGCTACGTGCGCAAGGCGCAGGAGCTCGTCATCACGTGGATGCTCGAATTCTGGATGGACAAGCAGCGCATCTTCGAGATCTACCTGAATTCGGTCGAGTGGGGCAATGGCGTGTACGGCGCCGAAGCGGCGGCGCGCTATTACTACAAAACGTCTGCGGCGAAGCTTTCTGCCACGCAAAGCGCGCGGCTCGCCGTCATGTTGCCGCGGCCCAGATATTTCGACGAGCATCGGGGATCGGCGTATCTCGCGCAGCGCACCCGGGTGATTGCACGGCGCATGGGCGCAGCCGAACTCCCCGAGTGATTTTTTAGCGTGTTTCGCTAAACATATAAGGCCCTGATTCGTCAGGGCTTTTTTGTGTTAGCTTGCTTTTTGCTTACGTCTAATCTCCCATTATCTGAACACATCAATCACATATTGAAGATTTGAGATAGCCGGAACTAAAATCCGTCCACAGCCTGAATGGCACCCATGCGCACCGCCGGAACCGCTTTCCCGCGGCGCGACGAAAAAAGAACGGAGACAAGCCATGCAACCGATCACCCGCCTGCGCGCGCAGGTCCCGCCGCCCGACCCGACGATGTCCGACTCCGCGTTTGCCGCACGCCCGAAGCATCGCGCCTGACGGCGCTTCGCTTCGTCTCGTTTTTTCGTGCGTCGCGTTTTGCCCGACCCGTCAACCAGCATCGAGCCCCTAGCATCGAGCGCCATGACCAAGCCACTGAATTCCGAAGTCGAAAGTGCCGCTGCACCCGTCGCGTCCATCGCATCCGCTGCATCCGCCGCACCCGCTGCCCCCCCGGCACCGGTGAAGAAGGCGAACGGCCGTGATCCCGACGCGATCGCGCTGCCGAGCACGCTTCTCGATATCACGCCGCAGCAAGCCGGCACGCAGACGCTCTTGCGCGGCCTCGCGATTCTTGAAGCCGCCGCGAACGGCGCCCGCGACCTGCGCGCGTTCGGTGCCGCGCTCGGCACGACGCGCAGCACGACGCACCGGCTCGTCAGCTCGCTCGTGCAGGCGCGCTATCTGCGGCAGGTGCAGGGCGGATATCTGCTCGGACCGAAGCTGATCGAGCTCGGCACGATCGCGCTGGAACAGATGCCGCTCACCGCGGTCGCGCGCCCGCATCTCGAAGCGCTTGCGCAGCATACGCACGACACGATCCATCTCGGCGTGCGCGACGGCGACGACGTGCTCTATATAGACAAGATTCCCGGCACGCGCGGTCTCGAAATGCGCTCGCGCGTGGGGCATCGCATGCCGCTCGCATCGACCGGCATCGGCAAGGCGATGATGCTCGACCTGCCGCCCGACGCGTGGACGAAGCTCTTCGACGCGTCGCACCACGCGCTCGCCCGGAAGCTCTGCGGACAGGAAGTGCGCGCTCACCGGCAGTCGGTCGCCGCGGACTTTGCCCGGGCACTCGCCGGGACTCCGTCCGAAGCGGTCATTGTCTCCTCGGAGGCCTTGGGAGACCTCTTAAGACATCGAAACTATGCCAAGGCATTCTTCGCCCGGATCCGAGAACTGAACCTCGAACCGAAGCTCGTCTTGTTCCCGCGCAATCAGCCGCAACGGATTAACTCGACCTATTGCTCAGTGGTGAAGCGTTTCCGCCGGTCGGAACCATTCGAGCCTTTCGTTCAAGAAGTCACTCAGGGTTTTCTTTTTAGATACTCACCTATCATCGAGTTGGCTGACGCCCACCATGCCGAACTGATTGTCCGGCCCTTCACGATAAAAACTATCGTCCACGGTGTCGTGCCAGAGTTTCTCCAAACGATTGGCCTCGATCCGTCGCCGTTCCGGGATACCAACGTACGCCGAAATGAAGATGTCGGGCCATTTACCGTTAGCGTCGCCCGCGATGTATCGCGCTTGATGGGTGACCCGGGCAAGCAGCTCAAGTGGCTACAGGCGGAGCGATGTAAAACCAAACTCGCCGCATATCTCGAGGAAAACGGATTGGCCGATGCCGGATACTGCGGGCTGACTACCGCGGTGGCACGGCAAATCGAAAGAGAATTGCACTCAGATAATGATGCGTTTGCGCAATGCGTCTGGGGCAGGCCGTGGGCCGAGATTTTTGCCGCCGATATTCGCCAGGAGTTTACGCCCAACGACTTCGCAATGTGCCGTCCCGACGAAGACACCGAGCGCCGCCTCGAGCGGGCTATTCGTGAGATAACAGCACTTGTGGAAGAAATCCTGCTCGAGCCGGCGCTTGCGGTCGAAGCCCCGTGGAACGACTTCCTAGGACGGAGTGGCTGGACTCCGCGAGCGCAGATCCAAGAACCTTGCCGCTGAATGCGAAAATTCCTGATCAGTCTTGCGATTCTCGTCGTATGTATCGTTGCCATATTGGCAACATGGATCTTCGGCGGTCGTCAGCTCTCATTGTTTATCGATCGGTACAGGACAAGTGAAACAGCGTCAGCACGTATTAACTCAATTACCTACGAAGGCAGCGGAACTGGTGGCATTCTTCGCGCCAATGATCTCGCGCTAAGTCTGAACGAGACGAGTGGTCCGAGTCCTAGCATCGGCTCGACAAAAGATGGTCAGCTTGCCCTGGCAGCTGGCGGAAAGGTTTTCGCTTTCGGCCCACCGCGATCAGAAGCGGAGAATCTTGCTACGGTACCGCCAGCGGGCGACCAGGCTTTCATCACAATCAGGCGAAGCGCGCTTAGCTGGCCCACTCCATTCGATATGAATTTGATGACCGGTCAGTCACCGTCGTGGAAACGGCACGTCTATTACCAGCTTCATTGGAAAAAACCGTCTGGCGCGAGACTGGAAATGCTTTGGCGCTACGAGCAATACTTCTACCCGGCCAACGGCTGGGGAAACGGATTTATGACCAAGGAAGGGTCCACTGGTCTGGTCGAAGTTGATATCCGCCCTTAAGCCGTGCATTTAACAAGCCTTGCGCGCCCATGAAGATTGGCACTCTATCCAGTTCGTGTCTGCGACGATAAACTCCAGGGGGCCCGACCGATTGCTATAATTTCCAATCCGAGCAGTCCCAGCCCAGCATTTGCTCGACCTTCGCGATGTCTTCGGCAAACAGGTTGTACAGGAAAACCCTCTCCTCCCAATTCATCGCGCGTTCATATGGCACAACATTTCTGTCCTTGCTGCGCACCGAACGCAGCGGCTTGAGGCCTAGGAACGAAAAAATGGTAGCCAGTATTTCGCGCTGCTTCTCTTTGAACTCTTCAAATTTCAAGATCTTCACTTGCTCGCGCGGGAAGAATTTGAAGAGCCGCTCGAGTTGCCGTGTATAAAACCCCCGATGTACGTAAGCAAATCGGCGTGCTTCATCCGGCGGCGCGCCAGCAATGCGCGTTTTCTCTTCTCTCACCGCATCGAAGAAATCCAGCGGCTCGCGGCCTTTGAACCTTTGCATGTTCCAATGGGCAAAGGCGCGCTCGATGGGACTACGCAGAAGAACCAGCAGCTTGATTTTTGGATTGTATTTCCAAATTCGTTCCGCTGCTGGCTCATGATAAAGATAGCTGGGCGTGCAATCACCGGCGATCGTTGATGAAGCAAGCAACGGATAATGCTTGTGCAATTGTTCATAGTCCACCTCGGAAACGAACATGGCGTCGCTATCAAAAAAATGTATTTCCTGCTGGTCGCCCATGGTGACGTTTGGGTGCCTATTTAAAAAGTAATGCATAGCCGTCGTCCCGGATTTTTGCGCCCCCGCCAGAATGAAATCGAGCCGCTCAATTCTGCGACGCTTGCTTCGAAACATCGCCGCAATCTACATGGGCGACGCTGTAGGGGAAGCTGACAGCTTCCACTACAAGCCTCGTGCGAAATGGAACTCGCGCTAGTTGTCGCCTACATGCCTGCGTTCTATGCTGCTCGATGCACACCGTTTTTTCCTCGGTACACACACGACTGGCATTCGCTATCGCATGCTCAATCAGCTTCGGTGCATCTGTGCTAGCAGACGAAGGGATGTGGCTTTTCAGCGCGCCGCCGCTGAAACAGCTGAAGGAAAATTACCAGTTCGAGCCAACCCCGCAGTGGCTCGAACATCTGCAAAAAGCTAGCGTGCGTTTCAATTCGGGCGGCAGCGGCTCCTTCGTTTCCGCAAACGGGCTTGTAATCACGAACCACCATGTTGGGGCCGATACGCTGCAGAAGATCAGCGACGAGCAGCATAATTATCTGCGGGACGGTTTCTATGCGAAAACGCCGGCCGATGAAATTAAGTCAACCGATCTCGAGCTTAATGTCCTGGTATCAACTGGGGATGTGACGGCGCGCGTAACCGGGGCAGTTAAATCCGGCATGACGAGCGACCAGGCTTCCAGCGTCCGCAACGCCGTGATCGCTGCCATCGAAAAGGAAAGCAAGGAGAAAACTGGCCTGCGATCCGATGTGGTCACGCTTTACCAGGGCGGCGCATATCACCTTTATCGTTACAAACGCTACGACGACGTGCGACTGGTCTTTGCGCCTGAGCAGCAGATCGCATTCTACGGCGGCGATCCGGACAATTTCGAATATCCGCGTTACGACCTCGATATTTGTATCTTTCGCGTTTACGAAAATGGGAAGCCGGCAAAGATCGATGATTTTCTGAAATGGAATTCGCGTGGGCCCAGCGAGGGCGAACTGACTTTCGTAAGCGGCAGCCCGGGCAAGACGGACCGGCAACTCACACTCGATGAGTTGGCGGACATGCGCGACCGGTATCTGCCTTATGTCCTGCGCATGTTCAACCGGCGCGAAGTGCTGGAGATGGCTTACAGCGCGCGCTCGTTCGAGAACGCAAGAAAAGCACGCGACGATCTTTTCGGCGACCAGAACAACCGGAAACGCTACGACGGTTATCTCGCCGGATTACTTGATCCGCAGATCTGGTCGGCGCTGCAAGCGCGCGAGCACAAGTTGCGCGACACCATTGCGCGCAATCCCAAATCTAAATCGACAATTTCTGCTTACGACCGGATCAAAAACGCGCAGGCCCAGATTGCTAAAAATGCGCCGCTCTATAATTATCTCGAACAGGAACGACCGGTCACGATCGGTTATCGCGGGCCGCGAGCATTCTTTGGAAATCTGTTCAAATACGCGCGGTTGCTGCTGCGCGCAGTGGACGAGAGCGCGAAGCCGAACGGGGAACGGCTCCCGCAATTTCGCGATAGTGCGCGCGAATCACTCGAGCTGGAACTGTTTTCAACAGAACCAATCCATGACGATTACGAGATCCTGCGCCTCACCGATTCGCTGACCGATTTCGCTTGTCAATTTGGTGCAGAAGATCCACTCGTGGAGAAAGTGCTCGACGGAAAATCGCCGCACGCGCGCGCTGTAGAACTGATCTCCGGCACAAAACTGAAAGGCGTCGCCGTGCGGAAAGACCTCTATCACAAGGACGCCGCTGCGTTACAGGCAGCACACGATCCAATGCTCGATCTCGCACGCCTGATAGATGGACCTGCGAGAGAGGCACGAAAGATTTACGACGCACAGGATGAAATGAAGAAACAGGCGTACGCAGAAATTGCGAAGGCGCGTTTTGCCATTGAAGGGACCGGCAATTATCCGGACGCGACTTTCACGCTCCGCCTGTCCTACGGGAGAGTGCGCGGCTATGAACAGGACCGACAACAAATCCCCGCGTTCACCGATTTTGCCGGCCTCTATCAACGCTCGGCCGAACACGATAACAAGCCGCCATTCGATCTACCGCAGCGCTGGATCGATAGAAAAGCGAATCTAAATCTGGCCACGAAGTTCGATTTCGTTTCCGACGCAGACATCATCGGCGGTAACAGCGGCAGTCCGGTGGTTAACAAGGCAAACGAATTCGTCGGGATCATTTTTGACGGTAACATTCAGTCGTTAGTCCTCGATTGCATTTACACCAATACACAAGCCCGGGCTGTATCGGTTGATTCCGCCGCTATCACCGAAGCGCTGCGCAAAGTTTACGATGCGCAACCGCTAGTCGATGAATTGTTGAGCCCGAAATAAATGGCAGGGACGCCGCACTGCGGCGTCCGCACGGCGCAGTACGCCATCCCTACCATTAGAGTTCCTTTAACAAATTCTTCCAGCGTGCCCAGGCTTCGTCGCGCGCTTTCCTGTCGCCCTCGCGAACATTTGGATTGTCAGGCTCGCCTAAGCGCATGAAGCCGTGACTGGCCCCTTTGTAAATCACCGGCTCATATTTCTTGCCGGCGGCTTTCATTAGCTCTTCGGCTTTCGGAATCGTCGCGTTCACGCGCTCATCGTTTTCGGCGTAAAATCCGTAAACCGGACAGGCGATATTCGCAACCTTTGATGCTTCATCCGGCGCGGTCCCGTAAAACGAGTAGGCGGCTTTTAGTCTTGGGTTTTCATTCGCGTACGCAGTTGTTACCCCCCCGCCCCAGCAGAATCCGCAAACGGCCAATGTGCCGTTGCATGATGGAATTTTCACTAGGGCATAATCGGCCGTTGCATCCAGATCGGCTTTCACCTGTTCTTTCGACAGTGCAGATATCGCTTTGCGCGCGCCATCGACGTCCTCGAATTTTTGGCCGCTGAGCAAATCAGGCACAATCGCAATCACGCCAGCCTCGGCAAGCTCGTCGCACAAACCGCGCACCCAATCGGTGAGGCCAAAGATTTCGTGAATGACAATAACGGCCGGCGCTTTCTCCTTCCGCTCCGGGTAAACGACAAACGTCTTGAGCGTCCGATCGCCCGATTTGATATCGACCCATTCTGCGTGGCGCGGCGAGTTGTTGAGCCGTTCTCTCCCAAAATCTTTGATTTCTTCGGCCGCGAGAAGGGGAACAGAAATAACTGTCAGCGCGAAGATAATGGGTTTCATAAGTGAGAGATTCCTCGAGTCTGCTCGGAATGACAACATGCGCTATTAGGTTTATGGCGTGGCTTTTCCCTTGCCGATCAGTGCGTCAACGCTCCATCGCCCGGGCCCGTAAAACACCATAAAGAAAAACACCCAGCAATAAAATATGGCGAGCTCGCCCTTATTGGAAAACAGAGGTCCGGCGCTGGAGATCGGGAAGAACTTCGCCATCGACGTAGTAGCATTCCCCACGTGTATCATGAAATACGCGACGGCCATTTCGCCGCTGCAGATGAAAGCGCTGATGCGCGTAAACAGACCAAAGGCAATGAGAAATCCACCAATGAGTTGGATCCAGCCGCCGGTCTGAGTGAACGCATTGTTCGAACCAGGCATGCCACCAAACATGCCGAGAACCAATTGCCCACCGTGAGACGCAAACATGAGTCCAGCGACTAGCCGCATTATACAATAGACCGGATCGGTAAGTCGATTGAGTGCATTCATGCGCTTGAACCTGAATGATTTCGACTTGGCGTGTCAAGCCTCTAGCCGCTTGGCTGCGCGATGCGCGTGCGCGTCCCGCAGGGACGCGCGGCCACAATTATGCAGCCTTTTTCGCATGATGTGCTTTTCTCGTGCGAGATTTGCGTGTCGTCCTTCGCTTCGCGCCGGCCTGCTCAAGACTCTTCTGCAATACCGAAACCAGATCGATCACCTTCGTTGGCTTGGGCGCTTTCCTGGTTTTCTCTTCGATTTCTTTCCCGCCTGCTTCTACTTTTTCTTCGATCACTTCCATGAGCGCTTCGCGGTAGTCGTCATGATACTTTTCTGGATTCCACTTCGAAGCCATGCTGTCGATGAGTGACTTCGCCATGGTCATTTCGCGTTTGCCCATTTCGACTTTTTTAGGGAGATGAAGCTTTTCCGAGTCTGCGAGTTCATCGGCAAAGTGCATGAGCTCAAGAACGAGCGCTCCGTCCTCTGGTTTGACGCCAGCGAGATACTGGCGCGTCTTGATCACGACTTTGGCGATGCCCACCTTTTTGCTGTTTTTTAGCGCATCGCGCAGGAGCGCATAAGCTTTGTCACCACCTTTTTGTGGCTCGAGATAGTATGGCTTGTAGAAAAACATCGGATCGATCTCTTCCTGATCAACGAAGTCTTGAATATCCACGGTCTGCGTGGCCTCCAGATCGACGCGCTCAAAATCTTCATCCTTGAGCACTACGTATTTCCCGTTTTCATATTCGTATCCTTTGATGATCTGGTCCCAGGGAACCTCTTTGCCATCCTTTTCGGCGACCCGCTTGTAATTTACCGGGCTCAAGTCGCTTTTGCGCAGGAGACGAAACTTAAGTTCCTCTCGGCGGGTGGCGGGATACAAGGCAATTGGGATATTAACGAGACCGAAACTGATGCTGCCTTTCCAGATTGCGCGCGCCATACAAAGTTATTTCGCGGCACGACCGCAGAATGCGTGCGTTGATCTCGGATGCTGTAGCGTCCGCTGTCTTCAGCGGACTGTACGGGGAGCGGCTACACGTTCAGCGATTCATGCGCTGAGGACAGCGCACACTACAGCAATTTCGATCTCACGCAGCCATCTCGAGTTTTTCGCGGGAAATACCGCGCAACTCGAACAGGCGGATCAAAGTTTCTTCGATCAAATTGTTCGGACACGAGGCGCCAGCGGTGATTCCGATGACGGCAGGTCCGTGCGGCAGCCAAAAATGCGAAACGACCTCGCGTTTCTCGTGCAAATCGTAATGCTTGATCTCGTTCGTGGAAACCAGCCGGGAGGCGTTGAGGACAAAATAGGTGGGCAGTTTTTCCTCACCCATCTCAGCGAGATGCGATGTGTTCGAGCTGTTGTAACCGCCGACGACCAGCAAAAGATCCATTTTGATGTTGAGGAGCTCGCGCAACGCATCCTGGCGTTCCTGGGTTGCACCGCAAATGGTGTCAAAGAACCGGAAGTTTTTTTCCGCCAGCTCAGGTCCATCCCGGTCAATAATGGCGCGTTGAATTCTTCGCTGTACCTCCTCCGTTTCCCCGCGGAGCATCGTGGTTTGATTTGCGACACCCACCGTCCGGAGATGCACGTCGGGATCGAACCCAAGCGAATGCGCGCCCTTGAACTTTTCAAGGAACGCCTGCTTGTCGCCGCCGTGCCGGATGTATTCGCAAACGTAGTCGGTGTCCGCCAGGGTCAGGACGACGAGATAATGGCCCTTTCCGTCACCGAGCGCGCGCGAGCTGGTTGCCTTCGTCTCTTCGTGTTCGGCTTTGCCGTGAATGATTGAAGTAGCCGATTCGCTCGCATATTTACGGACCCGTTTCCAGACGCTCATCACGTCGCCGCAGGTCGTGTCGACAATCTGGCAGCCACGGTCCTTGATCTGTTGCTGGATTGACAATTCCGTTCCGAACGCCGGTACGATCACGACGTCTTCGGGTCCGAGATCGGAAATATCCGCCTGCTTGTTTGCCCCGGTAAGGTTCCTTATGCCCAACGAGGCGATCTGATGATTGACCTCCGGGTTATGAATGATTTCGCCGACGATAAAGAGGCGGCGATCTTTAAATACTTTGCGGGCGGCATAGGCGAGATCGATTGCTCGTTCTACCCCGTAACAAAATCCAAATTGTTTCGCCAGGCGCACGGTCGTCTCATCCACCGAGATAATTCCACCCGCACGCCGTACTTTCTCAACGATATCGCTACGATAGTGGGATTCGACTTGCTCCTGCACCGCGGCCATTACGTCCGGCGTGCGCAAATTAATTTTCTCGCGCGCTGTCGTGCCGCTGGAAATCAGATTCGTACTCATGGCGTTGGGCAACGTAACCCTAACCGGCCGTTTTCCAATGGCCGGCCATAGCCAAAATCTCGTTATTGCAGGCAATCACTGATCGACCAGCAGCGGACCGGGAGGATCCTTGAACCAGCTGGCGGACATCAATTGCGAGCGGGGCGGGTCCGGGTCGCGGCTTTGATCAAGCCGGAGAACGAGGTTGCCATATTTCGTGTCCTCTGGAAACGAGCTCGCGATTTCCACCGGCGTGCCGATCCGCGTCAAGGCGAAGAGTCGAGCAGCCGCTTCTTTATGGAGACGGACGCAGCCATGAGTATGTGGTACAGGCCAGACAAATCCCTCGTGAAATCCATAGGCCGGAGCGAACTCACACCAGTAAGCCATCGGATAACCTCGGTCCGGCTCGCTCTGCCGACGGCGCTCTTTTTGTTTGCTGTAAATCGTGAAGTGGCCGTGCGGGGCTGGGGCGCCAGGCTTGCCAACGTTAGCCTGAACAGCCA
>Ga0207706_10005854_pt1 | contig 11434 bp, 12 predicted proteins | sample KBSC53metaG_FD_184318 | JGI IMG/M metagenome (GOLD analysis project Ga0207706, IMG submission 184318) | Corn rhizosphere microbial communities from Kellogg Biological Station, Michigan, USA - KBS C5-3 metaG (SPAdes) (version 2) | ecosystem: Host-associated > Plants > Roots > Rhizosphere > Soil ... | reverse complement strand
CTTGGTGCAGCCGATCGCCTTGCCGTCGACATACTGCACGGTGACCTGACTCTTCGCGTCGGGCTGCAGGTCGAACAGCTTGCCGGAGCGGCGTTGCTCGGACAGCGTGCGCAGGACCTTGTGCGCGAAGAAGATCGGAGCCGGCATGTACGAGCCCTTCTCGTACACCTCGCTCTCGGTGCAGGCGAAGCCGAACATCATGCCCTGGTCGCCGGCGCCTTCTTCCTCGCCGCCCTTCTTCTTCTTGGCGTTGACGCCCATCGCGATGTCGGGCGACTGGCCGTGCAGCAGCACGTCGACGTCGGCGCCGTGCCAAGAGAAGCCGTCCTGGTCGTAACCGATGTCCTTCACGACGCCGCGCGCGATCTCGCTGATCAACTCGCGATTCATGATCGTGTGGCCGTTGTATTTCTTCATCAGCGGCTCTTGCCCGCGGCATTCCCCGGCGACGACGATCTTGTTGGTGGTGGTCAGCGTCTCGCAGCCGAGCCGGGTGTTGATCTGGCTGTCATCCTCGATGCCGAGCTTGACGTCATTCGCCAGAAACGCGTCGAGAATCGCATCGGAAATCTGGTCGCAGACCTTGTCGGGATGGCCTTCGGAAACGGACTCACTCGTAAACAGGTAGTTCTTGCGGGACACTGATTGGCTCCTGGAAAAGGCCGATCCCGGCCTCGGGTGTCGGCGCGCCCCGGCGCGACGGACGCGTTTCTTGCAGCGTCAAGGCATGCGGTCAAGATGTGGGCAGGGTTGGGCGCCTTACGTCGCGGTCGGCCCTGCCATTTCCTCTATCAGATCAACGATCCGGCGGCGCAGCTTCGGATTCTTGACCTGCGAGAATGCCTTGACCAGCGCAAGACCGTCCGAGGTCGAGAGCGTTGCCTGCACATATTCGGGAGACCCGCCCTCGGCGAATCCTCCGTGCTTGTCGGTCGAGGGTGCCCCTTCGAAGAAAAACGAGACCGGCACCTGAAGGACGATCGATATCTGCTGCAGGCGACTTGCGCCGATCCGGTTCGTTCCCTTCTCGTACTTTTGGACTTGCTGGAACGTGAGGCCGAGCGAGTCGCCAAGCTTCTCCTGGCTCATACCAACCATCATCCGGCGCATCCGGACCCGGCTCCCGACATGTTTGTCGATCGGGTTCGGTGTCTTCTTGACCATCTCGAGCGTTCCCTGTGCCTTACGAGCATATGCAACCTGTTACACGCGGCGCGAGAAAGCAAGCCGTCGCGGACGCATGTCTGATGGGTGTGGTGAAACTAGGCTCGCCTGCGTCGCCACAGGACGAGCGCCAGCGCCAACAGCATCACAAGCGCAACGGGACCGTCGCCGAACCGCACGTAAGGGGTGGGCACGACGGGCTGCGGCAAAGCTGAATCGAGCACCCCCTCGGTCCCGAGCGGCAAGCTGCGGACAAAACGACCCAGCGGATCGATCACAGCCGACACGCCGGTGTTGGCGGCGCGCACCAGCGGCAGACCTTCCTCGATGGCGCGCACGCGGGCTTGCTGCAGGTGCTGGTAGGGGCCGGAGCTTTGGCCGAACCAGCCGTCATTGGTGAGATTGACGAGCCAGCCCGGCCGTTCCCCCGCCGGCACGGCCTCTCCCGGAAACACGATCTCGTAACAGATCAACGGCAGAAACGCGGGCGCGCGCGGGACCGTGATCGGTTTGCGCACGGTGCCGGGCAGGTAGCCGCCCTTGATTTTGGTGAGCGCCATCAGGCCATGGCGTTCGAGAAAATCCTGGAAGGGCAGATATTCGCCGAAGGGCACCAAATGGAGCTTGTCGTAGACTGACAGGACCGCACCATCATGATCGATCACGTAGACCGAGTTGTAGGCGTGGATCATGCCGGGTGTCGGTGCGGCGGATGCGGGCCGCGCGGCACCGACGATCAGCACCGTGCCGGGCGGCAGGAGATCCGCGATCTGCGCCATCGCTTCCGGCTCGCGCTGCAGAAAGAACGGAAACGCCGACTCGGGCCAGATCAAATGCGTGATGTCGCGCACGCCGTTTGCGCCGGGACCGGTCGCGCGGTCCGATAGGGCGAGATAGCGCGCCATCACCTGCTGCTTGGCGCCATAATTGAATTTCTCATCCTGGGTGAGATTTGGCTGCATGATGCGCAGCTTCACACCGGGCACGAACTGCGTCGGCGACTGCGAAAGCCGAAGGGCGCCGTAGGCGGCGAAAATCGCGAGCAGCGTGACCGGGATCAGCACGGTGCGCCACGGGCGCGGCGTGTCGGCGCGCTCGTCGGCCAGAACCGCGGGGCTCGCAAAGAGCCATACCGCAAAGAACGTGAGCCCCCACAGGCCGATCAGAGCCGAGGCCTGCGCGAGCACCAGCGGGCCGGTGAGCACATAGCCGATCGTGTTCCAGGGAAAGCCGGTAAGCACATGGCCACGCAGCCACTCGACGGCCGTCAGGGCGAGCGCGAGCACAAGAATGCGCAACGGCCCGCGTAGCCAGATGAGCCGCGCCACGCCGAATGCGCCTGCCGTAAAAAACGCGAGTGCTGCCGGAAGGCCAACCACCGCGAATGGCAGCAACCACGCAAAGGTTTTGGCGTCGACCAGAAACGCAAAGCCCATCCAGTAAAGGCCGGCGACGAAATAACCGAAGCCGAACCACCAGCCGCTTACCGCCGCGGTGATAAAACCCCCGAGCCGGCCGGCCGATGCGCCGTCGATCAGCCACACCAGAACCGGGAAGGTGACGAACAGGACGGGCCAAGCGTTCACCGGCGCGAGCGCCAGCACCGAGATGGCGCCCGCCGCGAAAGCGATAGCGGCCCGCCGCCATCCGTACGAGAGGACCACCGCATGCGATGCCCGCGTCAGCCACGCGAGAGCCGTCACGGCGATCCCTTGGCCGATGATGCGTCGGGATCGGGAGGAACGATGGTGGGCGCGGTATCGCGCCGCCGTGCGTTGCGCTCGCTCCGTGCGGACGAACCGCGCGTGATGCGCACCCTTTTCAGCCGGCGCGGATCGGAGTCGAGCACCTCGATCTCGAACTCGCCAGGCCCCGGCACCACCTGTCCGCGGGTCGGGAGGCGGCCGGCGCGCGTCATGACATATCCGCCAAGCGTGTCGACTTCGTCACCAATTTCCCCGACCTCGAATTCGGGTCCGACCGTTGCGACGACATCCTCGAGCGGCGCGCGCGCGTCGGCCAGGAACGAACCATCCGGCTGGCGGACGATCGCGGGCGTTTCGTCCTCGTCGTGCTCGTCCTCGATCTCGCCGAATACCTCCTCGACCACATCCTCGATCGACACGATGCCGTCGGTGCCGCCGTATTCGTCGATCACCAGCGCCAGATGAATACGCGTCGCCTGCATCTTGGCGAGCAGGTCGAGCGCCGGCATCGAGGGCGGCACGAACAGGATCTCCCGGATGATCTTCGCGTCGAGAAGAGACACCGAAAGATCGATGGTCTTGAGATCGAGCCCGGCCGGGAACGGCTTCTTGCGCTTGCTCTTTGCGGCGCCCTGCTGCGCGCGGCGCACCATGTAGCCGATCACGTCGCGGATGTGCACCATGCCGACGGGGTCATCCAGCGTATCGTTGTGCACCACGAGCCGCGAATGCCCCGCGCCCTCGAAGACCTTGATCAATTCGCCAAGCGAGATCTCCTGCTGCACCGTGATGATGTCGGCGCGCGGCACCATGACGTCGTCCACCCGGCGCCCGCGCAGCGCCAGGATGTTGGTGAGCATGGTGCGCTCTTGCGGCGAGAAGCCGCCTTCCTCACCGACGGAGCCGTTCGCGAGCACCGTCTGCAGATCGGACCGCGCCGACGAAGCCTTCCAATTGAATACGGCGCGCATCAGCCGCGTGAGCCAGCTTTCTCCGCGCGCAGGTTCGGGCTGCGGCACGACGGCTGGAAGGTTCACGCGTTCGGGAGACGCATCGCTGCGGCTTGAATCAATGCGACTTGGCGCGTCGGAGTCGGGCATGGCGATTGGTCAGCCCCGAATCTGCTGAGGCAGCGCCTCGCGCGCAAGGCCGAGATAAGGATCGGGCACGCCGAGTCGTGCCAAAATGACGCGCTCGAGATGTTCCATCGCTTCGGCAGTCGCGTCGGTCTCGTGGTCATGGCCGAGCAGATGCAGAAATCCGTGCACGGCGAGATGCGCGAGGTGATCGGCGAACGGCTTGCTTTCATCCCTCGCCTCGCCTGCCGTCGTCTCGTACGCGATCGCGATGTCGCCGAGCGATTTTACCGGGCCCTGCTGCTGAGGGCCGGGCGGAAACGACAGCACATTGGTCGGCTTGTCGATGTGGCGCCATTGCGCGTTGAGGCGGCGGATCGAAGCGTCGTCGGTCAACAGCACTGCGAGGGTGCGATCCTTGAAGTTGCCGCCGGTCGCGATCGCAGCCTCGGCAAGCGCGCGCCGCACCGTGGCCTCGGCGCTCGAATCCCAAGCGCCATCCTCGACGATCACATCGATCAGCGGCGCCGGCTCGATCATTTGCCGGCCTCGCGCTTCGCTGCTGCCGTGTCGTAGGCGTGGACGATGCGGGCGACGAGTTCGTGGCGCACGACGTCGTCCTTGGTGAACGTCACATGACCGACGCCCTCGACATCCGCCAGCAGCCGGATCGCCTCGGCGAGACCGGAGGTTTGTCCCGACGGCAAATCAGTCTGGCTCGGGTCACCGTTCACGATCATGCGGCTGTTCTCGCCGAGCCTTGTGAGAAACATCTTCATCTGCATCGAGGTCGTATTCTGCGCCTCGTCCAGAATCACCGCGGCATTCGACAGCGTACGCCCACGCATGAAGGCGAGCGGCGCGATCTCGATCTCGCCCGATTGCATCGCGCGCTCCACGATGCGTGCATCCATCAGGTCGAACAGCGCGTCGTAGACCGGCCGCAGATACGGATCGATCTTCTCGCGCATATCGCCCGGTAAGAAGCCGAGCCGTTCACCGGCCTCAACCGCCGGGCGCGACACGATGATGCGGTCCACTTCCTTGCGCTCAAACAGCGCGACCGCATGCGCGACGGCAAGCCAGGTCTTGCCGGTGCCGGCGGGTCCGACGCCAAACACAAGCTCGTAGCGCTTGAGCGCGCGCAGGTAGGCGTCCTGCCCGGCGGTGCGAGCGCGCACCGGACGCTTGCGCAGATTGATCTCCTCGAAGCCGGCGCGCGAGGACGCGGGATCGAAATCGAACAACGAGCCTTGCGCGATCGCGAGGCGAATGGCGCCTTCGACATCTCCCTGCGAGAGGTCGTGCCCACGCTTGATCTGCTCGTAGAGGCCTTCGAGCACCCGGCGTGCGCGCTCGACGCCGTCCCGCGAGCCCTCGAGGGTGACTTGGTTGCCGCGCGAATCCGCCACGACGCCGAGGCGGCGCTCGATCAGCGCGAGGTTCTGCCCGTATTGCCCGAACAGCGTCGAGGCCCGGCGATTGTCGTCGAAGGTGAGCACGGTCTGGGTGGTGGCGGTATTGTTCGCCTCGCTCGCGGCGGGAACGATCCCATTCTCGGTCGGCAGATTGCGCAATGCGTCAGGCTCCGAGCGCTTCCAGCGGCTTGGTGAATTCTGGCCCGATTCGCGGGCTTTCGGCGAGCACGCCGAACAGGCTGTTGGTTCCAATATCCGTGATCGTGACGGGTACCATCATGCCGGTGAGTTGGGACGGTGCCATGACCTGCACCGGCTGAAGATATGGGGAGCGTCCCGTGAGCTGCCCAGGCAGCCGGCCCGGCTTTTCGAGCAGAACGTCGAACGTCAGCCCGCGACATCCCGCGTTGAAGGCCGCGGCATTGCGGTTGATCGCTGCTTGCAGCCGCGCGAGGCGTTCCGCCTTCATGTCCTCGGCGATCTGTTCGCTCATGTTCGCGCCCGGCGTACCAGGCCGTGGCGAGTACTTGAAAGAGAATGCGCCCGCGTAGCCGACTTCGTCGACGATGCGCAGCGTGTCGGCAAAGTCGGCTTCAGTCTCGGCCGGGAAGCCGACGATGAAATCGGATGTGAGAGCGAGATCAGGCCGCGCGGCGCGCAGCCGCTCGACGGTGCGCAGATAGTCCGCGCGGGTATGGCGGCGGTTCATCGCCCCGAGGATGCGATCCGAGCCCGATTGCACCGGCAGATGAAGCTGGGGGCTAAGCTGCCGCAGATCGCGGTGTGCGGCGATCAAATCATCGTCGACATCGCGCGGATGGCTGGTGGTGTAGCGCAGCCGCGCGATGCCGGGGGTTTCGGCGACGCGGCGCAGGAGCTGACCGAGCGTCCAGGTGCGGCCAAAACCTTCGCCATGATAAGCGTTGACGTTCTGGCCGATCAGCGTCACCTCACGCACACCCGCTTCGGCGAGATTGCGCACTTCGTCGAGGATCTTCTCGACAGGCCGCGAGACTTCCGCGCCGCGCGTGTAGGGCACCACGCAGAAGGTGCAGAACTTGTCGCAGCCTTCCTGCACGGTGACGAATGCCGTCACACCGCGCGCGCGCGTCACGGCCTTGCCGGGCGCAGGAAGGAAGTCGAACTTGTCCTCGACGGGAAATTCGGTCTCGACGATTCCAGCTTCTTCGCGATCCTTGCGCGCGAGCAGATCGGGCAGCTTGTGATAGCTCTGCGGCCCGACCACCAGGTCCACCACCGGCGCGCGGCGGATGATCTCCTCGCCCTCCGCCTGCGCGACGCAGCCCGCGACCGCGACCGTCACGCGCCGTCCTTCCCTGGCGGCGCCATCCTTGAGCTGCCGGACCCGGCCGAGCTCCGAGTAAACCTTTTCGGCCGCCTTCTCGCGGATGTGGCAGGTGTTGAGGATGATCAGGTCGGCGTCGTCCGGCGCCGCGGTCTCCGCGTAACCTTCGGGCGCCAGCACGTCCGCCATACGATGGGAATCGTAGACGTTCATCTGGCAGCCGTAGGATTTGACGTAGAGCTTGCGCGTCATGCGTCGGGGATCTGCCCCGCTAACCCATTCTAGACGTTGACAAAATAGGCCGTTTCGGCGGCCCTTGGCGCTGTCTTAGCGCCTTTTTCGGCCAAATGAAACGCCTACGCGGCGGCCGGCCCCCGCAAGGCCGCGATGGTGTTGGCCCGTACGGCGGATTCCAGTTGACGCGCCAAGACCTTGCGGTCGATTGCACCATCGTAAGGGATCGGGTCGCCCCAGGTCACCATCACGTCCACCGCCCCGGTGCGCACGATCTTCCCGATATGATCGGTGAGCTTCATCTTGCCGTACCAGGCGGCACGCGGACGCAGATGTCGCCCGAGCGCAATGCCCTGCTGGCTCACATAGGCAATCGAGAGCGGCTGGATCCAGACCCGCTCGTTCCCGGCCGCCGCGATTGCATCGCGCGCCGCCCCAATCAGCGCGGTACGGAAGGGGAGCACGCGGTTGCCATCGCCCGCCGTGCCTTCGCCGAACAGGAGCACCGGATCGCCTTCGGCAAGGCGCTGCGCGATCTGTGCGTTCACCTTTCCGGTCTTGTGACGGCGATCGCGCTCGACGAACACGGTGCGCTGCAGTTTCGCGAGCACGCCGAAAAACGGCCAGCGGGCAATTTCGCTTTTCGCCACGAACACCACCGGCGCAAGCGACGTGATGATCGAGATGTCGAGCCACGATGAATGGTTCGCGACGATCAGCAGCGGGCGATCATCGAGGGGTGTCCCGGTCGCGCGCACACGCACCCCGACCAGGCGGCACACGAAGCGGTGATACAAAACCGGGATGCGTCGACGCAGCGGGCTCTTGAGCACGACCGCGACCCACTGCACCGGCATGAGCACGGTGGTGACCAGCGCAAACACGGTGAGAACAAAGGCCGGCCGAAACATCAGCGTTCCGGCTTCTCGTCGTCGAGCGGCACCCCGTAAAGCTCGAGCCGATGGTCGACCAGCTTGAAGCCGAGCTTGCGGGCGACCTCGCGCTGCAGGCGCTCGATTTCTTCCGACTGAAATTCGATGACCTGGCCGGTCCGCAGATTGATCAGGTGATCGTGATGCGCCTCGGGACTCTGCTCGTAGCGCGCCCGGCCCTCGCGAAAATCATGGCGTGTGATGATGCCGGAATCCTCGAACAGCTTGACGGTGCGATAGACCGTCGAGATCGAAATATGCTCGTCGATCCCATGGCAGCGCCGATAAAGCTCCTCGACGTCCGGATGATCGCCCGAATCCGCAAGCACGCGCGCGATGACACGGCGCTGCTCGGTCATGCGCATGCCTTTCGCCACGCACTGCGCCTCGATGAAATTGGGCTTGCCTTCTGCCACGGTTTTCGGTCCGTCGATCATGCAGGCACCCGGGTCTACACAAGGTCCCGGCGCAGCACCAGTGCGCTTTTTCCGCCCGAATAATAACCCGGACGGCTGCCGACTTCACGGAATCCGGCACGCGCGTAAAGCCGGCGCGCGGGCTGATTGTCCTCGTCGACTTCCAGGAACACGGCGCGCAGACGCACGCCCGCGAGGCGGCGCAGATGCAGATCGAGCAGGCGTCGCGCGAGTCCGCGCCCCTGCCAGGCGCGCGCGACCGCAACCGACAGAATCTCCGCTTCGTCGGCGGCGCGACGCGAGATGATGAAGCCGATATTTCGCCGCCCGCTGGTGGCGCGGTCCGCAATCACACTGCGGTCGGTGAGGAGCTGCTCGAACTCGGTCTCGCTCCAGCCCCGGCTGAACGATGCGGCATGCAGTGCCGCAAGCGAACCGGCGTCACGAGGGCTTGCTGGCGAGAGAGAGGGTTCGCTTCGTGCAAAGAGCCGCGAGAACCAGATCATCGACGCGGCAGCCGTCCGGCATCCTGCGGGCGCGCATCCGGGCGGCGCAGATAGAGCGGCTTCGGCGCGGTGCCTTCATCCTGTGCCGCCGCACCCAGGCGCGCGACCCAGCCGATGTCCGGCGCCACATGCTCCTCAACATGCGGCATGGGTGACCCGCTCGGCCAGTTCGCGGCGACAAGCGCGGCCGCGGAGCCCGTGATGATCGTCGGTCCGACCGGCACCGAACGCACCGCAGCACGCACGCGATCGAGCCGCGGCGCGACGATCGTTTTGCCGTTGGGCGCGAAAACGTGGAAGTAGACCTGCTCGTTGCGCGCGTCGATCGCCGCAATGATGGCCTGGTCGGAACGCGCCGCGACGTGCGGGGCGGCGAACGCTGAGAGCGTGGAAAGGCCGATGGCCGGCTTGCCGGCCGCCAGCGCAATGCCGCGCGCCGCCGAGATGCCGACGCGCAGGCCCGTGAAACTGCCGGGCCCGACTGTAACGGCAATGCGGTCAAGCTCCGCGAATTCGCAGCGCGCCGCGTCCATCACTCGCGCGACCAGCGGCATGATGGCCTCGGCATGGCCGCGCTGCATGCCGAGCGACTCGCTTGCGATGATTGCGCCTGCGGCTGAGTCCAGAATGGCCGCCGCGCAGGCGCCGAGCGCGGTATCGATGGCGAGAACGCGCATAACGGATCGCGGTCCCCCGCCGCTATTTCTTGTGGCGCATGATCTTATCCGAAAACCGGTGCCTACTTTTCGGGATCATGCGCTACGCGGCGCGCGAAAGCTTAGATCGGCCGCACCTCGGTGACGTCCGGCACAAAATGGCGCAACAAATTCTGGATGCCGTGCTTCAGGGTCGCGGTCGATGACGGGCAGCCCGAGCATGAGCCCTTCATCGCCAGATACACCACGCCCTCCTTGTAGCCGCGGAACGTGATGTCCCCGCCGTCGTTCGCAACCGCCGGGCGGACCCGCGTCTCGATCAGTTCCTTGATGGTCGCGACAGTGTCGGCATCGGCGGGCTCGAAGAACTCGCCTGCATCGTTCATCTCACCGCCGGCGCCTTCAGCAACGACCGGCGCGCCGGACATGAAGTGCTCCATGATGACACCGAGGATCGCAGGCTTGAGCTGCGGCCACTCGCCGTCCGACTTGGTCACGGTGATGAAGTCCGAGCCGAAGAACACGCCGCCGACGCCGTTGATGTCGAACAGGCGCTCCGCCAGCGGCGACTGCGCGGCTTCGGTCCGGTCGCGCATTTCGAGCGTGCCGGTTTCGAGCACGGTACGGCCGGGCAGGAACTTCAACGTCGCCGGGTTGGGCGTGGCTTCAGTCTGGATGAACATGGGTGTCTCCGGGCGCTTTCCGTCAGCGCGGCATGCTCAATAGATGGGCTTTTGCGGCAGCAAGGTCAATGACGGCAACCCGGTCTAAGACAGAGCGTCGAGGTCCTCGTCGCTCAAGTGTCCCGGCACGATCGCGACCGGGATCGGATAATTACCGGCGGTCTTTCCCAGGCCGGTGACCAGCGGGCCGGGGCCGTCCTTGCCGGTTCCTGCAGCCAGCACGAGGATCGCAATGTCTTCATCCTCATCAATCACCTTGAGAATTTCCTGCGACGTCTCGCCATCCCGGATCACGCGCTCTGGCGTGATGCCTGCGACGCCGTTGGCGCGGCCTGCGAACTCATCGAGCTTCTGGTTCGCGGCTTCGTGTGCCTCCGCCTTCATGATGTCGGCAACGCCGAGCCACTGCTGATGGCGGTCATGCGGCTCGATGACGAGCAGCATCACGACGCTCGCGCCGGTGCGCGCCGCGCGGCGGCTCGCGTAATAGACGGCGCGATCGCATTCCGGGGATTCATCGATGATCACGAGGAACTTGGGCTTGTGCCCCGCCTCGTAACTGCGGCGCTTAAGGCTCATCAGCCCTCCCGGGGTTTCCGCCCGACTCCGGTCGTCGCATGCAGGTCATGGTGCCATGGCGAGAGCCACAGCGACAAGCCGCGCCGCTGCCCGAAATAACGTCAGCGGCGGAGAACTAGCGCCGTATGAAGCCGACGATGTCCTTGACGGCCTTCATGGTTTCGGCGGCGATGGCCTGCGCGCGCCCTGCCCCTTCGCCCAGCACCGAGTCGATGTAGGCGGGGTCCTGCACGAGCCGCTTCATCTCGGCGGCGATCGGCGCGAGCTTTTCGACCGCAAGCTCGGCGAGCGCCGGCTTGAACACCGAAAACTGCGCGCCGCCGTGCTCCTTCAGCACATCAGCCTTCGTGGCATCGGCAAGCGCCGCATAAAGGCCGACGAGATTGTCGGCCTCGGGCCGCGCCTCCAAGGCCGCCTCTTCCTCGGGCAGCGGCTCGGGATCGGTCTTCGCGCGGCGGATTTTCAGCGCGATCGCGTCGGCATCGTCGGTCAGGTTGATGCGCGACTGATCGGACGGATCCGACTTCGACATCTTCTTGGTGCCGTCGCGCAGGCTCATCACGCGCGTCGCCGGCCCCTGAATGATCGGCTCGGTCAGCGGGAAATACGCGTCGCCAAAGCCGCGCGCGCGGATCGGCTCGGCGAAATCGTTATTGAACTTCTGTGCGATGTCGCGCGTGAGCTCCAGATGCTGCTTCTGGTCCTCGCCGACCGGCACATGCGTCGCGCGATAGACCAGAATGTCGGCCGCCATCAGC
>Ga0207706_10005851_pt1 | contig 11436 bp, 9 predicted proteins | sample KBSC53metaG_FD_184318 | JGI IMG/M metagenome (GOLD analysis project Ga0207706, IMG submission 184318) | Corn rhizosphere microbial communities from Kellogg Biological Station, Michigan, USA - KBS C5-3 metaG (SPAdes) (version 2) | ecosystem: Host-associated > Plants > Roots > Rhizosphere > Soil ... | reverse complement strand
CACGGGTTTGGCGGCGAAGCTGTCGTTGGCCGACGCGTGCAGTCGTGCCGGTCGTGCGGCGACGAGGGCGGCGGCGCCGCCGGCCGCCAGGGTGGCGGGGCTGGCGGCGTGCGCGGGCGCGGCCTGCGCGGTTCCGGTGGCGACTGCGGCCGATACGGCGATCGTGACCGCGGCCACCGCGCCCAGAGTGATGGCACGTCTCACTGCGGTACTCCCTTCCCGGGAGCCGGCTCGGCCTTTCGGCCGAGCACCAAGGAATGCGGTGGCGCAAATGTGGCAGGCGCGCCGGTGCCCGGAAAGCCGCTGTGTGGGTGACAGACCGTGGGTTTGTCGTTACCTCTAGTTGGTACTTTCCAGCAGGAACCGTGCGATACGGCTCGCGGTCGCCGGGGGTCTCGTTGCCGGGCCGCAGTCCCGCCAGGCGATCCGGGTGGCGCCGACCGTGAGCGAGTAGTCGAACGCGTCCGCGCAGTCGGACTCCGGAACCGTCCGGGTCGCCTCGGCGCGCAGCATCGGCTCCGCGGACATGCGGCTCAGCTCGTCCCGCCGGTCGGCGCTGAGCGTTCCCGTGGTCGTGCCGCCGACCCGGGCGGTCCGCCGCCAGCTGCCGTCCGGCTGCACGGTGATCTCGTCCCGGTTGCCGGCGATGCCGCCGAACCGCTGCAGCGACACGGCGGGCGCCGGCGCCTCGGACGCCGTCGACCCGCCGGAGCCGGCACCGCCGCCGCCGCCGCTGCCACCGCCGCCGCCGGGCGAGCAGGCGGCCAGCGGCAGCACGGCGAGGACGATCGCGGCGGCGAGGCGGCGCATGCCGGTCGGACGCCGGTCCGTCAGCCGCGGTTCCCCGCGCCGGCCTCGGCCGCCGCGAGCAGGGCCGGCAGGTGGCGCGGCGGCGGGCTGCCGTGCGCGAGGACGTCGTCGTAGCGGGTCCGGCCGGCGAGCGTCGGCGCCAGTTCCAGGTAGCCGACGAAGTAGGTGGACAGCTGGGCGCTGGTGAGCTGCACCCGGCGCCACTTGCCGATCGCCTCGCCCTCCTCCTGGAAGCCGCTGCCGGTCATCAGCTCGATCGCCTCGGCCTCCGACATCCCGCCGGCGTGCACGCCGGCGTCCAGCAGCGCGTTGATGATCGTCCGCAGCTTGGTCTTGAGCTGCTGCAGCCGGACCGGCACGCCGCCGTACCCGAGCCTGGCCATGATCTCCTCCGAGTGCACGCCCCAGCCCTCGATGAACGAGCCGCTGGCGAGCACCTGCCTGACCCTGGTCGCACCGCGGTAGCGGCGGGCGTGGGCGAGCTGGACCATGTGCCCCGGCATCGCCTCGTGCACGGTGAGATTGGCCATCATCGCGGTGTTGTATTCGCGGTAGAACGAGGCGACCCGCTCCGGCGACCACCCCGCCGGCGTCGGGCTGATCGCGAACCGGGTGATCCCGCCCTCCTCCAGTGGGCCGGGGGCGTCGCAGTATGCCACCGCGACACCGCGCCGCAGCTCCGGCATGACCTCGATCTCCATCGGGTCGTCCGGCACCCGGACCACGCCGCTGCTGGTGACCAGCTCGGTGGCCTCGGCCAGCCAGCGCCGGGCCACCGACACGATCGTGCGGTCGTCCGGTGCCTCGGCCGCGGCCCGGTCCAGCGCCCGGCGGATCGCGTCGTCACCCGGGCCGACCCAGCCGACGGCAAGCTCGGTGAGCTCGTCGGTGACCCGGTCGAGGTGCTCCCGCGCGGCCGCGGCGACGTGCTCGGCGGACAGGTCGGCGTCCAGGAGCAGGTGCAGCTTGGCCGCGAACAGGCTCGACCCGAGCCGGGGGTCGCCGTGCGCGCCGTCGAGCTGCTCGAGCAGCCAGTCCCGGTGCTCGACCAGCGCGTCCTCGGCCGCGGTCCGCATCGGCTCGACCGACAGGAACGTCCGCGGCGCGGTGCCGGCCAGCGGCGGCACCTGCTCCCGCAACATGCTGATGAGCCCGGAGATCTGGGTCAGCGCGGTCTCCACGTGCACCCGCGGCATGTCCTGCAGCGTGGCGCGGGCGGTGGCCAGCCGCTGCGGCACCGCCTCCAGCCGGCCGCCGAGCGCCCGCAGCCGGTCCTCCACCGGACCGGTGTCCCGCGACAGCAGCAGGTAGATCGCCTCGCCGGGCAGCCAGGGCAGCGGGTTCCAGGTGTGCTCGTGCAGCTGCTGCAGCCCGAACAACCGGCGGTCGAGGCCGGCCCGCAGGATCTGCGCGTCGACCGCGTCAGCCGGTACGAGCTCGTCCGCGTCCAGGCTGTCCAGCTCGTCGCGGTGGTCGGCCAGGGTGGCGGCGGCGCCGGCCAGGCCGGCCTCGCTCAGGTCGGTGAGCTGGTCGTCGAACCGGTGGTCGCCCAGGTCGGTGGCCCACTCGGGGTCCAGCCGGAGCAGGTCCTCGACCGCGTCCTCGGCGAGCGCGTGGAAGCGGGCGGCGGTGTCAGCCATGTGCTCACGATTTCACGGCCGGGCGAGCGCCCCTCAGCCGCCGGCAGGGACACGCACAGCGAGCGCACAGGCCGCGTACAGGTGGCCTCCATGCCGATGACCGAGGGTTGCCGGCATGACGACGACCAGCGAGACCGCCGACCGCCCGGCGTTGCGCCGCCCGGACGGCACCCCGATCCGCGCCCTCGTGGTGGACGACGAGCCGGCGCTCACCGACCTGCTGACGATGGCCCTGCGCTACGAGGGCTGGGAGGTGCGCACGGCCGCCGACGGCGCGCACGCCGTGACCGCGGCCCGCCAGTTCCGGCCGGACGTCATCCTGCTGGACGTGATGCTGCCCGACCTCGACGGGCTGTCCGTGCTGCGCCGGATCCGTGCCGACAACCACGACGTGCCGGTCGTGTTCCTCACCGCGAAGGACGCCGTGGACGACCGGGTCGCCGGGCTCACCGTCGGCGCGGACGACTACGTGACCAAGCCGTTCAGCCTGGAGGAGGTCGTCGCCCGGCTGCGGGCGCTGCTGCGCCGCTCCGGCGCCACCGCGATCCGCTCGTCCGGGGAGCTCGTCGTCGGCGACCTCGTGATGGACGAGGACGGGCGCGAGGTGACCAGGGCCGGCACGCTGATCACGCTGACGGCGACCGAGTTCGAGCTGCTCCGGTTCCTCATGCGCAACCCGCGCCAGGTGCTGTCCAAGGCGCAGATCCTCGACCGGGTCTGGTCGTACGACTTCGGCGGCCAGGCCAACGTCGTCGAGCTGTACGTGTCGTACCTGCGCAAGAAGATCGACGCCGGTCGGGAGCCGATGATCCACACCGTCCGCGGCGTGGGGTACGTGCTCCGCCCGGCCGGCTGAGCGCATCATCCGACGGTGACGCTGCGCACGCGCCTGCTGGCCGCACTGCTGGCCCTGCTGGCGGCCGTCTGCGTCGTCGTCGGGGTGGTCAGCGTGCTGGCGCTGAACTCGTTCCTGACCGACCGGCTCGACAGCCAGCTGGCGACCGCGAGCGCCCGGCTCGGCGGGCCGGTCGAGCTCGACGAGGACCCGCCGCCGCCGCGCCGCACGCCGCCGCCGGGGCTGGCCGACGGCACGCTCGACGCGCACGTGCGGAGCGGGACGCTCGACCCGGTCGGCGTGATCAACGGCTCCACGTACACCCAGCTGACCGGTGCACAGCAGCAGGTGCTGCTGACGCTGCCGGCGGACGGGCGCGCGCACACCCGCAACCTCGGCGGCGACCTCGGCGACTACCGGCTGCGTGCCGTGCAGGCGGCGGACGGGGACGTCTCGATCGCCGGCCTGCCGCTGGCCGGGGTGCACGACACGGTGGCCCGGCTGAGCGTGATCATCGCGGCGGTCGCCGCCGGCGGCCTGTTGGTGGCCGGGATCGCCGGCGCGCTGATCGTCCGGCTGACCCTGCGGCCGCTGCGCCGGGTCGCCGCCACCGCGACCCGGGTGTCCGAGCTGCCGTTGCACCGCGGCACGGTCGAGCTCTCCGAGCGCGTCCCGGACGCCGACACCGACCCCCGCACCGAGGTCGGGCAGGTCGGCGCCGCGCTGAACCGGATGCTCGGGCACGTCTCGGCGGCGCTGACCGCCCGGCAGGAGAGTGAGACGAGGGTCCGCCAGTTCGTCGCCGACGCCAGCCACGAGCTGCGCACGCCGCTGGCCTCGATCCGCGGGTACGCCGAGCTGTCCCGCCGCGGGCAGGAACCGGTGCCGTCCGACGTCGCGTACGCGCTGGGCCGGGTGGAGTCGGAGAGCACCCGGATGACCGGCCTGGTCGAGGACCTGCTGCTGCTGGCCCGGCTGGACAACGGCCGGGCGCTCGCGCGCGCGCCGGTGGACCTGAGCCGGCTGGTGGTCGACGCGGTGAGCGACGCGCGGGCCGCCGGCCCGGACCACACCTGGGTGCTCGAGCTGCCGGACGCGCCGGTCGAGCTGGTCGGCGACGCCGACCGGCTGCACCAGGTCGTGGTCAACCTGCTCGGCAACGCCCGCGCGCACACCCCGGCCGGATCGACCGTCACCGTCGGGCTGTCCGCTGAGCACGGATCCGTCCTGGTGCGGGTGTCCGACGACGGGCCCGGCATACCGGCCGAACTGCTGCCGCGCGTGTTCGAGCGGTTCGCCCGCGGCGACGGCTCCCGGTCGAGGGCGGCCGGCAGCACCGGGCTCGGGCTGGCCATCGTGTCCGCGGTGGCCGACGCGCACGGCGGCACCGTCGGCGTGGACAGCTCCCCCGGCGGCACCACGTTCACCCTCCGGCTGCCAGGATCGCTCGTCGCCGGCCTCCCCACCGGTCCCCGCCCGCATCCCTGATGCGTCGGCACGGGCGGTGCTCCTCCCCTACGATCCGACCCTGGCCGGGCCCGACCGCCGCGCGACTGCGGCCGGGTGCGGGCGGGTAGACCAGGTCGGTGCAGGGGACGATCATTCCGGTCATGGGGAGGGTCCGCGTGTTGCTGCCCGAGCTCGTGTGGTGAGCGCCGGCGAGGTCGTGGTCGGGGTCGACCTCGGCACCACGAACACCAAGGTGATCGCCTACGACACGAGTGGCCGGCGGCTGGCCGGCGCCTCGGCCGGCTACCCGCTCGACGAGCCGCACCCCGGCTGGGCCGAGCAGGATCCGGGCCGGATCCTCGACGCGGTGCTGACCTGCCTGCGTTCGGTGGTGTCCGAAGTGGACGGTCGGGTCGCCGCGCTGTCGTTCAGCTCGGCGATGCACACGCTGATCGGGCTGGACGCCGCCGGCGACCCGCTGACCCCGTCGCTGTCCTGGGCCGACTCGCGGGCCGCCGCGCAGGCCGACCGGCTGCGGGCGGCCCCCGGCGGCCTGGCGCTGCACCGGCGGACCGGCACGCCGGTGCACCCGATGGCACCGCTGCCCAAGCTGGTCTGGTTCCGCGAGCAGCGGCCGGAGCTGTTCGCCCGGGTCGCCTGCTGGGCCGGCATCAAGGACTACGTGCTGTCCCGGCTGTGCGGCGCGCTGGTCACCGACCAGTCGGTCGCCTCCGGCACCGGGCTGCTCGACCTCGGCACGCTGTCCTGGGACCGGGAGGCGTTGGAGCTGGCCGGCGTCGGGCCGGAGCGGCTGCCCCCGCTGGTGGAGACCACGGCCGTGCTGCCCGGGCTGACCGCCGCGGTCGCCGACCGGGTCGGGCTGCCCGCGGGCACTCCGGTCGTCGCCGGCGGCGGCGACGGGCCGCTGGCCAACCTCGGCCTCGGCGCGGTGCACCCCGGTGTCGCGGCCTGCTCGATCGGCACCAGCGGCGCGCTGCGGGTCACCGTGGAGCAGCCGGCGGTCGACCCGCGCGGCGGCGTCTTCTGTTACGCGCTGACCGGGCAGCGGTGGGTGGTCGGCGGCGCGATCAACAACGGCGGCATCGTGCTCGACTGGGCCGGGCACGCGCTGGCCCCCGACCTCGGGGACGAGCCGGCCGAGGCGCTGCTCGAGCTGGCCGGCCGGGTGCCGCCCGGCGCCGGCGGACTGATCATGCTGCCGTACCTGCTGGGCGAGCGGGCGCCGCACTGGAGCGGTCTGCCGCTCGGTGCGTACGTCGGGCTGACCCGGGAGCACCGGCGCGAGCACCTGGTGCGGGCCGCGATCGAGGGGGTGTGCCTGCAGCTCGCGCTGGTGCTCGACTCGATGCGGGCCGCCGGCAACGAGGTGCGCGAGGTGCGCGCGACCGGCGGGTTCGCCCGCAGCCCGCTGTGGCGGCAGATCCTCGCCGACGCGCTCGGCCTGGACGTGCAGTTCCCGGCCGGGCACGAGGGGTCCGGGTTCGGAGCGGCGCTGCTCGGCATGTACGCGCTCGGCCTGGTCGACTCCCTCGACGTGGCCGCCGACCTGGTCCGGATCGCGGACACGGTCCGCCCGGACCCGTCCGCCGCGGCCGTCTACGCGGCGCTGCGGCCGGTCTTCGCCGACCTGTACGACGCGCTGGTGCCGACGTACCGTTCCTTGCACCGGCTCTCCGGCCGCTGAGACTGTCCACAGTGGATAGGTGGTGCGTGACCCGGCGGTCCGGTCCTAGGGTCGGCCCATGTCCTACCCAGAACCGCGCTACCTCGGCGACACCGGTGAGACCAGCGCGACCGCCCGGCCGGCCGGTGCGCAGCCGGAGCTGATCCTGCCGGCGACGAACGTGCACTACCTGGCGACCGGCGCCACCACCGGTGGCGACTTCGGGCTCTACCGCTGGGAGATGACCGGCCCGCCGACCGGCCCCGCGCCGCACTTCCACCGCTCGATCACCGAGTCGTTCTACGTGCTGTCCGGCACCGTGCGGCTGTACGACGGTACGGAGTGGACCGACGCCGCCGCCGGCGACTACCACTTCGTCCCGCCCGGCGGGATCCACGCGTTCCGCAACGAGTCCGGCGAGCCGGCCTCGATGCTGCTGCTGTTCACCCCGGGCGCGCCGCGGGAGGCGTACTTCGAGGGCCTGGCCGAGCTGGCCGCCTCCGGGCGGCAGCCGACCGCGGAGGAGATGACCGAGTTCTACCGCCAGCACGACCAGTTCATGGTCTGAGCCTTACGGCTGCGGCTCGCGGCCCAGGATCGTCCGGCCGCCGTCCATCGGCAGCGTCGCCCCGGTCAGGAAGCTGGCCGCGTCGGAGAGCAGGAACTCCACCGCCGTGGCCATCTCGTCCGGCCGGGCGACCCGGCCCAGGGGGTGCAGCTCGGCCATCTCCCGCTCGAGCCTGGCCACCGTCTCGGCGTCGGCGGTCTCCAGCAGCTCGGTGTAGCGGCCGGTGGCGACCGTGCCCGGGGCCACCGCGTTGACCCGGATCCCGGCCGGACCGTGCTCGACCGCGAGGGAGCGGGTCAGGCCCGCGATCGCCGCCTTCGCGGTCGCGTACGCCAGCGACCCCGGCACCGGCCGCACCGCCTGGTGCGAGGACAGGTTGACGATCGCCCCCGCGGTGCCGGCGGCGAGGAACCGCCGGACCGCGACCAGGCAGCCGGCCAGCGCCGGGCGCAGGCTCCCCTCGATCGTCGCCAGCACCTCGGGCGCCGGCGTGGCCGGGATCGGCACGTCCCGGAAGACCGCCGCGTTGTTGACCCAGCCGACCAGCCGGCCGGCGGACTCGGCCAGGTCCGCCGCCTCGGCCAGCACCGCCTCGTCACCGGCGTCGCCGACCACGCCGCGGACCCGGGACCCGTCCACCCAGTCGAGCCCGGCCGGGTCGAGCTCCACCGCCACCACCGTCCCGGCGGCCGCCAGCCGCTCGGCGATCGCCCGGCCGATCCCCCGCCCGCCGCCGGTCACCACGTACGCGTCCATGTGACGATCCTCGTCGGCCGTTGTGCTGGGCGGTACGACAGGGTAGGCACCAGCCCATGCAGGCAGTCGTCTACACGCGCAACGGTGACCCTGACGTCCTCGAGCTGACCGAGCGGGAGGTGCCCGAGCCGGGGCCGGGCGAGGTCAGGGTCAGGGTGGCCGCGTCCGGGGTGAACCCGACCGACTGGAAGTCCCGGCGCAACACCCCGGTCGCGGCCGGCTTCCAGGTCCCCGACCAGGACGGGTCCGGGGTGGTGGACGCGGTCGGCAACGGCGTCGATCCGGCCGTCCGCGGCGAGCGGGTGTGGCTGTGGGAGTCGGCGTACCAGCGGCCGTGGGGGACGGCCGCCGAGTACACGGTCGTGCCGCAGCGCAGGGCGGTGCTGCTGCCGGCGAACGCGTCGCTGGAGCTGGGTGCCTGCCTCGGCGTGCCGTTCCTGACCGCGCACCGCTGCCTCACCCTCGGCGAGTCGATGCCCGACCGGCTCGACCAGGGCGCGCTCACCGGCAAGACCGTGCTGGTCCAGGGCGGCGCCGGCGCGGTCGGCAACGCGGCGATCCAGCTGGCCAAGTGGGCCGACGCGCGGGTCGTCACGACCGTGAGCAGCCCGGAGAAGGCCCAGCTCGCAGCCGCTGCCGGGGCGGACGACATCATCAACTACCGGACGCAGGACGTGCCGGTCGAGGTGCGCAAGATCGTGCCGCACGGGGTGGACACGATCGTCGAGGTCTCGGTCGCCCGCAACGCCGAGGTCGACGCCCAGGTCATCGGCATGCACGGGGCGGTCGCGATCTACGCCGACGACGGCGGAGCGAGCGTGACGATCCCGATCCGGCCGATGATGGGGCCGAACGCGCGCTGGCAGTTCGTCCTCGTCTACACCGAGCCGAACGACGCCAAGGGCGCCGCGATCGAGGACATCAATGCGGCGGTCGCGGATGGGGCGGTACGGATCGGGGCGGAGGGCGGGCTGCCGGTGCACCACTTCCCCCTCGCGGACGCGGCGAAGGCGCACGCGGCGGTGGAGCATGGCATCACCGGCAAGGTCCTCATCGACGTCGCCGATCTCTGACCCGCTGCCCGGGATCCCCGCATCCGGTACGGGGTCCGGACGGCCCCGTCCGGGCCGGCCGGTTCTGTCGGCTGCGGCTGGCAGAGTGGCCGCCATGGATACCAACGGGGTGGCGGAGCGGCAGCTGGCCGCCGTGCTCGCGGCCAGCGCCGGGCCGGACGCGACACCGCGGCCGGACCAGGTGGAGGCGGTCGCCGCGCTGGTCGGCGGTCGCCGGGTGCTGCTGGTCCAGGCGACCGGCTGGGGCAAGTCCGCGGTCTACTGGGCGGCCACCGCCGCGCTGCGCGAGGCCGGCCGCGGCCCGACGCTGGTCGTCTCGCCGCTGCTGGCGCTGATGCGCGACCAGGTCGCCGCGGCCGAGCGGGCCGGGCTGCGCGCGGCCACGGTCAACTCGGCCAACGTGGCCGACTGGCAGCCGGTGTTCGACGCGCTCGGCGCCGACGAGCTCGACGTCCTGCTGGTCTCCCCCGAGCGGCTGGCCAACCCGAGGTTCGCCGAGACGGCACTGCCGCTGCTGGCCAAGACCGGCCTGCTGGTCGTCGACGAGGCGCACTGCATCTCCGACTGGGGCTTCGACTTCCGGCCCGACTACCAGCGGCTGACCCACCTGCTCGCCGCCACCGCGCCGGGCAGCCCGGTGCTGGCCACCACCGCGACGGCCAACGCCAGGGTCACCGCCGACGTCGCCGACCAGCTCGGTTCCGACACGCTGGTGCTGCGCGGGCCGCTGGCCCGGGCCTCGCTGCGCCTGTCGGTGGTGCCCGGACTCGACGGCGTGCAGCGGTTCGCCTGGGTGGCCGACGCGCTGGCCGAGCTGCCCGGCTCCGGCATCGTCTACGCGCTGACCGTCGACCAGGCGCACTCGCTGGCCGGCTTCCTGGCTGCGCAGGGCCACCGGGTGGCGGCCTACACCGGGCAGACCGAGCCGGACGAGCGGGCCCGGATCGAGGCCGCGCTGCGGGCCAACGAGCTCAAGGCGGTGGTGGCCACCTCCGCGCTCGGGATGGGCTACGACAAGCCCGACCTCGGCTTCTGCGTGCACGTCGGCTCGCCCGACTCGCCGGTCGCGTACTACCAGCAGGTCGGTCGGGCCGGTCGGGCGCTGGCCGAGGCGGTCGGCGTGCTGCTGCCGGCGGCCGAGAGCGACCCACGGATCTGGGACTGGTTCGCGACCGCGACGATCCCCGACCCCGACGCCGCCCGCCGGGTGCTCGCTCTGCTGCCGACCGGGCCGGGCGCCGAGCCGGTGTCGGTGCCGGCGATCGAGACCGAGACCGGGCTGCGGCGCGGCCGGCTCGAGGCGCTGCTGAAGACCCTGCGGGTGGACGGCGCGGTCGACCGGGTCGGCTCCGGCTGGGTCGGCACCGGCCGGCCCTGGCACTACGACGCGGACAAATACGGCCGGGTGGTCGCCGCCCGCCGGGCCGAGGCCGACCTCATGCGGGCATACGCGGCGGGCGAGCGCTGCCTCATGCAGGTGCTCACCGAGGCGCTGGACGACCCGTCCTCCGGTCCGTGCGGGCGCTGCTCGGTCTGCTCCGGCGCGCTGCCGCCGCCCGGCGCCGGACCGGACCGAGACCGGGTGCTCGCCGCCCGCCGGCACTTGCGCGGGCGCCGGCACGTGCTGGAGCCGCGCAAGCTCTGGCCGGCCGGCGGCGGCCGGCGGGGCCGGATCGTCGGGCTCGCCCCCGGGCGGGCGGTCGCGTTCGCCGACGACCCGGCCTGGCGCGACCTCATCGCCGAGGTCGACGGGCCGGACGCGGCGCCCTCCGAGGAGCTGCGCGGCGCGCTGGTCGACGTGCTGTCCCGGTGGGCGCGGGAGTGGGACGAGCGGCCGGTGGCGGTGCTGCCCGCGCCGAGCCGATCCCGCCCGCGCCGGGTCCGCGGGATGGCCGAGCACGTGGCCGAGGTCGGCCGGCTGCCGCTGCTCGACGTGCTGGCCGCGACCGGCCCGCGGCCACCGGACGAAGTCGCCTCCGGCGCCCGGGTTGCCGCGCTGCTGGCCGGCCTCGCGGTCACCGGCGAAGTCCCGGCTGGTCCGGTGCTGCTCGTCGACGACGTCGCCCGCTCGACCTGGACGGTGACCGCCTGCGCCGCCCTGCTGCACGACGCCGGCTGCGGGCCGGTGCTGCCGCTCGTCGCCCATCGCCGTCCCTGACCGGAGGTCTCGTCCCGTGGCCGCGCTGCTCTACACCGTCATCGCCTCGCTCGACGGCTACACCGTCGACGCCGAGGGCCGGTTCGACTGGGCGACGCCGCCCGCCGACGTGCACGCGCACGTCAACGAAGCCGAGCGCTCGATCGGCACCTACCTCTACGGCCGCCGGATGTACGAGACGATGGCGGCCTGGCAGACGTTGGGCACCGAGCCGGACGCCGTGCCGGAGGTCCGCGACTACGGCGAGATCTGGCGGGCCGCCGACAAGGTGGTCTACTCGTCCTCCCTGGACGACGTCTCCACCCCGCGCACCCGGCTGGAGCGCTCGTTCGACCCGGCCACGGTCGCCTCGATGAAAGACGCGGCGGACGCCGACCTGAGCGTCGGCGGGGCAACGCTGGGCGCCACCGCGCTGCGGGCCGGCCTGGTCGACGAGTGCGGGGTCTACGTGGCGCCGGTGGTC
>Ga0207706_10005848_pt1 | contig 11438 bp, 13 predicted proteins | sample KBSC53metaG_FD_184318 | JGI IMG/M metagenome (GOLD analysis project Ga0207706, IMG submission 184318) | Corn rhizosphere microbial communities from Kellogg Biological Station, Michigan, USA - KBS C5-3 metaG (SPAdes) (version 2) | ecosystem: Host-associated > Plants > Roots > Rhizosphere > Soil ... | reverse complement strand
GCGAAGCCAAGCGCGCTCGCCCGTCCCATTCCCTGGCTGGCACCCGCCACTAGAGCGACCTTTCCCTTCAGTCCTAAATCCATGCTGGCTTTTCCCCCTGATTGATTCGCCGATACACTAGCAAACGCCTGGTGGGCGGTCAAAAGACTGGCGCTCGGTTCGAAAGAAATCGCTGTTTGTCTGAGTTTTAATTTATTTTTGCTGCCAGTAGATATTGTCGCGGAATTCCGGCTGGAGCCGCTTGATGTATAGGCAAAGCATGCCGTGGACGCCGAGTTGGCGCAGCTTGCGCGGGTCGCCGTCCCGAAGCGCGGTCTTTTCCTCGGCCGTAAGTTCGTAATTCGCCATGACGTCTTCGAAGTTTGTCAGGGACTGTTGGTAGACGGACTCCTTCATTTTAAGATCGAACAGCAACCGGCTCAAATCGTAACAACTCACAGCGACCTCCAGCTGACAAAGCCCCAACCCGTAGCGACAAAGTCGGGCATGTATGCAGTGTATGATGCTTTGGCATCTCCGACGGCACCGATCGCGACCATCCAATTGAGAAATTCGCTATCGCCGGCCTGTAAAAGCTCCCGAACCGGATAGTCCGCGAGCTTCTTGCCATTTCCTTCGCGCAAAACCTCCAGCAGTTGGTGATCGAATTTCTCGTCGATTTCGCCAATTCTCGGCGAGCCGGGAAAATGCGATAATCCGCCGGTTGCGAGGATCGCAATTCGCTCTTTCGACTGTTCCGCCACGGCGCGGATCAATTCGCCCACTTGATAGCAACGTCGCGGCGACGGTGCGGGATCTACCCACGTATTCACATAAACCGGCAAGATGGGAATGATCGGCTCACGAAGCAGAAAATACAGCGGCACGTTTTGCGTATGCTGCAGCTCAATATTTTCGCCGTAGGAAAAATCGATTCCCTTCTCCATGCCAGCACGGATAATCGCCTTGCCGAGTTCCTTATGATTTCGATAATGGAAGGAGTGGCGTGTGAACTGGCCTTTGACTTCCTCGCCGACGGTTACGAAAAAAGTCGGAATATTGTTCCAAAAAAAATTGACGAACTGATCGTTGGCGACAACGATCAGGACGTCCGGCTGACTTCGTTGCAAGTCCTCGCGCAGGACGGCGAAAGCGTCTTCAGCATCCTGCCGAAGCTTTATTTGCTGCTCGAGCGTGGGCCGGTTTGACGAGCCCTTCGGCGCCATACTGTAGTGAAGATCCATGAAATCTTCCCATTCGTTTCCCGGCTCGAGCAGGATATTGGGTGCGTGGCTTGCTGCCACTGCGGAAACCAGAGGCATCGATCTGACTCCTCGATGAATTTTGAAAAAAGCCTAGTCCCCGACCTGCGAAAAAGCAACCGAGCCAGTGAATCGGGCTGGCTAAGAATTCTTGGTCAATTTTGCTGCTAACTCAGAGCGGATGAAGTGGAATGATACTGGGGAAACTGCTCAAACATGCGCGACGAGAGTATGTGGACGCTCACTATTGAATCTATGAGCTGGAGAAAATTTATACGGCGGTCGAAAGAGAATGAATCGCTTAGAGCATGCGATAGTTACGGACGGAGAAATAAATTAGGGCAAGTACTCCGACACTGGAAACGATCGGATGGCTCAATACCCAACCGAGCGCGGGCTCGAAATAATTAAACAACATGTAGTCGACAAACCGGCTCATTGGCCATCCTCATCCAGTTTTGACCCACCCTTATACCAAAACTGTCCTGCTGAGAAAAGATTAATTTTGTGTACTTCGGTACTGCACCCCACGTGGTATCAGAAACCACCCCGTCGCTTTGGCAATCGAGGTAGCAATTGACTCATTATTTGTACAACTTTGCTCAAAATAGCCCAGCCTGGGACAGAAATACTCGATCAAAGCTTTGTTCCGAGGGATGGCAGCCGGGGCAACTACGCGTGGGCTAGCGACTTTTGCAGTCCAAGAAGTACTCAGGCTAGTGGCATTGCCGTTGCTCTTCCGATCACCCATCAAATTTGCAGAGGAGCAAACGATGAGACTACTGGTATCGACCATGTTCAGAAAACTGCCGGTGCGAACAACCCAACAGCGGGCGACCATTTGTAAGCGCTGCGGCGTGCGTATCTATTCTTTGAGCTACCTTAAGGCCCACCTGGAATCCCACGATCGCAAAGGACATTAGTCCGTGGAGGACTCGATGAATTCCTTGTCATGCAGTGACAAAATTGATGATGTCCTCCGGAGAACAAGAGGCTCATCGATTAAAGCTTGCGTCCGGCGCGATGACGCAGGAGTGATTTCTTCCAATGCAACTCATTCGCGCGTGCCCTCTTCTGAGCAGGAGAACCAAATGCAAGCCGTTGAAATGATCGTTCCAAAGTGGAACGAAAGTTTTTTGCGCCTGATCAATCAACACATTTAGTTCTTCGGAAACTTTTCGATTTCGACTCGCCTGAATTCCGGCAGTTTTTTGGAACTGACGCAAGAAAAATTTGACATTTTAAATAATCGGATTATTTTCGAACCGTGAAGGTTTTGATCGAAATGTCGGCTGAGCATTACTCCGAATTACTGGAGCGCTGTGACGGGTCGTCTTCGCAGTTTCGCACTCTCATCGATGGATGTTTGGATCGCCGGCCTAGCTCTGAAGGATTCGAAGAGGTGGCGCAAATTCTCTGCGACAGCAGAGAGGCCCAACAACTGCTGGAATTCGCGATCGGCGTTTCTGCCGAAGCTGCCGAAGAGATTCAGGTTTGCCTCAGTTGTTTTCGGGAACTTTAGCCTTCGGTAACTCGCGTCCCATCCAACCACCCATTCCATAACGGCCCACACAAAAGAATGCAGAGGGGTAGAATGGTTGATTTTTTGCGCTACAGTTCTTTACGTGAGCCAAACGTGAGGACCGCCGCGACAGTCGTGGGAGGCGCAACATGCAAGCAGACATCGATTTCGACAACGGCACGATCACGCTAATCTGTTCTAAGTGCCGACGAAAATATCCTAGGCGAATCGCCGAAATCGGCTCCGGCGTACGGATTAAATGCAAATGCAACAGCGTTGTTTCGTGGCAAGGCGACCTGAGTTGGGTCACTTGCTATGCAAATCCGTATCACTGGGACGCAACGACTCCCCTTCCGGCAACCAAGCGCGCCTAAAAGCTTTCGGCCGTAAAACGGCGTGGCGCTGATTGCGCCACAAAAAGCAGCGCCGCGGATGCTGAGGAAGCAATCCGGCCAAAACTCCCAATAAGCCGGCCCCCTTGCCGCGTTATTCTCTACGCAAACGAGAAAGCGTTTGCGAATTCTGAAACCCGCCTGTCCGTTGGCGATTGTCCATCCCCGACCCGACTCGGGAGTTGCGGCACATTGACGACGGATATTCGAAATGCTAAGTGATTGAGGTTCACGCGCTAGAACCACCCATTCATCTAAGGAAGAGCAAACCTCCGTACGGCCAGGTAGCTCAGTCGGTAGAGCAGAGGACTGAAAATCCTCGTGTCGGCAGTTCGATTCTGTCCCTGGCCATACTTCTCCCTCTGGATTTTCAACGCACTACAAAGCGCTTCCAGTTGCAGCAGATTTCATCAATACCAGTTCACTGCCAGTACTTTGTCAGTTGAGAAATTCCAACCGCATCAATAAATTTCGAGTTCAAATCCCATTGACCAATGGCGCAGAACTGGTCGAGCTTCGTGGCGGCTGTTTCCAGAGCCCATCGGCGATGGCGTAGCGGTGGATAAATAGATTCGGTAATCGCCGACCATTGTCACCGTGCATTTAACAACGCTAGATCCAAATACGATTCTCGGTGGGTTTTCTCTAGCAATTCGCAGCCAATCACCTACTTTTCAGCGACTTTGCCACTGTATCGTTCTAGAGACAAAAATTGCTTCTATTTTTCGAGGCCTTGCGTACCGCTCGACGAATACCTTTGGCACAGGCGATGCGTTATTCCCCCAGCAGATTTAGCAAGAAAGGAAGGTGAAATGATGCGCCTAAAAACTATTCTTTGGGTACTGTATCTGACCTGTTCGCTCGCGGGATCTATGGCTTGCAACACGGTTCATGGTATGGGCCAAGACATCGAACGTGGCGGCGAAAAAACTCAGGATGCCGCGGATGCAGTAAAACGACGAATGTAGCAGTAACCTTAAACCGCGCCCGATTTCGCTACTGACAATCAAACAGCAAGAGGAGGTCTCACATGGAACGAGTAGAAAAATCCATCATTGTCGATTGCCCGTTGCAGACTGTCTACAATCAATGGACGCAGTTCGAGGATTTTCCCCGCTTTATGGAAGGCGTCAAACGTGTGACGCAGCTCGATGACAAGCGGCTTCATTGGGAGGCGGAAATTGGCGGAAAGCACAAAGAATGGAATGCAAGAATTACCGAACAGATTCCAGATCTGCGCATCGCCTGGCAGAGCGAAGCGGGAGAAAACACATCAGGTATCGTCAGGTTTCAGCCAGACGGATCCGATGGGACGCGCGTCAGCCTGGAACTCTTCTATGACCCGAAGGGTTTCGTCGAATCGGCGGGCGATGCGATTGGGATAGTTTCACACCGTGTGGAAAGTGATCTTGAGCGCTTCAAAGAATTCATCGAAGAGCGCAGGCGCGAAACCGGTGCATGGCGCGGCACAATCAGAGATTCCGCTTGAAGCGGTCATGGGAAGTAGTGATTTCAAGGAGGACAAAATGAAAACGAAAGCTTTAATATTGACGGGTGTTTTGCTCATCAGCGGAAGTTTGACCGTTCCGACTTCAGGGCTTACAGCCGGCGACAAAGATCATGGCAAAAGAGCTGAAAGGTCGGACCGGCACGATAAAGATGCGCGCGACCTACAGGGAACCTGGTACATGAACGGGGATCACAATAAGCGAACAGAGATAAATGATAATGGTCGCGAGCTTCAGGTCAAGAATGAAGACGGCAAGACCAGTAGATTAGAAGTTGATCGTCGTGGAAATGTTCATGCTCTGGATTGGAACGGTATCACTGGGCGTCTAAGAGGTAACAGAATTGAATGGGATAATGGCACGACCTGGACGCGAGGGTGATCTGAAACCAACTTCACCCGAGTTGTTCATGAGATCAAAAGGGGCGCTGGATCAATCCAGCGCCCCTTTTTTTGGTACCTTCCTTACCATTTGAGGTTTTTGACTCTTTGCGCTTCGCCCATCTCGCCGGCTAGACTGCCGGCAGTTTTCGTCTTGTTGCCGAGTCACCGTAGTGCGCAGCTCTTTGTTCAGAGTATTGAGTTTTTCTTTGCTTGATACACAGCTTAATTCCAGCAGACATATATTGGACCGTGCATTAGGTTTTCCAACATCAATTTGTCTTTATTACCGCCATTCTGAAAAAGACCGCTGCTGCCGCATTCGGAACACTGTTGTGAACTCCGGCGGTTCAACGCCTGCCGACGTTCCAGTCCACCAAATCACCAGTCATCGGCTAAACTGATCTTTTGCCCGCTCGGCTACCGATCCTATCACTGCGTAACATTCCTCGATTGTGTCGTGTAAGAACTGCTCCAGTTCAGCATCGAGAAAGTACTCAGGGATCGCGATCTCATCGTTGGGCAGAGCACGATGTCACCAAATCGAAAGGCCCTTGAGAACTTCGCTTCCAGCATGGCTTTCGGGACCAGGAAGAGGATCGCCGAAGGCGGCGAACTCTGGCGTCGATTATTTTTTCTATATCCGATTTCATCTTGCCTGTACGTTATGGTGTTTACGTTTAGCCGAGAAAAACAAGATGGGACTTTGTGCGCGTGCAATATTACGCAATTGGCCAGAGGCTCGCGAGTACGAAATTGAGCGCCACTTTCAACGCGGCGCGTGTCAAGGGCACAATTGTTTTTCTTAGATTGCGAATAAATTCTTAGCTTTCTTAATTCGCGGTCGTCTTGTCATCGGGAATATACGGTATGCGCCTTGCGTCGTCTTTTTCCAAATCATTATTGGATCGCGCAGTGCGATCCGCAGATCGACACAGTAATCCGGAATTGGATCAAGTAGGAAAGGAGCCAAGATGAAGGGCAAAAAAGGACTAATCATTTTGTCTGCGATACTCGTTATTGCGGCGAGCTCAGGCTGCTCCACACCATTATCAACCAGAGAAAAGGGAGCAGGAATCGGGGCGCTCGGGGGCGCCACTGCGGGAGGCCTAATCGGTGCTGCAGTGGGTCATCCAGCAGCTGGAGCAGCGATTGGCGGAGCGCTCGGATTGGGTACCGGAGCACTGGTCGGTGATCAACTGCAGGGACAAGAACAAACTCAGTACCGCCAACAGCAGCAGATCGACCAAAATCAAGCCGAAATTCAGCGTCAGCGACAACAGATTGATCAGCTTAAGCGCCGGCAGGAATACTAGATTTCAGTTTCCGCTACCAGATGTGTCAAGATCGCCGTTGCGCAGTGGGCAATTCTCAGGGACGAGAAACAGTTGTCCACGCGACCGACGCTCGCCCGGCAGGCAGATGATCAGTTGGCGCTGACTCTGACCGCTTCGTCTCTACGGATGAATCCGGGCGGTCGCCCGTGCTTGGAACGAATTTCCAGCCAGCCCTCTCTGGAATCCACTACGTTCAGTCGAACTCCTTTCGCAATACTGGCCACCAGCGCAGAATCCTCGGTAGGCTCGCTGAAAACCTGGGTTGCTCGAACCGTCTGAAACGTGCCCCGGACACGTGGTAACGGTGCAATGGATGGTCGCGGTGAAGCAGGCGTTGATGACTCCTCGGCGGTAGGAGTCTCCGTATCAGCTAGAGTTGTGGACCTCGGAGATTCAGTTCTGAGGGCTTTATTAGTTATGCCGGCCACAACTATTGCAAGGATTACGCTGGCGAAGATCGCGCCAAAAAGCCACTTGTGAAGGACCAACCTCTGAAGTAATAGGCTAACCCTTGTCGCTATACCCGAACTGATTGCGGCATCAGCGAGTTTATGGACGGTTGCATTAGTTGCTCCGGCGAACTCTGTGGGCAAAACAGCACCGGTATTTTCCGCGTTTTGACTGTTCATCACATTGGCCGAATCATGCTCACATGATAATAAACTGCCGGCTTGTCTTTGGAGATTTAGGTGCTTTTCCATCCGACGATTGCTCTGAAGTAGCGTGTCATGTTCGATCTGTAACGCATCGAGTTGCTGTTTTAGCATGCCTATTTCTCTTTGATAGTCCTCGTTTGCAGCGACGCGCTTCTGCCAGTCAGTAATTTGTTCTCGAAGTTGACGATTTTCATCGATCAATTCGTGACAAATGCGATCGGCCTCCTGCAGACGTTCTTGAGTCTCTCCAAGGGCTTGGAGCTGCATATTTCCTTGTGACAGTTCGCGCTCCAACTCGCGCACTAGTGCTTTCAGTTTCTGCTGTTCGTTTTGATGTTTCATCTGATGAGCCATAGGAGACTAACGCTTCCGCTCTGCGATCCGGGGCTCTTCCGAGGAAAGACAATGAATGGTGGCTTCAGTTGATTACAGAAATCATCAAACAGTGCGAAAGCGTCACAAGCCAAGATCACTAAAAAAATGTCGAGCGGCCCTCCCCGCTTCGTTGGTCCTCGCGCAACGCTTATGCCATGAGAAGGATGGCAACAAACAAGAAAAACAGGCGATATCCGTGGACATTGCGGCACGGAATACTTTCAAAAAGGTTCCAATCGGGATCTTGGGTGGATAATCAGCAAAAGGTTCGAACGCGTCATGAAGTAGTTTCGACGCTCGGATCTTTCTCTTTCGCAATCGTCGCGCGGCGAACACAACTAACTCCACGTAATACCGCAGAGGCCTACAGGCCAGCTTCGGTCGTGCAGAGTTAATCGGTAACGCAGCATTTGTGGATCTGATCGCGTCAAGTTCAAGTTCAGATGGAGCGACTGCCTGCGGTAAAAACAATATGTATGAGAAGAAACCGTTTTTGATTTGTCCGTGCAGCTCGGCATCCAAAACGAATACTCACCCGCATTAAAACATTTCGTTTGGGCGGGCTAGTTGCCAGAAGGAAAAACGCGCATCCCTCAGTCTGCTAATCGAATCCCACCAACTACTGCAAAACGGCTCTGTCGCTGTGCTCTATCCAATAATATGCTCGACAGATTCGACCTACCAGAGAACTACAACGCTTTTCGACAGGGCTTAATTTAGTAAGGTAGAGGGCGAGCCTGGCGCGCTCTAGAGGCCAGGATGACACCCAATCGGCTACGGGCGGAGCCGTGCATTTCAGCACCGCCAAAATAATGGACGAAATGGCTTCCAGGAAATGCAATAATGGCTATATGGCCAAAAAGCGATCGAGACGAGCAAAAACGACCGAGTGGAACTTAGGCCAACCGCTGGCTTTCCCGCCAAAGCTAAAAACTTCCACGTTTGAGCGGTTGGCGCGAGAAGCTGTAGAAGAGGCCGTGAACGGCCCTTTCAAACGCAATCGACCGAAACGGGGGAGGAAAAAGTAGAGTGAGGAAATTGGAGTAGGTTGTTCGTTACCGCCGCTTGCGACCCGTCATGTGTCTGTTTCTGTCTAACAAGAAATCTGCCACGTCAATATCGACTAATCCTGCCTCGTTGAAGCAATCTCCGTCGTCAGGTCCGTATGGACACCTCGGTTCCGCAAAATAATTAATCAACCAGATTGAAGCCCGCTGCTTCGACGGAAAATATATCCGTGAATCATCGAGCATTCGACCAAGCGATAAACAGCCTGCCGGCGGTTCACTGCGTCAGGACTGTGTTTGACTGCCCAAACATGCGTCACCCGGAAAGAACACCTGGAGCGACAACCGTCAACTGCTGACCGGTTGTTTCTTACCGAATTGGAGAAACAAGCGAACAAGGCTAACAGCACGGCCATAGAGCTGTTCAGAACTAGGCATAATTGACGAAACGATATTCGCCGGCATAAGGTTGTTCTTTAATGTAACATTGGAGCGTAGTTTAACGTGATCGGGATCGGCGAATACAATTTCTGTTTCTGCCGCAGCGCTCAGAGCTCTACGAAACTCTTCTTCAGTCGCGCCAGATTCGATCCAGATCCCGCGCCAAGAAATCGCGTCATTCGTACCTATCTTACGGTGGCGGTTTTCCAGATGTGCGACGATGCGTTCTTTCAGCTTTAACGTAAAGAGAGTAAGATTTGCGTCAACCAAGGTTTCCTCCTCTGCAGGATAATTGCGCTGAGTCAAGAGGAGCGAATACTATGCCGTGCGAAGGCTTCCCTGGAAGGGAACACAATTCCGAATATTCCGATCTCGACAACTTCTAAAGAACACAGTAGCGGAGCATCATTCCAGCGACGAACAAGAGCAGCACACCGCGAGGCCGTCAGCGAAGCCGTCGCGCTACAGCATCAATCACGGCATTTTGATTACGAAAGAAAATATTCATCGCGCCTAAGCTCGAGCAGCCAAACAAGTTTGAGCAGGTGATCAATTTCAAACACTGGCAAAACGTCGGTCATTGGGCCAACGTGCTGGCGAGAACGGATAGCGACATCCGGCTAATGTTTATTGTGGTGGTCAAACAAGAGAAAATTAACCGAACGCAAAGACCTTGAACATGACATCGACATATATCGTCTAGCGTTTCTGCAGACTGATTTAAGTTTTTCTGAGAAGATTTTTGGTTGAATGCATAGACCGGCTGATATCCAACGAAAATGTCTCGACCCCTTGCGCCAGCTGCTCAACGATGCTTCTTTAAATGCCGCCATTGAGCGGATCAAAAGTGATCGACACGCGTAGCCATACGCCCGCCGTTTTTATCCGACGACACAACACTCGACCCAATCAAGTATTTCAGAATGAGCTAAATTATAGCCGGCTGGTGGCGAAGGCGGGCGCCACTTTGGTTCTGGCCGGAGTGGCGGTCGAGGCCGTATGGTCACTGCGATTTCACGAAGACAGAAATTTTCGACGATTCCGGGAGAATGATTCAGGCGGCGATCGAGAATACAAACGATTAGGATACTGTCAGCAGAATGAGTGGTTCGCTTGCTCTGAGACTTTTTAAAACCGTTCGAGAACGTTTTTGACGTCTGCAAATGTTAATTGTTTACGGTTAACTTGCTTGCACAAGTTGGCTTTAAGAAATCCGCTGACCGGCGCAGGAAGGTCAGGCCCGAAATGTAAGCAGATAAGATATACGGTAGGGCCCTGATTAGAAGTGGAGAATGATCGGGGATCAAGACATGTTGGCCGATGAGCGCTACGGCGCCAGAGTCAAACAGCCGATGGGACCGGCAAATGCCGTTGCAGTGTGGTGTGGAGCGCATCGAAATTGAACGGTTTGTAAATTACTTCGGCAGCGCCGGCTGCAATAGCGCGATCGACTGCAGGCCCGAAGAGAAACGCTGTAGTTACGATAATCGGTATGTGTCGCGTCACTAAATCTGTTTTGAGCCAGGCCATTACTTCATCTCCACCAATCACCGGCATGCCCAAATCCATAAGGATCAGGTCAGGAGAGGTCGCACGTGCTTGTCTGAACGCGCTAAGCCCCGTTTCGGCTTCAAAAACTTCGTAACCCAATTCTTTAAGACGGAGCACAAGCAGTTGCCGAATATCGGAATTGTCTTCAACAACAAGAATTTTGTTTCTGATAGAAGTAGAGGATTCCTCACGATTCATGATTCGTTGTAACCTCGAAGGGTAAACGTGCACAACCGTAATTTGAGTCTTGCAGAGATGGCACTAGGACAATGTTCTCGCCATAGCACGAGCGCTCGAGCTTCGGCCTCGTTGCAACTGATAACAGCGTTGTTCCCGGATATTTTTTCGAGCCATTAATCTGGCGCCGGGGAAAAAGGACAATCAAAGCTGTCGTACAAGGTGCGGAATCCTTCACCCCGGCTGGCAATTGCAATGAGCACGTGATGTGCCGTTGTTATCGGGAGAGCGTGAGAGAAGCTGTTTCAATTGACGGGAACGGGCGGGAAGGCAATTTGGACTGAAACTTCCTATAACCGATAAATCAGGTAAAATTGTCGCCACGCAGGGACAGGTGTGCTTTTACGCCACTGGTGAGTAGTGACGGGACAATAGACTGTACAAGAATCGGGGCATGCGAAAAATGCGGCAACACCAGTATCCATTCGATCTTGAGAAGCGGTTTTGACACGAATTGTTTCGTCGCGTATTTCACACCTAAACTTACACCGAATTGCCTTCGTGTTTTCCGACAAACCACCACTGATTCGCGATCAGTATCTGGTGCTCAGCCGTAGTTCAGAGAAGCTGCCGGAGTAGCCACCTGCGAACGTAAAATTGCTCAAGCGCTAACTATGTAAGGGCCCGCTTTTTCCAACAAAAGGGCGGTGACCCTAAGAACGGGCATGGCATTGCGGTTGCTCGACGTGGAACCCGCTATGGAGAATAATCTCGAGCCGCTAAGATTCCTGACTCTCGAAGAGACCGCTCAGTTATTGCATCTATCGAGGCGAACATTGCAGCGCATGATC
>Ga0207706_10005842_pt1 | contig 11443 bp, 10 predicted proteins | sample KBSC53metaG_FD_184318 | JGI IMG/M metagenome (GOLD analysis project Ga0207706, IMG submission 184318) | Corn rhizosphere microbial communities from Kellogg Biological Station, Michigan, USA - KBS C5-3 metaG (SPAdes) (version 2) | ecosystem: Host-associated > Plants > Roots > Rhizosphere > Soil ... | reverse complement strand
GTTGGCGACAAGGGCAAGAGCCAGGCCGATGCGATCGCGGTCTACGATCGCGGCTTGCAGGCCCTGCCGGACGACCCGCGCCTGCTCTACGCACGCGCGCTGGCCTGTGCGAGCGTCGATCGCGTCGATGAGGCGATCCACGATTTGCGCCGTCTGCTCGAATTCAAGCCCGACAATGCCGATGCTTTGAATGCGCTGGGCTACACGCTCGCCGATCGCACCGACAAGAAGGCCGAGGCGCTCACACTGATCGAGAAGGCGCTCGCACTCAAACCCGGCGAACCGGCGATCCTCGACAGCATGGGTTGGGTGCAATACCGCCTCGGCAATCTCGATGCCGCGGTCGAGCAGTTGCGCCGCGCCTACACCAAGCAACGCGATCCCGAGATCGCCGCGCATCTCGGTGAGGTGCTTTGGGTGTCCGGGCGCAAGGACGAGGCGCGCCAGGTCTGGGACGAGGGACGCAAGAAGGACGCCGGCAACAAGGTACTGCTGGAAACGATCAAACGACTGGCGTCGTAGTTGCGCGCATCGCCGCGGAGACTTTCGGCTTAGAATCACGTCGTCCTTCCAGATGATGCCGTGATGAAATTTCTGCCCGTTGCGCTCTCGTTCTTCGCCTTTGCCTTGCCCGTCGCCGCGCAGCAGCTTAGCGCCGATCGCATCGCGACCGCGGTGCAGACGCTGTCCTCGGATTTCTTCGAAGGCCGTGCGCCCGGCACGCGCGGCGAAGAGCGTTCGGTTGGCTATCTGATCGGCCAATTCGAGGCGCTCGGTTTGCAACCGGGCGGCAAGGACGGCAGCTGGGTGCAGGCGGCGCCGTTGCTGCACACGACGCTCGGCGAGCCGAAGGCGCTCGGTGTCAGCGTCGGGGGCAGTATGCAGCCGTGGCAACGCGGCAAAGACGTGTATCTGTCGACCATCCGTCCGGACGATCGTGCGTTGATCGAGCACGCCCCGCTGCTCTTCGTCGGCTACGGGGTCAATGCACCGGAGCGCCAGTGGGACGACTTCAAGGGCGTCGATCTTAAGGGCAAGGTCGCCGTGTTCCTGGTCAACGATCCGGATTTCGAAGCAACAAAGGACGAGCCGGTTTACGGCCGCTTCGGCGGCAAGACGATGACCTTCTACGGCCGCTGGGTTTACAAATACGAAGAGGCCGCGCGCCATGGCGCGATCGGCGCGCTGATCGTGCACGACACGCCCGGCGCGGGTTACGGCTGGAATGTCGTCGTCAGTCCGCACGGCGAGAACTTCGACATCGTGCGCGCGCCGCACAAGCTGACCAGCCTCGCACTGCAGGGTTGGATCTCGGCCGAAGCGGCGACCAAGCTGTTTGCCGATGCGGGCCTCGACCTGGCCGCGCAGCGCAAGGCGGCTCGGCGCGCGGACTTCCGCCCGGTCGTGCTCAAGGGCGAGACGTTCTCGGCCGATATCCCGGTCGTACACGAGGTCGTAGAAAGCCATAACGTGCTGGCGAAGATTCCGGGCAGCACGCGTGCCGACGAAATCGTCTTCTACGGCGCGCATTGGGATGCCTACGGCAAAGGCCCGGCCGATGCTCAGGGCAATACGATTCGCCGCGGCGCCAACGACGACGGCATCGGCGTCGCCGGCCTGATCGAGATCGCGCGTCAGTTCAAGGCGCTGCCGGCGCCGAAGCGCAGCATCGTCTTCGGCGTCTGGACCGCGGAAGAACGCGGCCTGCTCGGCTCGGAGGCATATGCGCTCGATCCGATCTATCCGCTGGAAAAGACCGTCGCCAATCTGACCATCGATGTACTGCAGACCGCGGGCAAGGCACACGATGTGATCCTCGTCGGCGGCGGGCAGGACACGCTCGAAGACGATCTCGCCCGCTTCGCCAAGGCGCAGGGACGCACGATCACGCCGGAAAGTTTGCCCGAGCGCGGTCTGTTCTATCGCGCCGATCACTTTTCGTTTGCCAAGCGCGGCGTGCCGGTGCTGCTGATGATGGGCATTGCCGGCGCATCCGATCTCGTCGCCGGCGGCCGCGCGGCCGGGCAGAAGTGGGTCGATGACTACACTGGCCATTGCTACCACCAGCCCTGCGACGCCTATGGTCCCGACTGGAAACTCGACGGCGCGGTGCAGGACATCACGCTGATGTACGAGATCGGTCGCGACCTCGCGAATTCAGCACGCTGGCCCGAGTGGAAGGCGGGTTCGGAGTTCAAGGCATTGCGTGACAAGAGCGCGGCGGCGCGGCACTGATGCGTATTCGTTCGATGACGTTCCTCGACGGTTCCACGCTGCACACACTTCGTCTGCTGCTTTCGGCGGCGTTTGTCTCGCTGCTAGTTGCCTGCGCGCCTGTGCGCGTGAAGCAGAACGCGGCGACGCCCGCAGCGCTGGCAGGGCAGGATGCACGCGAGGCGGCGCTGGCCGGCAAGTCGCGCTGGACGCTCGAGGCACGCATCGCCGTATCCGGTGCGAACGGCGGCTCGGGCGATTTGACCTGGCATCAGGACGGCGACGCGTATTCGTTCAGCGTGCGCGGCGCGAACGGCCGGACCTTGCGCCTCAGCGGCGATGCCGAGCATGCGCTGCTTGAAGGTGTCGATGCGCAGGCCGAGGTCGGCCGCGATCCGCAAGCACTGCTGCGTGAACGCCTCGGCGCCGAGGTGCCGTTCGCCGCGCTGCGGCGCTGGGCGCTGGGCCTGCGCGTCGCGGGTGATCCGGCGCAGATGCAATTCGACGAGAAGCAGTTGCCGGCGCAACTGGTGCAGGACGGTTGGACGGTCGAATACCTCGACTGGTTCGGCGATCTCTCGCCGCCGTTGCCGAAGAAGGTGTTCGCAACACGCGGCAAGGACAAGGTCAGGCTCGTGGTCCAATCGTGGAGTTTCGATTGACCGACGCGATCGAAGGCGGGTGGAGCGTCTGGCCTGCGCCGGCCAAGCTTAACCTGTTCCTGCACATCGTCGGCCGCCGCGCCGACGGCTATCACCTGTTGCAGACCGCGTTCCAACTGCTCGACTGGGGCGACACGCTGCGCCTGCGTCTGCGTCACGATGCGCAGATCGTGTGCGTGGATGGCGCGCCCGGGGTCGAGCCCGAGCACGACCTCTGCGTGCGCGCGGCGCGCACGTTGGCCGAATATGCCGAAGCGGAGTTCGGCGTAGATATCGCGCTGGAAAAGCGCATTCCGATGGGCGGCGGCCTCGGCGGCGGCAGCTCGGATGCGGCGACCGTGCTCGTTGCGCTGAACGAGCTCTGGGAGACGGGCCTGTCCGTCGACGCACTGGCCGAGCTCGGCCTGCGCCTCGGCGCCGACGTACCGGTGTTCGTGCGCGGTCATTCGGCGTGGGCGGAGGGCGTGGGCGAAAAAATCACTCCGATCGCTCTGCCGCCGCGGGAATACGTCATTCTCGACCCGCGCGCGACGGTGCCGACAGCCGCACTGTTCCAAGCCGCGGAATTGACACGGAATTCCCCTCCGGCGACAATAGAGGGCTTTCTTTCAGGGATCGAAACCAGCAACGTTTTCACTCCGGTGGTGCGTGCGCGCTATGCGAATGTCGCCGCGGCGTTGGACTGGCTTGGCCGGTTCGGCGATGCGCGGTTGAGCGGCAGTGGTGGTTGCGTTTTCGTTGCGGTGAAATCGCGCGACGAAGCGAATGCCATCGTGAGTGCGTGTCCGTCGGAGTTTTCGGCGTACGTCGCTAGTGGAGTAAATAGATCGCAGTTGCTTGATGCGGTGGATACGTATCAGGCGGGCAAGGCTGAAAGCCAAAGCTGAAAAGCAAAGATAATTGGAATCCCGGCTTTGCCGGGATAAGTGAATCATTGGGGCGTCGCCAAGCGGTAAGGCACCGGGTTTTGATCCCGGCATACGCAGGTTCGAATCCTGCCGCCCCAGCCACCCTGCAATGATCGAACCCTGACAAGGTCCAATCCGTGAACACGATCAATCCGGCGGCAGGTTATTCCGGGACCTATCCGCTCGGCCGCGGCGAACGCAGCGGCTGGCAGATTTTTTCGGGCAATGCCAACCGGCAGCTCGCGCTCGACATCTGCAAGATGTTGAACGTGCCGCTCGGCAAGGCACAGGTGACGACGTTCTCCGATGGTGAAGTGCGCGTCGAGATCGACGAGAACGTGCGTCGCCAGGAAGTGTTCGTGATCCAGCCGACTTCGGCACCGACCGCGGAAAACTTCATGGAGCTGCTGGTGATGATCGATGCGCTCAAGCGCGCCTCGGCCGCCAGCGTCACCGCGGTGATACCGTACTTCGGTTACGCGCGGCAGGACCGACGCCTGCGCTCGGCGCGTGTGCCGATCACGGCCAAGGTGGCCGCAAAAATGATTTCGACGGTCGGTACCGACCATGTGCTGACCGTGGACCTGCATGCGGACCAGATCCAGGGGTTTTTCGATATTCCGCTGGACAATGTATACTCTTCGCCGGTCATCCTCGCCGATATCTGGCGATATAACCGCCCCGAAGAGTTGATCGTGGTCAGCCCCGATGTGGGCGGTGTGGCGCGCGCTCGTGCGATCGCCAAGCGCCTCGACGATGCTGACCTCGCGATCATCGACAAGCGCCGGCCGCGCGCGAACGAGGTCGCGGTGATGAACATCATCGGCGACGTTGAAGACAAGGTCTGCGTGCTGATCGACGACATCGTCGACACCGCGGGCACGCTCTGCGCCGGTGCCGAGGTGCTGAAGAAGAACGGAGCGAAGCGCGTGGTCGCCTACTGCACGCATCCAGTGCTGTCGGGGCCGGCGATTCGCAACCTCAACGGCTCGCAGCTCGACGAACTTGTCGTCACCGACACGATCGCGCTGTCGGAAGAGGCGAAGGCCTGCAGCAAGATCCGCCAGCTCAGCGTTGCGGAACTGCTGGCGGAGACGATCCGCCGCATTGCGTTCGGCGAGTCGGTGAGCTCGCTGTACGTGGACTGATTTTTTTTGCGCGACACCGGGCATCCCGCCGCGGGTCGCGCGCAATCCACTCCCCTGGTCGCGGGGGAGGGTCATCACCGCCGCGAGGCGGTTCAACTGCAATACCAAAGGTAGCTTCAAAATGGCAACTACACATGAAATCAAGGTCGAACGCCGTGACGACGACGGGAGGGGTGCGAGCCGCCGCCTGCGTAAGACGGGCAAGGTTCCGGCCATCGTCTACGGTGGCGAACTCGCCCCGGTCAGCATCCAGATCGAACACAACGACGTCTGGCTCGCTTCGCAGCACGAATGGTTCTACTCGGCGATTCTCGACCTGTCTCTGAACGGCGACGTGCAGAAGGTGCTGCTGCGCGATCTGCAGCGTCACCCGTTCAAGCAGCAACTGATGCATCTGGACTTCCAGCGGGTCGACGAGAACAAGGCGATCCGCATCAGCGTGCCGCTGCACTTCCTCAACCAGGAGAAGTCGCCGGCCGGCAAGAAGGCGGGCGTGCTGATCTCGCATGCGCTCAACGAAGTCGAAATCTCCTGCTTGCCGAAGCATCTGCCGGAGTACATCGAAGTCGATCTCGCCAACCTCGATGTGGGCGACATCGTCCATCTGTCCGAAGTCCAGCTGCCCGAGGGCGTCGAAATCCCCGAGCTTCGCCTCGGCAAGGAACACGACGTTGCCGTGGTCACCGCGCAGGAAATGAAGGAAGAGGTTGAGGCCGCTCCGGCCGAAACCGCCGTTGCGGGTGCGACCGCTGCCGCCGCTCCGGCCGCGGCTCCGGCCGCCGCTGCGAAGAAAGACGAGAAGAAGTAACCGCCTCGGCTCCCGCTACCGTCCGGTGGCGGGGGCCGTGTTCGGCGGGTGCGCGGCACCCGGCTCGTCATGGCGAATCTGCGTCTCCTCGTCGGCCTCGGCAACCCCGGGTCCGAACATCTGCGAACCCGGCACAATGCCGGGTTCTGGTTTATTGACGCCCTGGCTCAGGCACACGGTACGCGTTTCGGCATGGAGTCGAAGCTGCACGGCGAGACCGCGAAGATCGTCATCGACGGTCAGACGTTATGGTTGCTCAAGCCGACGACCTACATGAACAAGAGTGGCATCGCGATCCAGTCGGCATTGCGCTACTGGAAGATCGAGCCCGAGGAAATGCTCGTCGCGCACGACGATCTTGATCTGCCTGCAGGCGCAGCAAGGCTCAAGTTCGACGGCGGCCATGGCGGACAGAACGGCCTGCGCGACATCATGGCGCACCTGGGCCATGGCAAGTTCCATCGGCTGCGCCTCGGTATCGGTCACCCGGGTGACAAGAATCGCGTCACTTCCTGGGTGCTCGGCCGGCCCGGCGTCGATGACGAGAAGGCGATCATCGATGCGGTCGGACGTTCGCTCGAGGTTTTGCCGATTGCGGTGCGCGGAGATTTCAACGAGGCGATGAAGAAATTGCACACGGCGAAAGATTAAGACGCCAGATGTAAGACGTCAGATTCGGAATAGCGAGTCCTCACGTTTTACATCTTTCGTTTTCCGTCTCACGGACTCCTCATGGGCATCAAATGCGGCATCGTCGGCCTGCCGAACGTCGGCAAGTCGACTCTCTTCAATGCGCTGACCAAGGCGGGTATCGCCGCGGCGAATTTCCCGTTCTGCACGATCGATCCGAACATCGGTGTCGTGCCGGTGCCCGATCCGCGCCTCGAGGCGCTCGCCGGCATCGCCAAGCCGCTCAAGATCATCCCGACCTCGATCGAGTTCGTCGATATCGCCGGTCTCGTCGCCGGCGCGTCGAAGGGCGAGGGGCTCGGCAACAAGTTCCTTGCGCACATCCGCGAGGTCGATGCGATCGCGCATGTCGTGCGCTGCTTCGAGAACACCGACATTGTCCACGTCGCCGGCAAGATCGATCCGATCTCGGACATCGACACGATCGATACCGAACTCGCGCTCGCCGATCTCGACTCGGTCGACAAGGCCTTGCAGCGCGCCGAGCGTTCGGCCAAGTCGGGCGACAAGGAAGCATTGGCCAAGCGACCCGTGCTGCAAAAGCTCGCGACGGTGCTCAACGAGGGCAGGCCCGCGCGCGCGGCCGGTCTCGATGACGACGAGAAGGCGCTCGTGCGCGACCTGTTCCTGCTCACGCTGAAGCCACTGATGTACATCGCCAACGTCAAGGAAGACGGCTTTCACGACAACCCGTTTCTCGACAAGGTCGTCGAGCGCGCGAAGACCGAAGGCGCCGAAGTCGTCCCCGTGTGTGCGGCGATCGAGGAGGAACTCTCCCAACTCGACGATGCCGACAAGCTCGCCTTCCTGCAGGACATGGGACTCGACGAGCCAGGCCTGAACCGCGTGATCCGTGCCGGCTACAAGCTGCTCGGCCTGCAAACCTACTTCACCGCGGGCGAAAAAGAGGTGCGCGCCTGGCAGGTGAAGAAGGGCGCGACCGCGCCGCAGGCCGCGGGCGTGATCCACACCGATTTCGAGCGCGGCTTCATCCGCGCCGAGACGATCGCCTACGACGACTACATCAAGTACAAGGGTGAAGCCGGAGCACGCGACGCCGGCCGCCTGCGCCTGGAAGGCAAGGAATACCTCGTCAAGGAAGGTGACGTGCTGCATTTCCGCTTCAACGTCTGAACTGGCGCGCTATGGCCTCCGCGACGACGCGGAGGTCATGAATCCGATAGTTTGGCCGCCGGGTTCGACAACGCCCGCCGATGCGATTCGGCGCGTGTGAGCCTAGTATCGCCACATCTGCAATCCGCTGAGGAAGCGTGCACGTGGCGATCGATCTCGATAGACCTTATGCGTTGACGGAACGCCAAATCGCCGATTTCCGCCGTGACGGTTTCATTCGCCTCAAGGACGTGTTCAAAGCCGATGAACTGCGCCGCTACGGCGACGAAATTGCGCGGCTGACAATTGCGCTGAACACACAGACGCTGCCGCTCGAACAGCGCAGCACCTACGACCGTGCCTTCCTGCAGGTGATGAATTTGTGGGAGCAAGGCGGCCTTGCGCGCGAGTTCGTGTTCGGCAAGCGCCTCGCCGGCCTCGCCGCGGCATTGCTGCAGGTCGACGGCGTGCGTCTCTATCACGACCAGTCACTGTACAAAGAGCCGGGCGGCGGCTTCACCCCGGCGCACGCCGACCAGTTCTACTGGCCGCTCGCGAGTGATCGCTCGATCACGGCCTGGGTGCCGCTGCAGGCCGTGCCGATGGACATGGGGCCGCTGGCGTTCTACGCCGGCAGCCAGCGCGAGGAATACGGCCGCGATCTGGAAATTTCCGACGAGAGCGAGCGCGCGATCAGCGCGAATCTCGACAAGCAGGGCTTTCGCGTCGTCGACGAACCGTTCGCACTCGGCGAGGTGAGCTTCCACCTCGGCTGGACGTTCCATCGCGCCGGCCCGAACCGCTCGGCGAATCCGCGTTCGGTGATGACCGTGATCTACATGGATCGCGACATGCGCCTGCAGGCCCCGATCAACAGGATGCAACAGGCCGATTGGGAGCGCTGGTGTCCCGGCGCGAAGATCGGCGAGATCATAGCCACGCCGAAGAACCCGGTGTTGTTCGAGCGCACATGAGCATCGCTTCGCCCACGTTCCGCAAAATCGAACTTTCGAATCCGGCGATCGATGCGGCCGGGCTGGGATTCGCCACGGTGAAAAGCCGTGCGCTCGGTCGCCGCACGGACGTGACTTTGTTTGTGCCGTCGCAGGCGCGCGGCGTGCGCGATCTGCCGATCGTGATCCTGTTGCACGGCGCCTACGGTTCGCATTGGGCATGGGCGTTCAAGGGCGCAGCGCACGTCAGCGCCGCACGTCTGATCGACGCAGGCGCGCTGCCGCCGTTGGCATTGCTCATGCCATCGGACGGACTTGCCGGCGACGGTTCCGGCTTCGTTACGGGCGAAGCCGGCGATGCCGAGCGCTGGATCATCGACGAAGTGCCGGCGCTTGCGCGCGAGATCGTGCCCGGCTGCTCGCCGCGTTCGCCACTGTTCGTTGCCGGCCTGAGCATGGGCGGCTTCGGCGCGCTGCGCCTGGCTGGCAAGTATCCGCGCTCGGTCGCCGCCGCCGCGGCGCATTCGAGCGTGACCGAAGCGGCCCAGCTCGAAACGCATCTCGAAGAAGGCATCTGCGGCTGGAGCGCTGCGCCCGCGGATCGCAGCGTGCTCGCGGCATTGACCGGCGCCGCCGGGCCATTGCCGCCGATCCGCTTCGACTGCGGCCGCGACGACTGGCTCATCGATGCCAATCGCACTTTCCATCGCGAGCTCGACCGCGCCGGCATCGCGCATCGCTATGTCGAGAGCGACGGCGGCCACGACTGGACCTATTGGACGCGCGCGTTGCCCGATACGCTGCTTTTTTTCGGCGAGGTGTTGCGCGACTTGAATCAAAGCGGAGAGTCGAAATGATCAAGGCGAGTTTGCTGGCTCTTTGCCTCGCCGTCCTGCTCGTGGCCTGCGCGACGACGACACGCGTTGCCGAGGTTTCGCCGCGCGCTGCCCCGGCCAGCGAAGTGTTCTATCACGTCATGCCGCGCAGCTTCCGCGATGGCAGCGGCGACCATGTCGGCGACCTCAAGGGGCTGACGTCGAAACTCGATTATCTGCGCGAGCTCGGCATCACCTCGATTCTGCTCACGCCGCTGCAGCCCTCGCCGTACTACCACAATTATTTCGCCACCGAGTTCAAGGCCATCGATCCCGCGTACGGCACGATGGACGACTACTTCGCCTTCGTGCGCGCCGCGCATGCGCATGGCTTGAAGGTCTACCTCGATCAGGAATTCCAGTACGTCGCCGAGGGCCATCCCTGGTGGGAGGAATCGAAGTGCAAGCCGGGTGCACCGTGGGCCGATTACCTGCTCTGGCGCGACAAGGAGCACTGCATCGCGGAGTACTTTCTCGACAAGCCGAAATGGAAAGGCTATGACGGCCGCGACTACGGCATCGCGATGGTCGACCTCAAGCAACCCAAGGTGCAGCGCTATTTCCGTGACTTGATGCTGTTCTGGATCGATCCGCACGGCGACGGCAGCGGCGCCGATGGTGTCGATGGCCTGCGCATCGATCACATGATGGACGACCTCGACCACAAGGGCATCGAGAAGCATTTGTTCGCCGATTTCTGGGTGCCGATGTTCGGCGAGCTCAAGGCGCGCCGCCCGGGCCTGCGCATCCTCGCCGAACAGGCCGACTGGGGCTACGGCGACGACTGGCTCAAGCGCGGCCATGCCGATCTCGTGTTCGCCTTCCCGTTGCGCGGTGCGCTGACCAAGCTCGACAAGCGCGAGATCGTCAATGCGATCCGCGAGACCGAGGCGAAGACGCCGCGCGGCAAGAGCCAGGTGCTCTTCCTCGAAAACCACGATGTCGACCGCTACATGTCCGTAGTCGGCGACGATCCGGCGCGGGCACGCGCGGGCGCGGCGATCTTGTTGGCACTCAAGGGCGAGCCGCTGATCTACTACGGCCAGGAACTCGGCATGCTCGGCCGCGAGTTGAAGAACATCGAGATCTCCGACGGCATCCAGATTCCGGCGCGCGAGGCGTTCCGCTGGCAAGCCGACCTCGAGGCGCCGGGTTCGGCGATCTGGTACCGCGGCGGCGAACGCTGGTGGAGTGAGCGCTACAACCGTTCGCATGACGGCGTTTCGCTCGAGGAGGAAGAGGGCAGGCCCGATTCGATTTACAACTGGTACCGGAAGCTGCTTGCGCTGCGCCAGCAGCGAGCGGAACTCCGCATGGGCGATCAGAAAATTCTCTGTCCGACCGGCAACGTGCTCTGCATTCTGCGCAGCGACGGACTACATCGGACCTTGCTGATGGTCAATCTTGGCGAGAGCGATGCGAGAGCGGGACTGGGTGAAAACGCCCTTGAGCTTCCCCTCGACATGATCGACCTTCTCGAAGACAAGCCTGCCGCGCCGCTCAATGCGCCGCTAAAACCGATGCAGGTGCGGTTGCTCGGAACGCGTTGAATTCCGGTCGTGGCGGCCGGACTTCGGCGACAATGGCCCGCGTGACGCTGCCCCATCTCGATCGCCCGATCTGCGAACCGGTCGAACTCGGCCCGGGTGCGCCGGTGCGCGTCGTGCGGGTCCGGCAGGGGCGCGAGGCGCTGCCGAGCGAACCATTTCCGCATTTCCACGATGTGTACGAATTGGTGCTTTTCGGCGACGTTGACGGTCAATTCGCCGTGGAAGGGCGGCGTTACGACCTGCAGTCGCGCAGCATTGCCTACGTACCTTCGATGCGCCAGCACGATTTTGCGCTGGCAGGCGGTCAGCGCGACTGGGTGCTCGTCCAGATCGACGCCGCAGCCGGCGATGCTCTGGCGCGCAAGCCGGGCCTGGCGCTTCTTGCGCAGTCGTTCTGCGCGCGGCCGGCCGTTGCGTCGTATCGACGCCTGCGCGCGCTTGCCGAATGGCTTGCCGACATCGACCCGGCCGATCCGCTGGCGTTGCCGCTTGCGGAATTGCTGCTGCGTGCCGCGACGCGCG
>Ga0207706_10005840_pt1 | contig 11446 bp, 10 predicted proteins | sample KBSC53metaG_FD_184318 | JGI IMG/M metagenome (GOLD analysis project Ga0207706, IMG submission 184318) | Corn rhizosphere microbial communities from Kellogg Biological Station, Michigan, USA - KBS C5-3 metaG (SPAdes) (version 2) | ecosystem: Host-associated > Plants > Roots > Rhizosphere > Soil ... | reverse complement strand
ATCCGTTCGCCCCGGGTGGTTCGCCAAGAGGGCTTCGACAAGCTCGGCCCGCACGGGTTGTCGGTGGGTCATATCAAGGCCTGATCGCCGAGCCGTGCGGGCCAGCGCATCACTTCGCCGCGCCCGCTGGTGCGCAGCACTGTTTCGCTGAACGTGTTGAGCGCGACGTGGCGCGCGAAGAACCGCTCGAGCAGGCAGCCGAGCAGGAACGCACTGCCGCCCTGGAACGCCATGTCGTCGAGCGAGGCGGTGACTTCGATGCCGGTGCCGAAGGTCAGCGGCCCGCCCATCGGCAGCCGCCGCACGACCTGGCGCGCCTGCAGCGCGGTCAGGCCGTCGAGTTGCTTGGACCAGCCGGTGTCGCCGCTGGGCCCGTACAGCGCGAGCATGCTGCGCAAGGCGGCGGCGGCGCGGGCCGGCTCGTCGCCGGCGATCGACAGGTAGTTCAGCGACAGCTGGCTGACCAGCGACCAGCCGATGTCGCCGTCGGCCTGGCGCGTGTGCGGCCGGGTCGGTCCGGCGATGCAGCGCGCCTGCGCAATCGCGCCGGCAGCGTCGAGCGACCAGCCGCCGGCGGCCGTCGGCAACAGGTTCGGCAGGTCGCGGTTGGTGCACAGCGCACTGATCGCGATCTGGCGCAGGTCTTCGCGGTACGGCGCCTGGTGCGCGTCGACCAGCGCAAGAAACACCTCCTGCCCGACGTACGACGAGCGCGGGCCATGCGCCTTCTGCGGCGCCGACAGCACGCGCGGTTCGCGCCGCACCGTGTAGTACGCGCCATGGTTGCGCGACTCGGTGTGCAGGTTCGCGTACATCGGCAGGAACTGCTGCTCGGCAACGCGGCCGGTGCCGAAGCCGGTGACGCTCTCGATGCTGTGCACCTCGAAGTCCATCGGCCGGGTCCGGTCGGGCACCGCATGGTGCTCCCAATTCGCCGGCGCCAGCGCGATGCGGTCGAGCCGCTTGTGAAAGAGGTTGATGGCCGGCGTGCAGAACAGAGCGAGGCTGGCCGCGTCGACCAGCGATTCGAGCGCTGCGTCGGCACGCCCGAACAGCAGCACGATCTCGGCTTCGGTGCCGTCGACGCGTGTCAGCCGCGCCGCCAGCTCGTCGACCGAGAACGCGAGAAAGCGCTGCGGCAGCGCCGCGTATTCCTGCAGCAGCCGGTAGCCGCTGAAGCCGCGCTGGGTGATCGGCAGCAGCGCCTCGTCGTCGGCGTAACCCAACGGGGCCACGCTGTTCGCGCCGCGCCATCCGCTGGCGGGCGCGTCGTCCTTGGCCGGGCGAACCCAGCTGCCGATGCACGCGCCGAGCGCCAGTTCGTGCAGCCGGTAGGCGAGGCTGTCGGCGCCGGCGAGGTGGATCGGCAGGCTGTCGATGGCCAGCTGGCGAAACGACGCGCCGCTGAGTGCGCGCAGCCGGATCCGCAAGCCGCCCTTGGCGCGGTTGCCGCCCGGCAGGCGCGACAACGGCAAGTCCGGCGCGACGCTGAAGTACTGCGCCGACGCGATCTCGATCGGCCACAGCCGGACCTCGTGCGCGGTGCGGAACTCGCACAGCGTGTTGTGGCCGCGCGGCTGGTCGCTGCGCACGCTGCTGCCGCGCTTCACGCGCGCGCCGTGCACCAGGTTCGGATCGTTCGCGTCGGGCACCAGCTGAACGACCATCATCGACGGGATCGGCGCGAGGAAGTTCGGGTACGCCGCCTCGAGCAGGTGCTGCACCAGGCGCGGGTACTCGGCGTCGAGCTTGAGCTGGATGCGCGCGGTCAGGAAGGCGAAGCCTTCGAGCAGCCGCTCGACGTACGGGTCGGTCACTTCGACGCCGTCCATCGACAGGCGCGCGGCGATCTTCGGGAACTCGCGCGCGAACTCGGCGCCGCGCTCGCGCAGGTGCGTCAGCTCGTCCGAGTAGAGGCGAAGCAGGCGCGGGTCCATCGGCGGCAGGGGCGGTCAGCGGCCGATCGTCGCGCCCGATGCGTCGCGGATCACGACCTGGCCGACCTCGAGGTCGAGCTGGGTGCGCAGCAGCAGCTCGAGCGGCACCGGCTGGGCCCACAGGAAGCCGCGGATCTCGAACTCGATCACGTTGTGGGTCTCGAGCACGTTGTCGAACTCGAGCGCTCGCACTTCGAGCGTGTCGGCGAGGATGCGCGGCTCGAAGCGGATCATCGCGTCGCGGATGTTGCGTTCGAGCTGGCTCACGTCGATGCGCGACGCGAGCTGCCCGGAGATCGACGGCAGCCCGTAGTTCAGCACCGAGTCGGCGGCAGCCGGGTAGCGCTCGGCCAGCTTGCCGAGCGGCTGCACCGAGTTGAGCAGCCAGGACAGGTCGCGCAGCACCGCATTGCGCAGCTGCTGCTTGCTCATCACGCGCTGCTCGTTCGCTTCGTTCGGATTGCTGCGGGCGTCGTCGCAGAGGCGGTCGAGCAATGCGGGTTGGAGCCGATCATGGGAGGGTGTGCTCATGCGGTCCTCAGCCCGAAGCGTTGATCACCAGCTCGCGCAGTTCGAGCAGCCCGAGCTCGGTACCGCTCGTCGCCAGCAGCCGCTGGCCATGTCCGGCGTACTGGTCGGGCGCAAGTTCGTCCCACTCGGTCGTGCGCGCGAGCAGTTCCGCGTCAGCCGCGCCATCGGCCACGCCGCAGTAACGCGTGGGCACCAGCGCGACCGAGTTGCCGCCGTTCGGAAACTCGAGCTGGGCCGGCTGCCAGACGAAGTCGCGCAGGTCTTCCGGCGCCTGCATGTGCACTGCGCTCAGCGCGCCGAACGGGATCCAGCAATAGCGCCCGTTGACGACCGCTTCGAGCACCGGGCCGAGCCGCGAATCGGCGTCGGCGATCCACTCGAACGGTTCGCCGTTCGCGCTGCCGGCGCTGGTCGGCGCCATCTCGAGCGCCTCGGCGCGCAGCCGCGTTGCCCCGGCGCGGTCGCCGCGGGCGTCGGCCTGCAGCGCTTCGATCAGCCAGGCGACCCACGGCTGCGGCTCGCCGAACACCATCGGCGTGGTCTTGCCGGCGAACACGGCTTCGCGCACCAGCTCGCACTTGAGCGCTTCGCGGTAGGTGTTCACCATCGCCAGGGTGCTCGCGTCGAGCTCGCCGCACACCTCGAGCTGGGTCGCCGCGCGCGGCCACTGGCCCAGCACGCACAGCAGCTGGAACAGGAACACGCGCAGCTTCGGATCGGCGGGCCTGGCGCGCACATCGGCCTGCAGCGCCGCGAGCGCGTCGCGAACCCGGCCGGCCGCGAGATGCTCTTGAGCGAGGCTCATGACGTCGCTTCCAGCTCGTCCTGGAACACCTGCGCGCCGCCGAGGCCGCCGGCCGTCAGCTGCGCCTGGTACGTGACCTCGATCTTCTGGAACGCGAACTTGACGACCTCGTGCACCCCGCCGCTGGCGTCCGATTCGACATGCAGGCTGGCGACGCGGCCGACTTCGAGCTTGATGGTGAAGAAGTCGTCCTTGTGGTCGCCGGCCTTGCGCAGGCTCAGCGTGACCGACTTCAGCTCCTCGTTGACGGACAGCGCGTTCATCAGCTTCGTGCTCGCGCTGTCGAGCTGTTTCGTGACGACCAGCGCTTCATGCACGCGCCGGCGCGTCGCCTGCGTCGTGCCGACCGCGCTGGGCGCGCTCATGCCCCATTGCCAGGTCAGCACCGCGATGTCGTCGACATGACCGGCCTCGCGGCACTCGCCCTTCAGCGGGCCCTGCTTCTTGCCGACGATGGCGAGAAAGGCGTCCGCGGTCCCGACCGGGCTGGCGGTCGACGTGGGTAGCGGCGACGGCATCGTGGGCTCCTTCTCGAGTCAGAAGCGCCGAGGCGCGGCGCAGCCGCCGGCTTGCGCGCGGCTGCGAGTGGCTCAGCGGGTTTCGGTCGTGGCGATGTTCCAGCCGAATTTCACGGCACCGCCCAGCCCGCCCTTGTCGTCCTGCGGCTTGTATTCGAACTCGATGTCCTTGTACGAGCACGCGACGGCCTCGACGATGTCGCCGCCTGAGCTGCCGGACGGCTGCACGCTGGTGATGAAGACTTCCTTCAGCGTGATCTTCAGAAAGTCCTTCTGGCCCTCGCCCGCCTTGCGTGCCGTCAGCACGGCGTCCTTGAAGTGCTTGCCCGCGGCGCAATGCTTGGCCAGCACCGGCGAGGCCTTGTCGTAGAGGTGCATGAAGTTCATTTCGCCCGGATTGGCCTTGCCCCTGCCCGAGCCGCCGCCCGCCCCGGCCCCCGACGGCTGCTGGACGCCCCAGCTCCACGACAGGACTTCGATCTCGCCCTTGTGGTCCTTGTGGGTCGCTTCGCCCTCGACGCCGTCGAACTTGAAGTGTGAATCGGTGCTCATGATGAATGCTCCAGGGGTAGAAGATCAGGGTGTAGTGCCGCGAGCGCTCGCCGAGTGGCCCTTCAGGCGGCCTTCTGGGACGGGAGTTTCGAAACCAGCCGCAGCGAAACGGTGAGGCCTTCGAGCTGGTAGTGCGGGCGCAGGAAGAACTTGCTGCTGTAGTACCCGGGGTTGCCCGGGATCTCTTCCACAACGACCTCGGCCGCTGCCAGCGGCTTCTGCGACTTGGTGATCTCCGACGAGTTCGCCGGGTCGCCGTCGACGTAATTCATGATCCAGCGATTCAGCCACTTGGCCATGTCGTCGCGTTCCTTGAACGAGCCGACCTTGTCGCGCACGATGCACTTCAGGTAGTGGCCGAAGCGGCAGGTCGCGAACAGGTACGGCAGGTTCGCGGCGAGGCGCGCGTTGGCGGTGGCGTCCGGGTCGTCGTATTCGACCGGCTTTTGCAGCGACTGCGCGCCGATGAACGCAGCGAAGTCGCTGTTCTTGCGGTGCACCAGCGGCATGAAGCCGTTCTTCGCGAGCTCGGCCTCGCGCCGGTCGCTGATCGCGATCTCGGTCGGGCACTTCATGTCGACGCCGCCGTCGTCGGTGGGGAAGGTGTGCGTCGGCAGGCCTTCGACCGCGCCGCCGGACTCGATGCCGCGGATGCGCGAGCACCAGCCGTACATCTTGAACGAGCGGTTGATGTTGACCGCCATCGCGTAGGCCGCGTTGGCCCAGGCGTACTTGTTGTGGTCGGCGCCTGCCGTGTCTTCCTCGAAGTTGAAGTCCTCGACCGGGTTGGTCTTCGCGCCATACGGCTGGCGCGCGAGGAAGCGCGGCATCGCGAGGCCGACATAACGCGCGTCGTCCGATTCGCGCAGCGAACGCCAGGCTGCGTATTCGGGTGTCGTGAAGATCTTGGTCAGGTCGCGCGGGTTCGCGAGTTCCTGCCACGAGCCCATCTGCATCAGGTTGGGGCTCGCCGCGGCGATGAACGGCGCCATCGCGGCGGCGGCGATCTTCGACATCTCGCCGAGCAGCTCCACGTCCGGCGGGCTCTGGTCGAAGTAGTAGTCGCCGACCAGGCAGCCATAGGGCTGGCCGCCGAACTGGCCGAACTCCTCTTCGTACAGGCGCTTGAAGACCGGGCTCTGGTCCCAGGCCGTGCCCTTGTAGCGCTTGAGCGTCTTCGCGAGATCGTTCTTCGAGACGTTCATCACGCGGATCTTCAGCATCTCGTCGGTTTCGGTGTTGTTGACGAGGTGGTGCAGCCCGCGCCATGCGCTTTCGAGCTGCTGGAACTCCGGGTGATGCATGATCAGGTTGATCTGCTCGGTCAGCTTGCGGTCGAGCTCGGCGATCATCGATTCGATCGAGTTGACGACATCGGTGCTGACCAGCTTGGTCTGCGACAGCGCCTGCTGCGCGAGCGTCAGCACGGCGTTCTCGACCGCCGACTTCGCCTCGTCGCTCTTCGGCTTGAACTCCTTCTTCAGCAGCGACGCAAAGTCGCCGCCCTGGTATTCGACGCCGGTGAGTGCCGAGCCGGGTGCGCCTTGGGTGGGGTCTGCCATGGTGTGTGCTCCGTGCGTGATGTGAGGCGCCTCAGCTGCTGGCTTCCGGCTTCTTCGCCGCGGCCAGCGTGCTCAGCAGCGCCGGGTCGGCGAGCACCTTCGCGAGCAGTTCCTCGGCGCCGGTCTTGCCGTCCATGTAGGTGATCAGGTTCGAGAGCTGCTGGCGCGCCTCGAGCAGCTTGGCCAGCGCATCGACCTTGCGCGCGACGGCAGCGGGCGAGAAGTCGTCCATGCTCTCGAACGTGATGTCGACCGCGACGTTGCCTTCGCCGGTCAGCGTGTTCGGAACCTGGAACGCGGTGCGCGGCTTCATCGACTTCATGCGCGAGTCGAAGTTGTCGACGTCGACCTCGAGGAACTTGCGGTCGGCGACCGGCGGCAGCGGCTCGCTCGGCTTGCCCGACAGGTCGGACAGCACGCCCATCACGAACGGCAGCTGAATCTTCTTCTCGGCGCCGTACAGCTCGACGTCGTATTCGATCTGGACTCGCGGCGCGCGGTTGCGGGCTATGAATTTCTGACTGCTGGTGGCCATCGGTCGCTCCTGGTTGAACTCTCGGGAAGGTGCCTATTCGCTGTCCACGCCGGCGATGCGCTCGACCTGGCTCAGGCCGTCGGGCGCGAGGTCTCGGATGATGTCGATGAAGCTCTTGGTCATCAGGCGTTTGGCGCGCCGGATCAGCAGCGGCGCGGGATTGGTCGGCTCGTGGCGCTCGATCCATTCGCAGACGCGGTCGAGCGCGTTCAGCGCGTCGTCGCGCGTGGCGATCGAGCCCGGCACGCCGCCGCGCGCTGCGGCACCCGGCGCGGCAGCTTCTTCGGAGGCGCTCGAGCTGCTCCGGCCACCCGCGGCCTGCGCGGCGCGCGCCAGGCATTGGGTCACGCTGCGCAGCACCTTCAGGTCGGGGCCCCGCGATGCACCGACCTTGGCGCCGATGATCGCCTCGATGCCGCGCACATGCTCCTGGCACCCCGCCATCGCGGCGAGCAGCGATGGCGTGTCGCCGCCGGCATCCTTGATGCCCTGCAGCGCGCCTTCCACGCTGGGCGCCGCTTCTCCCGGCAACGCGTCGACCTTGCCGAACGCGAGCTCGATCTGCCGCACCGTGATGCTGCCGCGCGTCGAGCCGAGCGACGCGCTGCGCAGGTCGGCGATCACCGTGTCGTCGTCGGCGAGCGGGTCGAGCGCGTTCAGGCGCATCGTCGGGTCGTTGTTGTCGCTTGCGTCGAGCTGCGGGTGCAGCGTGTCCCAGTGGCGCTCGAGCAGGCCGTGCACGAGCGCGAGCCCGGATGCAAACCCGCCGAAGCCGCCGAGCCGCGCGCCGGCGCGCATCAGCTGGATCGCGACGCGCACGTCGCGCGTGCGCTGAAACAGCAGCAGCGCCTGCTCCTTCATCGTGAGCCAGTCGGGCTCGGTGGCGGGGATCACGGTGTCGCCGAACTGCTGCTCGGCCTTGCCGCGCGAGGCGTCGTCGAGCGCGAGAAATGCGGCGTCGTACTCCAGGTCGGCGCCGCTCGGAGCGCTGTCGCTCAGCGGTGCCAGCAAGGCGTCAACGTCGATGTCGGCCATGGTCGAGTCAGGTCGCTTCGTGTGTCCCGATCGGCCGCACTTTAGGGAGTGCCCCGGGAGGCGTCCAATGACTTTAGTTAGGGCGCTGTCGTCAGGGCGAGCCCGCTTGCGCAGATCGTCAAATCTCCCCCTAATATGAAGCGCAGCGAGGTGGATGAGGCGCTTTCGTGCGCCCCATACTCCGGCCGACGCGGCAAAGAGGGAGCGCAACGTGATGGACAGCGTCCCATCCCGAACGCAGGTGCACCGCAAGGTCATGCTGGTCGAAGACCATGATCTGGTCCGGCTCGGCGTGAAGGCGCTGTTCGGCACGCCGGAGTTCGGCTGCATCGCATGGATCGAGGCGTCGACGCTCGCCGACGCCTTGCGCCTGCACGCCGAGCACGCCGACATCGAGCTGATCCTGCTCGACCTGAACCTCGCCGACTGCAAGGGCCTGCACGGGCTCAGCCAGATGCTGGCCGAGCATCCGCTCGCGCGGGTGCTGATCCTGTCGGGCACGCAGGACGAATTCGTCGTTCGCCAGGCCAAGGCGATGGGCGCGGCCGGCTACCTGCACAAGGCCGGCTCGCCCGAGACGATGCGCGACACGCTGCGCTCGATCCTCGAGCTCGACGCGTCGTGCGGCAGCGGCAGCCCGGCGCGCAGCGCGCAGCACTTCCCGAAGTTTCCGTCGGCGTCGAGCTACGACCGGGTGGCCGAACTCGGCGCGCGCCACCTCGAAATCCTCGAGCTCGTGTTGTCCGGCTGCGCGAACCAGGAGATCAGCAATTCGACGAAGCTGTCGCTCGGCACCGTGAAGAACTACGTCTCGACGATCCTGCTCGCGCTCGACGTCAAATCGCGTTCGCACCTGATCAGCCTGTTCCGCTGAGGCGGGGCCGCCACGCCCTTGGCTGAACGCGCTGAACTCCGGGTACGACACGGCCGGCTGACGATCGAGCGGGCGCCGGTGCGTGCGCCGGCGCCGCAGACCGACCCGGACTCCGGCATCGATCGCGCCCAGCCTGTCAGCCCGCAGGTCGAGCGCGAGGTGCTGCGCTCCGAAGTCGAGCGGCTCTACGAAAATGCGCTGTCCGCCGCGGCCGGCGGCTTCGCGGCGGCGCTGGTGTTCTGGGTCGCCTTCTATCAGCACAGCCACACGCCGGCGGTGCCGGCCTGGGCGGTCTTGATCCACGTGGCACAGTGCGCGCGTCTGGGCATCGTGCTGGCGTTCAAGCGCACCCGCGCGCGCCATCGCGATCCCATGCTGTGGCTGCGGCGCTACCGGGTGAGCCTGTGCGCCGTGAGCGCGGCATGGGGCCTCGCGCCGCTGATGTTCATGGCGTCCAACGACCTCGCGTTCGCCGCCTTGATCCTGCTGGTGCTGCTCGGCGTGGCGGTGACCGGGATCTCGGGCATCGCACCCGACCGGACGTCGGTGTTCCTGTGGCTGTTGCCGCTCTCGGTGCCGATCCCGCTCGCGCTGCTGTGGCGCGGCGGCGACGACACGAGCTACCTTGCGCTGGCGCTGCTGTCGGTCGTGTTCATCGCGGTGAATCTGCACTTCGTGCTGGCGCAGAACCGCATGCTGAGCACGGCGCTGCATGCCCAGTTCGAGAATGCGGCGCTGGTCGAGCGGCTGAACGATCAGATCGCGCTGACCGAGCAGGCCAGCCTGGACAAGAGCCGCTTCCTCGCCGCCGCGAGCCACGACCTGCGCCAACCGCTGCATGCACTGAGCTTCTTCGGCTCGACGCTCGAGAAGCGCATGGTCAACTCGGTCGACCAGCCGCTGATCTTCAACATGATGCGGTCGATCGAGGCGCTCGACAAATCGTTCAACGCGATCCTCGATGTCTCCAAGCTCGACGCGCAGGCGGTCGAGCCGCATGCCCAGGCCTTCCCGCTGCGCGACCTGTTCCGGCGCCTGCAGATGAGCTTCGGCGGGCAGGCCGAGGAGGCCGGTCTGCAGCTGCGCTTCAAGCCGGGCGGCAAGATCGTGCGCAGCGATCCGCAACTGCTCGAACGCGCACTCGCGAATCTGATCCACAACGCGCTGAACCACTGCCGCAGCGGCGGCGTCGTGGTGCTCGCGCGCAACTGGCGCGGCGGCATCAACATCGAGGTCTGGGACACCGGCATCGGCATTCCCGAGGTCGAGCTGCCGAAGATCTTCGGCGAGTTCTACCAGGTGGCGAACCCGGAGCGCGACCGCAACAAGGGCCTGGGCATCGGCCTGGCGATCGTCTCGCGGCTGACCTTGCTGCTCGGGCACCGGCTCAGCGTGCTGTCGCGGGTCGGCCGCGGCAGCCTGTTCCGGATCTGGATCAAGGGCTCGGAGCTGGAGGAGATCAGCGAGTTCACGGTCGGCTCCGAGACCGTGCCGACGCGCATCGACGATACCCGCACGATCCTGTTCCTCGACGACGAAGAGGCGATCCGCGCGAGCGTTTCCGAGCAGTTGCGCCACTGGGGCTACACGGTGCTCGCGGTGGCGACGATCGACGAGGCGCGCCGCGCCGTGCTGAACCACGACAGCGTGATCGACATCGTGATCAGCGACCTGCGGCTGCGCGGCGGCGAGGACGGCATCCACGCGATCGCGCAGATCCGCGAGCTGTGCGGCTACACGGTGCCCGCCGTGCTGGTGACCGGCGACACCGCGCCGGCGCAGGTGCAGCGAATCCACGAAAGCGGGCATATCGTGCTTTTCAAACCCGTGCCGCCGAAGGAACTCTTCAACGTGTTGAAGGGCTTGAGCTAAATTCGGCCATTCATGAGCGCCGAGCAGTACGACCCCACGCAGGTCAAGGGCCCCACCTCGGCGCCGACGAGCGATGCACCGGCGCCCACGGGTGCGGCACCCGTCGGCGGCGGTGACTACCATGCGCTGCCGAACGGCACCCGGCTCCATGAATTCGAGCTGACGCAGCGCATCGGCGAAGGCGGCTTCAGCATCGTCTATCTGGCGCATGACCATTCGCTCGACCGCAACGTGGCGGTCAAGGAATACATGCCGGGCTCGCTTGCGTCGCGGGTGGGCGGCACACAGATCCGCCCGCGCTCCGAGCAGTACCGCGAGACCTTCGAGGCGGGGCTGAAGAGCTTCATCAACGAAGCCCGGCTGCTGGCGCGCTTCGACCACCCGGCGCTGGTCAAGGTCTACCGCTTCTGGGAGGCGAACGGCACGGCTTACCTGGTGATGCCGCTGTACGGCGGCGCGACCTTGAAGGAATCAGTGCGCAAGATGCCGCAGCGGCCCGACGAGGCCTGGCTGCTCGCATTGCTCGCGCCGCTGACCGCGGCGCTCAACGTGATCCACGCCGAACATTGCTACCACCGCGACATCGCGCCCGACAACGTGATGCTGCTGGCCGAGGGCGGCAAGCCGCTGCTGCTGGACTTCGGCGCGGCGCGGCGCGTGATCGGCGACATGACGCAGGCGCTCACGGTGATCCTGAAGCCCGGCTACGCGCCGATCGAGCAGTACGCCGAGGTGCCCGGCATGAAGCAGGGGCCGTGGACCGATGTCTATGCGCTGGCCGCAACCGTCTACTGGACAGTGACGGGCAGGGTTCCGCCGGCCGCGGTCGGCCGCGTGCTGAACGACGAATACGTGCCGCTCTCGCAAGTCGCGGCGGGGCGCTACAGCGCGCAGTTTCTTCATGCCGTCGATCGGGCGCTGGCCGTGCGGCCTGAGGCGCGCACGCAGACGATCGATGCGTTTCGGCGCGATCTCGGCATCGATCCTTCGGGCTATCCGGCGACCGAGTTGCTGCCGAGCCCGCAGGACAACGACGCGACCGTGATCGTGCCGGTCCGACGCCATCCGACCGTCGCGCCGGTGCCGACCGCGGCACCGCCGCCCGCGACCACCGGCCGGCCCGAGGTCGTTGCGGTCGCGCCCCGGCAGGACGACGCCTCGATGCGCTGGCCGATCGGTCTGGGGATCGGTGGCGTGGCGGTCGCGATCGCCGCCGGCGCGGCCT
>Ga0207706_10005837_pt1 | contig 11451 bp, 9 predicted proteins | sample KBSC53metaG_FD_184318 | JGI IMG/M metagenome (GOLD analysis project Ga0207706, IMG submission 184318) | Corn rhizosphere microbial communities from Kellogg Biological Station, Michigan, USA - KBS C5-3 metaG (SPAdes) (version 2) | ecosystem: Host-associated > Plants > Roots > Rhizosphere > Soil ... | reverse complement strand
GTTGACGTCCAACAGACGCTGCGTCAACCGCTCGAACTCGTCGCCCCACCCCGAGTTGTCGGTGCGCGCCAAGCCGCCCAGCTCGACGCTTACCGTACCTGGACCTGCGGGGGTCAGCCGAACCCAGACCCTGCGCCTGCGCACCACCAGCGACACCACCAGACCGGCCATCATCGTCAGCGCGAACACCAGCACCCAGATCTGGGCGGGGTCGTGGGAGACCTGCACGTTGATGAACGGCACCGCACCGTCGAACCGCACGATGGTGCCGTCGTCGAGCCGCGTCTGCTGGCCGGCGCGCAGGTTTACCCGCGCCTGCTTGGTGAGCCGCTTCTGCTCGATGAGCTTCGGGTCCAGTGAGAACAGCGACTGCGGGCGGCCGGTGTCCAGCCCGGTGTCACCCTTGTAGACGTCGACGGCCACGGCCGGGTTGTTCAGTGCAGGGAAGCTCGACGACAGCAGCGTGCCGTCAAGCTGTTCGGTCGGCGCGAACAGGCCCTGAATGGCGATCTGGTTCTTGCGGCGCTCGTCGGGGTCGGGATAGTTGCCGCCCGGCGGATCGAACCGCATCGCACCCGATGACAGGAAGGTGATCTGGTCTTCCGGCCGGAACTGCAGCGTCTGCGAGCGGGTCTGCCCATCGGGGAAGGTGACGGTGAACGTCGGAGCGTAACCGTGGCCCTGCAGGTACACCCGATCGCCGCCGACGCGCAGCGGCTCGTTGACCTTCAGGCGGTACTGCCGCCAGGTGTCGGTGTTCAGGTCGGAGCCTGCCTGGTAATCGATGTCGGCAGCGAACGACACTGCCTGACCCGTGGGCAGGTAGTGCGCCTGGAAGTCGTTGACCCGAAGGCAGATCGGGTACAGCGACGTGCCGTCGACGGTGTTCCCTGCCCGGAACGAGTCGAACGCAGCGGGCGAGGCGGAGCAGAACCCAGGGCCGCTGTCCGCGATGACGATGACGTTGCCCTCGTAGCCGAACAGCTTGCCGGCGGCCACCGCGACGAGGAGGCCGAGCAGCGAGAAATGGAAGACGATGTTGCCGAACTCGCGCAGATAGCCCTTCTCGGCTGAGATCTCGACGGCATCGTCTTCTTGCTTGCGGACGACGCGGCGCCAGCCCCGCAGGCGGCTGGACATGTCGGCCGCGACGGCGTCCGGATCGCCGGACACCTCGGCGGCATGGTGCTTGGGCAGTCGGCTGAGGTTGCGTGGCGCGGCGACAGGGGTGGCCCGCAGGCTGCGGGCATGCTCGATCAGTCGAGGGGTCAAACAGCCCACCAGCGAGATGAACAACAGCACATAGATGGCCGTGAACCAGAAGCTGGAGAACACCTCGAAGGCCTGCAACCGGTCCAGCCACGGTCCAATGGTGGGATGCTCGACGATGTACTGCTCGACCTTGAACTCGTTGAGGCTGCGCTGCGGCAGCAGGGCGCCGGGGATGGCGCCAAGCGCCAGCAGGAACAGCAGCACCAGCGCGGTGCCCATCGACGTCAGGGTCCGCCAGGTGTTGCGCGTCAGCGCGAGCGGGGAAATGTTCGTCATATCGGCAAAGTCACATCGCTGACAAACGCGTCGCGCACCCAGGACACGAAGTCGTTCCACAGCCCGGTCACCAGCGCGGCGCCGACGAGGATCAGCAGCACCCCACCGAAGATCTGAATGACGCGGGTGTGCCGCCGCAGCCAACCCAGGCCCTGTACCGCGCGCGCAGAGCCGAAGGCCAACAGCACGAACGGGATTCCCAGGCCCATGCAGTACGCGATGACCAACGCGACACCGCGGGCGACGCTCGCACCGTCGGTGGCCGACGCCACCGCGATCACCCCTGTCAGCGTCGGGCCGAGGCACGGTGTCCAGCCAAGGCCGAAGACCGCGCCGAGCAGTGGCGCGCCCCCCAGCGTGGAGAGCTGCCTCGGTGTGAACCGCGCCTCGCGCTGCAGCACCGGAATGAACCCGACGAACACCAGGCCCATCACGATCGTGAGCACGCCGCCGATGCGTTGCAGCAGAAGCTGGTTGGTGATCAGCATCGTGGTCATCCCCAACACGGCGACCGTGCCGAGCAGGAAGACGGCTGTGAATCCCGCGACGAACAACAGCGCCGCACCGGCGACCCTCAGCCGCGCGGTGCGGACCGCGACCACTCCCGGCTGGTCTTCCACTCCGACGACGGCCGCCAGATAGGACAGGTAGCCCGGCACCAGCGGCACCACGCATGGTGACGCGAAGGAGACCAGTCCGGCCAGTAGGCACACGCCGACCGCGAGCAGTACCGGTCCAGCCGCGGCGATCTCGGTGAACCCGGTCATGTCTTCGGCTCCGGTTCGGCCGCAAGCCTTTCCACGACCGGCTGCAGGTCCTCGGCGAGCAGCTCGCGAAGGAACACCGCGGCCACCCGGTGCTGGCGATCCAGCACGACGGTGGACGGGATGACGGTGGTCGGGTACTTGCCGCCAAAGGCAATCATGGTGCGCATCGGCGGGTCGTAGATCGACGGGAACGTCACCTTGCGGTCGACGATGAAATCTTTCGCAGCGTCACGGTTGTTATCGCGGACGTCGATGCCGAGGAACGCAACGCCTTGTCCGCGGGTGGCGTCGTACACCTTCTGCAGCTGGGTGATCTCGGTGCGGCATGGTCCGCACCACTGCCCCCACACATTGACCACCACGACCTTGCCGGTGAAGTCGTCTAGCGAGATCGTCTTGGCGGGATCCATCAGCTCCGGGCCGGCCAACTTGCCTGGGCGGCCACGGTTCTCGGGCGGATCGTAGAAAATGTCGGTCTTCCCGCCGGGAGCGACGAACTCGAAGGTGCCCCCCTGCGCGACGGCGTCGTCACCAGTGGAACAGCCAGCGAGCGCGACGATCGCCGCGCTTGCCAGGAGCACCAGCCGCTTCACTGCCCAGCCAGCTCCGAGTATCCCCAGCCGACGTAGGATTCGCCATGGAAGTAGAACGAGGTCAGCGAGGCCAGGTTGCACATCCGTCGCGTCGGAAAGTGATGCAGCTGGTGGTCCGTCATCGCCCGGCGAAGCGTTTCCACCGGCAGTTGGTGACTGACGCACACCGCCTCATGACCCGCCGCCTTGATCCGGGCGCGGTGCAACGCTGCCATCATTCGCGCCGCGATCTCCCCATACGGCTCACCCCACGATGGCGTGCGGGGGTTGCGCAGATACCACCAATTGCGGGGATCGCGCAGGGCACCGTCGCCAGGCGAGACGCGTTGGCCCTGAAAGATGTTGGTCGACTCGATCAGATCGTCGTCGGTGTCGATCGGCAGGCCGAGGCGGGAAGCGATCGGCTCAGCGGTCTCCTGCGCGCGCTCCAGCGGAGAGGCGACCACATAGACGATGTCGCGCAGCGCCAGCCAGTCGGCAACCGCCTGCGCCTGTGCCCGGCCCCGGTCCGACAGATGGTAATTGGGCAGTCTGCCGTAGAGGATCTTCTCCGGGTTGTACACCTCGCCGTGCCGCATCACGTGCACGATCGTCTTCTCAGTCATGCAGGTTTCTTCGCTTCCGCGGCCGCACGGGCGGCAACAGGCAGGGCATCGGCGATGCGCTCGAAGGCTTCGTCGTCCAGAACGGTTGAGACGAACCAGGTTTCGAATGCACTCGGCGGCGGGTAGACGCCGGCGTCGAGCAGCCCGTGGAAGAACGGCGGAAAGCGCCACGTCTCGCTGGCGCGCGCAGCCGCGAAGTCGTGGACACTCGCGTCGGTGAAGAACACACTGAGCATGTTTCCTGCGCGCTGAACCTGATGTGCCACACCGGCTTCGGTCAACGCCTGCCCGAGCAGTGCCGACAGCCGGTCGGCGTTGGCATCGAGCGCGGTGTACGCGGCGTCGTCGGCGGCCCGCAGTGTCGCGAGCCCGGCGGCCATGGCGACCGGGTTACCCGACAAGGTGCCTGCCTGATACACGGGGCCGAGCGGCGCGAGTCGCTCCATCACCTCGGCGCGGCCACCGAAGGCGGCGGCGGGTAGCCCACCGCTCATCACCTTGCCGAAGGTGAACAGGTCGGCATCGACGGGATCGACCCCGTACCAACCGGATCGGCTCACCCGGAAACCGGTCATCACCTCGTCGGAGATGAGCAACGCGCCGTGGTCGGCGGTGATACGACGCAGTGCGGCGTTGTAGCCCGGCAGCGGCGCAACGGTGCCCATGTTGCCGGCGCTGGCCTCGGTGATCACACAGGCGATCTCGTCGCCGAACTGTCCGAACACCTCTTCCACCGCGGCGACGTTGTTGTACGGCAATACGATCGTGTCGGCGGTGGCGGCGCCGGTCACGCCCGGCGACGACGGCAGGCCCAGCGTGGCCACACCCGACCCGGCGTCGGCCAGCAGCGCGTCGCTGTGGCCGTGGTAGCAGCCGGAGAACTTGATGATCTTGGCGCGGCCGGAGTAGCCGCGGGCCAATCGGATCGCGCTCATGGTGGCCTCGGTGCCGGAGTTGACCATGCGCAGCCGCTCCACGGGAGCGACACGGCCGATGATCTCGGTGGCCAGCTCGGTCTCCGACGGCGTCGGCGCGCCGAACGACAGGCCATCGGCAGCGACTCGCTGAACAGCCTCGACGACAGCCGGGTGGGCGTGGCCGAGGATCATCGGCCCCCACGAGCACACCAGGTCGACGTAGCGGTTGTCGTCGGCATCGGTCAGCCAGTAGCCCGTCGCGGAGGTGATGAACCGCGGGGTGCCTCCGACCGAGGAGAACGCCCTGACCGGCGAGTTCACCCCGCCGGGTATGGCGGCGCACGCGTCGGCGAACAGCTTCGCGGAGACGTCGGTGCGATTCATGACCACTAGTGTTCCAGGACGGTCGAACGGGCCAACTACAGGGTGTAGTGGCTCAACCCTTGGGAGTGACGACGAACACCGGGTGGTCGGCCTCGCGAGGCAGCCTTCGGAAGTAGCCTTCGACGGCGCGGCCGGCTTTCTCGCGGTAGGCGGTGAGCACCGCTTGGCGGTCTTGTTCGGGGATCTCCCGCGCGACGTATGCCGTCGACCCGATCGTCGCGTTGGGGTCGGCGCGCAGGTTCTTCACCCACTCGGATTCGCCGCGCGTGGACACCAGGTATTTGGTGCCGCCGACGTCGACCGTGATCACCGGGACCTCTTGTCGCTGCTTGCTTCGGCGCCGGGTGACGGTCAGCTTCTCGGTGTTGCTCATCCCGGTGGCGATGGCGATCTTGTTGAACACGGCGCGGGTGAACCACGGAGGCTTGAGGTAGGCCATGACCTACGAGTTTGATGGCCTTCATGCAACGACCGCAATGGCTGGCGCGGTTCAACCGGTACGTCACCAATCCGGTTCAGCGGATGTGGGCGCCGACGATGGGCATCCTCGAGCATGTCGGCAGGAAGTCGGGCAAGCCCTACCCGACGCCGCTGAGCGTTTTCAGCACCGACGACGGCGTGGCGATCCTGCTCACCTACGGCCCCAACCGGGACTGGCTGAAGAACATCATGTCGGCGGGCGGCGCGCGAATGCGGCGATACGGCAAGACGATTGAGCTCACCGATCCCCGCATGGTGCCGAGGTCACAAGCGGCGCAGTCCGTGAAAGGCCGATGGCGGCCGCTCTTCGCGCGGCTGCCGTTCGACCAGGCGGTGCTGCTCAAGCGCGTCTAGTTCGAGCGCCGCCTGCGTCCCAACGCGTCGGAGCCAACAACCGCGAGCAACTGATCTCGATGTTGCGCGGCTAGTTCCGCGAACTCACGCATGCGTGAATGGGACCGTCAGCGACGGTGGTGAACGGCACAGCGACCGGGAAAGCGTCATCCACCGAACGGATCTCGAGGGACCGAACGATGGTTGCCATCGCGAGCGTGGTTTCCAGCATCGCGAAGTGTTCGCCGATGCACGAGCGCGGTCCCGCGATGAACGGGATGAACTGCCAGCGGTCGCGGCCCCTGGAGGTCTCCGGGCTGAAGCGATCGGGATCGAAGACCAGCGGACGGTCCCATAGGGCAGGATCCCGATGAAGGGCGTAGATCCCCACCGCCATGATGGTGCTCGCCTCGACGCGGTAACCACCGACCGGGATGTCACGGACGGTCAACCGAGCGCCACCCGCGGCGGGCGGCTGCAATCTGAGCGCCTCGCGCAAGACCTGGACGGTGTATCCGAGCCTGGGCACGTCGTCGGGTGTCAGTTCCCGATCGCCGAAGGCGGCAGCCTCCGCGGCGACGCGATCCTGCACGCCGCGATGGTGCCCCAGCGCCCACAGCGCGTACGTGAGAGCCGTCGCGGTCGTGTCGTGGCCCGCCAGCATGAAGATCAGTAGGTCGTTGCAGATGTCATCGTCGGAGAGCGCCTGGCCGGTTTCCGGGTCGGTGGCCGCGATCAAGGCGTGCACCAGTGGTGCATCCAGGGTGGGATCGGCACGGCATTTCTGCAGCATCTCGCTCGTCACCTTGCGCAACTCCGCTACCGCCAGACGTGCCCGGCGGCGGGCCGGAGTCGGTAGCCATCGCGGCGCCCGCACGGGCCGCAGCGCGCGATCGGCGGTGTAGGAGGACGCGACGTGCATGTGTTCTGCGATGATGTCCGCGCGCTCGGTCAGATCGACGCCGAGGACCGAGCGGCCGAGCGATTGCATGGTCAGCCGGCGGCATTCGACGTCGAGGTCGACGGCGCCGCCGTCGCGCCACCGAACGACGAACGATTCCGCGGCACGTGACATCTGGCCGCTGAAGTTGCGGACGCTGTGTTTCGTGAAGACCGGTTGCAGCGCGCGTTTGCGAGGTTGCCACGACAAAGTCGGCAGGACGAACAGGCTGTCCCCTGCCATGTTGCGCACTTCATCGTGGATGATGCACCGCTCCGACAACGCGTCGGTGCGACTCAACACGTCGCGGATGCCGTCAGGTGAGGTGACCGCCACGATCGGCCGAACCAGCCACTTGGGCCCGAATGTGATCCTCGATATGGGACCGCCTGCGTCGCGTATCGCCTCCTGCCCAATATCGAGAGTCCGCACCAACTTCACCAACCGCCGAAGCGGTATTGGGTTCTTCGGCACCAGCGGCAGCGCGCCGACGTTGGTTGTGGTGGTGACCATGGCAATGAGAATCGCGCGACACGTGCCGGGCCGCAAGCGTTACGCGACGCCCAGTGCGCTTGCCTCGGGACGGACCTCGAGGATCTGTGCACACAAAACGAAAATCGGCGCCACGCTACCTCTCGGCCACATCCGGTGCAGGACGCAAACCTCCAGGTCAGACCACAGATCGAATGATTGACGCGAGCGAAAATTATCGTTAGTATTGCCCGTCATAACCGGGGTTTGGCATCGACGTCTATTCGCACGCAGGGCGGCGATTTAGCCCGTTTCGTTCGAATGAAGGCGGCATTTGTGAGAGCATCTATTGCCGAATTCCTGGACTCCAGCGAACGAATTCAAACCTCGGATCAGAAAAGCTTTAACGGTTTCAACGGGTTGCACGGCGGGTTGGCCATTGCGGCGCTGGTCCACCAGATGCGGACCCTGGTACCCGCCGACCGTCAGCTGGTGTCTGTCGGCGGCCGATTCATCCGGCCACTGACATGGCCCATCCTCGTCGATGCCGACGTCGTCAGGAACGGCGGGACGCTGACAATGGCGTGCGCGACCGCATCCTCGGAGTCCGGAACATGCGTCGAGGCGAACGCGACCTTCAGCGCAGGGGCGGCGCAACCAGCGCAGGTATTTGCGCCACCGATGCCCACGGGGATCGAGGACCGGGCAAGCGCGGCCGTCGTCGAGATTCCACCGGAATTCATCCCCATCTCGCAGCGAATGGAGATCAGGGCCGCCACGCCCGAGTTGCCGTACAGCGGTGCGGCGAAACCGGTTTTGTGTGGCTGGATCCGGCTCACGGACGAGGTGCCTGCCACGGAGGAGCGCATAACAATCCTGATCGATTCGCTTGCGCCGTCCTACACCGCGTTGATGACGGAACTGCGAGCCGTGCCAACGGTTGAGATGTGGATACAGCTGTCGGCCGATGCGCCGGCCACGGCATTCGATTGGGTGCTCGTCCTGGCGACCACCACATCTGCCGACGCACACGGTTTCGTGCGGGAAACCATCAACATGTGGACGGAGGGAGGGTCGCATCTGGCCAGCTGTACGCAGCTGAGAATCGTGCGGTGATAACTGTCCTTGGGGAGTTTTATGGACAACCGAAAATGGGGCAACATTCTCGAAGTCTTGGACGCGAGATCGTCGATTGACGAGCTCGCCTACATATTTCTTGCCGACGGGACTTCGAGCACCGAAATCTGCTGGACATTCGCCGACACCATAAGAACTTCCCGCGCTGTTGCGGCTTATCTGAGCGGTCGCGGCATCGGCATTGGCGACCGCGTGATATTGGCGGTGAATCCTCGCCTCGAATACATCGCCGCGTTTTACGGAATCATGCAACTCGGGGCCGTGCCTGTGCCATGTTTTCCGCCGTTACGAGCCAAAGACTTCGATCGATTTGTCGAGATCACCGCCGATTGCCAGCCCGCGGGAATCGTCATCGACGGGATGTACAGGAACCAAGTCGAGGCATTGCGGGGTCGCCTCGAATCCGCCGGTCTCACACCGATCGTCGTCTACGCCGACCAGGCGACCGTCGATGACTCCGCCGTGGCCATCGCCACAACTGCACGCGACGATCTCGCCCTCATTCAGTACACGTCGGGTTCGACGGGCGCGCCCAAAGGCGTATGCCTGACCCACGACAACCTGCTGAGCAACTGTGAGGCCCTGGGCCGCAGTATGGGCCCCGACCCGCACCGGGTTGGGTTCTCCTGGCTGCCGCCGTATCACGACATGGGGTTGATCGGGACGATCATCCTGTCGATGTACCACGGTTGGCCTCTCGTGCTGATGTCGCCCATGCACTTCGTGCAAGAGCCCCGGCGCTGGCTGCAGGCGATCAACGACTATCGGGTTTCGATCACTGTCGGGCCGAACTTCTCGCTCGACCTGTGCGCGGATACGCTGGCCGACAACGATTTCGGCGACCTGGACCTGTCTACCGTCAGGGAGTTGTACTGCGGCGCCGAGCCGATCCATGCCGAGACGCTTGCACGGTTCCAGCAGGCCACCGCGCCGCTTGGGTTCGACGACACAGCGCTGATTCCGTGTTACGGGATGGCAGAGGCGACGCTGTTCGTCGCGGGGAAGCACCGCGGTTCCCGGTTCTGCACGACACCTGCCCGTGAACCTGGCGAACGTGGGCGCACGGTGGTCAGTTGCGGAGAAGTCGACGCCGAGCACACGGTGCGCATTGTCGACACCGCAACCCATACACAGCTCGATGACGGTGTTGTCGGCGAGATCTGGGTCTCGGGACGAAGCGTTGCCGCCGGCTATTACAACCAGCCGGAGTTGAGCCGGGACGTGTTCTACGCGAGGCTCCCCGAGGACGAGCACGACTACCTGCGCACCGGCGATCTCGGTTTTCTCCTGTCCGGTGAACTGTTCGTCACAGGGCGAATCAAGGACCTGATCATCGTCGACGGCCGCAACATCTATCCGCATGACGTGGAAGCCACCGTCGTCCGCGCTGATCCGGCTGTCCGCACGGCCGCTGCGTTCTCGATTGACGGCGTCAGGCGTGAAACCCTCTGCGTCGCCGCAGAAGTCCGGTACCAAACGGTCAGCCAGAAACTCCACTCGAGGATTGTCGATGCCATTCGCGCCACCGTGACCGCGGAGTTCGGCGTACGACCCCACATTCAGCTCTGCCCCAAACGCACGATCCCGACCACGACGAGCGGCAAGGTGCGCAGGCAGCAAGCCCGCCAGATGTTCCTCGCGAATGGACTGCGTTGTCTGGCAATCGATTCAGCAGCGGCGCAGGAGTACACGGCATGAGTACCGGGGTGGTGCCCGAGCGCGATGTGCTGGCCTCACGGCTCGCTTACCTCACGGTGGGGTTGCCTACCGTTGGAACGGTCGCCGCCGTGCTGTACGCGGTATTCGACGGCCTCTGGCTCTCCGACGTGCTGTTGTTCGTCGGCATGTATCTGATCACCGCGCTGGGAGTGGAGGCGGGCCTGCATCGCTATTTCAGCCACCGCTCGTTCGACGCATCGGAGCCGGTGAAGCTGTTCCTTGGCGGCGCCGGTTCGATGGCCGCCCAAGGCCCAATCGTCTTCTGGGTAGCGAACCACCGCATACATCACGCGTACGCCGACACCGATCGCGATCCACACTCTCCTCGACCGCAGGGCGGCGGCTTGACTGGGCGACTGAAGGGCTTGTGGCACGGGCACGTTGGTTGGTTGTTCCGGGTGAACAAGACCGATTGGAGCAGGCACACGCGCGACTGGCTCTCGGGCCGCCGGGTGATGAAGATCAATGCCCACTACTTCTGGCTGGTGCTGCTCGGCATCCTGCTACCAGGTGTGATCGGCGGTCTGGCAACCCAATCCGTTCACGGCTTCGTCGGTGGCGTTCTCTGGGGCGGTCTGGCACGCATTTTCGCGCTCGATCATGCGACGTGGGCGGTGAACTCGTTGGGACACACGATCGGCAACCGCGAGTTCGCGCTCCGCGACGACAGTCGAAACATCGGTGCGCTGGCACCGCCAACCATGGGTGGGTCATGGCACAACAACCATCACGCGCGGCCCGCCTTGGCACAAACCCGTCGACACTGGTGGCAGCTCGATCTGGCCGGAGAGTTCATCCGGCTTCTCGACTGCCTAAGGCTCGTTCACAACGTCCGGAAGGTCAACTCCACGGCAGAGGTTGCAGAGGTGAGGCATGAAAGTCGAACATAGCCGTCCCACAACCACTTCCGCGGTCCAGGCTGAATCACTCGCCAGGGCGATCGTGCAGCTCAACCCGAAGAGCGCACGCGCGAAGCGCGTGGTTGCTTTGGTCACCATAGGGGTACCCGGGATCGGCTTCGCGGTTGCCCTCTACCTGGCGGTCACCGGCCGGGCCACGGTGCTCGACTACGCGCTCTTCGCCGTGTTCTACGCGATTCAGATGTTCGGCATCACGCTGGGGTTTCATCGCTATGCCGCGCACAAATCGTTCAAGACGTCGCGGTTCTTCGAGGGCGTGCTGTTGATCGCCGGTTCGATGGCGCTCGAGGGTCCACTTTCTTTCTGGGTGAGCACACACCGCAGACACCACCGTTACGCAGACGAACTCGGAGATCCGCATTCCCCCAACCTCAGCGGCACCGGTCCGCTGGCCAAGCTCAAGGGTCTCTGGTATGCCCACATCCCCTGGATGTTCAGTGACCAGGAGTCGCGGGTGAACGTGTTCGCTCCCGACGTGCTGCGAGATCGCCACTTGTTCAACTACAGCAGGACCTATCCGATCTGGGCGCTGCTCAGTCTGGCGCTGCCCGGACTTCTGGGCTTGGCGATCGGCGGCACCGTCGCATCAGGGTTGTCTGGCTTCGTTTTCGGCGGCCTGGCCCGGGTGTTCGTCGCC
>Ga0207706_10005835_pt1 | contig 11454 bp, 13 predicted proteins | sample KBSC53metaG_FD_184318 | JGI IMG/M metagenome (GOLD analysis project Ga0207706, IMG submission 184318) | Corn rhizosphere microbial communities from Kellogg Biological Station, Michigan, USA - KBS C5-3 metaG (SPAdes) (version 2) | ecosystem: Host-associated > Plants > Roots > Rhizosphere > Soil ... | reverse complement strand
CTATGGAAGCGACGGCCAGGTGACCGGCGTGCCGATGCGGCGCGATTATCCGGCGCTCGATATGAGCCGCAACGGGCTCGCACCGGTCGAACTGGAGGTCTGGCGCGGGTTTGTCTTCGTCCGGCTGGAAGGCGAGGGCCCGTCGGTTGCCGAGATGATGGCGCCTTATGACGACGAGATCGCGCCTTACCGGTTTGAGGAGATGCGGACGATCAGCCCGGTCAGGCTTCGCGAGCGGCGGGTGAACTGGAAGAATATCGGCGACAATTATTCGGACAACCTGCACATCCCCGTGGCGCATGACGGCCTGACGCGCCTGTTCGGCAAAAGCTATGCGATCGAGGCCCGGCCCTGGGTCGACAAGATGTCCGGGCAGATTGTCGACCGGCGCTCGGAAAACATGTGGGAGCGCTTCTATCAGCATCATCTGCCGCGCGTGGAGCATCTGCCCGATGCGAACCAGCGGCTGTGGCTCTACTACAAGCTTTGGCCGAACATGGCGTTCGACATCTACCCCGACCAGATCGATTTCATGCAATGGCTGCCGCTGACGCCGACCACCAGCATGCTGCGCGAAATGGCGTTCGCCCTGCCGGATGGGCGGCGCGAGATGAAACTGGTCCGCTATGCCAACTGGCGGATCAACCGGATCGTCAACGCCGAAGACACCTGGCTGATCGAGCGGGTGCAGCAGGGCATGGCGTCCAGCAGCTATAGCGCAGGGCCGATCGGAGCGAGCGAGGTCTGCCTCAGAAGTTTTGCCCGGAAGATCCGCGCCATCATTCCCGAGGCGCGTCAGCATCGCGCGCCCGCACCCGGCTGGAGCAAGCGGCCGAGGCCAGTCGAGGACATATAATGACGAAAAAATATGACGCGATCATCATCGGCGGCGGTCATAACGGACTTGTCTGCGCCTTCTACCTTGCCCGCGCAGGGCTGAAGGTCCGTGTGCTGGAACGGCGTAGCGTTGTCGGCGGTGCTGCGGTCACTGAGGAGTTTCATCCCGGCTTCCGCAATTCGACGGCGAGCTATACGGTCAGCCTGCTGCGGCCGAAGGTGATCCGCGACATGCGCCTTCATGAGCGCGGCTGGCGGATCATCGAGCGGACGATCAGCAACTTCTTTCCGCATGAGGATGGCTATCTGAAGCTCGGCGGCGGCATGGCGCGAACACAGGCCGAGTTCAGGCGATTTTCCCCCCGCGATGCCGAGACGTTTCCGCATTACGAAGATGCGCTGGAACGCGTCGCCGATGTGCTTCGGGATCTTTCGCTGAAGACGCCGCCAAATGTGGGGGGCGGCGTCCGCGCGCTGCTGGCTGCCGCGGCTCAGGGCAAGAAACTCGCAGGCATGCCGATCGAAGCACAGCGCGACGTCATGGACCTGTTCGTCAAGTCCGCCCGCGATTTCCTCGATGGCTGGTATGAGAATGAACATGTCAAGGCCGCGTTCGGGTTCGACGCGGTCGTGGGCAATTATGCCAGCCCCGACACGCCGGGCAGCGCTTATGTGCTGCTCCACCATGTCTTCGGCGAGGTGAACGGCAAGAAGGGCATGTGGGGCCACTCGGTCGGCGGCATGGGCGCGATCACGCGCTTCATGGCGGAAGCGTGCGAGGAGGTCGGCGTCGAGATCAGCCTTGAGGCTCCCGTCGCCAAGGTGCTGGTCGATGGGACGAAGGCAACCGGTGTCCGCCTCGAAGGCGGCGAGGAGATCGCGGCGGACATCGTGGTCGCCAATGTCGGGCCGGCGCTGCTGTTCCGCCAGCTAGTCGAGCGCAGTGACATGCCGGCCGAATTCGCCCGCCGGATGGACCAGTTCAAGACGGGCTCGGGTACGTTCCGGATGAACGTCGCGCTTTCCGAATTGCCGGATTTCAAGGTGCTTCCGGGCAAGGAAAAGGCGGAGCACCACACTTGCGGCATCATAATCGCGCCGACGCTCGATTATATGGATCAGGCGTTCGCCGACGCGAAGGCCTCGGGATGGTCGAAGAAGCCGATCGTCGAGATGAAGCTGCCCACCACCGTCGACGATAGCCTTGCACCGCCGAGGATGCACATCGCCAGCCTGTTCTGCCAGCAGTTCGCCCCCGAGCTTCCGAACAGCCGCGACTGGGATGATGCGCGGGAAGAGGTTGCTGACCTGATCGTCGAGACAGTCAATGATCACGCGCCCAATTTCAAGGCGTCCATCATCGCCCGGCAGATCCATTCGCCGCTCGATCTGGAGCGCAAGTTCGGGTTGATCGGGGGCGATATCTTCCACGGCCATATGAGCCTCGACCAGCTCTGGTCGGCGCGGCCGATGCTGGGACATGGTGACTATCGCGCGCCGATCCGGGGGCTCTATATGTGCGGATCGGGCACGCATCCGGGCGGCGGCGTGACGGGCGCGCCGGGGCATAATGCGGCGCATGAGATTCTGAAGGATCGCTCGGTTCTAGGCCGGTTGTTCCGCAAGCGCGCCGCGTGACCGCATCAGGTAAAGCGGTATTCCGGTGAGTGCCAGCACTAGGCTGAGGCCGCTGGCCTCGTAACCCGCACCCCAGAAGGCGAACAGCGTGAAGGCCACGCCGATCCCGGCCGCCACCATCGCCACCCGCCGCATCAGCGCTGCGACACAGATCGAGAGATAGAGCCAGAGCGATGCGCAGGTAGTGAGCAGCGCCGCGAACTGAAACAGGCCGCCCAGCGAACTGTTCGCATTGGACAGCACGAGCAGGCTCGCCAGTGTCGAGGAGAGGATAAGGACGCGCACCGGCGCGTCGCGGCCGTTCACCTTCGCGAACCAGCGCGGGATCAGCCCCGCGCGCGCCATGCCGAGCGGCACTTCGCCCTGGATCAGCACCCAGCAGTTGAGGGCACCGATCGCGGCGATCGCTGCGAACAGCGCAATCGCAAGCGCCGGGCCGCGTCCCCAATAGGTTTCGACGAACAGCTGGAAAGGCGCTGTCGAGGCTGCCACCTTTTCCGCGGGCAGCATCAGCATGAATGCCAGGCAGACCAGCACGTAGAGCAGGCCGGTGACGATCGTGCCGGCCATGGTCGCGCGCATGATGTTGCGGGCCGGGTCACGAACCCGCTCCGCGGCGACGCCTGCCGCTTCGAAACCGACGAGCGTGAACAGGGTCAGGGTCACGGCCGGTCCCAATCCCGACAATAATTCATCGGGCGTCGGGGATGGCACGGCTTCGACGCTGCCTGAGCCGAAGCAGGCAGCGATGACGATCACGGCGATCAGGGGCGTCAGCTTCAGGAGGGTGGTCGCGACCTGGAATTCGCCCACGCGCTTCGCGCCGGCCAGATTGAACAGGGTCAGTGCCCAGATCAGCGCCACAGACGTCAGGGCACCGATGAACGGCGTCGCGGCAAGACCTGGCATCAGCATCGCAAGATAACTGGTTGCCGCAATGGCGATCGCGCTGTTCGACGACCATACCGACACCCAATAGCTCCAGCCGATCAGTACGCCTGGAAATTCACCAAGCACGGTTCCTGTCACCTCGATCGCGCCATTGGCCTGGGGCAGGAGCTGCGTCAGCCGTGCGAGCGCAAATGCGATCGAAACCACGCCGGCTATGCTGATCGCCCAGGCCGCCATGCTGGCCCATCCGAATGCAGCGAGGCTGGCGGGCATCATGAAGATGCCGGACCCGATCATTCCGCCGACCACAAGCGCGGTCGCGGTCCAGAAACCGAATGGTCGGCCGTCCTTGGCGTTCAAGTGCGATCCCCCCGACAGAATCAGCGTTTCCACGATGATCCTCACGAGCTATCGGCACAAGAGCGCCTTCAGCTGCTCAGGCTAGGCAGGCAATTCAGCACAGGCGTCCGCGACCAGGGCACGGAGCCAGCGATGCGCCGGATTTCACTGGCGGACAATCATTGCTCAAATCCGAACGAATCGGATTTAATTGGCAAGGCGACTTTCGACCTTTTCGACCCATTCGGGGTAGAAGACCGGCTCGCGGTTCGACCAGCCCGGGGCGGTCGCCGCGGCTTCGCTGATCGATTGCAGCAGGATCCGCCGCTTCTCGGGATGAAGGTGCGGCAGGGCGGCCGCGGCGCAGAAGGCGCCAGGCAGCCAGGGACGCACGGACGCGCCGATCAGCCGTTCATAGAGGAAACGGTAGGCGCTGAAGCTGCCGAGCCGGTCCTGTCCCAGATCGAATGCCGACATCGTCACCAGCGGCGCGAAGAATGGTTCGACCGCATCGAGACCGCTGTCGTCCGGAAGGCAGGAGCGGACATGATCGATCCGTCCGTAGATCTTGGTCTGTGCCCGGATGCTCGCCGCCTCGATCACGTCGCGGGACCAGCGCGCCAGCGCATCGTCCCGTTCGAGACCCACATCGAGCGAGCGCCGGATGTAGCGCTGAGTCGCTGCCGGAAAACTGGCGAATTCTTTCATTTCCGCCAGTGTCATTGCCCCATCCGCGGGCCTCGTGGAGTTCGCCATCGCAATCTTGCCCTTTGCCCCAAACTCAAGGGAATCATGCGCCCTTCTTGGTTTCCAATCGCTTAACGCCGCTTCCCTTAAGTAATCGGAACATGGATTTTGCTGCAATGCAATATCATTTTCGACGGCTTGTTGACAGAACTGTGGATAGATGGGACAAAAAAAGAGGCCGGAATTCCGGCCTCTCGCAAATGCTTATCCAGAAAAGACGTCAGTCGGTCGCGTGGGCGCGTTCCCGCATTCTTTCCGCTTCCTCGTCATAACCGGAGGACGGCGGCGGATCCTTACCCTTGCCCGGCTGGGTGTTCGAGGGCGTGTCCGAACCGGGAAAGCTCTCGTCGAGCGCGACGTCGAGCTTCGCGTCCTCGTCCGCGGGGTTGCGCTTCAGCCGCGGATCATCCTCGGCGTCGCGGGCAGTGCGGATATCGCCGTCGTGGCGCCGGTCTTTCTGCTTCATGTCGGTGTTCGTCATGATAGGGTCCTCTCTCCCTGATCAAAACGAACTGAAGGTGCCGTCGTTCCGGCGCGATATCCGGTTGCTTCAATGTCTCACGTCGTCCCCGGCCAATCGCGCGGTCGTGGGATATCCTATGCCTTCATCGATGCAGATCCGCTCAATCCCGTCGCGTTGCGCGACGCGGCCGAAGGCGAGGTGATGCGCATGGAGCGCGCCATCGGCCTTCGCTTCCTGCAGCGAGGCAAATTGCGCGAGGCGGCCGATGGTGCACCAGGTTGGAAACACCACGCGGTGGAGTTTGGCCTGGGCCAGAAGCGCTTCTGCGGTGATCCAGAGCGCATGGACGCTTTCCCCCCGCGCAGCCGTCACAGGATCAGCCCGTCCGTCTCCGGCAAGCCGAGCGCGATGTTGAGATTCTGCACCGCCGCGCCTCCCGCGCCCTTGCCCAGATTGTCGAGCGCGGCGACCAGCCGGACCTGGCCCGCACTTTCATTGGCAAAGACGTACAACTCGAGCCGATCGGTGCCGGCGCATTGTTCGAGCGTCAGCAGCGAAGGATTGTCCTGCGTGCGCACGCTGATCAGGGTGCTGCCCGCATAGGCGGCCGCGAGCGCATTGCGCAGCGCGCCGGCGGACGGCGGCGCCGGCATGGCGGAAAGCTGGAGCGGCACTTCGACGATCATGCCGCTATAGGTTCGCGCCACCGCCGGGGCGAACAGCGGCGGGAAGGCGATGCCGGCGTGGCGCTGCATTTCCGGCACATGCTTGTGGGCGAGATTGAGGCCGTAGATGCGAAAGGCCGTGTCGGTCGCCTCGGGATTGGCGGGATCCTCGAAGGCCGCGATCATGGCCTTGCCGCCGCCCGAATAGCCGGAGGTCGCGTTGACGGTGTAGGCCCAATCCGCCGGAATCAGCCCCTCGCGCACCAGCGGGCGGACGAGGGCGAGGAAACCGGTAGGATAGCAGCCGGGATTGGAAATGCGCGTGGCAGTTGAGAGCATCGCGCGCTGACCGGGCTCAAGCTCGGCAAAGCCGTACGTCCACCCGTCCGCGACGCGATGCGCGGTCGATGCGTCGATCACCTTGACCCGCGGATTTTCGATCAGCGCCACGGCCTCGCGGGCTGCGTCGTCGGGCAGGCAGAGGATCACGGCATCGGCAGCGTTCAGGGCTTCGCGGCGTGCCTCCGGATCCTTCCGGCGATCGTCGGGCAGGGTCAGCAGCGTCAGGTCGCTGCGCCCGCCAAGCCGCTCGGCGATGTCGAGCCCGGTGGTGCCGGCGGCGCCGTCTATGAACACACATACGGTCATGGGGCAGGCCTCCGCCGCGCGAGCACGGGCTGTTCATATTTGGGCAGCAGCCGGTCGATGACATGCTGGAGCGGCTCGATGGTCACGGACATCCACCAGGCATTGGCATGGAGCAGGCTGGTATCGTCCGCCATGAAACCGACATGGCCGGGAAAAAAGACGAGATCGCCCCGCTTCAGCGGTTCCCCGGCGTCGAGTTCCCGGCCGATCGCCTCCCGCTGCTGATCGCTGTCGCGTGGGCAGGCGATACCGGCGAGCGCCAGCGCGACCTGCACGAGCCCCGAGCAATCCACCCCGCCCGCACCGCGACCGCCCCAAAGATAGGGCGCCCCGATCAACTGCGCCGCCGTTGCGACGGCGTCCTCACGCTTTTGACCCACAGGCATCACGTGGCGGGCATGCACGAAACCAAAGGCCGTCTTGAGGAAATCCCCCTCCATTTCGCCGGCCAGCCGCGCGCCGAGGCTGAGCGACATCGCTGCCGGGGATTTTATGTCGGCGCGTTCGAACAGCAGCGCCTCGCGCGCTGAAACGAGATGCGAGGGTGTCGTCGGTTCGGAAAGTGCGTCCTGGCGGACATATCCGACATAATGATCGTGCCCGGAATAACCCCAGGCCCAGCCGGCCGTCGAATCCAGCACATGGAAATCCTCGCCCAGCAGTAATTGCGAAACGGCGACCGCTCCAGCGCTCGCCGCGGCGCGTATCATCGTCGAGGCCGCGCTGACGCCATGGGGCTTGGCGAGGGCGTAATGCGGCGCGAAGACTCGATCTGCGAGCGCGATATCGGCTACGTCCTTGCGAACGGCGTGGATACGGGAATCGAATGCGCGCGATCGCCCGGACAGGCGGAAGCGCCCCCGCTCAGGCGGAGATGAGCCGCCGCCGGACGGTCCCGTCGTGGCTTGCGTGTGCGATAAGGCTGCCAAATGCTTCAAGAAACTCCGCCCCTGACTCCGTGGTCGCGACGAAGACATTGCGGCCATCAGCCTCGTCGCGTTCGCGTCGCAGATAGCCGAGCGTCGCGAGCGTATTCAAGGCACGAGTCACGACCGGTTTGGAAACACCCAGCTTCTGCGCAAGGCCACGGACCGTGTGCGGCCCCTTGGTTTCATAGACGAGCATCAGCAACGCCATCTGTCGATTGGTAAGATCGGGCTTTCCCGAGCGCACATAGCCGAGGAGTGTCAGCATCCATTCGCTGACAAGGCTCTGTCCGGTAATTTTTCCAACTTGTCCCATGATCTCCCACCCATCAAGACGGGGATGTCAACCGCTCCCTACACGGGCGTAACGATCAAAGTTGGAAATCGATCCCGCCAAGTTCAAGCTTTCATTGAGATTTGTCGAGGGGGTCAGCCGAAGCGGCGGCGAAGCAGCTCGAAGACCGCGCGCAGACCGAGCGTGTCTCCCCCCTTGGGCCGGCCGGGTTTGGCTGAGGGCCGCCATGCGAAGGTGTCCAGATGCGCCCAGGGGATCGAGCCCGGCACGAATTTGTCCAGGAACAATGCGGCCGTCACGGCCCCCGCCATCCCGCCTTCGCCCGCATTGTTGATGTCGGCGACCGAGGATTTGATCATATCCGCATAGGGTTTCCAGAGCGGAAGCCGCCAGACCGGATCGTCGATGGCGGCAGCGGCCCGGGCAATGTCGTCGGCAAGCGAATCGTCGTTGCAGAAGAGGGCAGGGAGATCGGGCCCCAGCGCGACCCGCGCCGCGCCGGTCAGCGTGGCGAAATCGATGATCAGTGCCGGTTCCTCCTCGACCGCTTTGGCAAGGGCATCGGCGAGGATCAGGCGGCCCTCGGCGTCGGTATTGCCGATCTCCACGGTAAGTCCCTTGCGGCTGCCGAGAACATCGCCGGGGCGAAAGGCGTTGCCCGCCACAGCATTTTCCACCGCCGGGATCAGCAGGTGCAGCCGCACCGGCAACCGCGACCCGATGATGAGGCGCGCAATCGCGATCGCATGCGCCGCGCCGCCCATATCCTTCTTCATCAGCAGCATCGCCGAAGAGGGCTTGAGGTCGAGCCCGCCCGAATCGAAGCACACGCCCTTGCCGATGATCGCGACGCGCGGGTGCGCGGGATCGCCCCAGACAAGTTCGATGAGGCGAGGCGCCCGCTCGCGCGAGGCGGCCCGGCCCACGGCGGCGATCATGGGATAGCCATCGAGGGCGTCGCCCTGGGTGACGGTCAATTCCCCGCCAAGATCACGGCCGATCGCCTCAACGGCATCCGCCAGTTCCGCAGGGCCGAGATCGGCCGCGGGCGTATCGATCAGGTCACGGGCGATCGCGATGGCCTCCGCCATGCGGACATGCGCGTCGATCGCCGCCGGTTCGCCGGAGATCAGCGTGGCGCGAGGACGCGGATCGGGTTCGCTCCGATAGCGGTCGAACCCGTGCTGGGCCAGCAGCCAGCCAAGCGCGGCCGGGCCAGCTTCCCCCTTCGCCAGGCGATAATTGCCCTCCGGCAGGTTCCCGGCCGCCTTGGCGAGGCACCAGGGCGAAAGCTCCGCTGCATTGGCGACCCCAAGCGCCGCCGACCAGTCATCGGCACCATCGCCGGGCAGGATGGCGAGTTCGAACCCCTTGCCCTTGAAGCGCTGGGCGATGACGGCTGCGCGGCTACGCTCGGGCTGCTCCTTGAGCCAGTCTTCGAAGCTGTCCTTGTCGACAAGATGGAGCAAATGGGCGGGCTGCCCACGGTCGGCGATCAGGAGCGAGGCGAAATCGGTCATGCCGATGGCTTAAACGATCGGCCTCCCCCTGCACAATCGCGCCGTTCAGTCGAACAGCTCTTCCAGGAAGGATTTCCGCCGCTTCTGGTAATAAGGTGTCTCATGCCGATGCGGGGCATAGGCCGGATGGGATTGCACGGGGGCGGGCGCCGCGCGCTGCTGCTGCTGATGTTCGGAAGCGCCCCGTTCGATGATCTTGTCGAGTTCGCCCCGATCGAGCCAGACCCCCCGGCATCGCGGGCAATAATCGATCTCGACGTTTTGGCGCTCGCTCATGACGAGCGGTACGGCACAAACCGGGCATTGCATGTTGGTGGCAGACACTGATTGATCCTCCGTCAGTGCCCGATGCCGAAGGAACCGGAATGGACCCCGACACCGAGCCGTTGCTCGATGCGGTCCGACATCACGATCGCCGAGGCGATCGCCAGAGGGGCCCGGCCCGCTACGGTCTAGATAAGGCGGGGGATGAGAGGCGCAAGTGGCGCCGTTCAATCGTCGAGCGCGATCTTCCAGTCCCAGCGCAATGGATCGCCGTCCATCACCTCCACGCCACGGGTGCCAAGCGTGTCCCGGATCTGGTCCGACAAGGCAAAATCCTTCGCGGCGCGGGCGGCCTGCCGGCGGTCAAGCTCCGCTTCGATCTCGTCTTCGGTGATGTCCGCCGCTGCCGGGCGAACCCTGAGTTCGGCGCGGGACAGGCCAAGCAGCCGCAACCCGAGAACCTCGTCCATCGTGGCGATGAGCTTCAGCTTGGTATCGGGATCGACGCGTTTGTCACCCAGCACCTCTTCCAGCAGCGGCAAGGCTGCCGGCGTCATCAGGTCAGCGCTGATCTTCTCGTCGAAGACGGCGAGCACCGGCAGGTCGGCGACCGTCCAGGGCGAGAAAGGCAGCCATTCGCTGGCGACCGCCGCCGACTTGACCTTCTCGACGGTGATGACGAGCCGCTTGAGACGGGTGAGCGCCGCCGTCACATTCTCGCCGCTGAACTCAAGCTCGCTGCGATAATGCGCCGACAGGCACAGCAAGCGATAGGCGAGGGGGTGCACGCCGCGTTCCACGAGCGCGTTGAGCGTGGTGATGCCGCCCTTCGATTTCGACATCTTGCCGGATCGATCGACCAGGAAATTGTTGTGGATCCAGAAGTTGGCGCCGGTCCGGGGGGAGCCGGTATAGGCCTGATTCTGGGCGATTTCGTTGCAGTGATGAATCTCGCGATGATCGATGCCGCCGGTGTGGATATCGAACTGCTCGCCGAGATATTTCATGCTCATGACCGAGCATTCGAGGTGCCAGCCGGGGGCGCCCTTGCCCCAGGGCGACTCCCATTCCATCTGGCGCTGCTCGTCTTTTGGTGACCGGCGCCAGAGCGCGAAATCGGCGGGATGGCGCTTGCCCTCGACTTCGGCAATGCGGCCATGGCCCTCTTCGTCGGCGACAGCGCCTGCCAGACGGCCATAATCGGGAACGCGGGTCACGTCGAAATAGAGGCCGCTATCCAGTTCATACGCGGCGCCGTGCTGCTCGATCACCTTGGCGAATGCAATCATCTCGGCGATATGGTCGGTCGCCACGCTCCAGCGCGACGGATCGATGATGTTGAGCCGCGCGATATCCGACTTGAAAGCGGCGGTGTAGAAAGCGGCGATGTCCCAGATCGTCCGGCCGCTCGATTTTGCGGCGGCCTCCATCTTGTCGTCGCCCTCGTCGGCGTCCGACGTCAGGTGGCCGACATCAGTGATGTTGATCACATGCGTGACCGGCCAGCCCTTCCAGGCCAGTACGCGGCGCAATGTATCCGTGAACACATAGGCGCGCAGATTGCCCAGATGCGCGTAATGATAGACCGTGGGCCCGCAGCTGTAGACCCGCGCCATGGCCGGATCGATCGGTTTGAACATTTCGATCGCGCGGGAGATGCTGTTGAACAGCGTCAGCGGTTGGCCGAGCGGTGCCGGTGTCATCATCGCATGCCTCTATGAATCGGCTTCAAACCGATCTCGGTTTTCCTGGCGTTTCCGCCGAACGTTTCTTTGCCGAGCATCTCGCTTGTTAGGGGAAAGGCGCTTTTCTCGAATCGCTGGTCAACAGATCGTGCAAGAACTGGGACGAAGCAAAGAAAAACGGACGTCCCGCTGGGAGACGTCCGTCTTCTTATCCGTATACCTGCGCCCGAAGGCGAGGCTGGAATGCTTACATCGCGTTCGAGGTGTTCTCGGCGACGTTCGCAGCAGCGTCAGCAGCATTCGCGGCCGCATCAGCAGCGTTGGCAGCCGCGTCGATCGCGTTGTCAGCTGCGGAATCCAGCGCGTCAGCGGCGTTTTCCATCATTTCGGCCGCGTTGTCGGCGGCGTTTTCAGCAGGCGTTTCGGTCTTGCTGCAGGCGGCCAGAGACATCAGGCCGGCGGCGGCGAGAACAAAGCTAAGCTTCTTCATTCGAGCAGCTCCCAGAATGTTATTTCGGGCCCGGCCCGATGCCGTC
>Ga0207706_10005833_pt1 | contig 11454 bp, 11 predicted proteins | sample KBSC53metaG_FD_184318 | JGI IMG/M metagenome (GOLD analysis project Ga0207706, IMG submission 184318) | Corn rhizosphere microbial communities from Kellogg Biological Station, Michigan, USA - KBS C5-3 metaG (SPAdes) (version 2) | ecosystem: Host-associated > Plants > Roots > Rhizosphere > Soil ... | reverse complement strand
CCGAAGTCGAACGCTTTCTCGACGTGGTCCGTATCGCGCATCCAGCACGAAATTCCTGAAGCCTGCTGCGCGGCATAGGAGAGAAGGTAGCGCACCTGCTGCTCCCGTAATCCTGCCAGCGCGCCTGCGGCAGCAGCGGCTCCGAACATCGGCCCGAAGCTGTGTGTTGAATGCCCATCCTCGCGGAACTGATAAGCATCAAGCGACTGCGTCAGCCGGCAGCCGACGTCGTATCCCAGCGCCACCGCGCCCAACAGCGCCGTACCACTTCGGTGCTGGCACTGAGCCATCGCCAGCGCCGCCGGCACGATGCCACAACCCGGATGCGTCAGCGACGGCGCATGCGAGTCATCGGTCTCGTCGGCGTGAGCGAGCATGCCGTTCGCCAAAGCGGCATTGACGGCCGTGGTAAGGATTCGGCTGCCGATCACGGAGGCTTCTCGGTTGCCCGCGAGCGTCCGCACGTAGCCGATCGCCTTCTTCCCGGGCTCAAGGCGCGAGCCGGATACCATCGCGGCGATCGTATCGAGCATGTGGTGCTTGGTCTTTTCGACTACTGTAGGCGGCAGCGGCCGGCGCAAGGCCGACACGATGTAGGAGCTCAAGCGCGCCATAATCGGTGAGATCTCTGAGGCCGACTTGTCGCTCATAGCGTAAAGCCCTGAACTTCTTTGGGTGTACACATTGATCGCGCCTTCATTTAATGACTCGATCGGCTCTCGCCAGCACATTGGGTGGAATCGTAAGGCCGATCTGCCTAGCAGTTTTGAGATTGATCACCAGCTCGGAATTCGTTTAGTGCTAACGGGAGGTTTGCAACGAATTTGAAGATGAATCATTGTTGTCTTATGGTTGCCTGGGTTAAAATGACGGTGCTTTAACAGAAGTACTTGATATGGGACTGTTCCATGTAAAAGCCCATTTGACCGGCCCGACAGGAGGGGTTGAAGAAGTTGAGCTTCTGGTGGACACCGGAGCAACTCTTAGCGTTGTGCCGCGGTTGCTGGCCGAAAAGCTTGAGCTCCAACCGACTCGTTCTCAACGCGTCGTTATCGCTTCCGGACAACGTGATGTGTGGCCCATAGCCGAGGCACGATTGGCTTTGAACGGCGATGAAATTACCACTCCATGCTTTATTGCGCCGGAAGGTCCAGCATTGCTCGGAGCTGTCGCTTTGGAAACTCTGTTTCTGGCCGTCGACCCCGTCGGCAAGCACTTGGTCCCGGTAGACGGATTTGTTGGTTAGCACTGTGTAGGGACGGCGACTTTCAACCAGCACGAGCGACATTCTATTCATCGAATCACTCGATCGGCTCGCGCCAGTACGCTCGGCGGGATCGTGAAGCCGATCTGCTTGGCGGTTTTGAGATTGATCACCAGCTCGAATTTTGTCGGTTGCTCAATAGGGAGCTCGGCCGGCTTGGCTCCCTTCAGAATCTTGTCCACATAAGTGGCGGCGCGGCGGAACAAGTCGGTAAAGCTCACACCGTAGCTCATAAGCCCCCCGTCTTCCACAAATTCTGGCCTGGGATATATGGCCGGAAGCCGGCTCTTTGCCGCGACGTCTGCAATCTGTCTTCGCTGAGATAGGAGGACGGGGCTCCCCAGCACGAGGACTGCGTCAGCGTGCTCCTTGCTTGCTGCTCGGAATGCAGTCTCGATATCCTTGGGTTCTCGTAGTTCTAGGTATTGAACCTGCACTCCAAGCGCATCTGCGGCCACGTTGATCTCTCTTAACGCTTGCGGAATGCCCGGTCGGGTTACATCCCCGCCGATGGCGACCCGGGAGAGCTTGGAAACGATCTCCTTTAGAAGCTCCAGTTGCTTTCCGCTTATCTCCGGGGAAAGAGTGCTCAGCCCTGTGATGTTCCCACCAGGCCGCGCGAGGCTGGCGGCGAACCCCGAGCCAACAGGGTCATCATCAGAGGCCATGACGACGGGAATCGTAACAGTCGCTTGCTTAGCAGCGCGGGTCGTTGCCACACCCCCCGAAACGACTAAGTCCACCTTGAGACGCACCAGCTCAGCCGCGAGCCCAGGTAGGCGATCGGATTTTCCCTCGGCAGATCGCCATTCGATGACAATGTTTTTCCCCTCCACGTATCCAAGCTCGCGCAGCCCCTGGCGGAATGCATCGAGGCGGGCCGAGATAGTGGAAGGGGAGACAGCACTTAAGAATCCTATTCGCGGGACGTTCTTCGGCTGCTGCGCCTCCGCGGACCCGCAAAGCGCAATAAGCACGCCGCATAGAGAGACCACAAAGACTGAGTGCTGAGCCCTGCATCCTGAGTTTTTCTTCATCTGAACGTCAGTCCTCAGCAGTCGTTGCTCAGCACTGTCATCTGATTAGCCGATCCGCTCTCGTTAAGACGTTGGGTGGAATCGCTGATTTTAGATTGTCGATAGTTCGACATGGCTCAGTATAGGGTTTGGATTTTAGATTCGAACTCGCCTCACGCCTGACGCCTCACTCCTTACCGAATTACCCTGTCCGCTCTAGCGAGTACGTTCGGGGGGATCGTGAGGCCGATCTGCTTGGCGGTTTTTAAATTGATCACCAGCTCGAACTTCGTCGGTTGCTCGACGGGAAGGTCGGTCGGTTTTTTCCCCTTCAAAATTTTATCCACGTACCAAGCCACGCGACGGTAACTATCCGTGCGTTCCGCTCCGTAATAGATGAGCCCACCGGAGAGAACCGACTCCAAGTTGCTGTATACCGATGGCAAGTGGCTCTTCAACGCAAACTCGGTAATGAGTTTGCGGTAGTCATTCAAAATTCCTCCTTGGCAAACGTACACAGCATCCGGAGGGTCTTTTTGCATGGCACCCAAGTCTTGTCGAGACCGGCAGCGCCGAGTACCTCCCACGGTTGAACCGTTAGCCCCACCGCCGGAGCTGCCTTCTGAACATCTTTCAGCTCACGTATATTGGACGGAATCGCCGGATCGTGGAGCACCGCAACACGGCTCAATTTACTGTTGATTTCCCTGAGCAGCTCCAGTCGCTTACCGCTCAGTTCTGTGTTGAGGATGGTTAGGCCTGTGACGTTGCCACCGGGGTGTGCGAGGCTTTGCACGTGGCCTGCCTCTACGGGATCGAGCCCGCCGCCGACCATAATGATGGGAATCGTCTTGGTGGTCTTCCTGGCCGCCGCAATCCAAGTGTCTCCTCCCGCCACGACAATGACATCTACTTTGAGGCGCACTAGATCGGCGGCCAGCTCGGGAGCGCGATCCGGTTTGCCTTCCGAGTACCGGTACTCAATCGCGATATTCTGTCCTTTTATGTAGCCAAACTCACCAAGAGACCGCCGAATGACTTCCGAACGCGCGGACTCCGAGGAAGCTGACAGCGCCGATAGATATCCTATCCGATAGCGTTTCGTTGGCTGTTGCGCCTGAACCGCCGCAGCTACAACTGTCATCGCGATGAGCAGAACAGGGTAAATAAGGGTTTTCATCGCGTGTCCCCCACCACAAAGTGCTGAGTGCTGAGCTATGAGTTGTGAGTTTTTCTTCATCCGAACCTCAGTCCTCAGCACTCGTTACTCAGCACTGTCATCTTATGATTTTATCCGCTCTCGCCAACACATTCGGCGGGATCGTCAAGCCGATCTGCTTCGCCGTTTTCAAGTTGATTACCAGCTCGAACTTCGTGGGTCTTTCGACCGGCACTTCGGCAGGTCTGGCTCCCTTCAGGATTTTATCGATCAAGGCGGCTACGCGTGTGTAGCGTTCCGTTTGGTCGAGCCCGTAGGACATCAAACCGCCCTGAGCAACAAATTCTTTCCGATTATGAATGGATGGCAGGCGATGTTTTGCGGCTAACTCGGCGATCCGGTCCTGACTAGAATTCGTCAACGGAGTCGACAACACGGCTAATGCGGTGCTGCGCGCTTTTACGGCCAGAGCGAAGGCCTTCGGATAGTCTTCGAGGCTGCTGACCTCCATAGAGTAAAGTTGCAACCCGAGATTTGCGCCCCGCGTTGCGTCTCTTTCCATTCCTCCTGCGCACCTGGATTCTGCGGATCCCACAGAACCGCTACTCGCGAAAGCTTCGAAATCGTTTCCTTGAGCAACTCCAGCCGTTTCCCCGCCAAGATCGACTCGATACTGGTGAAACCGGTAATGTTGCCTCCTGGCCGTGCAAGACTGTCAACGAGTCCGGACGCGACCGGATCAGTCACGTCGAGAAAAATGATTGGGATGGTCTTGGTCGCAGCACGAAGAGCCAAAGCGCTTGGTGTACCGGGTGTAATGAGTAAATCAACTTTCTGGTTAACCAGATCCTCAGCCAAGGCGGGCAGCCGGTCGAGCTTGTTTGCGGCATAGCGAAATTCGAACTTGATATTTGTTCCGTCAACGTAGCCAAAGTCGCGCAGAAACCTGATGATTTCCTGTTGCCCAGCATTTCTGCTGGTAAGGGCCGACAGCCAACCAATTTTAGGTATGTGCGTTTGCTGGCTCGCAAGAGCAGGCACGGATGACAAAACGACGACTGCGCTAAGCGAAAAGCAAAAAATAGTGCGGGATAATCGTAACCGGTGCGTCCCAAGCGCATTCATCGGATCACTCGATCGGCTCTCGCCAGCACATTGGGTGGAATCGTAAGGCCGATCTGCCTAGCAGTTTTAAGATTGACCACCAGCTCGAACTTTGTAGGTTGCTCGACGGGAAGATCAGCGGGACTGACGCCTTTGAGGATCTTGTCGACGTATGCTGCGGCGCGGTGCCACATCGCACTCTGACTGGGTGCATAGGTCATTAGCCCGCCATTCTCGACTACACCCGATATGCCGTAAACTGCGGGCAATCGATTCTTCGCCGCCAGACTCACGATCGTGTTTTGTTCACCGAGCAACATCGGATCGGGGAACACCGTAAGAGCTTCGGCGCCTTCCCGAACGATTGTCGCGAACGCGTCGCCGAGCAGAGCTGGTTTGCTCACCTCAACGATCTGAAGGCGTAACTTTAAGCTAGAAGCTGCTCTTTGCGATTCGTCCAAGACCGATCGGAAATTTGGATTAGCGGGATTGCCGAGAACCGCAACCGAGTTGAGTCTTGGAACCACTTCCTTCAGCAGCTCAAGTCTTTTTCCGCTGAGCTGCGGGGCGAGCCCGGCAACTCCCGTCAAGTTGCCGCCGGGCTTCGCCAAGCTGTTAACGAATCCAGCGCTTACGGGATCGGCAAGCATCTCAAATACAATCGGCGTATTTTTGGTCGCGGTCTTCGCGGCACGGATGACAGGAGCCGCAGCAGCAAAAATCACATCAACTTTGAGAGCCACTAACTCAGCGGCGAGCTTTGGCAACCGATCGGGTTTTCCCTCCGCCCATCGGTACTCGATAACGATGTTTTGACCTTCCACATACCCGAGTTCGGTCAGACCCCGGCGAAACGCCTCAGTAAATGTCTTCGAAGCGACGGCATCAAACCCCAAAAAACCTAATCGAGCGATTTTTTCCGACTGCTCCGCCGCCACAGTGACGGTGTTTGCAAAAAAGTAAAATACTAATAAGCAAAATACAGTTTTTTGAGTCATTTAATTCGCGCCTGAGGTCCTCGACGAAATACCTCGGCAGTCTGCGCTGTTCGTCGCTTTCTGGGCTGTTTTCTCATTTGATCACCTTGTCTGCCCGGGCCAGCACGTTCGGCGAAATCGCGCGCCCGATCTGTTTGGCCGCTTTTAAATTGATCACCAGCTCGAACTTGGTCGGCTGCTCGACCGGTAAGTCCGCGGGCTTAGTGCCTTTGAGGATCTTATCTATGTAGTAAGCGGCGCGGCGGTGGAGCGCTAGATTGCTTGCCCCGTAAGTCATAAGACCTCCAGACTCCGCAAACTCTCTAAACGGTGAGATGGCTGACAACTGATTTAGCGTGGCAAGTTTGGCGAGTAGCCCTGCGTATGTAAACGTAACGGGGTGCGCCATCACAAGGAGAGCATCTGCGCCATCTTTATGGGCAGCATTGAGTCCGCTCTCGAAGTCGTTTGGCTCATGAAACGCGACCGGACTAAGTTTGACACGAAGAGCTTGGGCGGAAACACCCAAGGCCTTGATTTGCTGCGCATGTGGTTGAAAATCCGGATTCATGAGTACAGCCACATTCGCAGCCATAGGCACGGCTTCTTTCAGAAGCTCAAGCCGTTTCGCATCCAACTCGAATGACACATTCGTCAAACCAGTAAAGTTGCCACCCGGTCGAGCCAGACTCGCGACAAGCCCACTGCCGACAGGGTCACCCACAACTGTAAACACCGCTGGGATCGTGGGGGTGGCTTTTTTGACGGCGAGAGCCGCCGGCGTGCTTGACGCCACAATAACTTGCAGCTTCAGCCGCACCAGCTCGGCGGCCAACTGGCTCATTTGCTCCGATCCACGGTCTGCCCAGCGGTATTGAATCGTAATGTTTCGCTCCTCTGTATAGCCAAACTCGCTCAGACCCAAGCGAAGTGCGTCAATAATGTCTTGGGAAGGAGGCCCAGGTCTAAGGAATCCGATACTTGGCACCTTCTTGGTCTGTTGCGCGTTCACGGGAACGCAAAGCGCAAGCAGGATGGCGCAGATCGCTAGACAAGAAACTTTCTTGTCGGATCGGCCAATCGAAAATTGAAAACCGGTCCTGAGCCCTTCGACGCCAATCAGGATAGGTTTCAGATTCCGATTATCGTAAAGAAATAATGCGTGTTGCGAGAGGAGTAATTTCATAACTATAGGAATCGAAAATCGGCAATCGACTATTTTAGTACTCGATCCGGCGGCGCCAGAACGTTAGGAGGAAGCCCGAACGATTTTAGATTTTCGATTTGCGATACTTCGACGTAGCTCAGTACAGGTTTTGGATTGTCGAAAATCGCCTTACCCCTGAGCACTCACGACTCACGCTCACTTGATCACTCGGTCCGCTCGTGCCAGGACGTTCGGTGGAATGGTAAGGTCGATCTGCTTGGCGGCTCGGAGGTTCACAATTAACTCAAATTTTATCGGCTGCTCCACTGCCAGATCGGCGGGTTTGGCGCCTTTCAAGATTTTGTCGACGTAAGTGGCGGCGCGCCTGAACAGATCGGTAATGCTGGGGCCGTACGTCATCAGCCCGCCGTCTTGCACATATTCCGGCCTAGTGTAGGTTGCCGCAAGCCGATGCTGAACCGCAAGCTCTGTAATCTGTTTGCGATGGCCGTTGAAAATAACGGCCCCAAGCAAAACGACTCCGTTGGCTTGTTGATGTGTTGCGGCGCCGAATGCAGTCTCGAGGTCTTTGGAATTCAGCACGTCGACGTATTGAATCTTCACCTTTAAGGCCGTTGCGGCGAGCTCCGTCTCGTTGAGGATCTTGGTATTGTTGGGTTCGATGGAACTGCCGATGACGGTCACGCGAGAAAGCTTGGGAACGATCTCCTGCAATAGTTCGAGTCGCTTCCCGCTCAGCTCCGGCGATAAATTGGACAATCCCGTGATGTTTCCTCCAGGATGCGCAAGGCTAGTTACGAATCCGCTCGCAACGGGGTCTCCGTCTTGCGCGAAGACAATTGGAATCGTAGCTGTTGTTTCCTTGGCGGTACGGGTTACCGTCGGACCCGTCGTGACAATTGCTTCCACGTTTAGGCGCGCCAACTCTGCGGCAAGATCACGCTCACGCTTCTCGTTTCCCTCGGCGTAACGATAGTCGATCAAAATGTTTTTGCCTTCTATATATCCCAACTCGCGCAGCCCTTGCCGGAATGCCGCAACGCGACCCTCAACCGCGGAAGATCTCGTACCCGAGAGAAACCCAATTTGTGGAATTTTCGCAGATTGTTGTCCCCATACGGGAAAGCAAAGGGCAAAGAGTAGAATGCTAAGCGTAACACAAAACACCTGCTTACTCTTGCTCTTCGCAATCGCAAATCGAAAATCTAAAACCTGTACTGAGCCAGGTCGAAGTATGCACAATAGCTTCACTTGATCACCTTGTCCGCCCTGGCCAAAACATTCGGTGGTATGGTCAACCCGAGCTGCTTGGCCGTTTTGAGGTTAATCACGAGCTCGAACTTTATAGGTTGCTCTATGGGGAGGTCAGCGGGTTTGGCGCCCCTCAAGATCTTGTCGACGTACACTGCGGCACGGCGCCAATCCTCACGTTCATTGGACCCGTACGACATCAGTCCTGCGGCCTCTACGAAACGATTCCGTTCATAAATTGAGGGTAGGCGGTTTTTTAACGCTAGTTCTGCAATTTGTTTTGGATGACCGTTCAGCACAGGACTTCCGATTGTAATGAGCGCTGCGATTTTTTGCGTGATGGCAGCTTGGAATGCGATAGAGAAATCTGGGTCGGGACCCTGCACTTGCAAGGAATGAAGCTGGAGTTTTAGAGCGTCAGCGACCGACGTGTATTCCTTAAAGCCGACTATAGATGAGGGACTCTCTTGGTGCCAAAGTACACCGATACGTCTGAGACTCGGAAGAACCTCTTTAAGCAATTCAAGTCGCTTGCCGCTTAACTCTCGAGTAAGTATGGCCAGACCGGTTATGTTTCTACCTGGGCGAGCCAAGCTGTCGACCGTACCCGCCGCAACCGGATCGACTACACTGACCATAACAATAGGGATCGTGTTCGTTGCGTGCTTGGCGGCCCGGATACCGGCTGATGATCCGACCAGGATAAGATCAACATTAAGCTGTACGAATTCGGCTATAAAACCAGGGACCCGTTCTTGCTTCCCCTCGGCGTAACGATATTCCAGGATGATGTTTTTTCCGTCAGAATAGCCGAGCTCGCGGAGCCCCTCACGAAAACCGTCAAGCGTAGGAGTCGGAATTTGCGAACCGGCAGTTGCAGAGACCACTCCTATCCGTGGAAGTCTGCTCGGCTGCGCGTATGCCGTAAGGCTGAACCCAATCAGCGAAATGCCAGCTAGAAACAAGAAAACCGTTCGGCATACCAACACCGACCACTGGCAAGTAGCTCTTGTCACCGAATCACTTGATCCGCTCTCGCCAACACATTGGGTGGAATCGTGAGGCCGATCTGTTTGGCAGTTTTAAGATTGATTTGCTACCTGATCACTTGGTTCGCGCGCTCGAGCACGCGCACGGGAATTGTCAGATCGATCTGCTTGGCTGCTTTGAGATTGATGGTGAATTCGAACTTCGTCGTCTGCTGCACCGGCAAATCGGCCGGTATGGCACCTTTCAAAATCCTGTCCACGTAGTGGGCGGACTTGCGGAACATGTCATCGAAGTCCGCCCCGTAGGACATGAGCCCGCCCTCATCGACATACTCCTTCGAAAAGTAAATAGCCGGCAACTGATATTTGCCGGCAAGCTCGACGATCCGTTTTCTTTCGGCGGCAAAGCGGCGACCGGGGTTCACCATGATCGCGCCGACCTGCTTCTGCTTTGCAGTTTTAAAGGCGTTCTCTAAACCTTTAACGTCGGGTTCAGTTGCGATCTCCTCCAATTTTAGCTTCAGTGCCACAGCCGCAGCCCTGAGCTCTTTCAGTTGGAGCTCTGTTACGCTTGTTATGCTGCCTCCCCGCGATCGCAGATGCCCAACTCGAGTGAGTTTCGGAACTGTGTCCTTGAGTATCTCTAGCATTTTGGTATTTAGCTCGGGGGATAAACCCGAGTTCCCGGTGACATTGCCTCCCGGCCGCGCCAGACTGGCGACCAAACCTTGACCCACGGGGTCCACAGAGTTCGTCATCACGATGGGGATGGTACTGGTTGCTTTCTTCGCGGCTAGCGGCGTCGGTCCCCCTGAGGTCACGATTAAATCAACCTTTAGACGAACCAGCTCCGCCGCGAGTTCGGGTAGCCGTTCAGACTTTTGCTCGGCAAATCGGTACTCGATGGTGATATTCTTTCCCTCGATCCAGCCGAGCTTGCCCATCTCCTGCCGGAACGCCTCCAGGAGGTTCGCCATAGCAGAAGCAGTGCTTGGATCCAGGAAACCGATGCGGAAGATTTTCCCGGTTTGCTGCGCGTCGGCGGAAGTCCAAAGCACCAAGAGCAAGACGGATAGCGCAGTGATCTTCCTCCCACTCACTATTCGACTCACGCCTAACGCCTTTCGTTTCACGGCTACTTGATCACCCGATCTGCCCGCGCCAGTACTTTCGGCGGAATCGTCAAGCCGATCTGTTTCGCGGCTTTAAGATTGATGATGAAGTCAAACTTCTTCGGCTGCTCGACCGGTAGATCCGCGGGCTTCCTTCCCTTTACAATCTTGTCTACGTATGTGGCTGCGCGTCGGAATAAGTCGGCAAAGTTCACGCTATAGGTCATCAAGCCGCCCGCTTCCACAAATTCTGTCGCCCAATAGAACGCAGGTAGATGGCTCTTTGCCGCAAGACCTGTAACCTGCGTGCGCGGAGAATTAAACACGGGGCTGTTCAGCACCATGACTGCGTCCGCGCGACGCGTGGCTGCCGCGCCGAATGCAGTCTCCATATCTTTAGTTTGGAGTACGTCCAAAAACTGAAGCTTGATAGTGAGATTTTTTGCGGCGAGTTCGAGCTCTTTGAATGTTTGCGCGGTGCCCGGCTGAGTCGAGCTCCCCAACACGGCGACTCGCGACAGCTGAGGAATCAATTCACTCAACAGCTCGAGTTGTTTCCCGCTAATCTCCGGCGCAAGAGTCGATAAGCCGGTAATGTTACCGCCTGGCCGCGCTAGGCTCGCGACAAACCCGTTACCAACGGGATCGTTGTCGAAGCCCATAATAATCGGAGTTGTGGAAGTGGTCTGCTTGGCGACACGGGTCGCCTGCGGACCGGCCGATAAAATCATATCTACCTTGAGGCGCATCAGTTCGGTGGCAAGTTCGGGCATGCGCTCAATTTGTCCCGCCGCCCACCGTTGCTCGATGATGACGTTTTTTCCCTCCACATAACCGAGCTCGCGTAGACCCTGCCGAAACGCCTCCAGGCGATCCGCGATTGCCGTTGGAGTGCTGACAATGAGAAAGCCGATTCGAGGAATTTGCATCGGCTGTTGAGCTTGGACGGATAGGCAAAACGCTAGGACGAAAGCGCACAGAATAAAACCAAAAACTCCGGCTCTATAACTGCTGCCTGCTGGCTCGTGTCTGTTGCCTGTCTTCACCGAATCACCTTGTCCGCTCTCGCCAGCACATTTGGGCGGAATCCTACGGATTTTAGACTTTCGATGGTCCGACGTTGCTGACCACAAATTTGGGATCCTTCGTCAAAGCTCAGGACAATTTTTGATTTCAAATTTTGAAGTCGCCTTACTCCTCACGCTTCACCGCTTACCGGATCACTTTGTCGGCTCTGGCGAGAATGTTAGGAGGAATAGTTAACCCAATCTGCTTGGCGGCTTTCAAGTTGATAGCCAAGTCGACTTTTGTCGACTGCTGCACGGGCAGTTCCGCTGGCTTTTCTCCCTTCAGGATACGATCGACGTAACCCGCCGCGCGTCGGTACTGATCGACGACATCGGGTCCATAAGAA
>Ga0207706_10005830_pt1 | contig 11458 bp, 3 predicted proteins | sample KBSC53metaG_FD_184318 | JGI IMG/M metagenome (GOLD analysis project Ga0207706, IMG submission 184318) | Corn rhizosphere microbial communities from Kellogg Biological Station, Michigan, USA - KBS C5-3 metaG (SPAdes) (version 2) | ecosystem: Host-associated > Plants > Roots > Rhizosphere > Soil ... | reverse complement strand
GTGGTCACCCCGCGCCGCTCGATCACCTGTTGCAGGTACGCCGGGTCGCGGTGACCGTCCGGCCGCGCCATCACCAGCGTGGCGCCCTGCTGCAGCGGCCAGAAGAACTCCCAGACCGAGACGTCGAACGAGAAGGGCGTCTTCTGCAGGACCACGTCGCCCGCGTTCAGCCCGTACTCCGCCTGCATCCAGCAGAGGCGGTTGACGACGCCGCGGTGCTGGTTCATCACCCCCTTGGGATGGCCCGTGGAGCCGGAGGTGTAGATGACGTAGGCGAGATTGTCCGCCGTCGCCCCGACCGCCGGGTTCTCCGCGCTCGCAGTGGCGATCTCGTCCCACGCCGTGTCGACGCGGACGATCTCGGCGCCGGTCTCCGGCAGGATCCCGCGCAGCCGCTCCTGGGTGAGGAGGATGGAGATGCCGGAATCGTCCAGCATGTAGGCCAGCCGCTCGGCCGGATAGCCGGGGTCCAGCGGGACGTACGCGCCGCCCGCCTTCAGCACCGCCAGGATGGAGACCACCGTCTCCATGCTCCGCTCCAGGCAGAGCCCGACCCGCACCTCCGGCCCGACGCCGAGGGTGATGAGATGGTGCGCCAGCCGGTTGGCCCGCTCGTTCAGCTCGCGGTAGGCGAGGGATTCGTCGCCGAAGACGAGGGCTGCGCGGTCCGGCGTGCGCGCCGCCTGCGCCTCGATCAGGCCGTGCAGCGTCGCCGCGGACGGATACTCCGCGCCGGTGCGGTTCCACTCTTCCACCACCAGGCGCCGCTCGGACTCGGGGAGCGGGTCCATCTCGCCCAGCCGGCGCCCGGCTCCCGCGACCACCTCCTCCAGCATCCGCTCGAAGTGGCCCAGGATCCGGTCCACCGTCGCGGCGTCGAAGCGCCCGGGGTCGTAATCGATGCGCAAGCGCAGCCGCTCCCCGGCGCAGAACTCCACGGCCAGCGGCAGCCCGGCGTGCCGGACGATGCGGAAGCTGCGCCGGTCCCACGACCCGCCCAGCGCGCGGAGCGGAGCGTCGAAGGGTTGCGGCTGGTAGTTGAGGAGGGTGTCGAACGGTTCGGCGCCCGGCGCCAGGCCGCTCCAGCGGACGATGTCGGGAAGGGCGGCGTGCTCGTGCGGCGTGAGGGACGCGAGCCGTTCGCCGGTGTCCTCCAGCCAGTCGGCCACGCGCGCATCGGGCGGAAGGGGCACCCGGAGGGGGACGGTGTTGATCAGCATCCCCACCATCTCGTCCACGCCCTCCACGCCCGTGGCGCGCCCGCCGCGCACCACCCCGAACACCGCCTCGTCGGCGCCGGTGTAGCGTCCCACCAGCAGGGCCCACGCCGCATGCACCAGGGTGCTCAGCCACACCCCCTGCTCGCGCTCGAAGACGCGGAGCGCGTCGGCGGTGCCGGCCGGCAGCGGAAGCTCGCGGCAGCCGAAGGCGGGCTCCGCCGCCGGGTCGCGCGGCACGTCTCGCCCGTTGCGCAGCGTGGCCGGGATGCCGAGCCCCCCGAGGTGGCCGGTCCAGTAGGCCTGGTCCGCCGCGGAGTCGCGCTCGCGCAGCCAGTCCAGGTGGCCGCGACAGGAACGCGGCGGCGGGAGCTCCGCCGCCGCGTCGTCGTCGTACAGCGCGAACACCTCGCGCAGCACGTGGGTCACCGACCGTCCGTCGAGGACCAGGTGGTGAAAGCTCCACACCAGCACCCACTCGTCCGGCGCCATGCGGAACAGCGCCAGCCGCATCGCCGGGGCGCGGGTCAGGTCGAAGCCGCGGGCGCGGTCCTCCACGAGATACCGCTCCAGCGACCGTTCCGCCCCGCCAGACGCGCCCCCGTCGCATTCGCCGCCGGCGATCTCCACCGCGACCGCGGGCACGACCTCCTGCACCGGGTCCGGAACGCCGGTCCAGCGGAAGCGGGTCCGCAGCGCGTCGTGCCGCTGCGCCACCCGCGACCACGCGTGCGCCAGGCGCTCCGCGTCCACCGGCTCCCGCAGGCGGCAGACGACCTGCTCGACGTTCACCCCCGCCCCCGGCGCAACCAGGGTCTGCACGAGCATTCCGTGCTGCAGCGGGGAAAGCGGGTACGGCGCGCCGGTCCCGGGATCGGGAATGGAGGCTGTCATCGTGGCCATCTGCGGGTCGCCCCCATTCACGACGCCGCAGCGGGGCCGTTGGCCCCCCGCCCGCCGGGTGGAGTGGTTGATGGAGGTCGGCCCCCGCCGGTATCCGGCGTCACGGCCGTCGGCTGCGCTGCCACTCGACGCCGGCGAGCGCGAACAACGATACAGCGCTCCTTAACGGGCGTCAACTGTTTACAAACATTCGTTATAAATTTCTCCGGATCGGGGTCCCCGAGCCGCCAGGAGGTCCTCGTATTCACGATGGAACGAAGGCGAGGCTCGACGTCCACCGGACAATGGTTCAATAGATGTTTTGACGTATTAAGATCTACATTAGTGATGCCACGTGGTCTCCTTGCAATCGTGTCAGCTCTTGCACTTGTGGCAGACTTGCATGGAATATATTGTGTTCGATATTATTTTATCCCTGCCCTGGGAGCCGGGGAGCTAATTCAACAGGTGTCTTGAAACAGCGGAGTCTTCAATTCGATCGGTGAACCGGGCACACGATCCGGCAGATTGCAGCATCGCGCGTCCGGCCGCGTCACGCGGTCGGCGGGCGCGCAACGAGCGGCGCATTTTAAGAAAAAATATGGCTTTGACCGTTTTCCAGCGCCCTTCGGGCGCCATGCCCGCGAGGCGCGTTCCGGCGCCGGGCGCGGCGCGGTGACGGTGCTCGCGCGACGGGCTCTACGCCGCGCTCTCCATCGCTGCAGGCGCGCGCGTATCGCTGACGGACCGGCGACCTCGCCCCGAGCGAATCACCTCCTGCACCTGGCCGGCCCGAGAATGATCACCGCGAGTTCCGCCCCCGCGCCGCCCCGCGACCCGAGCCCGGCATTCGGCGCCCCCCCCGGCCCCCAGGCAGCCGGCGCACCCGACGCCCGGCCGGAGGACGCCGCGGCACCGGCCGCCCCCGCGCCGGGCGCCTGGCGGCTCCTTCTCGTCGCGGCACCCCGCGCGGAGGCGCTGGACGCGGCCGCGGCCGGCCTGGCGCGGCAGCTGGCGGAGTCGCCGAGGGCGGGCCCCGCCCTCTCCGCCCGGGCCGCCCCGCCGTACCGCCGCGCCGTCGTGGCGCGCGAGGACGGGGCCGCGGCCGCGCTCCGTTCCGTCCCCGACCCCGGGTGCAGCGCGGAGGGGGTGGCGTACGGCCGGGCCTCCGCCGTCTTCCTCTTTCCCGGCGTGGGAGACCAGTACCCGGGGATGGGGCGCGGGCTGTACGGGGCCGAGCCGGTGTTCCGGGCCGAGGTGGACCGTTGCGCGGACATCCTCCGGCCGCACCTGGGCTTCGATCTGCGCGACCTCCTCTTCGCGGCCGACGAGGAGGGCGCCCCCGCGCCTTCCGCCGGGCGCCTGGACCTGCGGCGGATGCTGGGGCGCGCCCCGGCCTCCGGGGCCGCCGCGCGGCTGGAGCGAACCGAGGCGGCGCAGCCGGCGGTCTTCGTGGTCGGCTACGCGCTGGCCCGGCTGTGGGAATCGTGGGGGGTGCGCCCCGGCGCCCTCGCCGGCCACTCCCTGGGCGAGTACACGGCCGCCTGCGTGGCCGGCGTCTTCGCGCTGGAAGACGCCCTGGAGCTGGTGGCGCTGCGAGCCCGCGCCATCGCCGCGCTCCCCCGCGGCGCCATGCTCTCCGTGCCCCTCCCGCCGGACGCGCTGGAGCCCTGTCTGGACGACGACGTGGCCCTGGCGGCCGTGAACGCGCCGGAGCTGTGCGTGCTGTCGGGAACGGAAGAGGGCATCGCCCGCGCCGGAGAACGGCTGGCCCGCGCGGGGCACACCGTGCGCCGCCTGGCCGCCACCCACGCGTTCCACTCGCCGCTCATGCGTCCCGTGGCGGACCGGGTGGCGGCGCTCGCGGGGCGGATGCGGCTGTCGCCGCCGCGCGTTCCCCTGGTCTCCAACGCCACGGGCACCTGGCTCACGGCGGCGGAGGCCGCGGACCCGGGGTACTGGGCCCGCCACCTGGTGAGCCCGGTGCAGTTCGCGCGCGGCGCCGCGGCGCTGCTGGAGGCGCCCGGACGCGTGCTGGTGGAGATGGGGGCCGGGGGCGCGCTGGGCACCTTCGTGCGCCAGCAGGCCGCCGCGAGCGGAATGGCGGTCCCCCCCGTGGCCGCATGCCTCCCCCACGCCGCGGACAACACCCCGGAGGCGGCGGTGATCCTGGGCGCGCTGGGACGGCTGTGGACCGCGGGCGTGGAGCCGGACTGGACCGCCCTGGAGAATGGAGACGGCCACCGCATCTGCCGGTTCACCGGCGGGGCCTGCGCCGCCGCGCCGGTGGCCGTGGGTGACGGGGATCGGAAGGATGCGGAGGAGGGGGAGGTGGCGCGGGTGCTGGCCGGGGTGTGGAAGGATCTGCTGGGGGTGGAGGTGGGGCCGGACGACGACTTCTTCCTGCTGGGCGGACACTCCCTGGTCGCGGCCCGGCTCATCGCCCGCGTCCGCGAGCGCTTCGGCGTGGAGATGCGGCTGCGGACGCTCTTCCGCACCCGCACCGTCGCCGGGATGGCCCGGTGGATCGAGGACGCCGCGGCCCCGCACGGATAGACCGCGACGAAGACCGCGGCGCGCCCTCACCTCCGGGGGCGGCCCGCCCCCCGCAGGCGCGGGAGCCCACCGCATCGACGAAAGGGTTCACCATGCTGGTTCTGGCCATTCACAGCCTCTCCCCGATCCGCGACTCCGACGACATGGACCCGGAGCTGGGGTGGGGAGACCACGACGCCGCGGCGGTGCTCGTAGAAGACGGGCGGGTGCTGGCCGCCATCGAGGAAGAGCGCCTGAACCGGGTGAAGCACTCCAGCGCCTTTCCCCTGCGGGCGGCGCGCCGCTGCCTGGACCAGGCGGGGGTCCGCCTCCGCGACGTGGACCGCATCGCCATCGCCTTCTCGGAGGAGTACGCGGACCGCTATTTCCTGCGCCGCGCGCTGGACAACGCCGCCGCTCCCCTCGGCGGGGGGCGTGCGCGGCTCGCGGCGCTGCTGGAGCGCGAGCTCGGGTGGGACGCGCCCGAGCGCCTGCGCTTCGTGGGGCACCACCAGGCCCACCTGTGGAGCGCGTTCCAGCCGTCCGGCTTCGACCGCGGGCTGGCCGTGTCCATCGACGGCGTGGGCGAAAGCCTTTCCGGCGCCGTGGCCACCTTCCAGGGCAACCGCCTGGACGTGCTGCGAGAGTACCCCGTGCGCAAGTCGCTGGGGTTCTTCTACCGGGAGTGCATCGCCATGGTGGGCTACACGCGGTTCGACGAGTACAAGGTGATGGGGCTGGCCCCGTACGGGCACCCGGAGCGGTACGCGGAGCTGTTCGCGGATGCGTACCGCCTGCTGCCGGGGGGCGACTACGAGGTGCTGCCGGGCGACGCCCTGGTGCTCCTGATGGACGATGCCGGGCTGGCGCGGCACGCGCGCCGCAAGGGCGAGCCGTTCGACCAGGCGCACCGTGACTTCTCGGCCGCGCTGCAGCAGGCGCTGGAACGCATCGTCTTCCACGTGCTGTCGCACTGGCGCGAGGAAACGGGCGAGCGGGCGCTGTGCATGGCCGGCGGGGTGGCGCACAACTGCACGATGAACGGCCGCATCGCCTACTCCGGCCTGTTCGACCGGATGTGGGTGCAGCCGGCGGCCCACGACGCGGGGAACGCGCTGGGCGCGGCGCTGGCCGTGCTGCACGAGGAAGGCGCGCCGCTCGCGTCCGCGCCCCTGCGCCAGGTGTACCTCGGCAGCGGCATCCCGGACGACGGCGGGGTGGAGCGGGAGCTCCGCGGCTGGGGCGACCTGCTCGAGTTCGAGCGCTGCGGCGACGTGGTTGCCGAGACCTCCCGCCTGCTGGCCGGCGGCAGCGTGGTCGGGTGGGTGCAGGGGCGGTCCGAGTTCGGCCCCCGCGCCCTGGGCAACCGCAGCATCCTGGCGGACCCCCGGCCGGCGGAGAACAAGGACCGCATCAACGCCATGGTCAAGAAGCGCGAGGGCTACCGCCCCTTCGCGCCCTCGACCCGGCTGGAGCGGGCGGGCGACTTCTTCGAGCTTCCCGCCGCAGTCGCGGAGTTCCCCTTCATGACCTTCGCGCTGCGCGTGCGCCCGGAGGTCCGCGAGCTCCTCGGCGCCGTGACCCACGTGGACGGAACGGCGCGCGTGCAGACCGTGGCGCGCGACACCAACCCGCGCTACTGGGCGCTGCTGCGCGCCTTCGAGGAGCTCACCGGCGTTCCCGTGCTGCTCAACACCTCCTTCAACAACCACGCGGAGCCCATCGTGGACTCCGTGGACGAGGCGGTGGCCTGCTTCCTCACCACCGGGCTGGACGCCCTGGTGGTGGGCGATCACCTGGTCCGCAAGCGGAACGGCGGGGCGGCGGGCGAAGCCCTGGCGCGGCTGAGCCCGTCCCTTCCCGCCTCGCGCAAGCTGGTGATGCGCACGGGCGCGGAGGGAGAGCGGGAGTGCGAGCTGGAAAGCACCGGCAACCGCTGGTTCGGCGAAGCGGCCGTCGCCCTCTCGGACCACGCCTTCGCCCTGCTCTGGGCCTCCGACGGCGTGCGCACCCTGGGCGAGCTCCTGGACGAGCGCGGGTGGATGGACGACGCGGAGCGCCGGGCCCTGCTGGACGAGATGGCGGAGCTCTGGTCGCGCCGGGCGGTGGTCCTGCGTCCGCCCGCGGCGCCGGCGGAGCCGGTCGCCGCGCCGCCGGCGGCGAGGGTGGCCGTTCCCCGCCTGGCGCTGGCCGGGTAAGCCGCCACGGGGTTCAGCGGATCGCCGCTGCGCTTCCGGCCGTCCCGGCCAGGATGAGCGAAGGCCCTGCATCGGCTTGCGATGCAGGGCCTTCGCGCGTTTCACAGCGCACGCTGCGTTCAGGCCCGGGTCGGCTGGCTGGAGGTGTACGCGGAACAGCCGCCCTGGTTGCAGGCTCGGATGCGCCACTGGTACAGCGTGCCCGACACCACGTACTGATCGTCGTTGGTGACGTTCATGGTCCGCACGACCGGCTCGGACCACGCCCCCCAGGCCGTGCCGTTATACTCGCGGCGCTGCAGCTCGTACGTCGTCTCGTTGGCCACGTCGCCCCACACGATGTGCATGTAGGGGCCCACCATCGCGGCCGCGAGGTCCCCCGGGGCGGCGGGCGGCGGGGGCATCAGCGCCACGAAGGGATTGCTGTTGCCGTAGCCGGAGCAGCTCTGGACGTTGCACGCGGCGACCCGGTACTGGTACGTGGTCCCCGGAGTGAGCCCGTAGTCGTCGAACCTGGTGTGGTCGCGGCTCACGGTGGTCCAGACGTTCGCCCACTCGCCGTACGTGGACCCGGCCATCGCCCGGCGCTGGACGCGGAAGGAGTCGACGAAGGTGATGTCCGCCGACCAGGTGACTTGGGCGCACGACGCGGTGCCGCACACGTAGCCGCCCGCCGTCACGCTGTCGGGCACGGGGGGGGCCGCCGCCGGGAAGCGCGTGGCGTTCGACTCCGCCCACGCGGAGCAGCCCGCGTTGTTGCACACGCGGATCCGGTACACGTAGATGCCGCCGGGGGTCGCCTGGCCGTCGGTGAACCCCGTGGTGTTGGCGGCCAGCACGCCGGCGCGTGCCCAGGTGGTGGGATTGCCGCCGGCGTCGGCCACGCTGCGGTCGATCTCCGTGCGCAGCTCGTTGTGGTTGATGTCGCGCCAGGAGAGGCGCACCGATCCGCCGCTCAGCGCGGACCTGGGCGGGTCGGCCGAGGGGACCACGTCCGGCGCGTCGGAGCCGATCGTCTGGAGCCCGAAGCACTCGAAGTAGCCGTCCGTCCGCAGCCCGCAGGTGTGGTAGCTGCCGGCGGCGATCCGTGCCCACGTCCGCGGCCGGATGCTGCCCTCGTCCGGCCCGGCCAGGCTGCGCTCGCCCGGCCCCTGGAACGACGAGGCGTTGCCGGCGCAGAACGCCGTTCCACCAGGGCGCAGCACACATTCCTGCGACGCCCCCGCGGTCAGCTGCTCGAACGGTCCGGAGCCGAGGTTCGGCTGGGCTCCCCAGCATTCCCCCAGACCCGAGTTCCGCTCGAAGCAGACGGTGATGCCAACGGCGGTACCCATCCTCACGTACCAGCCCCCCGGCAGGACGGTGACGTCCGGCGATCCGTGGCGGTAGCCGCGGCACTCCACCGCGCCGTCATTGCGGAGCGCGCAGGTGCGGTTCGCGAACGCCGTCACCACGACGAATCTGCCGGCCTGCGGGGTCACCACCGCCGGCGCCTCGCCGTTCGGATTGTTCCCCCAGCATTCCATCGCGCCATCGGTGCGGATCGCGCAGCTGTGGGCCAGGCCGGCGCTCACCTGCGTGAACGACCCGGCGGCCGCCCGCTTCTGCGCCGGAGCCTCGCCGTAGTGGTTGGACCCGAAGCATTCCACCACGCCGTCGCCGCGCAGCGCGCAGGCGTGCGTCTGCCCGGCGCTGAGCTGCACGAAGCTGCCGGCCGCGGCCCGGTGCTCGCCGATCGGCTGGCCGTCGTCGTCGCTGCCGAAGCACTGGACGATGCCGGAGCGCAGCCGGCAGACGTAGTCGTACCCGGCGCCGATGTCGGGCGAAGCGTTGGGAGGCGCCGTGGCGCTCCCCACCGGCTGCTCGATCACCCGCACCGTCGCGGAGCCACTCAGTCCCTCCACCGTGGCGGTGACGCGCGCCGTCCCCACCGCGAGCGCGGTCACCAGGCCGTACTCGTTGATGCGCCCCACGGCCGGGTCGGAGATGCTCCACTTGATCGTGAGGCCGCTGACGATGTGATTGGTGGCGTCGTAGGCGAAGGCGCTGAAGTCGGCCGTCTGCCCGATCACCACCACCTGCGAGTCGGGCACGACCTCCAAGCGCGCGATGTCCAGCCCGTACACGAACGCTATCCCCGAGCCGCTGACGCCCTCGACGGTGGCCGAGATGCGCGCCCTGCCGGGGCGCACCGCCGTCACCGCGCCGCCGGTCCCGACGACGGCGACCGCGGAGTCGGACGACGACCAGGTGATGGCGCGGCCGGTGAGCACGTGTCCTTCGGCGTCGTACGCGGTGGCGACGAAGTGCTCCGTCTGATTGGGCTGCAGAACGAGCGAGTCCGGCGTGAGGTCCACGCGCGCGACGGCCGCGGGCGGCGGCGCCACGACGATCACCCGCGCGGAGCCGCTGACGCCTTCGACCGTGGCGGTGACCTGCGCCGTGCCGGCCGCGAGCGCCGTCACCCCGCCGTCCAGACCCACGTACGCGACGGCGGAATCCGACGTCGTCCAGGCGACCGCGCGGCCGGTGAGGAGGTGGCCCTCGGCGTCGTACGCCGCGGCGTCGAGGTCGGCGGTGTGGCCCGGCTGCAGAACGACCGAATCGGGCGACACCACCACCCGCGCGACCGCCGCGGGCGGCGGCGAAACGACGATCACCTGCGCATAGCCGCTGACGCCCTCGACCGTGGCGCTGACCTGCGCCGTGCCGACCGCGACCGCCGTCACCCTGCCGTCCGCACCGACGGGCGCGATGGCGGCATCCGACGTCGCCCAGGTGACCGCGCGGCCGGTGAGAAGGTGGCCCTCGGCGTCGTACGCCGCGGCGGTGAGGTCGGCCGTGTGGCCCAGCTGCAGAACGACGGAATCGGGGGATACGACCACCCGCGTGACGGCCGCGGGCGGCGGCGCGACGACGATCACCTTCGCCGTGCCGCTGACCCCCTCCACCGTCGCCGTCACGGTCGCGGTGCCTGCGGACACCGCCGTCACCGCGCCCGTACCCGAGATGCGCGCCACCGTGGAGTCCGAGATCGTCCACGAGACGGCGCGGCCGGTGAGGAGGTGGCCCTCGGCGTCGTACGCCGCGGCGGCGAGGTCGGCGGTGTGGCCCGGCTGCAGAACGACCGAATCGGGTGACACCACCACCCGCGCGACGACCGTGGGCGGCGGCGAAGTGACGATCACCCTCGCCGTGCCGCTGACGCCCTCCACCGTCGCGGTCACCTGCGCGGTGCCCGCGGACACCGCCGTCACCGTGCCCGTACCGGAGATGCGCGCCACCGTGGAGTCCGAGATCGTCCACGAGACCGCGCGGCCGGTGAGCACGTTCCCGGCGGAGTCGTACGCGACGGCGTAGAAGTCGCCCGTGTGCCCGGGCTGGAGCACGAGCGAGTCGGGCTCCACCTTCACCCTCGCGGCGCGCACGGGCGGCGGCGAGGTGACGATCACCTGCGCCGATCCGCTGACGCCTTCCACTGTCGCCGTCACGGCCGCCGTGCCCGCGGACACCGCCGTCGCCGTGCCCGTGGAGCTCACCGTGGCGATCACGCTGTCGGATGAGGTCCAGGTGATGGTGCGGCCGGTCAGCACGTTTCCAGTGGAGTCATACGCTACAGCGGAGAAGTCGCCTGTCGCGCCCTGAGCCAGCACCAGCGAGTCGGGGATCACCCGCACCCGCGCCACCTTCGCCGGCGCCACGGCCGTCGCGCCGACGACGAGGGTGGTCCCGCCGGTGCCGGCGACGCGCAGCTCCTGCGTGCCGGCGGCGGTGCCCAGCGTCCAGGTAGTCCGCGCGTAGCCCTCCGCGTCGGTGCTGGCCTGCGCCGGGTCCGCCGAGCCGTCCCTGGCGATGAAGTTGACCGTGGCGCCCGATACCGGCCGCAGGGTGGCGTCGATCACGCGCACCGCGACCGGGTTGGGCAACGGTTGGCCCGCAAGGCCGGTCTGGTCGCCGCCGCTCGCCAGCACGAGCTGCGTGCCGTTCGGGCGCGCCTGGTTGCCAGGCGAGGCGTTGGTGTCGGAGCCGGTGGGCGAGCCGCCGTCACCGGCGCACGAGGCGACCGCCGAGACCACAAAGGCGGCGAACGCGAGGGAGAGGATGCGGTGGAGGTTCATGGCCAACCCCCTGATCGGGATCGAGCGCGGAGCGCCACCGCTGCCTGGAGCAGCGGCGGTCCGGAGCGCGCCTGGCAGCAAGCGCCGCGCCACCCACTGGTCGTCAGCCAACCCGGCCGCGGACGAGCCGGGCGCGGAGAACAGCGCGTACTCGCTTGCCGCCAGAACCCGTTCAGGAGAACGCTGGTTTCATCTTCTTACCCGGCTCGCCGAACCCTCCTGACCTTCCCCCCGCACGTCGGCGCGGGTTCGGGCGATCGCGTGCGAGCAGCGCCCGTCGACGAGTGGCTGCAGGCTCGGAATGCGCTGAGTATCGAAAGTTGCGCAGGAACACCCTCTTCCGCCGTATAACCGGTCGTTTGCGCCTGAAGGCTTCGTCAACCGCGTCATCAGGGGGAATCGAGCCTTCCCCGTCCTCTGTGCGTCTCTGCAGCCTTCGTGGATACGGCGAAGGATCGCCATCCCGCCATCCCGCCATCCCGCCATCCCGCCATCCCGCCATCCCGCC
>Ga0207706_10005829_pt1 | contig 11461 bp, 11 predicted proteins | sample KBSC53metaG_FD_184318 | JGI IMG/M metagenome (GOLD analysis project Ga0207706, IMG submission 184318) | Corn rhizosphere microbial communities from Kellogg Biological Station, Michigan, USA - KBS C5-3 metaG (SPAdes) (version 2) | ecosystem: Host-associated > Plants > Roots > Rhizosphere > Soil ... | reverse complement strand
TTCTTCTGTGGCATCTTTAATGTGCTTTTCACAGAGTTTCACTTCCAGGGTCTGCATTTCAATTTCCTTGTTGATTGCTTCAAATTCCCTGTTGTTCTTTACGTTTTCGCTCTGCTTCTCGTATTTTTTTATCAGCGCTTCTGCTTCTTTAATCGCTTCTTTTTTCTGGTTGATGAATTCCTGCATTCCATTTATTTCTTCCTCCACCCTTGTAAGACGGGCATGCAATCCTTCAATTTCGTCTTCCAAATCCTTTACTTCCATCGGCAATTCGCCTTTAAGAATTTGAATCTCATCCAGTTTGCTGTCAATTTTTTGCAAGCTAACCAGGGAAGTTAATTTTTCTTCTACAGAATAATCTTTTGCCGTTGTCATATATTACTAATGATTTTTAAAATTTATTTCTACAATTTGTCCGATTTCAAAAGCCTCACTCGTCGTTTAGCGGGTTAAGAAGACTTGAAAAGCGCGATTCAAATTCATTAACTTTAAAGACAGCTCATGAAAAATGCATAAGCTGCTATTCCAATCCGTCCATCATCAAAAAATAAAATTTATGAAAAAACTATCGCTTCTTCTTGCAGCAATCATTTTGTTTGCATTTAAAACCAAAGACAATTCAATTACAGATCAGGAAAGAAAAACTGCTCTTGATCTGTTGCAAAAAACCGAGCAAGGCGTTATAGACGCGGTTGCGGGTTTGAGCGACGCTCAATTAAATTTTAAACCCGCTCCCGACAGATGGAGCGTGCTTGAGTGCGTAAAGCATATTGCTATTTCTGAACAGGCATTATGGCATGTAGCCGATAGCACAATTCACGGTGCTGCTAACCCCGAAAAACGAAGTGACATAAAAGCCACTGATGAACAAGTGGTGCAGATGGTAGAAAGCCGTGAAAAGAAGGTAAAAACAATTCCACCTTTTGAACCACAAAACACACCATATAACTCTTTGAGTGATGCCCTTGAATCTTTTAAAACCAATCGCGATAAACTGATCACATATGTAAAAACTACAGATGATGATCTGCGTAATCATGTAGTAACACTGCCACCCGGTTCTTTTGATAGCTATCAGATGATTTTATTTATAGGAGCGCACAGTAACCGCCACACACAACAAATTGAAGAAGTAAAGTCAGATCCTAATTTCCCTAAAAATTAAATATAGAGTTCATTAAAGAAGCCGTCTCAAAAGTTGAGGCGGTTTTTTATTTCACGAAGCAGATTGCGCAAACAATCAGCCCGTTAACAAAAAATTTTACCTTGCGCTGTAACATTAAAAAATCTTCAACGTATAACAGGTGTATTTTTTAATGCACGGACATAGAAACACTGTTTATGACAGAACGGGAATATAACGAATGTGTGAATCAGTATGCTGACAATGTTTTTCGCTTTATTGTGAAAAATTTGCGGCATGAGGAAGATGCGAAAGACATTGTGCAAAGCGCATTCGAAAAGCTTTGGCGAAACAAAGACATAGTCGATAATGCTAAAAGCAAATCGTATTTATTTACGGTTGCTTACAACCAAATGATAGATCATTTAAGAAAGGCAAAACGTATAACGCTGAAAGATGAATTTCATGCGGAAGCAAAAGTGCACAACCAACCTGTCAATAATATGAAGAAAGCTTTGCAGGAAGCTTTGAACCGTTTGAGCGAAGTGCAAAAAAGTTTGGTGATGCTGAAAGACTATGAAGGCTATAGCTATGAAGAGATCGGGCAAATTACAGGTTTAAATGAAGGGCAGGTAAAAGTGTACCTGCATCGTGCAAGACTGGCTTTGAGAAATTATTTGGTAAGCCCGGAAAATGTTATGTGAGTTACAGGTTTCAAGTTGCAGGGAACATGGAATTAGGAATTGGGTTTTGAATTAGAAATGTAAGTAAATCAGAACTTTTTGTTTTATGAATAAACTGCGAAACTGAATTAACATGATTATTAACAGAAATAATTACGAAGAGTTTTTCCTGATGTATGTTGATGATGAGCTAAACACTCAGCAACGTGCAGAAGTGGAAATGTTTGTTCAGCAGAATGCGGATCTAGGAAATGAATTTGACATGCTGAAGCAAACAAAACTTGAAGCTGAGGAGATAGAGTTTGGTCATAAAACAGAGCTGCTAAAAATAAAAGACAGCATTGGAATTGATAACTACCAGGAATATTTTTTACTGTATATCGATAATGAATTGAATGAAAGCAGCAGGGACGCCGTAGAAAAATTTGTATTACAACATCCGCAGTTGCAGGATGAATTCAGTTTGCTGAAACAAACAGTATTGCCGCAGGAAAAGATCGTATTTCATAATAAAAAATCATTGTACAGGAAAGAAGAAAGAAGAGTGGTTTATTTGAATTGGACAAGAATTGCAGTAGCTGCAGCAATGGTGGGTGTTGCGGCAGTAGTTTGGTGGATCGCACCGCACAATAATAAAAACACTCCTGATGTAGCAACTGTACAACAAAACAAACCAACAACGAAACCTGCACAAAATGAAAAGAAAGACACAGCACAACAGTTTGTACAGCCTTTACAAAATACAAACGAAGAAACTGCTTCTGCAAAACCTACTCAACGGGAAAAGAAAGAAGTTGCAGTGAAGACTGAAAAGAAAAAAACAACAACGCCTGTTGGTAACACTGAAAAAGATAATAATGTCATTGCCTTGAGCAATGATAAAAAAGATAAAAAAACAGAAGATGCAACAAACGAAACAAACGGGCAGGTAATAATTGATATTGGAAATGATGTTAATAAATCAAATCCCATCATTGCAAATGTTGATGAAGGAAATGCATCAAAGCAAAACGAAGATCCTTTGGAAAGAGCAAAGTCAACAAATGCGGTGAATACAAAAACGCCGAAAGATATTGTTCAACCGGCAATCTATAAAGAACTTAATACGGATGAGGACGTAAGCGACAATAATGGTTTATATATCGGTAACATGGAACTAAATAAAAACCAGGTGCGCGGCATCATAAAAAAAATTGGAGGAATGTTTTCCGGCAAATCAAAAAACTCATCCAACGAAAAAGGCAAACTGCAGGTTGCCAATTTTGAACTACATACGAATTGATATTTTATCGTGAGGTGACAAACGATGAACGTGAGAATCTCTCATATCTCACGCTCATATCTTACGAATAGTATAACATTAATTAATCGACTAATTAACATTAATCAAAGAATATGAAGAGCGTTATTTATACGGTGGCAGCAGTAATGCTGGCGGTATCAGGATTTGCCCAGACGGACACAACAAAACCTAATCAACCCGATACCATAAAAGTTGGAAACTTTATCATCATCAAAAAGGAAAAAAAGACAAACAGCTATGATACAACAAATTCAAATGTGCTCGTAGATATTGGCGGCAACGATAATGGCGAAGGAAATCATCATTATCATGAAAAATTGATCACTACAAACTGGCTGATATTCGATCTTGGTTTTGCTAATTGGAGAGATCATACAGCATATGGTTCACCCGAAGCAAATGATTATTTAAGAGCAGGGCAGGGTCAACCATTCACCAGCGCCGACCTTAATTTAAAAAACAATAAAACTTCCAATGTAAACATCTGGTTGTTCATGCAAAAGTTGAATGTAATAAACCATGTGATCAATCTCAAATATGGTATTGGTCTCGAAATGTATAACTGGCGATACGAAACAAACATCACGTATAATAAAAATCCTGCTTACATCTCCAGGGACACAATTCAATTTTCAAAGAACAAGCTTGCCACAGATTATATAACTATTCCCTTCATGATAAACATTAATCCCTTTCCGCATAAACGGCAGGGTTTAAGTTTCAGTGTTGGCATAAGTGCCGGTTATCTTTACAACAGCCGCAACAAACAGGTAAGCGATGAGCGTGGCAAACAAAAACTTCATGGTGATTTTGATCTTGATCCATGGCGCATTGCATACGTTGGCGAAATTGGTCTCGGTCCTGTTCGTGTGTACGGAAGTTACAGCATCAACAATCTTTACCAGCATGGCGTAGTACAATATCCGTACGCAGTGGGTTTGCGTTTCAGTAATTGGTAACTCAACGGTTTCTCGTTTTGTGCATAAGAGGCTTCCGGTTTTTTCCGGTGGCCTTTTTTGTTAGTTATCAATACGCCAATTTCTTTAATCGCTATAATAATTTTGTACTGAGCTTAACCAATGCTATTAAACTTTGTACTAATGAACTTAATGATTAGAATGATTTTTATGATACCAGCTTTTGTATTTCATAGCATCGTCTGTTGCGTCGCAATCACTTCATCTGCAGAACGTATGTCAACAAGAGTAACAATGTTCATTTGACTTTATTCAGCAAAATAATTTCGAAAAAAATTTAACAATCAACGGTTTTTACACTACGAAAAAATTGAACACGCTTGTGTTTCATCATCTCCTTTAGTGATAAAAATTTAACCTTGCCATTCTTCGTCTTGAAAGTAAATTTGCTGTTCAGAATTTTATGAAACACTAAATGTTAGAGAGAAAAACTGGATCACATCATCTCCCGATAATCGCTGAAAAATTATTTTAATTCGCTGCACTTACATTGTATGTAAAATCTTTTTCGTATGAATGACAACAAGGAATCTCGCAACACTATTTACTATCTGCAAAAAAGAATTGTTGAGCTTAGCCGTGAATACTACCAGGCAATAAAAAATAATATCACTTTTGAAAATATAAAAGTGATCTTTCTTAAGCGCAAAAAACTTAAAGAAGAACTTTCGAGCATAAAACAAAATCAAGACAACGGTAATGAAAATTATGAAGAGGAGAATGTAAACAGTTCCCTTTCTTTACACGATTAATTCTTCGCACATTTTTAGCGCCCCGCCATTCTTGCTGAATAAATTTCAGTCCCGAAAGCTTTCAGGAGAAGTGGATGACCCTTCGACAAGCTCAGGATAAACTGCACAGGCGATGCTACCTGCACTGATGCCGGTAACAAAAAAATTATACTTAATAAAAACTATCTTCTCTTTTTATTATTGAACAAAAGATAATTTGCTGTTGCAAAAAAATCATCGGTCATAGTTCTATAATAATGAAGCATAGAATCATTTGCATTTACTTTGTTGTTGTTTGCAATGCTTACGATAGATTGCGGGCTGCTGTTGTTTAAACCATAACTGTAATAAAGATCGTGATGAATAATGCCGATGCGTTTTTGATCCATATCGATAATAAAAATTGCATTGTTCTTGCCGGAATCAGCAGTAAGTCTTTTTGCATCAAGAAGATCGCGACCCATCGCTGTGTTTGTGTAAGAGATATTGCATAGGCCTGCAATGGTAGGCATGATATCAATTTGCGAAGCAAGAAAAGAATATCGCTGTGGTTTAATTATGTCAGGTGCGTAAATCAAGAAAGGAACATGCTCACAAGTAAGACGGTTGTTCGTCCATGCATCAGGAAACATATCAGCCGCATCGCCGGGAATTCCATGATCGCCTGTAAAAACAAAAATGGTATTCTTAAAATAATTTTCTTTCTTCACCGCTTCAAAAAATTTTTCGAAACAAAAATCTGTATAGCGAAAAGCATTGTATTCATCTTCTGAGTCAAAGCCATACTTCTTTAATGTATCGATCGGTACACTTAATCTTTTAAATTCTTTTCTGTCTTCTTCCGGAATACTATATGGTCTATGGTTATCTGCAGTTTGAATTATTGCGAAGAAAGGATTTTTTGCCTGTGCCAGTTTTTTATTCGATTCAAGAAAAAGATTCTTATCGCTAATACCCCACACATCAAGCTTTGGCGCATTATAATCATCCTGTTCATACAAATGCAAACTATCAATGTTATCTTTCAGCAATCCGCGAATATTTGCCCAACTTGTGCTTCCGCCAATGAAATAATATTTTTCATATCCTTTAAAATCATTCATAATGGTGTGCTGATTTACCGTAGCGGGATTGCGGCTCGAAGTGTTCACTATCTGTACATCAGGAATGCCGGTGATAGTAGCCCACACACCACGGGCAGTTCCATACGTTGGCGTAAAATAACGATCAAAGAAAATTCCGTTTTTGCACAGCTCATTAAAATAAGGAGTGGTGTTTAAAGGATTGCCGTACATCGAACTTTTATAACCGCTGAATGATTCACAAATAACCAATACAACATTGGGTTGTGTTGTTGCTGGAGAATCAGTCTTTGCAATTACCGTGCGATCAAAATTCAATGTATTGCTGTCAGGATGATCAACACCCAAATAATTCGACATAAAACCATAAGCAGCTCTTGTTCTTTCAACATCATAAGTTGCAGATTTAAATTCAAGCGAGCTGAAAAAAGATTCAAAAGGATTTAAAGCAACATTGGCAACAAGATCACTTCCTTTACCAAACGCGTCGCTCCAACGCAAAGGATATTGACCTAATCTTCCAAAAATTCCTAAAGCGAACAACAGGAAAAATACAATGCCCCAAATAATTCTTGTTCTCTTCGTTGAGTTTTTAGGGCGTGATAAAATGTAATTGTAAACTATTCTCAAAACTGTTATCAATGCAAATATCATCACAAGAAGAGCCAGCGTAAGCCAAACAACGGGATAACTTTCCCATATCATCCTCAATGAAATTCTTGCATCGCCCAGGTAATTAAGAACAGTTGCAGTAACGTGTTGCGAGAGATAAGCATAGTTGGCAAAATCAACTGCGTAAAACAATGCAAAGCCAATGATAATAATTATCCAGATTGTAAAACTTACTTTTTGTCCAAGCTTTTTATCAAGAGGATGAAGCGGTCTGATCATCCCAAGAATAAGAAAAACCACTGATGCTATACACACCATTCTTAAGTCGTATCTCAATCCAAGAATAAAACCATCGAGCAATTCAGATGAAGAATAGTCACTTCTTTGAAAAACCAAAAACAATACGCCTCTCAACAAGGTCATCAATAACAAAAAAATAATTCCTGTGAGTACGATCCATTGAATGTATCTTGGTATTTTTAATCTTTGCATATACTCCTGCTATTTGTTTTTACTTTGCTTTTAATCACTAATAATTTCAATTTGCAACAGGATGTTTTTATTGGATAGCAATTTGTGGACGCGGCTTTTAAACATTTTAAGCCATTGGGATCAGGGGTTGTTTTTAAAGATCAATACACAATGGACGAGTAATTTTCTTGACAATATTTTTCCCTGGTTTCGCGATCAAAATGCATGGATACCGCTTTATTTATTTTTATTCGTTTTTTGTATCATGAATTTTGGATGGCGCATCTGGCCATGGATTTTATTTTTTATCATTACCGTCTCAATCACCGATCAAATCAGCAGTTCGTTATTAAAGAACTGGATCAACCGTACTCGTCCTTGTCATAATACTGCATTGTCCGATCAAATTCGCGTGCTGGTAGTGTATTGTCCCGGCAGCGGCAGTTTTACTTCATCACATGCAACCAACCATTTTGGATTAGCCACTTTCATTTTTTTCACCATGCGCACTTACTTCAAAAACTGGGCATACCTCTTTTTTGTGTGGGCCGCCATTATCAGTTACGGGCAAGTGTATGTTGGCATTCACTACCCGCTCGATGTGATCGGAGGCGCCGTTTTAGGTTGGGGAATTGGTTTGCTTACATCTTTTATTTTCAACAACCGGATTGGTTTGCCACCATTGCTCAAAGAACAAAAAGCTTCTGCTTAATAAAGCGTGCAAATGTACAATCAAAATTTGATGAAGAATTTTGCAGACCGCTATAACAAAAGTTAAACTAAATGAGAAGTTGTATTAAGTATTTTTATGCGCCGAACAGAATTGCTGCTATTAAACTTCCGTTGCGTCGCACACTTGTGCATTCTGAATTTTATTGAACAGGAAATCCCCACGTTCTAAATTCAATAAATCAAAAAAAACTCTTCAATCAAAAGTTATTATTAAGTCATTCAATTATCGCCGCGCCTCTGTTTCATCAATCAACCTTAGTTTTGCCGAATGCTTACAATTGAATTATCAAAGCTTCGCTTTCATGCATATCATGGTTTGTACCATGAAGAAAAAAAATTGGGAGGTGATTTTGAAGTGAATGTAACAGTGATACATGAACCTGCAAAAATTCCTGTGGTGCATATAAATGAAACTATCGATTACATGATAGTGTATAACCTTGTAAAAGAAATAATGCAACATCCGCAGCCCTTATTGGAAACGGTTGCAACAGTAATTGCTTCAGAAATTTTGAAAAGATTTTCACATGCGCAGGAAGTAATTGTATCTGTAACAAAACTAAATCCTCCGATAATTTCGTTTGAAGGAATGGTAGGAGTAAAATACGCTGTAAAGCGTAAGGATAATTAAACTGAATTTCATTTATGAAGATACGTATCTGGACCGTTGTTTTTTTATTGTTGATAAGTGCTTTTGCAAATGCACAGGATGTAAATATTTTACTGAAAGAAGCCTCCAATTTTGAAAAGCAATTGAAAGAACCTGAAGCATTGGAAAAATATAAACAAGCTGCTTTGCTTGATTCAACAAATGTTGCCGCGTTAGTGAAATGCACCGAACTTAATTGCAGCATCGGTGCAAGACAAACTGATAAGAATGCTAAAACAAATTTTTATACTGCTGCAAAAATGTATGCGCAAAAAGCGATTGCAATTGATCCTAACAATGCAGATGCAAACTATGCAATGGCATTGGTCGCAAGCAGAATGACAGAGATTGAAGCGGAAAAAAAACAAGCGACAGAATATGTTCGTCAAATAAAGATATATGCAGACAAAGCGCTTGCAATTAATTCCAACAGTGCGAAGGCAAATTATATTGAAGGCAAGTGGCATTATGATATGATAACGCTTCCTTTTTTTAAAAAGGCTGAAGCAAAAACTTTGTATGGTGGTTTGCAAAAGGGAAATATGGATAGCGCAATTTTTTACATGGAGAAATGCAGAAAGCTTGACCAATATTTTGTACGCAATTATTTTGATCTTGCAAAAGCTTATCAATACACAAAGCAACCTACAAATGCACTTGAAGTTTTAAACAAGCTTGTGAAGCTGCCCAACCGCACCGCTGATGATGCTGCATTAAAAGAAGAAGGGCAAAAGTTATTGGATCAAATGATGTGATAAAAAGAATCCTTTAAATTCAATCTCTTGTTTTAGTTTTAAAAAAACAATAATTCTCCTTTTATGAAAATAGCAACCTATAATGTGAACGGCATCAACGGACGCTTACCTGTATTGCTTCGCTGGCTTAATGAATCACATCCAGATATTGTTTGCCTGCAAGAATTAAAAGCACCGCAGGAAAAATTTCCGGAAAAAGCTATACAGGATGCAGGCTACAATGCAATATGGCATGGACAAAAAAGTTGGAATGGCGTTGCTATTTTATCGCGCAATGCACAACCACAAGAAATCCGAAGAGCACTACCGGGCGATCCTGAAGATATTCATAGCCGATACATTGAAGCAACTGTTGATGGACTTCTTATTGGTTGTCTATACCTGCCAAATGGTAATCCCGCCCCAGGACCAAAATTTGATTATAAACTTGCGTGGTTTGAAAGATTAACTAAACATGCGGCAGAACTTTTTGCCTCTGATCAACCCGTTGTACTCACCGGCGATTATAATGTGATGCCCACAGAATTAGATGTGTATAAGCCCGAACGCTGGGTGAATGATGCGTTGTTTCGTCCGGAAACACGTGCCGCTTTTAAAACACTTGTTGAGCAGGGATGGACTGATGCGATCAGAAAACTTTATCCAGATGAAATTATCTATACTTTCTGGGATTATTTCCGCAATGCATACGAACGTAATGCAGGTTTACGCATTGATCATTTTTTACTAAGCCCTAAGTTGAATAAACGCCTTATTGCAGCAGGTGTTGATCGCAATGTTCGCGGATGGGAAAAATCAAGCGATCATGCACCCGTTTGGATTGAACTATCTGCAGAATAATTTTTTAAAATAGTTGAAAAGAAAAGAAATTATTTTTTACTTAACTGAAGTATTGCTACCAGCTTTATTGCAGTGCCAGCTTCAAGTTTCTAAGCATTATTTAATAACGAAGATTTTGAAATAACATTTGTTGCAAAAGTTTGCTTTAATAAAAATCAGCAGTTGCTATTATCATAAAGAAAATTATATTCTTAAATACCGATTAAATTTATTAATGGATATTGCAAACAACAAGTAACAACTGATTACAAAACAATGATGTGTCCAATCACACTTAAAATCACTCTGTTTTTACCTTGAGAGAAAATAAATTCACAAAGGCTATCTGGCATAGTTTTTGACTTTCCGCGCAATACTTTTAAAGTAAAGTAATTTATTTTATGGTGCCGTGTTTTAAAATTCAATACATGAGAAATTTCTTTGTTTTCCTGTTCTGCATGGTTTCTATAAACCGAACGCGACTGTTTCAAACTAAGTATTTCTTTTAGAATCAAACACTGCTGCATGCACTCGTCATTTTTCAAAAACAAGGGCAGGTTTCTGCCAGTTTAAAAAAGAGTGTTTGTAATGCTTTTATAATCCGGGGATATGTAAGTTAATAGTAAATGCTATCCATGTACTATTTCATTTTTGAAATGGCAGGAGATTGTATTAGCTACTAAAATTTAAAAACCCTTTTGTTGTTTATTTTTTAATCTAAATATCATAAAAGATGAATTCAACCAATGTGAGAACTCTAACCCTCAGTTCGTTTTTATTTTTACTCGTAATGTTTACCGGTTGTAAAAAAGAATTTACCAGTTCTGCAGGGTCATCACAAAAAGCTGTTCAATCTGAATCAAATGAAGCAGCACAAATAACTGTAAATGTAAAGGATTATGGCGCCAAAGGTGATGGAGTAACAGACAACGTTGATGCCTTTCAGGCGGCAGAAGATTTTGTATCATCGAAAGGGGGCGGAACTGTTTATGTTCCTGCAGGAGTGTATATTGTTTCAAAAGCTTTTTATCACAGAAACTTTGTAACGTTAACAGGGGATGGAGATAAAAGCATAATAAGAAACAAGGTATCGTCACCACAAGGACCAGATCAATTCTGCATTTATATCGGAAATTTTGCACCAAGCACTTATGCTGAGTGTGTTCATTACGATGGCTATGGAATTTACAGTGGTTCAACTCAATTAAAATTAAAATCAAGCTCAAATGCAAGTTCTTTTTTTGTTGGCCAGGCAGTTTTGGTTGACAGCAAATCCGGGTTTATGTCTGATGACGGGCATTGGAAACCATATGTGGCATTAATAAACAGAGTAAAAGCGATAGATGTAAATAATGGCATCATAACACTGGAAGATGGGGTAACGACGAATATTCCCGATGTTCAAATTGCACCAACAAATAAATTTATAAGCGGTATAAAGAATGATACAAGTAAAGTATATATATGCCAAAAACCGGTTATAAAAAATATACGCTTTGAAAGTTTTGGAGATTGGACAATGCG
>Ga0207706_10005828_pt1 | contig 11461 bp, 8 predicted proteins | sample KBSC53metaG_FD_184318 | JGI IMG/M metagenome (GOLD analysis project Ga0207706, IMG submission 184318) | Corn rhizosphere microbial communities from Kellogg Biological Station, Michigan, USA - KBS C5-3 metaG (SPAdes) (version 2) | ecosystem: Host-associated > Plants > Roots > Rhizosphere > Soil ... | reverse complement strand
GGCGCATATAATCGTAGATCTCGGTGACGGTGGCGACCGTCGAGCGCGGGTTGCGGCTGGTGGTCTTCTGCTCGATCGAGATGGCGGGCGAGAGGCCGTCGATATGCTCGACGTCCGGCTTCTGCATCATCTCGAGGAACTGCCGCGCGTAGGCGGAGAGGCTCTCGACGTAGCGGCGCTGGCCCTCGGCATAGATGGTGTCGAAGGCGAGGCTCGACTTGCCGGAGCCGCTCAGCCCGGTGATGACCGTCAGCGACTCCCGGGGGATATCGACGTCGATCCCCTTGAGATTGTGCTCGCGCGCCCCGCGAACGGAAATATGGGTCAGCATTCGCTTCCGCTCTGCTTTGGAATATGGGTCAGCATCGTCGGCTTCGTTCCAGCTTTGTTCCAATGTAGCGTGAGGCGCCGCGCCCGGTCAACGCGGCACTGGGGCAATATGGGCCCTGATCGCGGAAAACCAACGCCGCTTCTTCAGCCGCGCACCCTGCTTTAATGGACGCACCGCTTATCGGGCGCGGGCGCGACGCTGACCTCGGCCGTGCCGTGGTTGTTCTCGTAAAAGCCGCGATAGAGCAGCGGGGCGGCGTCGTTCACCATGAGGTAGAGACGCCCGTCCCATCGGGCGCAGAAAACCGTTTCATATCGTCCGTCTTCCAGGCGCTCGAGCTTGTGCTTGCGAATGTCGATCGGCGGCCCGAGGAGCGGTTCCGTCAGGCGTTGCGCCCACGTGCCCGGCTCCTTGGCGCGCACTTCGGTCAGGACCTGCATCCAGTTGGCGGACGTGACGCGCTTCAGCGGGGCGGCGAGGACCATGTAGGCCCTGGCGCGGGTGACGCCGGATCGCGGATCGGCCGGCATTCCGTTCGGATCGTTGCCGTCCTTCCACGGGGACGATTCACCGGCCGCCGCAGCGTTCGGGGTCAGCGTGAGGCGATAGGGCTGGCCCTTCGTGACGTCATAGGCGAGGTCCTTGCAGCTCTCCTTCGTATCGAACGACTTGTCGGCGCGCGGCTGACCGGCAGGCTTGCAGAAGGTGCTCCTCGGCTCGGCGACAGCGAGCATGATTTGGGTCAGCACAATCGTCGCTGCGTACAGGATCGCAACCAGCGTTACGAAGCCGGATGCGGCGGGCAGGACGCGCCATTTCAGCCAGTAGAACGCGGTTTGATATGGCGCGCTCTCGCGTGTCTTGCGCAGGTCCGAAGCACCGTCGAGAGGCGGCAGGGCGCCTTGCAGATAGTTGCGCCAGATCGTCTTCACCGAATCGCGGAACCTTCGTTCCATGCGCCGCCCGAAGGTGATCAGCAGGAAAATGCCCGCAGCGAGCAGCATCACCAACAGCGGCTTGTCCGCCCACGGGTGGAGCGATTCCCTGAAGGGGACGAAGAACAGAGAGACGTCGAGCACCGAATGGGCGAAGCAGCGGTCGTCGCTGCACAATTGCTCGACTGAATCGAGGCCCGGCAGCCACGGCAGCAGCACCAGCACGACGGTCGCGGCTACCGTGCCGAAGTAGAGCAGCCGCCGCTTCCACACGAGGTCCCAGGCGTTCTCCTGAAGGCCGAACCGGCGCGGGGCATTGCTTGCCGCAGCGCTGAGCAATGCGTGTTGCGCGGCGGTGAGCGCCGGAGCCGCATTCGGCCCTGTTGCGGAAACGATGTCGAATTTCGCGGGCAAGGCGGCCGGCGCGTAATTGTCGATGCCGGAGATGATCCGGGCGACCACGCTTTCATGGACGCACACGGACCTGAGCAGCCCATGTTCCCCCACCCGCGGATCGGTTTCCGGCGGGCGCAGCGAACGCGTCGCAACGGTCGGCGGGTCCATGTAGGCGGCGATCTTGCGCGGCTGGTAGCGATAATATGCCCCGGGTCCGCTGCGGGAATCGTGGATGGGCCCGTAGGGGTTCGCCAGGTCTTGCGCGCGCTCGACGAACGCCGGGAGGAAGTCCACCGCCGGGCCGAGCTCGTCCATCATCCACAGGAGCGGAATGTAGCTGAGGCTTTCGTCGGGATAGCCTCCGCCGACGTCGCTGTGCACGCCCGCGAACCAAACCTGCTTCATCCTGTCCTTCGCCACGGTCCCGGCCGCGATCATCCGCTGTTCGCGGACTTCGTCCCACAGCAGCGGCCAGAAGGCGTCGCGCTCGTCGTCGAGCGAAAGCGCGTGCCGCGCCTTCTTCACCTTCGGGGAGAGGGCGTAATCGGGCATCGTCAACGGGAACAGCCAATCGTCGATTCCGCGCGTGAACTCGGCGAACGGCCCGCCGTAAGCGGCGACCGTATCCCACACGCCAACGAACTCGATTTCCGCATCGATCCGGCTGGTTCGGCCGTATGGAAGCCGGCCCGTGATCCGCCGCTTCACTGCCAGGATGCCGTCGCGCAGCGCGCGGCCGACGGCAACGAGCTGTCGGCCGACCCATCGATTGGGTTGGAAATCCCGCCGGAACGCGCGGTAGGCGTCGTGCACCTCGTATGACAGCGCGGCTTCGCTGTCGGGCTGCAAAATGCCCTGGGATGCAACCATGCCAACCAGCACGCGGATGGTGAAGGCGCCGCGGCTGAAGCCGAAGGCGTAGATCCGGTCACCAGGCTGATAGTTTCGGCACAGGAAGGTGTAGAGCCGCAAGACGTTCGACTTGAGCCCGATGCCGAAGATGCCGCCGAGCAGCGCGAGGGGCCGGAAGTTCGATGTGCCTACGCCGTTGTCGTAATAGCCGACTTGCGCCGTCGTGCCCGGACTGGCGATTCCGAAGTCGACCGCTTCGTACATGCGCCAGACGTTAGTCTTGAACAGCTTCGCGCTGCTATTGCCGGTGCCATCGGCGAAGATGAAGATCGACTTTCCTTGCGGCGTGGCGGCGACCGCGGACGGCGCATGCGATCCTGCTGGCGCGACTTGCGGCGCGGCTTTCCCGGCTTTTGCCGCGCGCGGCTTCGAAGCGGCCATGGATCCCCCGTTCCCGTCCAGGGTCCTTGCGAGACCCGGCGGCCCCAGTCGACGCTTTTCGGTGGGGAGCGTCAACCGCTTTGGCTTGGCTGCAACTCGCGCTAATGTCCGTCCACACGATTTTCGTGAGGGGGCATTTCATGAAATCCGCCTATCTGCTTTCGATCCTGCTCGTTTCCACCGCGGCGGCCGCGGAAATCCCGACGCCGGCGCGGCCGGTGACCGATCCGAAGAGCCTGACGTCGCCAGCCGACCCGCAGGCGGCGCCGGTGCCGATCGACGACCTCGTCTTCTCGCGCGGGGCCTATGACGCCACGTGGAGCGCGGATGGGCGGCAGCTGTTCGTCTCCACGAACCTTACGGGGCGTTACAACATCTGGCGGATGGATGCGTCGGGCAGCTGGCCGGTGCAGCTCACGCAGTCCGAGGACAATCAAGGCGGCTTCGCGGTCTCGCCCGACGGCCGGACGCTCTATTTCACGCAGGACAAGGGCGGGAATGAATATACGGACATCTATGCCGTTCCGACCGCCGGCGGCGCGCCCAAAAACCTGACGAACACGCCCGATCTGCGGGAAGGCTCGCTGCTCATTGCGCCCGACGGCCAGGCTATTGCGCTGTCGACGAAGGCGAAGAGTGAAGGTCAGGTCAATCTCGCGCTGATGAACATGACGACCGGCCAGGTCCGGGCGTTGACTCATGAGGCCGATCCGCAGTGGCAGTGGAACGCCGTCGCCTGGACCGACGGCGGACGATCGCTGATCGCCAACCGCAGCTTCGTCGGCGGTGACAAGGGCGAAGTGTGGAAGGTCGACGTCGCAAGCGGCAAGGCGACGAAGCTGCTTGGCAAGCCGGACACGATCTACGCCGCGTCAGGGGCGACGCCCGACGGATCGGCGGTGGCGGTGACGACCAACGAAGGGACTCACCAGTCGCACGCGGTGATCTATTCGCCTGCGACCGGCGCGATCCGCTCGCTGAAGGCGACGCCCTGGGAGCAGAACAGCGGAGCGATCAGCCCCGACGGCCGCTCGATGATCGTCCAGACCGGCGAGGACGGGCGGCAAACGCTCGAGCTGGTCGATCTCGCGACACTTGCGGAACAGCCGCTTGCGATGCCGCCGGGAGTCAATGCGGCGATCGGGACCCAGCCGTTCACGGCGGATTCGCGGCGGCTGATGGTGCTTCACTCGGGGGCCGACACGCCGAGCGAGCTCCAGGCATTCGACGTCGCGGCGGGCAAGACGGCGCCGCTGACGCATTTCGCGATGGCGAGCCTTGCGCCGGAGCATTTGCCCAAGTCGGAGATCGTCACCTTCAAGAGCTATGACGGGACGCTGGTCAGCGCGGTCGTCACCATGCCGTTCAACCTGAAGCGCGACGGCGGCAACCCGGCGGTCGTCATGCCGCACGGCGGGCCGACGGGGCAGACCAACGACGGGTTCAGCCGTTACGCCACCGCGCTCGCGAGCCGCGGCTATGTCGTGATCCAGCCGAACCCGCGCGGGTCGACCGGCTACGGGCTCGCATTCCAGAAAGCCAATTTCCAGGACCTCGGCGGCGGCGACCTCAAGGATGAGCTCGCGGCCAAGCAGTTCCTGGTCGACAGCGGCTATGTCGACGGCAAGCGCGTCGGGATCGCCGGCGGCTCCTACGGGGGGTTCATGACTTTGATGGCGATCGGCAAGGCGCCGGACGCGTTCGCGGCCGCTGTCGACCTGTTCGGGATCATCGACTGGCGGACCATGTGGCAGCACGAGGACGCCGAGCTGCAGGCGTATCAGAAGTCGCTGCTCGGGAGCCCCGACGAGAACCCCAAGGTCTATGACGCGACCTCGCCGCTGACCTACATCCAGGCGGTCAAGGCGCCGCTCCTCGTGCAGCAGGGCGAGAACGACATCCGCGTGCCTCAGGGCCAGGCGAAGCAGGTGGTCGCGGCGCTCAAGAAGAAGGGCAACATTGTCGACGCGGTCTATTATCCGGAGGAAGGCCACGGCTTCTACAAGCGCGAGCACCAGCAGGATTCGCTGCAGCGGATGGTCGACTGGTTCGACAAATATCTGAAGGGCGGGAAGTAGGGGCCTAAATCATCCGGCAGAAGGGCGGCGCCCCTGCGGTCGAGCAGACGTCCGGTTTCGTGTGCGTGGTCTTCCAGTAGCGCATCAGGCCGACACGCTCGGCGAAGGCCGGGAAGGAGGGATCGCGCAACGCGCCCGCGAGGCCGGGCTGCCACAATGCCGAGCGGCTGAATAACATCGGATCCGCTTCGATCTTCTGGAACGCCAGGTCGGGCGCGCCAAGCAGGCCGAGCAGGTTGAGGTGGAAATCGGGGTCCCAAAGCGGCGCGGCGCCGATTCGTTCCGCCGCCTTGCGCTTTGCATCGGGCGATCCGGACGCAAGCGCCTGCAAGCCTGCGCCGATCACGTCCCTCACTTGCTGAGGCACTTGAAGCTTGGGATCGGCAAGCATCCTGCCGGCGCCCGCATAATCGCCTTTCTGGACTGCCTCGTCGATCGCCATTTGCTGGCGGGCGCCGGGATCCGCGTCGAGATCGGCAGCGGCGTCGAACGCCTTCTTTGCGCCCTCGAGATCGCCGGTGATCAGAAGCAGCCTGCCGAGCCCGATCTGCGTGAATTCGTCGAGCGGAAGAACCGCGATGCCGCGGCGGAACTGGTCGATGGAATCGCCGATGCGGCCGGTTTCCTGGAGAAGCAGCGCGTAAATGTGATGCTCGCAGCCGCAGGCGAGCGGCCGCGCTTCGAGCGCTTTCTTCAACAGCGCTTCCTGTCCAGCCATGTCGTTCTTGTCGACGAGGACGGCCTTCAGGGAATAAGCTTCGCTGTTGGTCGGATCGAGATCGATTGCTCGATCGGCGGCATCGAGAGCCTGCTTGCGCGCTCGTTCGTCAGCGGCCTTCGACTTGAGCCACACGCCGATCGCGGAGCTCGCGACGGCCGACCAGCCCCACGAAAAGTCGGGCGCGAGCGCAACCGCTTTCTGGGAGAAGTTCAGTCCCTTCGATCCATCCCCCTGTGCGTCGCTTTCGCAAAAGCCGAGGTACGGGATGAGCGCATTGTCGGGCAGCGCCTTCGCATAGGTCGAGGCGCCGAACAGGCCGCAACGGATGACCATGCTGCTCTGGACGGCGGCCAGACGCGGTACGCGGGGCGCGAGCGCGGCCTCATAGGCATAATCGCCCGACCACAGCGTCGTCCCCGAACGCTCGTTGGTCAGACGGACGATGACCTTGATCTTGTCTCCCTCGCGCCGGATCGTCCCGCTCATGGCGTAGGCAGGCGTGTTGCCCGGCGGCGGAGCGGCGGCGGTTGAGACGGCGACGACGCCGTCGTCGTTGAACGCGGAGTTGATTTCGTCGGCAAGCGCCTGCGGCATTCCGGAAGGAAGGTCGGGAGACAGGAGCTGGAAGCCGGCGAGCCGCACCTGCATCGTGTGCTCGGCGGCGGCGCCCGGGCGCATCATCAGCCAGGCGGCGAGGCTCGCGACGACGACGAGCACGGCGGCTGCGGCAATGATGAGGGTTCGCGCCGGAAATCCCGAGACTCGCGCGCGCCGCGCCGCCGGGCGGGAAAGCGGCGCGGCCTCCTCCGCTGCGCCCGACATCTGCGAAATCCGCTGCGAGAGCGCGTCGATCGATTTGTCCCAGCTTTCGAACGCGTCGATCCACTGGCGGGTCGAAAGCTCGTAGGCGAAAGCATCGCTCGGCTCGACGTCCTCGATGCGGAGCGCCATGACCGGAATGTGGTAGCGGCTGGCGAGGGACAGCTCCTTCTTGATCTCGTCGCTGTTGTTTGCGGCGTCGGAGAAGACGAGCACCATCGCGCGCGAATTGCGCAGCGAACGAACGATCGCTTCCTGGTAATTCTCGCCCGGCGCGACGTCGCGCGTCGAGATCCAGCATTGCCTGCCGCGGCGCTCGAGCGCGGAGCAGACCCCGAGCGCCTCCTTGCGGTCGGACGTCGCATAACTGATGAAAACCGGGCGCGTCAGCTCGCGGTCGTCGTTCGACACTGGTCCCGGTTCATTCACGGCTAGCCCCCGCCGAAAGCGAGAGCTTACGCGGTTTGGAGCGGAAGAGAAGCTAGGAAAGCGGATAGGGGACGACCGCCTCGTAATGCGCGCCGTGACGGGAGAGGCGGCTTTCGAAGAGGATGAACTCGTCGACGGGGAAGGGGTCGGACGAGAGGCCGGCGGTGCGTTCGAGATAATCCTTAACCTCGCGCGTGCGGCGCCCTTTCCAGCGGGCGAGGGTGATGTGCGGATGGTAGGCGCGGCGCTCGGGCTCGAGGCCGACCGACTGGCAGATGCGCTCGATCTTCGCGGCCAGGGCGGCCACGGGTTCCTTCGGCTCGACGCCGGCCCATAGTGCGCCCGAGTTGCGCTGCTCGAAGCGGCCGGTGCCCGCGATCCGGAGATTGAAGGCCGCCGCGCGCACCCGGCCGAGCGCGACGGCGAGATCGTCGGCAGCCGGGCGCTCGACCTCGCCGACGAAGCGCAGGGTCAGGTGCAGCTGCTCCTCGTCCTGCCAGCGGAAATCGGCGCTGTCGTCCATCGCGTCGATCAAAAGGTCGCGGATCAGCTCGGGCGGGCGGATGGCGACGAACAGGCGGTGCATCGTCTAGATGTGGTCCTGAAGCGCATCCAGCCAGCGGAGCGTAGACGGTGCCGTGCCGGCGGGCAGCGCCTCGAGCGCAAATTCGCCGACCTGCTCGACCTCCCACGACCAGCGGTGCGGCCGGTAGCGGACGTCCTCGACGATGAGGATGGTCGCGAGGTCGCGCTTGAAGTCGACGCTCTCCTCGAGCTCGCAGGCGAGGCGCACGCGGCCGTAGGCGATCATGCCGATCTCCTCGCGCAGCTCGCGGATGACGGCGGCCTGGGCATATTCGTGCGGCTTGCGCCCGCCGCCGGGCAGGCGCCATCCCGGCGCGTAGCGCAGCTTCACCAGGACGAGCTTGCGTTCCCGGGTGAGCGCGATCGCGTGCGCTCCGTAGGTGCGCGGCCGGCGCAAGAACCAGCCGGCCTTCAGCGCCTTGTGCGCAGCGGTGAGCGCAATGCGGAGGATGCGGTCGGTGAGCCTCATCGCTGCTTAAGTAGCTGTTGCTCGTGAGTGGTTCCAATCTTCCAGCCGTCATGCCAGAAGTCGCGCCAAGGGGGCTGGATGAGCGGCAAGAGCAAGCTCAGCGAACAGGAGTATCTGGAGCTCCTGGATCCGTTGGCGAAGGAGCTCAGCGCGATGGCGCGCTGGGTGTCCGAGACCGGGCAGCGCCTCGTCATCGTGTTCGAGGGCCGCGATACGGCGGGCAAGGGCGGCTCGATCGACATGTTCGCGCGGCTCCTCAACCCGCGCCAGTGCCGGGTGATTGCGCTTCCCTCCCCAAGCGAGCGCGAGCGCACGCAATGGTATTTCCAGCGCTACGTCGAGCATATGCCGGCGGCGGGCGAGATCGTGCTGTTCGACCGCAGCTGGTACAACCGCGCGGGCGTCGAGCGGGTGATGGGCTTCTGCAGCGCGGACCAAGTGCAGGACTTCCTCAACGCCACGCCGCAGTTCGAGCGGCATCTGATCGACGACGGGCTGCTGCTGTTCAAATATTGGCTGTGCTGCGACCAGGAGGTGCAGGAGCAGCGCTTCGTCAACCGGCTCAACAACCCGGTGCGGCGGTGGAAGCTGTCATCGATCGATCTCGAGGCGCGCAAGCATTACAACGATTACACCGAGGCGCGGGAGCTGATGCTGTCGGCGACGCACACCGATTATGCGCCGTGGACGCTGGTCGACTTCAACGACCAGCCGCTCGGGCGGCTGACCCTGCTGAGGGATTTGCTCGACCGGGTGCCGGATACCGAGCTTCCGATGGCCGACATTCCGTGGCCGCCGCTCGATCAGGCGCCGCTCGAGGAGCGCTACGGCGTGCTCCGGCCAATCGCTCCATATCCGATTCCCGAAGGAACGCAGGGGCGGGAATGAACTGATCCGAACAGCACGGGGGGAAAATATGCGCGCATCCAAGCTGCTGATGCAAATCAGCGTCTACTATCTGGTCATCGCGGTCGCCTTGTTCATCGCGATGAAGCTCTGGCCCGACCTCAGGAACTGGCTTCCGATCGGCGGCGTCGAGCAGCTCATCAGCCAGCCGAGCAAGAATCCGCTGGAGGCGAGCGAGACGATCCGCGCGGCGCACGTCGCGAATTTCGGCCAGAGCGTGTTCTGGCTGGTGGTCGCGATCATCGCCGCGATCCTGGTTTCGCTGCCGGTCAGCTGGACCTACATGGCGGTGCGCGGCGGGGACGAATATGACCAGTCGCTGGTCAACACGATCCTCGTGCTCCCGATGGTCGTCACCGGAATCGTGATCATCGTCCAGAACAGCCTCGCCCTCGCCTTCTCGCTCGCCGGGATCGCGGGTGCGGTGCGCTTCAGGAACTCGCTCAAGAGCTCGGGCGACGCGCTCTTCATATTGCTCGCGGTCGGCACCGGGCTGGCCGCGGGCATCGGGGCGATCGAGCTCGCCGCCGTCATCAGCCTCTTCTTCAACTACACGTTCGCGATGCTGTGGATCACGGAATATGGCGAGCGTGCCGGAATGAAGCGCTACCTCGCGGACTATGACGGGATCGACAACGCCGCCCCGCCGGAGCCCGACAAGAAGAAGAAATAGCGGGCCCTAACGGACACAGCGCCTTAGCAGCTTCGTGTTCACGGCCTCGTCGCTGGCGATGTCCGCGAAGAAGCCGTCGAGGAAGGCGATCGCGCGCGCCTGAGTCCGCTGCTCGAGCCCGGGCGTGGAGGTGATCGCGGCGATCAGCTGCGGCTTGGCCTCGCGCATCTGGCGGGCGACGGCGAGGACGTCGGCATTGTGGATGCAATATCCGCGATAGACACGCTGGCGCACCGAGCTGATGTGCAGCGCCTCCGGCGGGGTCGCATAGGGGGCGTTCACATACCCTGAGAAATCGAAGTCGTAGGGAATGACGATCGCGCTCCCCGGCCCGAGCGGGCCGATCAGCTCACCATTGTGGCAGCAATCGGAGCCCGCCGGCCCCGCGCGCATCGACCAGTCGTGGTTGGCGAGCATGTGCTGGAACAAGCCGTAGCGCGCGGCGTCGGCCGAGGTGAGGTCCGCCGCGGGGATCATTTCCGGCGCATGCGTTTCCTTCGTTCCGTTGCGCTTGGCGACGTCGCCGAGATCCTCGAGGAAATAGCCGACACGGCTGACGAGCGGCCGCCCGTTCTCGTCGCGGTAGTCGATGTTGGCGAGGCGGACCCGGAAGCTGTGCGGGGTCAGCAGATTGTACATCCGGTAGGCGGAATATTCGAGCAGCACATATTGCTGGAACGACGGGGCGGTCTTGCAGTGGGTGACGAGCTTCAGCTTCGTCTGTCCGGCGAAGAGCGAGGTCGGGGGCGGGGCGGCGGTGAACCGGACGCGCAGCGGCGGGAAATCGCAGATATCGGTCGCGCGCCGGGTGATGCCGCGTGCATTGAGGCTGACAGGCAGCGCCTGGCCGGAGGGATCGGTCAGGGTTCCCTGCACGATATTGTCCGAGGAACGGTTGCGCGACAGGCTCGAGAGCGGCGCCTGGATGACGATGTGGATCGGGTCGTTCGCGGCGAAGAGCGGCTTGGGCTGCTGCGCCCCGGCGGGCGCCGAAGCCAGAAACAGCCAAGCTGCGGCAAAGGCGACGATCACTCTCATTGCGACGGCCTCCCAATGCTGTGCGGGATCATCGTCCCGCCGACGATCTCGAGCCAGCTCAGCGGCCCCCCGTAAGCCCGTGAATTGCCCGTATCGACCCGCGCGAGGCGGCCGCCGTAGAGCGTTTCGATCCCCTTGAGGTCTGGCGTATGGCCGACCACGATTCGGTCGGCCCCGTAGGCGGCGAGCACGGCGTTCAGCTCCTGGTCGGGAGTCAGCGGCTGCGCGTTCGGAGCGGCCTGCGCGCGGACGTGCTCGGCGTCGGGGTCGCGGGTGACGAGACCGCGGTACCAGAGCGGGCCGAGCGGGTCCTCGAGGATGGTCGAAGGGCTTCCGTCGCCGGCCGCCATCGCGGCCTGGACGCGCCGGTTCACCTCGTTCAGCGAAAGTCTGGAATATTCGGCGCTGATCCCGCCATGGACGAACAGGATGCCGCCAATCTTGACGATGGCCGGGTTGCGCGCCGCCCAGCGGCCGAGCTCGCCGGAGGGACTCCAGGCGAGCTTGTGCTCGACCCAGCCGAGCGGATGCTGCGCCATCCACGAATCGCGGATCTGCTGCGGCGACACCGCAGGGTTCGCGGCCTGCGCGGCCTTTTCGATCGCGGCGCGGTTCTGGTCGTAGACGCGGTCGCGGACCGCCGCGGAGTTCGGCCCTGCAAAGGCGGCGAACTCACCCGGCGTCGTGTAGCGGAAGTCGCCGAGCAGGTTCATCGCCTCGTGGTTGCCGAGCACGACCACGACCCGGCCGCCGGCGCGGTGCGCTTCCTTCTCCAGCTGCTGGAGGCT
>Ga0207706_10005826_pt1 | contig 11464 bp, 10 predicted proteins | sample KBSC53metaG_FD_184318 | JGI IMG/M metagenome (GOLD analysis project Ga0207706, IMG submission 184318) | Corn rhizosphere microbial communities from Kellogg Biological Station, Michigan, USA - KBS C5-3 metaG (SPAdes) (version 2) | ecosystem: Host-associated > Plants > Roots > Rhizosphere > Soil ... | reverse complement strand
ATATCAAATTTCAGAAGGCGGAAGTGACTGGACAAAAGTGATCATCATGGATGTACTTACAAAAAAATTACTGGATGATACTTTGCGTGATGTAAAATTCAGCGGCATTGCATGGATTCATAACGAGGGTTTTTATTATAGCACTTATGATAAACCAAAAGAAGGAAGTCAGCTAAGCGGCAAAACGCAAATTCATAAATTATATTACCACAAACTTGGTACGCCGCAAACTGAAGACAAATTGGTGTTTGGCGGTGAAGCAACTCCTCGCAGATACATTGGTGCTTATGTAACGGAAGATCAAAATTATCTTGTAATATCTGCTGCGAATGAAACCTACGGAAATGAATTATACATAAAAGATCTTTCAAAAACTGATGCATCAATTGTTCCGATCGTTACAGGCTTTGCAACAGAGCAACAGGTGGTGTATGCGGAGAATGAAAAATTGTATATCATCACAAACTTGCATGCACCCAATCGTAAACTTGTTATCACCGATGCAACAACACCAACGCCTGAGCATTGGAAAGATTTTATTCCTGAAACAAAATTTCCTTTGAGTGTTTCAACATGCGGAAGAAAATTTTTTGCACAGTATATAAAAGATGCGGTGAGCGAAATTGTTGAATATAATCTGGATGGCACAAAAGTGGGCGCTATCACTTTGCCCGGTGTTGGTACTGCAGGCGGATTTGATGGCAAACGTGAAGAGAAAGAAACTTACTTCACTTTTACTTCTTATGTGTATCCGCCGACAATTTTTAAATACGACATCAACAACGGAATTTCTACTGTTTACAAAAAGCCTGCGATTCAATACAATCCTGATGATTACGAAAGCAGAGAAGTTTTTTACAATTCAAAAGACGGAACAAAAATTCCGATGATCATCACGTATAAAAAAGGGATGCAGCAAAACGGAAAGAACCCTTTGATGTTGTATGGTTATGGCGGTTTTGATATTAGTCTTACTCCTTCTTTCAGTATCAGCAATCTTGTGTTCATGGAAAATGGCGGCATGTATGCGGTTGCAAATTTGCGCGGCGGCGGCGAGTATGGCGATGCATGGCACAATGCGGGCATCAAAATGAAAAAGCAAAATGTATTTGATGATTTTATTGCTGCCGCAGAATATCTCATCAAAGAAAAATATACATCGAAAGATTATCTCGCCATTCTTGGTCGCAGCAACGGCGGTTTGCTTGTTGGCGCATGCATGACGCAGCGTCCCGATCTTTATCGCGTTTGCTTTCCCGGTGTTGGTGTGCTTGATATGTTGCGTTATCATAAATTCACTGCCGGTGCAGGCTGGGCTTACGATTACGGCACTGCAGACGACAGTAAAGAAATGTTTGAGTATCTCTACAAATATTCGCCTGTGCACAATGTAAAGAAAGGCACTTGTTATCCCGCAACGTTTGTTGTTACTGCAGATCATGATGATCGCGTCGTGCCTGCGCATTCTTTTAAGTTCGCGTCTGCATTGCAGGCTGCGCAAAGTTGCGACAATCCTGTACTTATTAGCATTGAATCAAAAGCCGGTCATGGCGCAGGAAAGCCAACGTCAAAATTGATAGATGATGAAGCAGACAAGTGGTCGTTCATGCTGTACAATATGGGATTGAGTTATCATCCTCCGAAATAATTTTTGTGTAATAAAATTTTTTTATTGACCTAGCTGCATTGCTACTATTGAATTTCCGTTGCGTCGCACACTTTTATCTGAGGTAATTCTGTTCGACAAAAAAACCACAGAGAACAGAAGGAAAGCACTGAGTTCACAAGGCTTCTCTGTGAACTTTGTGAAATGAACTCTCTGTCACTTTGTAATTCAATATTTTTTGTACTGCATAAGACTTAGTTTGAAATTAGTTGTTCTTCGGATTCTTTAATAAATAAAAATCTTTCTTTCATAGATTATCTTTGCAAAAAATAAATTGCTTATGAAAACAAGAAAAACATCGGCATTACTCACATGCTTTTTCATCACAGCAACATTTTATCATACACAAGCGCAGCAAATAATTGATGGCTTCCAGGCACCGGAAAGCGTACTCAAAAACGGTGATAAAATATTTGTTTCAAACATCGGTGGCGCACAACCAAATCCTGGCGCTAAAGATGGGGACGGTTATATTTCTGAATTATCATCAGACGGAAAGATCATCCAACAAAAATTTCAAAAATCAACATTGAACGGACCAAAAGGTTTGGCTGTGATGAACAACGTTCTTTATGCAAGCGACATAGATAGAGTGGTTGGTTTTGACATTAATTCAGGAGAACAAATTTTCGAACTGAATATTCCGGGAGCAGCATTTCTTAACGACTTATGCAAAGCGGAAGATAATATGCTTGCAGTTTCAGAAAGCATGAGCGGCAAAATTTATCTTATCAATACTTCAAACAAATCATTTAAATTTTTTGGTAGTATTCCGGGAGCAAATGGTGTTACTTATGATGCAAACACAAAACAACTTTATGCCTGCGGCATGGGTGCGCAAATGAATGGAACGGGAAAATTGTATGTAAAAGATATCAACAGCAAAGACACTCTTTTTACGGAATTGCAAAACAGTCCAACCGGTGTTTTCGACGGTCTTGAAATGATGGATAATGATCATCTGCTGGTTAGTGACTGGATTAGCTTTAATAGCGATAAGGCAAGGTTGGTAGTGTATGATCTAAAGAATCATACAAGCACTTCATATCCGGTTGAACCAGGCCCGGCTGATATACATTTTGATAAAGCATCAGGCAATGTATATATTCCGCAGTTGCCAAAAAACAGGATAGTTGTTGAAAAAGTTGCAAGCCTTAAAACACAATAATTTAAACTACTTGACAATTCTCACACACTTAATAAATAGTCAGTTTCATGGGAAAATTCAATGATCATATAACTGATGAATACAGATCTTTTATTGAAAAGCAACATATATTTTTTGTAGCAACTGCACCGCTTGCGAATGAAGGACACATTAACCTTTCCCCTAAAGGTCTTGATACTTTTAAAGTGCTTTCATCAAACCGTGTTGCCTATCTTGATTTCATCGGCAGCGGCAATGAAACCTCTGCACATCTTTTAGAAAACGGACGCATAACTTTTATGTTTTGCGCGTTTGAAGACAAGCCAAATATTCTTCGTTTGTATGGAAAAGGTTATACCGTTTTGCCGGGTGATGAAGAATGGAAAGAATTTTCTTCTCACTTTAAAAGCTACCCAAATACAAGACAAATAATTGTCGCGAACATTCACAAAACACAAACATCTTGTGGCTTTGGTGTGCCATTCTATGAATACAAAGGTGAAAGAGATATAATGTTTGAATGGGCTGAAAAGAAAGGGCCTGAAGGTTTGGAACAATATAAGAAAGATAAAAACCTTAGAAGTATTGATGGTATTCCAACAGCGCTTGAAAAACAGTTTGCTTAAATTAAAAATCATTGCATGAAACCTGTGAACACTCAAACCATTTTTATCACCGGCGCAACGGATGGCATCGGTAAATTAGCTGCAATAGAACTTGCCAAACAAAAAGCACACTTACTCATTCATGGAAGAAATGAAAATAAGGTTGCCACTGTTGTTGGGGAAATAAAGAAAGCAAATAACGATCATGTTGAAGGTTTTGTTGCAGATCTGTCATCGCTTGAAGAAGTTCGCAACTTAGCACACGAGGTTTTGAATAGGCATGATAAGATCGACGTTCTTATCAACAATGCAGGCGCAGGGTCAGCAGACAAGCGATATAGCAAAGATGGAATTGAATTGCGTTTTGCGGTTAATTATCTTGCTCCGTTTTTACTCACCAATTTATTGATACCTGCTTTAAAAAATGCAGCACCATCACGAATTGTAAACGTAAGTTCAGCCGGGCAGGCTCCGATTAATTTTGATGATATCATGCTTGAAAAAAATTTCAATGGTGTTACTGCTTATCGTCAAAGCAAGCTTGCGCTGATAATGTTTACGATTGATTTAGCTGAAAAATTAAAGCACGAAAATATTAGTGTCAACACTTTGCATCCCGGTACTTATCTTGATACTAACATGGTTCGAAATTCAGGTGTTACTCCATGGGGAAAACCTGAAACGGGTGCTGATGCCGAAGTATATCTTGCAATTTCTCCTGCATTAGAAAATGTAACCGGAAAATATTTTGATGTAAAAACAGAAGCAAAAGCAAATACACAGGCTTATGATGAAAAGGCAAGAAAACGCTTGTGGGATTTAAGTGTGCAGTTAACGGGATTGCTTCAAACAAAACAATAAAAATATTTCCACTTTATTTTCCCGGAACCGCAATAATGTATCGAAATTTATTGTTCAACAAATAACTTCCGTCATTTTGTTTAAATTGTTTTATTGAATTCTGGACAGCCGCATAAACCTTTTCATATCCTGAATATTGAATAGCCCTTATTGCAGGTCCTGCTGAAAGCAAACCTCTCATTGCTTTGTCTTCCTCATCATAATGCCATGCACAATCCGCTTCTTCAACTTCACTCGTAATGAGTCCTGCGCTCACAGCAAGGCGCTCAAGTACATGATCCTGTGATAATGCAAAAGCACCGGGCGCGCCGGGAGGTGGCGGCGGAAGCAACATACCTAAAGCTCTTAAATAAGTGGCTGCCTCACAATCTTCCTGTTTACCCCATATAGTAACAACAATTTTTGCATTTGCTTTTGCCACTCGTTTTACTTCCAAAAATGCACGCACAGGATTTTCTACATATTGAAAGCAATTGAAGGAAGTAACTATATCAAAACTATTTTCTTCAAAAGGCATTTCTTCTATATCTCCTTGAATAAATGTTGCATCAGGCACTCTTTGTTTTGCAATTTCTAATAAATTGCTTGCAGCATCAATGCCTGTGACCTTTGCACCATGCTCATCAGCCAATTTACAAAACAAACCTGCACCACAACCTGCATCCAGCAGAATAGTTTTATCCTCAATATTTAACTCATTAAAAATGGTATCGTATAAAGAAAGCATCATTGGCTCCTGGATTTCGCACCAGTCTTTCGGTTGTGTTCCCCACAAAGATTCCTGTATTGTTTCAGAGCCCATAATTTTTCTATTATTGAATAATAGTTATGAAAATATAAAACAAAGAAAAGGTAAGGATTTTAGAGAAGTGAGGTAAGTAATAATTTTTGTAAAATTTATTTTAGTAAAAAACTGAAGTACAATTTAACGAACGACGAATGAAAGTATTGATAAAAAATGATAAGCAGAACGAACTGATTTACAAAAAATCAACCGCCTAAACAAATACTCATAAAAATATTTGCGTAAATTAAGGTTGTTAAATTTGCATCAGGCAACCACTTTAAAATTTTCTCGTATTATACCTGCTATAAAACATACAAACCATTCAATGCGGGTCTCCTTAAAAGAAATTATTAAGGGGTGTAAAAGTTTTGATCATAAAAGCCAAAAGGTTTTATATGAAAGATACTTTGGTTATGCTTTGAAGATCGTGTTCCGGTATATTTATCATTATGAAAAATCTGTTGATGTTACCAATGATGGGTTTGTAAAAGTGTTTATGAACATGGAAGTGTTCAGATTTTCAAATGAGGAAGATTTGGAAAAAATTTTGTTGAGCTGGATGAAAAAGATCATGATCAATACTGCAATTGACGACTTGCGAAAACAAAATATGATTCCTGAAATAGGCGCCCTGCCGGAAGATATTTGGGAGGCGCCTGATAAAAGCAGAGAAGCAGACCAAATGCTTTTGTACAAAGAGCTTATGACAGAGGTAAAAAAATTGTCGCCTGCTTATCGTGTGGTATTTAACCTGTACGTGATTGACGGGTTTAGTCACCAGGAGATCGCTGAAAAATTAGGTATATCTGTGGGCGCATCAAAATCAAACCTGTTTAAAGCGAGAATGCATTTGCAGAAATTTATCAAACAAAATTCGCTTCCCGCAAGTGTATGCAACATATAGATCCTTACAGTGATGACTTTTTTAAAAAAGCAGCGGAAGATTATCCGTTGAAAACCGGTGCAGGGGAATGGGAAAATGTTGCTAAAAAATTGGGTGCACTTGAAGCAGCAAATAAAACTGTAAACAAAAGGAACTATAAAAACATTAGCCGCAGATTTGTTTTGGCAGGGGCATTATTGCTTATTCCGTTTGCTATAGCTGTTACAAAATATATTTATATCAATACCGGATTTGACAATGTTGCTAATGCAGGAATAAAAAATAAACAGGTTGAATCCTTGTCTGCAAATACTGTAAAAGTTTTAAGTGATGCACGTAGCAATGGTATGATTAATAACACAGTATTTGCCAATATTCAAAAATCAATTTTTTATAAGAGTGATGTTGAAAAAAATCAGGAAGGTTATGGAGAACTATCGTCACCAAATGAAATTGAGAAACAAAATAATTTGAATAGCTTGATCACTCAAAAAAATTTCGGAAATAAAACAACTAATTTATTTCTAAAAAGGAGTGACAAAGTTTCAGCTACAAAAACAGAAAATACAAACGGAGGACATAAAAGTTTTACTGCAACAACTGAAAATAAATATAAAGGATTTTATATAGGAGGAGCTATAGCGCCTGAATTAACAAGCGTAAAATTACAACCGGCACGAAAGAGTTTTGATATTGGATTATTGCTTGGTTATAATTTGAATAAGAAGTTGAGTATAGAATTAGGATTTATGCTTGCTCAAAAATATTATTATACAAACGGAAAATATGTTGTTCCTAATAGCATAGGTCCACAGGATTCTAAAATACTTACTTTGAACGCTTTTAACAGTGTTACGGAAATGCCGTTAACTGTGCAGTATAATTTGCACAATGAAAATAATTCAAGATTGTTTGTAAGTGCAGGCGCTGTTTCTTATATAGTTCATAAAGAAAATTACAGTTATGTGTATTCAAAAGACGGAGAGGAAAAGTTGGGAAGAACTTTATATAATAAGGCATCGCAAAACTGGTTTTCTAACGTGCAGATAAGTGCAGGTTATGAACGTTCTTTCAATAAGATTTGTAACATACGAGTCGAACCTTATTGCCGTGTGCCTTTAAAAGGAATAGGCATAAGTGATGTACCGGTTACGAGTGTGGGTGTAAATCTTGCTTTGATTAAAACAATAAAATAATAAATTATTTAAACTTTGTTTGTTTGTTTCCCGAAAGGCGGCCTTGAAAAACACAATTTTTGGGGGTCTTTTTAAAGAGTGTAAAACTCTCAAGGTCACGCAAAACGCGTGGCCTTTTTGTTTGTTAGAAATGGATTATAAGGCAACATGTTCAGAAAGCTCAAGCGTGCATGATATTTAATAGTTATACATCAGCCGACCAATAAAAAATGATTTCATGAGATTATGCCACCGACACTTTTAAAACATGTTTCCTTTTTAAATCTCACTGTTATGATCAACGGTTAAAACAGGTATGTGTGATCTGTAGGAGAGAAGATTTCGTGTGATCTTATTCCAAACACCGGGAAGGCAAAATTCCTTTATTGAAGTAACCATGATAAGATCGGCGTTAATCTTCTTAGAGAATTTTAGCGTTGCTTCTGCAAGATTTTTTCCTTCAAGAATAATTGATTGTACGGGAATAGTTGTAAGGCTTTGAATTATTTCCAGGGTCTCGTTTAACACCGGGACATGATGATCGCTATTTGTGTTTCTTACTGATAAAACATAGATCGTAGATTTAAAATACCTGCCAAGCATAGCGGCAAGCCGGATGCGGCGCATGGGAATTTGGCCGTGCAGAGGCAATACGATTTTTTTGAAATGACAAATTAAGCCGGTTGAGCGAACGGCAAGCACAGGGATATTGGTTTTGCGTACCAAACTGCTTATTGAAATGGTTGACCAAATGCGATGCAACAGATTAAATTTTGAAAGGCCTTTGATCATCATATCAATTTGATATTGCTCAATATATTTTGCCAGTGCAGATTGAGGATAACCATACAGTACACTTATTTCGATTTTTCCCCCGCTGCAAACGTGATGCATATAAAGTTCCTTTAATTGCTTTAGTTTTTTTCCTGCTAATTCCATATCCGGGGAAACACTATAGGCAAGCATATAGCCTGCATCTTCATCAATGGCGGGAAGGTTAATAGTTGAAACTACATGCACAAGATGAATATTGCATTTAAAGGTGTTGGCCAACTCAACAGCTTTTGCAATCGCCCACTTTGAACGTGCGGAAAAATCTACCGGAACAAGAATATTGTAAAAATTGTTTGGCATAGCAACAGAATTTAAAATGAAGTAAAATTGTTCGTTCAGTTTTTATGCATGAGTTAAGAGGGATTGAAAACTTTGCTCATTGATTTGTTTGTTCGCCATTTTCTTTAAAAGTTCATCCGTAGTGCAAAATGCAAAACCTTTTCCTGCATGCCCAACCATGCATCTGTCATCTTTGCTGTCTCCGATTGCTATACAATTTTTGAAGTAAACATTATATTTTTCACAAGCGTATTGCATAGCATTGGTTTTACAATAAGAATGTCCGCAGATGCTTTCAGGCGAGCCGAAAAAATAAAATGGCATACCCACTTCACCCGTTGCTCTGCCTTCAAAAAATTCCATTTGATTTGCATAGGCGAAATCAGCACCGATATTGCGCATTACATAATTAGTGATCAAAGTATAGCTATTACTGATAATGCCTACAATATACCCTTTCTTTTTCAATGATGCTACAACTTCTTTTATATCATCAATCATTTCGATTTTGTGCACCACATCAAGCAACTCATCAATTGTTTTTCCCTTCAGCAATAACCCGATTCGCTTGGTTAAAATAATCGAATCTGTTTCTGTTTCTCTGAGGTCTTCAAGCTGCGCGGTAAAACCAAATTTTTTTGCACATGCATCAATAAATCTCCCTTTTAAAATGGTATTGTCCATATCGAATACCGCCATCTTATGAAAGCCTGATAAATTCTCCTGCAAAGCATAATTCATTTGCCGGTTTATTTCTTCAATTGATTTTACTTCTTCTTCAGTTACATCTTCAGGACTTTGTTGCTGTGCTTTGGTAATAATTGCTTTGGCGACTTCCTTGCTCATTTTTCCAAGAGCTTCCCAGGGTTTGCTTTTATTTTCTATGTATCCTATATTCACTTCTTTTATTCTTGCTTTCATTAAATACATATCTATGAGTATTCCAATGTCCACGCCATAGTCATTGAAGAATTTTATTCGTTTAAAAAAACTTTTTTTTCCTGCGATCATTCCGCTTAACGGTTGAGAAAATTCTGCAAGCCCGGGATAAAAAATATTCAGTAATGGTTTCGCTACAAGTTCAGTTACACGACCGGCATTCCGGCTAAAAGTTCCTTTTATAAAATCAGCTTCATCAAGCAGCAGTGGTTCAGAAAGTAATGTAATCGTTTCTTCGGGATAATTATCAATATCAGCATCAAGAAAAATAAATAATTCATTGGATGCAGCATTAACACCGTCCTTCATCGAAATTCCTTTACCGCGAACCTCACTAATGATTACTCTTGCACCTGCCTCGGCAGCGATTGATGCGGTATTATCTTCTGATTTATCATCTACCACAATTACTTCATTTATCAATGGATGATTGATGCAAAAGTGCACAACTTTTCCAATGGTAAATTCTTCATTTAAAGCCGGAATAATTGCCGTTAACACGATTTCTCTTTTTACAAATTGTTTACGTTTTCGAAAGAGCAGTCACATTTTTTAAGAGGAGTAAATTAAGTTGAACTTAGATAAGGATGAAATAAAAACAGTTATAGAATTATTAATTTCAACAGATTCGTTTTTCAAAATTTTATCTCGTGAATTAAACCGTTATGCAACATCTTCGCCAAGGGATGCAATATACAACTTAAACCAATCTTCTCTTTCCAAATTAACATTTGAGGCTTCTTTTGCCTGCAATAATCTTTCAATTTTTGTAGTGCCCACAACGGGAACAATTTTGGACGGATGTGCAAGCAGGAATGCGATAAGAATTTGATTGACGCCCGTTAAATATTTTGCTGCAAGCTCTGATGCAGTTGCAGCAATGCTTCTATAGCGAGGATGTGTGTCATCATTAAGAAGTCCGCCGCCAAGGGGAGCCCATGCCATGGGAACAATATTGTGTTGAAGACAGTGATCAAGTTGACCATTTACAAAGGGTTGCAAATGCAATATCGAAACTTCGAGTTGATTATATTGAACAGGAATAAATTTTTGCAGCAGATCAACCTGGTGCGGCAAAAAATTCGACACGCCGAAATGCAAAATTTTTCCCTGCTCTTGTAAAGTAGTTATCGCCTCTGCAACTTCTTCCGGATTGAGTAAAGGATCGGGCCGGTGAATAAGTAAAACATCAAGATGATCCGTTTGAAAATTTTTTAACGACTGCTCTGTTGATGCGATAATATATTCTTTGGTTGTGTTGTAACTTTTAATTTGATGTAACGGGCGATTGACTGAAGTAATTTGAATGCCGCATTTTGTTATCAGTTGAATTTGTTCCCGCAATGAAGGAACTTGTTTCAATGCAGCTCCAAACTCGGCTTCAGTTGTATAATCTCCGTAAATGTTCGCGTGATCAAAAGATGTGATGCCATTGTGCAGGCATTCTTCGATTATCATAAGGTATTCGGTTGTAGTAAAACCCGCACCCCACTTGCCCCAGCGCATACAACCTGCAATGGGAGAGGAGAAGTTTATCATAATATGAATGTAAATAAAATATTTGATAAGGATTCTACACCTTACGCAATGCTGCGGTTTTTGTTGTCATTTAAAACAGCGGACTTCGATAAGCATGAGGAACATTTTAAAGATAAGTAATTTGCTTCACCATTACTTTCCACTTGCAATCACAAAACTTTCTCTTTCTTTTCAATTTTTTCCAAATAAATTATAACGGAATAATTACTGGTAACATTTTTGCAATGATACACGCAAAACAATTTCTATGGATAACACTAATAAAAACGATAAGAAAGATTCCCCTTGCGATCTGCCTGAAACGAGATCAATATCTGAAATAGTGCATAAACATTTACGGGATAAAAACGATCATATAACTGATGAAGATATAAGAAACGCTGATATCGATCCAAATGCAAATGAGCTTGAAGATTTACACAGAGATGATACAGAAAAAAATAAAGAGGATGCGGACATGGAAAATAAGCAGGGAGCAAAAGATCAAATTACTCCATGGGATGTGATAGATAAAAACGCAACCGAGTAATATTTTTTCCTGCGTTTTTTGGAATTTCTATTTGTGAATTGAAAATGCGTCTGTTCAGCAGAGTTTCAGGATGTACAAGAGTGCGACGCAACGTAACCCTACGGCAAAGTGCAGGTAAGCATTCTTCAGGGCGGTGACCAATTTTGAGGCAGCAGTTCATTGATTTTGTTTATTGGATGGGAGGGTAATCTTTGAAGAATATCTCTTAGCCAGATAAAAG
>Ga0207706_10005821_pt1 | contig 11466 bp, 12 predicted proteins | sample KBSC53metaG_FD_184318 | JGI IMG/M metagenome (GOLD analysis project Ga0207706, IMG submission 184318) | Corn rhizosphere microbial communities from Kellogg Biological Station, Michigan, USA - KBS C5-3 metaG (SPAdes) (version 2) | ecosystem: Host-associated > Plants > Roots > Rhizosphere > Soil ... | reverse complement strand
GGGGTCTGAGCGAAGGTCGCCGCTGGCGTGCGAGCCGCCGGCTTTGAGATCGGCGATGGAGATCACCGTCGGCGCATTGTTCGGCAGCAGAATGCGGCCGTTGCTGGTGAACGGGCCGAGCTTCGAGCCGCCACTGGCGCGGTAGTCGAAGCCCGCTGCGGTCGGCTGCAGCAGCAAATGCATGTCGCGGATGCCCATCGCCTCGTTGGGGCTGGCCAGCAGCAGGTCGATCCGCGGGCGCTCAATATGGCCGTCGAGCACCAGCTTCAGCGGGCCGTATTTCGCCTGGCGGCCGGCGGCGACGATGTGGAATGTCCCGTCGCGCAGGCGCTCACCGGCGCCCGACAGCCTCAGCTTGGGCGAGTAGAGCTGGAGGTTGGTGAAATGAACGATGCCGTCGCCGCCGCGCTCGAGGTTGGTGGTCAGCGACGGCAGCCCTCCGGTGAGGTCGCGGAAGAAGCTGTTGTCGAGGCGGCGGACCCAGGCCTTGGCGGTGCCGACGACGTGGCTGCCCTTGTTGTTGGGCCCGGGGACGACCTTGAGGTCGGTCATGACCTCGACGATGCCGAGCCCGGGGATGAGGTAGCGCTGCATAGCGCCCGACAGCAGGACTTCGAACCGGCCGCTGACGAGGTCGATCAGCAGCGACAGCTTGCCGTTCCACTTGGCGCTGGTGAGCTTGAGGCCGTCCCCGCGCACCAGCTTGGGAGTGACCGAGAGCCAGCCTTCAACCTGGGGATGCGCGAGCATCGCCCCGGCGACGTCACCAACGCCGGTGATCGCCCGCGCCGACAGCCGCAGCGGGACGCGCATCGGCCACGGCGAGAAGCGGCCCCTCCCCTCGGCGCGCAGGTCGTCGAAACCGGTCGTATCGAACTGCACGTGCGGCGAGGTCAGGCGGTAGGAGTAGTCGGCGGTCGCGAACGGACCGTCGAGCGTCCACACCAGGCGCACGTTGCGCCCGGTCATGTTGGGGAACAGCGCCGGCGGCTTCAGCAGGTCGACTCCGAGGCGCAGGCCGCGATAGCGGTTGGCGGCGAGGTCGACCGCACCGCGGGCGATTGCGCGGAGCTCGGGCGAGCCGGCGGTGAGCTGGCCGTCGAGGATCCGGTCCTTGAGCGTCGCGTCGCCGCGGATGGTCACTGCGGGGACGGTCAGCCGCTGCACCTTGCCGGTGAGGAACTGCGCGGGCGCCCATTGGCCTTGCAGGCGATAGCGGCCCTGGTCAGCGCCGAGTGCGAGCCGCGCGGTTGGGCGGCCGGAAAGGTCGAGCGCAGCCTTGCCGCGCCAGTGGGTCCAGGTCCCGTCGCCGTCGACGTTGAGGCGGATCGCGCGGCGCGTGCCGATGATCGCTCCGACCAGGCCGTTCTCCGGCGCAAGCACCCGCGCGCCGAGCTCGAAGCGGTTGCCGTCGGGCTCGGAATCGAGGTGGAACAGGAGCTTGTCGCCGCTGCTGACCAGCGCGTTGAGGTCGACCAGGGCTCGACCGGAGCGAACGTCGGCGCGGCCGCTGAGCTTGCCGCTATGGGGCCGGCCGCCGACCGCCGGGCCGATGTCGAGGCGATCGATGCGAAGCTCGCCGATGTGGATGTCGAACTTGGGCAGGATCGGCCCGCGCCTGGTGCTCGGCTTGAGCCTGGGCAGGCGCACCAGCGCGACCCGCTGCGCGGTCAGGCTGTCGATGTGCAGCGAATTGTAGAGCCACGCGCCCGGCGACCAGTCGAGCGTGACCCCAGGCGAGGTGAGGAAGACGCCGTTGCGGTCGGCGACCGCGAAGTTGCGCAGCTGCGACTTGCCGAAGATCGAACCGTCGATCCGGCCGATGTGGAAGCGCAGCCCCGACGCGGTCTCGATCTTCTCGATCCGGTCGATGATGAAGCGGTGGCCCGGCGCGGTATCGAGGAGCACGAGGCCGGCAGCGAGCAGCACGAGCAGCGCGATGAACAGGGCCAGCAGCTCGTCGGCGAGCCGCCGCGCCCAGTGTTTCCGCAGGCGGATCCGGGCGGCCGGCGCAGCGGCGGCGACGGCGTCTTCGGCCATCAGAAGGCCTGTCCGAGCGAGACGGTCACGGCGACCGGGCCGTCGCCTTTCTGGCGGTTGAGCGGGACTCCGACGTCGATGCGGATCGGGCCGAAGCTCGAATAATAGCGCACGCCAAGGCCGGCGGCGAAGCGCCAGTCCTTGAAGTCGGGCAAGGCCTCGGTGGTCAGCGAGCCGCCGTCGAAGAACGGCACGATCCCGAAATTGCCGCCGAACTGCTTGAGGCGGATGCGCGTTTCGAGGCCGAACTCGGCGAGGCCGCGGCCGCCGATCGGGTCGCCGTCCATGTCCTTGGGGCCGAGCTGCTGATAGCCGTAGCCGCGGACCGAGCCACCGCCGCCCGAATAGAAGCGGCGCGAGGGCGCGATGTCGAAGACGCCCGCGCCAATGATCGTTCCCAAGCGGATTCGGCCCGCGGCGACGATGTTGTCGGTCAGCGGGCGATAGGTGCTCGCGTCGAACTGCACCCGGGCATAAGTGAAATGGCCGTTGCGGGCCGAGACTTCGGGGCTGACCCGGCCGGACAGCCGGAAGCCGCGGGTCGGGTCGAGCAGGCTGTCGCTGCCGTCATAGCCGAGACTCAGCGGCAGCGCTGCGATGAGGAACTTGTGGGTCGCCTTGAGCCCCGACGTGTCGAACACGCCACGCTCAACGGTGCCGAGGATTTCGGCGCCGTAGGTCCAGGTCCATTTCTTCTGCCAGATGAAGTTGCTCTGGCGCTCGATGTTGCCGGCGAGGTCGACCGTGCGCGCTTCATAGGCGTCGAACTTCTGGTGACTGGCCGAGGCCGAGAGGTTTAGGATCTGGTCGCGCTGGAGGAAATTATTGCGGCGGAACTGGACCGCCGCAAGCTGCTCGCTCGTGCCCACTATGCCGCGCAGCGTCAGCGCGCCTTCGGGATGGAAGAAATTGCGGTCGGTCCAGCTCGCCTCGAGCCGGGCGCCTTCGCCGGTGCCATAGCCCAATTCCCCGGCGATGGTGTGCGACGGCGCGGGTTCCAGCCGGACGTCGAGATCGACGGTCCGTCCGTCGCTCGCCGGCACGACCCGGACGTCGGCGACGGAGACGAGGCTGGTCGCGATCAGTGCTCGGCGGAGATCGTCGATCTTGGAGCGCTGGAAGCGCTGGCCGGGCTTGAACCGGGCGATGGTCCAGACGTGACGCGCGTCGAAGGGCGCGTTGCCGCTGACCCGGATCGCGCCGAATGTGGCGACCGGACCGGGGTCGACCGGCAGCACCAGAGTCGCGAGATGGGTCACGTGATCGACGTCGACCTGCTGCTCGCCGAGCTTCGCCTGGGCGAAGCCGAGCTGGCCGAGCGCGGCCTGAAGCGCGACTCCGCCGGCAATGACGTCCTGGGCGATAACCGGATCGCCGGCCTGGACCGCGAAGGCACCGCGCAGCTTGGCGGCTTCCGGGCCGGCGGCATCCAGCCCGGGAAGCTCAACCGAGGCGAAGCGATATTGCTCGCCCGGCGAGGCTTCGAGGACGACCCGCAGCATGCTGCCCGCAGGCTCGGTCCGGGCCTCGACGTCGGCATCGTAATAGCCGAGACTGCGCAGCAATTCCTCGAGCAGGTCGGAATCGGCGCGCGACCGCCGGGCGATCTGGGCGGCGTTCGCCGGGTCCTTGCGGTCGGCTTCGAGCGCGGACTGCTGGCGGAAGGCTTTGAGCAGGTCTTCGGACGCTCCGACGCTGCCGAGGCCGGTGATCTCCAGCACGTATTTGCGGTCGCCCGCGGCATTTTCTGCCGGCGCCTGCTGCGCAGCCTGCGGCACGGCGCTTTCGTCTGTCGAGAGCGTCGGCCAGTCGACGCCGAGACCGGGCAGCGGGTCGAGCGGCGCCGAGGGGTCGAGTTCGGCCGGGTCGGCCGGCGGAGGTTGTGGCTGGGCCTGCTGGGCAAGCGCCGGGCTCGCGCACAGCACGCTCAGCGCCGCCGCGCATTGCAGCTGCGCGGCCCGTCGCGCTGATCCCCGCCCGCTCATCAAGGCCAAGCCTTAAACAGCGCTCCTGAATGGCGCCAGTCTCCAGGCGCCCGAACGCGGTCCCGTTGCGCCGACTAGCGCATTGAAAAGAGGCGACTAGTGAATTGTGCCCGACGCCCGGTCGCTCGACAGCGCGGCGATGACCCGCTCGATGTGGCGCCAATGGCAGAAGCGAGCGACATTGCCGTCGCTGCGGAAGTGCCGCGCGCGGGCGGCGGCCTCGAGCTCGGCGGCTTCGCCGAAGCGTTCGATCATCTCGTGCGCGTCGGCCAGCGCCGAGCGCCCATGAATGAAAAGCGCGTCCATCGGGCGGCGTTTACCGCGCCTGCGTTGCAGGACTGACGACGATCGTCGTCAACGCGGCGTTGACTATGATGCCGGGATTGGGTGTGGGGCAAGGATGGCTTCGAACACGGCCCGCGCGGGCGGCTGCTTCCTCACCGTCTGCATATTGGCCGGCACCGTCGCCGGGGTAATCCTCGGCAACCCGATGAAGGGCGTGCTCATCGGAACCGGGACCGGGGCGGCCCTGGCCGTGCTGCTGTGGCTGATCGACCTCCGCCGCAGCTGAATTAGACGACCTTGCGGCCCACCCAGATGACGCGGCCGATGCAATCGAGCTGATCGATCCCGCAATCCGGCCAGTCCGGATAGGCCGGATTGTCGGACTGCACGGTGACCGTTCGACGCATCGGGTGGAGCGCGATGCGCTTCACGACCACTGAATCCTCGATGCGAAGGACATAGATGCCGTCGCGCAGCCCCTTGATGGTGTCGCCGGGGTCGACGAGGATTTCGTCGCCGGCGTTGAGCGTCGGCGCCATCGAATCGCCTTCGACCCGGACGATCGACAGATCCGACGGATGCGTCGGCGTGAGCGCTTTCAGCCAGCGCTCGTCGAAGCCGAACCACGGCTTTCCCAATTCCTCTGAGACTACGGCCCCGGGTCCGGCAGAGACCGCGACCGGGTGGCGCTTGACGCTGACCAGGCCGTCGACCCGCAGATCGGCTCCGGGCGGACCGCCGAGAAGCTCCTCGGAAATCGAGAAATAGCGCGCGAGCTTGCGCCGTTCCTCTTCCCGGAGGCGCTTGGGCACGCCGCGGCGGACATATTGCTGGATGTAGGCGGCGTTGCGGCCGAGCATCCGCGACAGGCTGGCGAAGTCGTCGCCGCGCTCGGCGCACAGCCGTTCAAGGGTGAGGCGAGGATTGATCATTAATTCCTCTTTAATGATAGGAAAATGCCTAGACAAGTAGGAATTGCGTTGGGAGACAGCGAATCGCCGAGTCGATTTGAGCTTATGGGGAACGGCACGTGCATTTGCTGAGAGAAATAGAAAAGTTCTTGCGCAACAGCGATATCGCTCCAACCCGTTTTGGACGAGATGCTTTGGGCGATCCGCGTTTCGTGTTCGACTTGCGGAACGGGCGGCACCCGCGGCCACGAACCGTGCGACGAGTGATTTCCTATCTGGAGGCCGCTCAGTGAACCGCCTCGCGATGTCCGAAGCCGGCGGCGGCCTGCTTCGCGCGCTGATCGCACGCAGCGGCGCGCCCCGTGATAGGATTTTGCTCAGCGACTATCGCGCGACCGACTGGCAATCCCTGACCTTTGCCGGCGAACGGCATCATGTCCAATTGAGGATCGGTGGCCCAAATGCCGAGACGATCGTCCAGCGCATCACGGACGGGATTGAAGACGCGGAATTCGCGCTCCGCGGTCATGTCGTCGCCGACATCGCGGTCGCCGGGTCGTCCGAGCCGGACTGCGCGGGTTCGATCACGGTCGACATCGAGGCGCTGACGATCGCCGAATGAGCTACCGAAGCGACTTGCGCAGCTCGAACAGCGCCTCGTGCAGAGCCTTCGACGCGTCGGCAGCAGCCGGAGGCGCGCTGTCGCGGTCGAGGTGGCGATCGATTCGCGACTTCAGCTCGCCGGGCGAAGGCATGGCCGCAGGATCGAACAGCCGCACGACCCGCGAGCTTTCCGACAGATCGGCGAGCACGTCTTCGAGGATCAGCTCGCCGTCGCCGGCCGGATGGAGCCGGTCGGCATCCGTCAGCTCCAGCTCTCCGAGCCGAATGATCGGCGGCAGTGCAGCGGGGTCGAAGCCCTGGAGCACGAACTCCGCCGCAGGCGTCTTGATCGAGCGCAACAGACCAAGGCAAAGGCCGAACGCCGCGAATCCGGCCGCGACGGCACCCCCGGGGCCGAAGCGAATCGCGAGGAACGCCGCAGCCGCGGCAAATACTGCCGCAGCGGCGACGTCGATCGCCTGTTCGATCCGGTCCAGCTGGCGCGCTTCCATAGCGCGCCGAAATAGCAGCCAAACCTTGCCAGCCGGTTAGGCCGGCACCTCGTGCGGATGATCGATCTCGGTGACGTCGGGCGCATTTTCGACCAGGTCGATGACCGCGTTTGTGAAGGCCTCGACGTCGTCGGGCTTGCGGCTGGTGACGATATTGCCGTCGGTCACCACCGGCTCATCGACGACATTCGCTCCGGCGTTGCGCAGGTCGGTGCGGATCGACGGCCAGCTCGTCGCGATCCGACCCCGGAGCAGATCGGCTTCGACCAGCAGCCACGGCCCGTGGCAGATCGCCGCGACCGGCTTGCCCTGTTCAGCGAAGTTCCGGATCAGTTGGATCACGTCGCCGTGGATGCGCAGAGTGTCGGGATTGCGCACCCCGCCGGGGAGGATCAGCGCGTCGAAGTCGTCCGCGTCAGCCTGATCGATGGTGAGGTCGGGCCGGATGGTCTTGCCCGGATCGTCGTGGACTGTTCCCTGGATCGGGTCGAGCTTCAGCGAGGCGAGCACCACCTCGGCGCCACGCGCCTCCAGCATCTGCCTGGGGCCGAACAGCTCCCATTCCTCGAACCCGTCGGTCGCGACGATCAATACTCTCGCTTCGGAAATCAGCGGCATCGGAACCTCCTTCCTTCGCCGCTCGCTTATGCCCGCCAATGAGTCGAGTGAAGCAAAACGCGCCATGCTGAGGCACAGCAGCGACGCCGAGCCCGGCATCACGCGCAAGCGGGTCGGGCGATCCTGGGGGTATTTCGCTCCAGACGGCACGCGCATCACCGACCGCGACGAGATCGACCGGCTGAATGCGATCGGTCTTCCGCCCGCCTACGAGCAAGCGTGGTTCTGCACCGATCCGAACGGCCACCTGCAGGCCACGGGAGTCGATGCGCGCGGGCGCAAGCAGTATCGCTATCACCCAGACTATCGAGCCAAGCGGGACAGCGCGAAATACGAAGGGCTGCTCGAATTCGGCAAGGCGCTGCCGCGGCTCCGCCGCCGGGTCGAGCAGGACCTCAAGCGCCGCGAGCTCAGCCGCGAGGCGGTGCTTGCCGCGGTCGTGCGCCTGCTCGACACCGAGCATATCCGCATCGGCAATGAAGAATATGCCAAGGCCAACAAGAGCTTCGGCGCGACGACCCTGCGCAGCCGGCATTTGAAGCGCACCGGCCACGATCTCAGCATGCGCTTTGCCGGCAAGCACGGAATCGTCCACGAAGTGAAGATCAGCGACAGCAATCTGAAGCGCATCTGCAGGCGCTGCCAGGAGCTGCCCGGCCAGATGCTGTTCCAATATGTGAACGGCGACGGCGAGCCCAAGCCGATCACCTCGGGCGACGTGAACGACTATATCCGCAACGCGACGCAGGGAGAGTTTACGGCCAAGCATTTCCGCACCTGGAGCGCGAGCGTCATCGCCTTCGACCAATTGCTGAAGAAGGCCGAGGACGCGCGGATCAGCGTCAAGACTGTGGTCGAGCCGGTCGCCGAGGCGCTCGGCAACACGCCGGCGATCAGCCGCAAGTCCTATGTCCACCCGCGCCTGCTCGACGCGGTGAAGGACAATCCGCGCGATCCGCTCGACGGGCTCGAGCGCCCGCCGCGGCGCAAGCGCCTGTCATCGGCCGAGGTCGGATTGTTTCAGTTCCTCAGTCGCAGGAAACGGCGGAAACGCGCGGCGGCTTGATCGGCGCCCGATCGCCAGCCAAGAGCGGGCAATGGGGCTCGATCACCTGCACGCCTGGTTCATCGCGCATCACGACGGGCTGATCGCCGGCGCGATCATCGCTGCGGCGATCGTCGCGGGGCTGCTGCTCGTCCGTTGGCTCGGTCAGCGCGCGCTCGAGCGCGACCCGGAGCAGGTCACCTGGCGTGCGATCATCGGCCGCGCGTTCGCCAAGACCTTCCTGTTCTTCATCGCCGCCGCCGCCGCCGACAGCTTCTCCAATTACGCCGCCCTGCCCCACGGGCTGGCGCGGATCATCGACATCGCCTTCATCATCGCGTTCGCCTTCCAGGGCGCGATCTGGGCGCGCGAGTTCATCCTCGGGCTGGTCGGTCGCCGGGTCGCCGAGGAGAATGGCGGCGGCACGCTCGGCAACGCAATGGCGATCATCCGGGTGCTGGTCAGCGTCGCCTTGTTCGCGATCGCGATCATCCTCATCCTCGACAATCTCGGGGTCAATGTCACCGCGCTCGTCGCCGGGCTTGGGATCGGCGGAATCGCGATCGGCCTGGCCGCGCAGGGCATTTTCTCCGACCTGTTCGCGGCGCTTTCGATCCTGTTCGACAAGCCGTTCAAGAAGGGCGACACGATCCGCTACGACAACAGCACTGGGACCGTCGAACGGATCGGCCTCAAGACGACGCGCATCCGCTCGCTCACCGGCGAGCTGCTGATCATGGCCAACACCAAGCTGCTCGAGCGCGAAATCCATAATATGGCCGCGGCCAAGGCGCGGCGGATGACGGTGTACATGGCCGTCAGCCTGAAGACCGACCCGGCGAAGGTCGACCGGATCCCGGCGCTCGCCGAGGCGGCGGTAGAGGCATGCGCGGGCTGCAAGCTGGTGCGCTGCGCCGCCAACGGGGTCGGGTCGGGAGCGATCAGCTTCGAGCTTGTCTATGACGACAAGGCGCTCGACAACAACCGCGCCGCCGCCAATCGCTCGGCGGTGATCCTGCACCTCGTCCGCAACCTGCAGGCGGAGGACATCGAACTCACTCGGATGTCCGATATTTCGCCGCCGCTGGCGCCATTTTAAACCGGTTCTTCAGCCCTTCGTCGCTAGCGGATGTGGCATGAAGAAAGTCGCTTGGGGCTGGAAACCGGCCGCGGTCCTGTTCGTGCTGATCGTGATCGCCGGCTTCGCCGGCGCCGTGACCGATCGAGGGCGCGCCAGCGGGTTCAAGTGGCTCGAATATGTCAGCATGGCGGTGTGCGCGATCGGCATCGTCCAGTACGCGTTCGGCCGGCCGCGGCTGCCGCGCCTGTTCTGGCGCATCTTCGGCCCGATCTTCTCCCTGGTCCTCGTTGCCGGCCTGGGGAGCGCGATCGGGTGGCTTGGGACGCGCCTGGTGATTCGGCCATTGTCGACCGCCGAGCAGCTGGGGACCGCTACCGTGATCCTCCTCCTGCTCGGCTACGGGTTCGTGATTCTGGTGCCGCTCTATCGGCTCGCCGAATGGAAACACCTCAAGGGCCGCGCGCCGGACGAGGGCCTCGCGACTTTGACCGACACTTTCGCCTAGCTAGGCGGCTTCGTCGATCGGCTCGCCTTCGGGCGTCAGCTTCCAAACGTTGGCGAGCATCGCGCGCCAGCCGTCGGGCGTGACCGAGCGTTGGTACTCGGCCTGCCACTCGGGCGTGAGCATCTCCAGCATCAGCGCATTGTCGACCCAATATTCGATCACGTGGAACGGGCCGCGCTGCCGGCGCTCGGTGTGGCAGCCGTAACGCCGGCCGATTTCCTCGACCTCCTCAGCCGAAAGCGGGGTCGCGACCGCGGCGTGGAACGGGCCGTGACGCGACACCGGCTCGTAACGGACTTCGCCCTCGTCCCCCGGCCGCGGGTAGAGCGCGAGGTCGCGCTGATAAACCTCGATGGTCGAACGGCGGTCGTCGCCGGCATGCGCGACCCAGCTGCCCTTGCCAACCATCGGGAAATAGAAGGCCTCGCCGCGCCACAGCTCGGCGAGCATGGTCGCGGTCCGCTTCGGATCGTCCGCGGCGATGGAAAAATGGAAAATCACGTCACTGACCCCCGGTAGGCAAAATGCCCGCGCCCCTTAGCTCAGGCGGCAGGCTTCGTCAGCCGCTTGCAGACGTATTCACATCCCTGCAAATAGTGCCGGTGCCCATCGCCACCCTCGACGAGATCCGGTCCCGCGTCGGCGCGGAGGTCGGGGTCTCGTCGTGGATCGAGATCGGCCAGAACCGCATCGATACGTTCGCCGACGCGACCGAGGATCATCAGTTCATCCATGTCGACCCCGAGGCCGCTGCGGCGGCAGGGCTCGGCGGGACGATCGCGCACGGTTTCCTGTCGCTGGCGCTGCTGTCGCGGATGGCGGAGGAAGCGACGCTGATTCCTGACGGCGTGAAGATGGCCCTCAATTACGGGTTCGACCGGATCCGCTTCCTCGCGCCGGTGCGCTCGGGCAAGCGGGTGCGCGGCCGCTTCACGCTTGACTCGATCGAGGAGAAAGCGCCGGGGCAATGGCTGATGCGCCATTCGGTCACGGTCGAAATCGAAGGCGAAACCAAGCCGGCGCTGTCGGCGCAGTGGCTTGGGCTGATGTACATTTGAGGAGAGAAGAATGGCTCGCGAGGCAGTGATCGTTTCAACCGCGCGGACGCCGATCGGCCGCGCCTACAGGGGCGCGTTCAACGCCACAGCGGGACCGACGCTCGGCGCCTTTTCGCTCAAGCCTGCGATCGAGCGCGCCGGGATCGACGCGGGCGAGATCGACGACGTGGTGTGGGGCGCGGTGCTTACCCAAGGGACGCAATTCGGCAACATCGGGCGGCAAGTCGCGCTTCGCGCCGGCTGCCCGGTCGGAGTCTCCGGCATGACCATCGACCGCCAATGCTCGTCGGGACTCATGGCCATCGCTACAGCCGCAAAGCAGATCATCATCGACAAGATGGACGTGTTCGCTGCCGGCGGCCAGGATTCGATCAGCATGGTGCAGACGCCGGAGATGCGGATCGCGCCCGATCCGTCGCTGATCGCGATGCACAAGCACGTCTACATGCCGATGCTCCAGACCGCCGAGACGGTGGCGCGACGGTACGGCATCAGCCGCGAGCGGCAGGACGAATATGCGCTCAAGAGCCAGCAGCGCACCGCCGCCGCGCAGGCGGCCGGCCGGTTCGATGACGAGATCGTGCCGGTGACCACGACGATGAGCGTCACCAACAAGGAAACCGGCGAAGTCTCGCAGCGCGAAGTGACGATCGCCAAGGACGAAGGCAATCGCGCGGACACCACGCTCGAGGGGCTGTCAGGCCTCAACCCGGTGCTCGGGCCCGACACGTCGATCACCGCCGGCAACGCCAGCCAGCTGTCGGACGGAAGCTCGGCTTCGATCCTCATGGAGGCAAAGGAAGTCGAGCGCCGCGGCCTCTCG
>Ga0207706_10005817_pt1 | contig 11470 bp, 8 predicted proteins | sample KBSC53metaG_FD_184318 | JGI IMG/M metagenome (GOLD analysis project Ga0207706, IMG submission 184318) | Corn rhizosphere microbial communities from Kellogg Biological Station, Michigan, USA - KBS C5-3 metaG (SPAdes) (version 2) | ecosystem: Host-associated > Plants > Roots > Rhizosphere > Soil ... | reverse complement strand
AGAGTCCTCCGCTCTCGGTCAGAAGCTACGCGCGCCGATCACTTTCGAACCCGACGGCGCCGATGCAACCGTCGTTGCGATATCGGATTCCAGTTTTGAGATGATCAAGGGCGGGGTCAAACGTGCCTTGGGTCTGAACGCGGGGCTGGAGCTATACGTCGTGCGGCCTCAAGGTCTATGTCCAATTCGGCATCAATCTAAGCAGCGGACCGAACAAGCGGTTAACCGACTACGTCTAGATTTTCCGATTATCGCGCGGCAATGAGTATCCGAGCCACCATCATGAATGCCGCCACCCGCGCGCAGATCCAGAAGCATGACTTTGGTCGCATGCCGTTCGTCGGCCCAGCGTTTCACGTGGAGAGCGGCGAACGCGTCACCGCGCAACGCGGGGATGTCGGCAAGCCCGCGCCGGGTAAGTTCATCACGCCCGGTCGATGTGTGGATTACGCCAAAGGCTCAACAGGCTGTCGACGGCGCGACGGCTATCACGAAACCTTCGGCGCGCGGCTTTGCGGGTGCACCGCCCGCTTGGGAGAGCGGACGGCGCTTATCCTCAGGCTTGTTTGGCCGCACGGCCACGCAGTTTCGGCGTCGCCTTGGCGACTGCCGGCTTAGGCGCGGCCGCCGCTTTGGCGCGGGTAAGTTTGGGCCGGACAGGTGCCGCGGCGGCTTTGGCCACTGTCTTGGGCGCCGCGGCAGGGGGCGTGCGGCCCTGGTCCCTTTTGCGACCCAGTCCTAGCTTCTTGGCGACTTCCCGGCGATGGTCGGAATAGCTCGGCGCGACCATCGGATAATCGGACTTGAGATTATAGCGCGCACGATAACTTTCAGGCGTCAGTCCATGCGTAGAGAGATGTCGGCGCAGCGTCTTGTAGGGTTTGCCATCGATCATCGAGAGGATGTGATCTCGCGAAGCAAGCGACTTTCGGACCGAGACGGCGGGCGCATATTCTGGTTCAGACGACGTCGCGGAACCCGGCGGCGACCCGTCCGGTGCGGAAAGCTCCTGAATCGTGGCATGCATTTGCCGCAGAAATGCCGGCACGTCTTCCGCCGTCGCGCGAACATTCTGATTGCCGAGCCAGGCAATGGTCAGTTCGGTCGCTAGTTCCACCGAATTGAGGTTGGCCTCGCTTTCAGAAGTCGTCTTTGCTTGGTCCGCCACTATATGTCTCCTTCAACGGAAACCGCGGCCCATCAACATTACGGCATCAAATTACAACAAATTTGATGCAGATGATCGCAGAAAAGTGGTTTTGATCGAAGTCAACGGCTAGGGCACAACGTGAGAAGGTGTTTAGTGAACATGCGTGGAAGATTTTTGTCGTCGCTAGAACGAGTTCACATCGATGCACGCGGGCGATCTGCGAGTTTCGCAAGCAAGCTTTGACCGACCCTACACTTCGTCGAAGACGGGTTGCTCGGCCACGCGCGCGGGCTGGTGCGGCGATTCAACGTCTGGCTGCTCGACCACCCGCCGCAGCGCGCCCGCCAGTTCGGCGAGCCCGAACGGCTTGTTGAGCCGGGGCAACCCTTGGACAGGGCCGGCGGTCCCCGTGTAGCCCGAGATGAGCAGGATCGGCATGCCCGGTCGCGTCTCCCGTACGCGCCGCGCAAACTCAGCTCCGTCCATGCGCGGCATCTTGTAATCGGTCACCACCACGTCGATGTCCGGCAGCGCAGCCACCATGCCTAACGCCGCGGCGCCGCCATCCGCTTCGATCACGTTATGGCCCAAGTTACGCAGCATCTCGCCTATCCCGCGGCGAACCAGCGGTTCGTCATCTACGACCAGGACAGTCAGGGGCTGGGCCGGCAACAGATCGTCGTCTTCGCAAGCAGCGCTCACATCGGGCAAGGCGTCGGTCGCATGCAGGTAGAGGTCGGCACGCGTGCCCTCGCCCTCGACGCTGGACAGAAGGAAAGCGCCGCCGAGCTGCGCCATAAGTCCGTGCACCATGGATAGGCCAAGACCGGTGCCGCGGCCGACTTCCTTGGTTGAGAAGAACGGCTCTACCGCGCGCGCCAGCGTCTGGCTGTCCATGCCCGTGCCGGTGTCGGTCACCGAAAGCCGAACATACAGACCGGGGGCGAGCCGGGGTTCCGATCCCGGCGCGAGCTGGACGGGCTCGATCACGATCATCAACAGCCCCCCGTCGGGCATCGCGTCCCGCGCGTTGACGCACAGGTTGAGAATTGCGAGTTCGAGCTGATTGGGATCGGCCAAAGCGGGCGGCAGATCGGCGGAGCAGTTTAGTTGGAGCTCAATCGTAGAGCCGACCGAGCTGGATATGAGATCGCGCATGCCATTTACGAGGCTGGCGACATCGAGCGGACCGCTGCGCAGTTCCTGGCGCCGAGCGAAGCCAAGCAGCCTTTGCACCAGCGTCTTGGCGCGCTCGCCCGATTGCAGCGCATTGGCGATCCAGCGCCCGGTGCGGCTGTCGGCGCCCTCAGTCTTGCGCTGAAGCAGATCGAGCGCGCCGAGGATCGGCGTGAGCAGATTGTTGAAATCATGGGCGACGCCACCGGTAAGCTGGCCGAGCGTCTCCAGCTTTTGCGCTTCGTGCAATTGCTCAAGCGCGGCCTGGCGTTCGGCGGTCCGTTGTTCGACGCGCTGCTCGAGATCGGCGGCGAGCGCGTGGAGCTCCTCCAGCCGCGCGCGTGCATCATATTGCCGCTGTCGACCCCGGCGAGCCGAACGGGCGAGGCTGAGCAAGGTCGTGGGATGGAAGGGCCGTTCGAGGAAGGTGACGTTGCCAAGCGTGTCCAGGTAGCGCCGCGCCGCCGGATTGCGCTCAAGACCGCCGCCGCGCAGCGTGAGCAGAATGAACGGAAAATCGGACCATTCGGGCTGCGCGCTGATCCAGGCGGCCAGCGGAGCCAAATTGGCGGTGTGCAGCGCTTCCTCCGCGATCACCGCGAAGCCCGCACCCTTGTTCATCTCTTCGACGAGATGCTCGATGGAACGGCAGGCGAGCGTGTTGAACCGAGCCTCGGCAAGCATCGCTGCCGCCACGTCGGCATCCCTGCCGAGTGGCGCCAGGATCAGCGCCCGTTCGGACAGGTGCGGAATCAAGCGACGCGTTCCTCCATCAACGCCGTCGCCTCACCGGTCAGGGTCGGCACTCCCCGCAAAACGCCCTGGAAATCCCGCAGTGGCTGTCCGACGGTAAAGCCGCGCTGATCGATCCGGTATTCGCGGATCGTATCTTCGTGCATGCCGGTGCGCTTCTTGATGACGGAAATGGCGCGGCGTACCCTGCCGGCGGCTTCAAAATAGCGCAGCAGTATCACCGTATCGGCGAGATAGGTAACGTCGACGGGGGATTTCATGTCTCCGACCAGCCCATGCTGCGCGACGGTAAGAAAGGTCGAGACGCCCTGACGGTTTAAATATTGGAGCAGTTCGTGCGCGTGCAGGATCAGCGCCTGCTCGCCCGGCATTGCCGCCTGGTAGCCATTCAGGCTGTCGATCACGACCGTGCGCGCATCGTGCATCTCGACACAGCGGCGTACCCGTTCCGAAAATTCGCCTGGCGTGAGCTCGGCGGCGTCGACCTGCTGGATAGTCAGCCGCTCGCAGTCGACCATCGCCTGAAGATCGATCCCGAGATCCAATGCGCGGTTGAACAATAGGCCCAATTCCTCGTCGAAGACGAACATCGCAGCGCGTTCACCGCGCTCCAGCGCGGTCGCGACAAAGGTGAGCGCCAGCAGCGATTTGCCCGTGCCCGCTGGGCCAAGGATGAGCGTGCTGGAGCCTCTGCTGAGACCTCCTCCGAGCAGGTCATTAAGTTCCGGCGGCCGTGCGACGACCGGCGCGCGATCAAAGTCGGTCCTATGCTCGGCCGAGACCAGCCGTGGAAACACGCGAGCCCCGCCCGATTCGATTACGAAATCGTGATAGCCGCCGCGGTAAGATTGGCCGCGATATTTGGCGATGCGAGTGCGCCGGCGTTGGGCGCCATAATCGGGCGCCATCTCGTCCAAGTGGATCACACCATGCGCGATGCTATGCATCGTTTTGTCGTTGGTGTCGGCGGTGAGATCATCGAGCATCAGCACGGTCGTGCCATGACGCGAGAAGTAATGTTTGAGCGCAAGCGTCTGCCGCCGGAAGCGCAACGGACTTTGCGCCAGCAGCAGGATTTCGGACAGGCTATCGAGCACGACCCGCTCGGGCTTCACCTGCTCGAAGATCTGGAAGATGCGCCGGGTGGTTTCGCCGAGCTCAAGGTCGGACGAATATAGCAAGCTTTGCTGTTGCTCTTCGTCGAGCAGATTTTCAGGCGGAACCAGCTCGAAAATATCGATGCCCGCGAGGTTCCACCCGTGCGATGCAGCGCCAGCCCGGAACTCGGCCTCGGTTTCCGAAAGGGTGATGTAGAGCCCGCGTTCTCCCCGCGCCGCACCCTCGATCAGAAACTGGGTGGCGATCGTGGTCTTGCCCGTACCGGGACTACCCTCCAGCAAAAACAGCCGGCCCCGCTCCAGGCCTCCATCGGTGATATCGTCTAGCCCCGCGATTCCGAACGCGGCTTTTTCCGTCGACACTGCCATCCCGCCTCGTGGTGTTAGCATGCAGAAACGTTACGGAGCGGCAGTTTGATCCGCAATTGATGCGAGTTAACCGGACGCGTGAGTCGCTAACCCGTACTTCGAGGGCGCGCTGACCGGCGTGTCGCCTACGATGAGGTCAAGAAGCGTGCCCCGCGCCTGCCACGCATTCACCGAAACGGACCGCCAGGATGGCCGATCGAGACGGCTTTCGAGTTGAAAATGTACCGTGGGTCCGATCATCAGGTCCGCAAGGTCCGCTAGCCGACGGCCCGTTGGTAGCCACCGTGATCGGCCTGCTCTAACTTGGTCGGATGCGCTGTGATGGACCTGCGAGCGGAGCGAGACCAACCAAGCGATGAGGGTCATGCTCGCCTTGGCCTGCGGTGCGTTGGCTTTGCCGGCGCCGCGCCCGCCCGCACCGCAGATTGCGCTCGAAAGCCACTTCGCGCCGCATGTCGATCGAACTGATCGAGGCGTCTTCGTTAGATATGAGCTCCATGTAGCGAACCGCGACACGTCGGCGGTTCGATTGCATGCACTGGCGGTGCGCGATGCAAGCACGGGTGCAACGCTGCTGGACATCGCTGGAGATCAGCTCCGTACCGCTCTGGCCGTGGGACAGCGCGGCTGCAATGCCGCGGAGGGCCTCGTCTCGCCCGGTGGCGAATGTGCGGTCTATGTCGATGCGAATGTGACGGGCAGGGCGCCGCGGGCACTCCGCAACAGCATCGCCTTCGTCGCGGGCCGGGTTGGCGGCCAAGCCGATCTCGATTTGCCGGTGCCGCATGACGCCACGCCAGTGCTGGGGCCGCCTTTGGGTCGTGGAACCTGGGTCGCCGTACATCATCCCGGCTGGGCGCGTGGCCACCGCCGCGTATTCTACGCGGCGGCGCGAGGAAATGTGCTGCCGGGGCGTTTCGCGATCGATTTCGTCAAGGTCTCGCCGGAAGGCGCAGTCAGCTGCGGGGATCCCGACTGGCCATCCGACGCTTTTGGCTATGGCGATTCTGTCCTTGCCGTTGCCGACGGCCGCATAGCCGCCGTCCGAGACGGCGTGGCCGAAAGCAAGACGATCCGCGGCAACCCCGCGCACGACCCGAACACCGCACCGGGCAATTACGTCGTTCTCGCATTGGCCCGGGGCAAGTTCGCGACCTACGAGCATCTTCGACCGGGGAGTATCCGCGTTCGTGAAGGTGACCGCGTCCGGCGCGGTGCGATCCTGGGCGAGCTTGGCTTCACCGGCGACTCAACCGGTCCGCATCTCCATTTCCATGTTTCGGACTCGGCCGCACCCCTTGGAGGGGAGGGTATGCCCTTTCTATTCGATAGCTTCACCCTGCTGGGCGACTATCCGGATATCGCCCGGCTAGGCCAGGGATATTGGCATGAGCTGCCCGCGAAGACGGTGCGACGCGTGGGGCCGGGCGTGAACTCGGTCCTTTCCTTCGTCGCCCCTGCCTCAGCGGATTCGGCATCGAGAACTTTTGCTTGCGCGGTGCGCGCATCATAAGTGAGCGGCTTCGGCGTCAGATATCGACAACGATATCCTCTCTGGGTTGCGCGCAACAGAGGAGGAGATTGCCGTCCGCAGGCGCATCGAGCGGCTCGGGCCGATACTGCACCGAGCCGGAAACGAGGCCACTTTCGCAACTGTGGCATACTCCGGTGCGGCATGACCAGCGAACCGGCACGTCGCAAGCTTCGGCCAGTTCGAGCAAGCTTTGTTCCGTGTCGCGCCAGCGAACAGCGATACCACTGCGTGCGAAGGACACGAGCGGGCCATTACCGAGCGGTCCGTCGGGCGGATGCGGCGTCCGGATCGACGAATTTGCGATGCCGGGCGTAAAGGAAGGCCCTCCGCCGAACAGCTCCGAATAGACCCGTGCCTGTGGTACACCCCAACGGAAGAGCCCGGCGGTCAACTCGGTCGTGAATGCCATGGGACCGCAGAGATAAAAGTCGGCTTCGCGCGGGACGCCCAAGGCCTCTAGCGCCTCGATGGTGGGTCGGCCCATGGCGTCGAAATCGGTTCCGCGGCGATCGCCGGCGTCGGGTCGCGTGAACCAGAGCCAGGAGCGTCCTTGGGCGAGCGCCCCGATCAACCGCTTGGCCTCAGCGGCGAAGGCATGAGAAGCCTTGTTCCGGGTGGCATGCAGCCACCACACAGGCCGCGACGTCGCCTGTTCGGCAAGCGCGTGCAGCATTGCAAGGACTGGAGTTGCGCCGATGCCGGCGCTCAGGAGAACCACCGGGCCGTCGCCCGAGCGCAATGTGAAGGCACCCCGAGGTTCGCTCACGTCGATCACATCGTCGCGATGAATGCGCGTACTCAAAAAGATGCCGGCTGCCCCATGCGGCTCGATCTTGACGCTGATACGGTAGCATTCGCGCGAAGGCTCACCCGACAGAGAATAGCTGCGGAACAGATATGGCCCGCGCTCCTCTGGCTTCAGGCGTAGTACGACATATTGACCAGGCAGTGACATTGTAAGCGCCCGCCGATCGAATGGCCGAAGGTCCAGAGAAACAATGTCCTCGCACTCTTGAGTGATGCGCGCGACTTGCATCGACCGGAAACCGGGCCTGGCGCCTCTTGCCGTCGCGCCGGACACGAGCCCAGCATTTCCGCTTGGGGTGCGTCCACTTGTCTGGGCATTTGCCAAGGCCTCGAACGACCGGCGCCAGCCGAGTGACAAGGCCGGAAGTCGCAGTGCCTTGGCGAGGTCCTCCGGGGGGTGGGAGGACGAGTAGAGCAACGCATTAATGGCGGTCACCGTCATCCGTTGGGTCGACCGGAAGACAAGCTCGATCGCGTCGCCGGCGCCGATCTCACCCTCCTCGAGCACGCGGAGGTAGAAGCCTGGCCTTCCGCTGGATGTCAGGAGCGCGGCCATCTGCGGGTTATCCAACCGGATACCCAGGCGGTAGCAGGTTACGCGTGGCTGGCTCACTTCGAACAGCGCCGTACCAATTCGATATCGATCACCGATGCAAACTTCATCGTCCGGCAGGCCGTCGACCGTGAAATTCTCCCCGAATATGCCGTGAGACAGATCGTCGCGCTGGAGGCGGTCTGCCCAGTATTCGTAAGATCCGGTCTGATAGACGTAGACGGCGCGGTTCTCGCCGCCATGACCTTCAAGGTCCCCCTGTCCGTCGCCTTCCACATTGAGGTGCGTCACGCGACGTCGCTCAGCAACGGGCTGCTTCCAAATGCCCGTGTGGACGATCTTGCCCCGCCACGCGACGTCGCGTGGCAGGCCGACGTTCAAAGAGATCAGCCTGCCTACCTGTTGCGTCGTCATGGGCGAGTCCACCAAGATCGCGCTGCCAAGGTTTTCGGGCATGACCGGGGCACGACCGCTTAGCCCTACTTACACCACCCGACGGAAGCGATCTCTATTATTTGCTCTGCCCCCAGATGGCGCGGTGATGCTGGCGATTTTGAAGTTCAAATAATAACCGGCGACGCGTAGATCCTCCATATCGCACTCCCCATCATGGCCCGGGTTGCCAAGGAAATTCAGAGTATTTGCCTCCAAGTTTCGATGGATTAGGCAGCATGAGCGAACTGATCGTTTGGACCTACGACTGGGTGCCGCAAGGCCCCCGCGGGTTTGTGCGCGACATGCGGTTGCGATGGGCGTGCGAGGAAGCCGGGCTCAGCTATTCCGTGCGCACAGTTCCTTTCACCGACCGGGGGGCGGATCACCTGACGCGTCAGCCTTTCGGTCAGGTGCCGTTCCTGAGCGATGGCGAGCTTGAAATATTCGAAAGCGGAGCGGGGCTGCTGCATCTCGCCCGACAAAGCGAAAAACTGATGCCGCGCGATCCTGTCGGCGAAGCCCAAACGCTGCAATGGACGATCGCCGCACTCAACTCCGTCGAGATGGTTTCAGTACCCTGGTGGTTTCTGGAAGTGACCGGTGCCGAGGACAACCGTCTGTCCGGCTGGTTAGCAAGCCGTCTCGATCACATGGAGAACGTCCTGAAGGAGCGAGAATGGCTGGCCGCCGATCGCTTCACCGTCGCAGACCTGCTGATGGCCGATGTTCTTCGCGTGGCAAGGGTTCGTTCTTTCGGAGATCGAAGCGCGACGGAAGCTTATGTGAGGCGGATCACGGAGCGCCCCTCGTTCAAGAAGGCCCATGCCGATCAGATGGCGCACTTTGCCGCAGCCGATCAGCTACGCTCATAGCTGTCTTTGGGCAGATTGCGGGGAAGGGGTGGGCCATCTTTTTTTGCGCGGGCGATATACTACGCAAAACGCGCTTCATGGGTCGCGATGCGACCCACCAAAACGGGCGGCAGGGCAATGGACCAATCGGGCGTTCCGCTGGCGCAAACGGGCTGATATAGGTCGGCGGTGACGATTGAAGCCTCCAATACAGACGGCACCGAGAGCTCCTCCAATTCTTCTCCCGACACGCCGGGGCGGGCGCGGCGGGGCACGGGGCGACGCTTTCACGGGGCCATTATTCACAAGCTCGGCGTCGCTATTTTGTCCGGCGAATATAAGCCGGGTGACCGGTTATCGGGCGAGGTCGCCTTTGCGGAGGCTCTCGATGTGTCGCGCAGCGCCTATCGCGAAGCGATCCAGGTGCTCGCCGCCAAGGGGCTGGTAGAAAGCCGCACGAAGCGCGGGACGCGGGTGCTGCCGCGCAACCGGTGGAACCTGCTCGATCCCGACGTGCTCGGCTGGGCCTTTGCTGGCGAACCCGATGTGGGGCTGATCCGGAGCTTGTTCGAATTGCGATCCATGATCGAGCCCGGCGCGGCACGCCTGGCCGCCGAACGGCGCGACCGCGAGGATCTGCGCAAGATGAAGGAGGCGCTGTCGGAGATGCGTCACCACACGCTCGGGACCGACAAGGGCAGGCTGGCCGACCGCGATTTTCATGACGCGCTGCTGCACGCAACGCGCAACGATGCGCTTGTCGTGCTGAGCGCGAGCATCGGCGCCGCCGTGAACTGGACCACACAGTTCAAGCAGCGTGCGCGGGCCCTGCCACGCAATCCCATCCCCGATCATGTTCGGGTGTTCGACGCGATCGCCGCGGGAGATCCCGACGCGGCGAGCGACGCCATGCAGGCGTTGGTGGAGCTCGCCCTGGAGGATACGCGCGCGTCGATGGAAGCCTGAGGCGCAGGCTCGTCGGGGAGGGATGCCGCAGCCTAGATGGCTGCAACTTCTCTTAGCCGTTGACTTGGGGACGCGCGGGAAACCACTCTTGTCCGACAAAAAGGGAGGATTCGGCGTGGGCCGCAGCGTAAATAGGTGGCGGCTGTTTGGGGTGGGCTTGGCAGCCATCCTGCTCGGCTGGAGCGGCGCTCAGGCGGAGCCTGCCGATATGCCCGTCCATATATCGGTTGACGCCGGGCGTGCCGTAGCGCCGCTCCCGCCGATGTGGCGTTTCTTCGGTGCCGACGAACCCAATTATGCGACGGAGCACGAGGGCGCTAAGCTGCTGCTGGAGCTTGGAGCACTGCGTCCGGGCGAGGTCTATTTCCGCGCGCATAACCTGCTGACGTCGGGCGACGGCAAGCCCGACTTCAAGTGGGGCAGCACGAACATCTATTCGGAGAAGGACGGAAAGCCCGTCTACGATTGGACGATCATCGATCGGATCATCGACACGTACCGGGCGCGCGGCATCCACCCCTATCTCCAACTAGGCTTCATGCCAGAGGCGCTGACCACCGCGCCTCCAGGCGTGCCTTATCGGCGGCCCTGGAAGCCGGGCACCGAATATAAAGGGATCACGGCCGGCTGGTCTTACCCGCCGCGCGATTATGGCAAGTGGGCTGAGCTGATCTACCAGTGGACGCTCCACAACATCGCGCGATACGGCCGCGCCGAGGTCGAACGCTGGTATTTTGAGGTATGGAACGAGCCCAACCTCGATTTCTACTGGAGCGGGCGTCCGGACGAATTTTACCGCATGCACGATTATGCGATCGATGCGGTTCGGCGCGCCTTGCCGACCGCGCGCGTGGGCGGACCGGATGTGGCGGGGGCGGGCGGTGCCTTCATGGACGGTTTCCTCGCGCACGTGACGACCGGCACAAATTATGCGACCGGCAAGGTCGGCACACCGACCGACTTCCTTTCCTTTCACGCCAAAGGCCAGCCGAGCGTCGTCGACGGCCATGTCCGGATGGGGATCGCCACGCAGCTTCGTACCGCGGACGAGGGGTTCACCAAGATCACCGCGGTGCCGGCGCTCGCACACAAGCCGATCGTCATCGGCGAGAATGATCCCGAGGGCTGCGCCGCCTGCCCCGGGCCGCAGAATGCCTATCGCAACGGCACCATGTATTCGAGCTACACGGCCGCGACCTATCCGCGGCTGTGGGAGCTTGCTCGACGGCGCGATGCTAACCTGGAAGGTGCGCTGACATGGGCCTTCACCTTCGTGGGCCAGCCCTGGTTCGCCGGCTATCGCCAGCTCGCCACCAATGGCGTGGACCTGGCGGTGCTCAACGTCTTCCGCCTGTTCGCCAAATTGGGCGACCAAGAAGTTGCGGCCACCAGCGACGGGCAATTATCGCTGGATAAGGTCATGGCCGATGGCGTGCGCGGCGCACCGGACGTGGGTGTGCTTGCAACACGTACGGCCTCGGGCGGACTGGCCATCCTGCTGTGGCACTATCATGACGATGATGTGCCGGGGCCGGACGCCCATATCCAACTCTCGTTGAAAGGCACGTCGGCCGCCGCAGCGGGCAAGCTGTGGCGGGTTGATCAGGACCATGCCAATGCCTTCGCCACCTGGCGCCGTATGGGTGCGCCAGCCGAGCCAACGGATGCGCAGCGCAAGGCGCTGGTCGAGGCGTCACGACTGGTCTCCACACCAATCCGGCTCAGCGGCGGTCAGCTGGAGCTGACACTGCCGCGGCA
>Ga0207706_10005813_pt1 | contig 11472 bp, 9 predicted proteins | sample KBSC53metaG_FD_184318 | JGI IMG/M metagenome (GOLD analysis project Ga0207706, IMG submission 184318) | Corn rhizosphere microbial communities from Kellogg Biological Station, Michigan, USA - KBS C5-3 metaG (SPAdes) (version 2) | ecosystem: Host-associated > Plants > Roots > Rhizosphere > Soil ... | reverse complement strand
CGCGGGCCTTGCTGCACCGTTACGGCAGCTGAGCTTCCCGAGGCTGGCCTCCGCGGCCGAGCAGGGCCGCGACGAAGTTAGCAATGTGCTTGTCGAAACAGGTCCGGCGACGGTGGTCATGGCATGGTTGGGCGCGGCGTTGCTGGTGGCGACTGCCGTGCCGGTGGCACGTGTGTTCGTCCTGGGCCCAGGTTCGGAGCGTACGAATGCGCTGGCCTGGCCGATTGTGGCGTTCGCACCAGCTGTCGTCGGGTTCACACTGCTGGGCCTGGCATCGCGTACCTTGCTGGCGCAACATCTCGGCAAGGCGTCCGGTGTCGCCAATGCGAGCGCCTGGGCTGCAGTGATCATCAGCGTTGCAGTGCTGCGGCAGATAGTTCCTGGCCCGTGGCTAGTGCCGATCATGGCGGGCAGCGTGTCGCTGGGAATGGTTGTCGGGGCCGCGGCAGGCTGGTTGCTGCTGCGGCGATCAGGTATGCCGGCCATCGGGCTGACCCGGCCCATGCTGGTCGGGCTTGGAGCTGCCGTGCTCGCGGGCGGGCTCGGTGCAGCGGGGTCACAATTGCTCAGCGATGTCGGCATTGTGGCGGCGGTGCTCGGGGCGTGCGCGGTGGCATTGGTGTGTGTCTTAGTGTTCACAGCGATGCTCAGACTCCTTGCACCCTCGATCTTGTCTCAGATGTGGGCCCTGCGCCGTCGTACGCCATCGGCTGAGGTGGGTTCGTCGTGAAGGTGGCACAACTACTGACGGGGAGCACCGGCGGCATTGGGCGACACGTCGCGAGCATTACCCCCAGACTGGAGCAACGTGGGCACCAAGTCCGGGTCTTCTGCCCGGAGGCCACGGCTGAGGCACAGGGTTTCGCCAAGCTCGGCCTCGACGTCGGGCCGCTGACCAGCCCACGGCGGCTCATCGGCGCCGACCTGATACATGCCCATGGACTGAAAGCGGGCTGGCTAGGACTCCCCATCGCCTGGATGTACAAGGTGCCGCTGGTGGTGACGTGGCACAACGCGGTGTTGGGTGACGGGATCGCGCCAGCCGCAGCACGCCAGACACTTCGAGCAGTGGCGATGGGAGCTGATCTCACGCTGGGCGCAAGCCGCGATCTCGTGGCCCTGGCGACGCGGCTGGGAGCTCGGAACGTACGGTTCTCCCCGATTGCGGCGCCAGTTCTGCCGCAAGCGAAGACAAGCCGTGAAGAGCAGCGCCGGGTTCTCAGTGCTGCACCTGATGACACGGTCAGTGTGACGGTGAGCAGGCTGGCTCCGCAGAAGAACCTGGGCATGGTGCTCGACATCGCCTCGGCCGTACGCGACCGGCCCGACCTGCGATTCGTGGTGGTCGGCGAGGGTCCTGAACATCAAAAGCTGCAGCGTCGCATCACCAACGACCGTCTTCAGGTTGCACTGTTGGGTCGAAGCGATGACATCGCTTCGTTGCTTGGGGCCGCCGACCTTGCGTTGTTGACGTCGACCTGGGAAGCGCGTGCATTGGTCGCCCAGGAAGCGCTGCTGGCCGGTGTGCCGCTGATCAGTACTCGGGTCGGCGGGATCGAAGAGCTGGTCGATTCGGCCGCCGTACTTGTCCCTCCGGGTGATGTGGAGGAGGCGGCGCGGCAGATTGTCGCGCTTGCCGACAACCCGAGCGAGCGGGGCCGCTTGAGGGAAGCCGGTCTCCGCCAGGCGGCCACCTGGCCTGACGAAGACGATGTCGCCGATGATCTGGTCCGCGCCTACAACAGCATCGCTCGGGACCGACGCTACAAGGGCTTCTGGAACTCCTCCGGCGGGTTCACCGTGCGATAACACTTCACGACGTAAGCTGGAGGCCCGTGGGATACCGCGAGAAATTCACCAAGCATCTTTTTGTGACCGGCGGCGTCGCCTCCTCACTCGGCAAGGGGCTCACGGCTTCCAGCCTCGGCAACCTCCTCGTTGCTCGTGGGCTCAGTGTGTCCATGCAGAAGCTGGACCCATATCTCAACGTCGATCCCGGCACCATGAACCCGTTCCAGCACGGAGAGGTGTTCGTCACCGAGGATGGCGCAGAGACCGATCTCGACGTCGGTCACTACGAGCGCTTCCTCAACGTCAACCTCTCGGGCGAGGCCAATATCACCACCGGCAAGGTCTACTCATCGGTGATCGCCAAGGAACGGCGGGGAGACTATCTCGGTGACACCGTCCAGGTGATTCCCCACATCACGAACGAGATCAAAGACTCGATGATGGCTATGGGCGGGCCGGACATCGACGTCGTCATTCATGAGATCGGCGGCACGGTCGGCGACATCGAATCGCTGCCATTCCTGGAGGCAGCACGTCAGGTGCGACACGACGTAGGGCGGGAAAATGTCTTCTTTCTGCACGTGTCGCTGGTGCCCTACATCGGTCCGAGCGGTGAGTTGAAGACCAAGCCGACCCAGCACTCGGTTGCTGCGCTGCGCCAGGTCGGCATCCAGCCGGACGCTGTGGTGTGTCGCTCCGATCGCGACATTCCGGACTCGGTGAAACGCAAGATCTCGTTGATGTGTGATGTCGACGAATCGGCCGTCGTGGCCGCGATCGATGCGCCCAGCATCTACGACATTCCGAAGGTGTTGCACTCCGAAGGCCTGGATGCGTACGTGGTGCGCCGGCTCGACCTGCGTTTCCGCGACGTGGACTGGACGCGCTGGAACGACCTGCTTGATCGCGTACACCATCCCAAGGAAGAGGTGACGATCGCCCTCGTCGGCAAGTATGTCGATCTTCCTGACGCGTACCTCTCAGTCTGTGAAGCGCTGCGTGCTGGGGGCTTCGCGAATCACGCCAGAGTGGTGATTCGCTGGGTGCCCTCCGATGATTGCCAGACTCGGGAGGGCGCGGCCCGGGTGCTGAGTGAGGTCGATGGCGTCGTCGTCCCGGGCGGTTTCGGCATCCGGGGTGTGGAGGGCAAGGTCGGCGCGATCCGTTACGCCCGCGAGAATCAGATCCCGATCTTGGGTCTTTGCCTCGGCCTGCAGTGCATGGTAATCGAGGTGGCCCGGCATCTCGCCGGACTGGATGGTGCGGATAGCAGCGAGTTTTGCCCGGACACTCCGCATCCGGTGATCGCCACGATGGCCGAGCAGGTCGCAATCGTCGAAGGCAATGGCGACCTCGGCGGGTCCATGCGGCTCGGTTCATATCCAGCCGAACTGCTGCCTGGCTCAATCGTGGCCAAGCGCTACGGGCAGTCCCACGTCGCAGAGCGGCACCGGCATCGCTACGAGGTGAACAACACCTATCGGGAGCGGCTGGAGGATGCTGGTCTGGTCATCAGCGGCATGTCGCCGGACTCCAAGCTGGTCGAGTTCATCGAGTTGCCAACTGATCTTCATCCCTACTTCGTCGCCACCCAAGCCCATCCTGAGCTCAAGTCCCGGCCGACCAGGCCGCATCCACTTTTCATCGGTCTCATTGAGGCTGCGCTTGATCGCAAGCTGGCGACGCGGTTGCCGGTCGACAGCGATCATCGATGATCATTCTCGGGCCGGACGAGTTGGTCGATATGCCGCTCGCCTGGCCGGTGATCTCATCGACCGTGCTCGCTCGGGGCAAGATCACCAGTTACGTGCAAGATCAGGTACGGACGCCCGACGGGCAGCTGATCGCGCGGGAATACCTCAAGCACCCAGGCGCTGTCGGGGTGATCGCTCTCGATGATCATGACCGGGTGGCCTTGGTCCGGCAGTATCGGCACCCCGTACGACACCGGCTCATCGAGCCCCCCGCCGGGCTCCTCGATGTCGGAGGGGAGGACTACCTGCAGGCCATCGAGCGGGAACTTGCCGAAGAGGTGGGACTCGCGGCGCGGCGCTGGGCTGTGCTGGTCGACCTGTTCACCACGCCGGGAATCCTCGGCGAATCACTGCGCATCTATCTCGCTCGCGACCTGGCCGATGTTGATCATCCGGACGGTTTCACCCGGGAGGGCGAAGAGGCTCACATGGATACCGTGTGGGCGTCCTTGGACGATCTGGTCGAGGCAGTGCTCGGCGGCCGTTTGCACAACCCGACCGTTGTCTCTGGAGTCCTCGCTGCTTGGACCGCTCGTGAGCGGGACGGTTTCGCGAGTCTCCGCCCTGCCGATGCTGACTGGGTTGCGCGCGACCTGATCGCGTGAGGCTCGCTGACGCGCCACCTCCGTCTCCACGCCCCACCAATAAATGGCGCGTCACCAACTCTGTGGGGCGTCACCAACCCGGTGGGGCGTGAACGAAAAAGTGGGTCGTCAATGAGCTCGCTCCTCAGGCCGCGGCTGGCTCCTCCACCGACACGAGCTGGCCGCTCGGCTGCTTCGCCATGGCACGCATCAGGTACCGGGCATCCTGATCCAAGCCCTGGATGGTCGACGACGCGGCTGCGTACTGGAATTCAACACCAATGAAGTACAGACCGGCCTCCGGTGATACGCCGCGCTCGGTGATCGGGTGGCCGTCCTCATCCACCACCGGCAGCTCTATCCAGCTGTAATCCGGCCGGTACCCGGTGCACCAAACGACGGTTTGTGGCTCCAGAACCTGATCATCCTCAGTGATCGGCAAACCGTCGCGCACTGCTGCGATACGGCCGACCCGTTGCACACCGGCAGCTTCGAGGTCGCTCTGCTTGGTGCGGACGAGCGGAGTACCGTGCTCGATTGCTTGGCGAGCGACCTTGCGTCCCAGCGGCGTATCGAGGTTCAACACCCGCCGGAATGCGAACATCACGATCGGTACCAATAGCTTCGCTTTGCGGGTCTCGATACGGAATGGCACCTGGCCAGGATGACGTCCTGAGAGCAACGTCTGGTGGCCGGACCTAACGGCCTCGAGGGCAATCTCAGCACCCGAATTTCCCGCGCCCACGACGAGCACAGTTCCCTCCAACTGGTTGGGATTCTGGTACGCGGAGGAATGCAACTGCCGAATTCCAGGCGCAACTTCGGTGGCGAAGGGTGGTATTACCGGCCGGTGATAGCCACCCGTGGCGATGACTACACGATCGCACTGCAGCACACCATGCGAGGTCTCCACGCGGAAGCCGCTGCCGCTGCGCGATACGCGGGTAGCGCGCACGCCACTGCGCACGGGAAGGTCGAACCGCTGCGCGTACGCCTCGAGGTAGTCCGCCATTTCGTTGTGAGTGGGGAAGCTACTGACCTGCATAGGCCATCCCGGCAGACTGGAGTACTTGGGGGTTGAAAAGAGTTTCAACGAATCCCAGCGATGACGCCAAACGTCGCCGATACGCCGTTCGGCATCAAGGATGACGAACTGTTCGCCGGCTTCCCGCAGGTAGTAACCCATCGCCAGGCCTGCCTGCCCGCCGCCGACGATCACAGTGGGAATCGATTCGATGCCCTCGGCATCGGTCGAAGGCTCAACAAGATGCATGCGCTGTGTAGTCATGATCTGACCGTAGAAGCGCACCTAGGCCTGCGGCATCGAGCAGATTGTGCATCCTGTGCCAGCGGGCATGGGTAGAAATATGTATTCGCTCAGGCTCTCGGAGCATGAAATCGCCAGGTCAGCTAGGTGTCACACCAGTCCATGCTCATACGCGTACGCCGTGGCCGCCGAGCGGCTGCTGACGTCGATCTTGGTGAATATATTGCTGAGGTGTCTGGCCACTGTCTTCTCACTGAGGAACAAGATCGTGGCAATCCCCCGGTTGGTGTGTCCCTGCGCCACCAGAGCGAGCACCTCACACTCCCGGGCAGTCAGCGGGTGCCCGGGGGCAGCGCCGTCGCCAGGAGCTAGCGCAGCAAGATCAGATTGGGCACCAAGTTGTTCGAAGATCATCCGAGCGGCATCGAGCTCCATTCTCGCGGCGTCGTCGTCGCCGAGCTCCCGACATGCCGCGCTGACCACAACACGGGTACGCGCAGCCTCGTACGGCGCGTCGACCTGCTGCCACAGTGTCCATGCCTGCCGAAGGAGCGGCAGGGCGGCCTGCGGATCACCCGTGGCAAGCCGAATGTGCCCACCTGCATGGGCTGCAAGCGCCGCCATGTAAGGGGTCTGTATTGCGGCTGCGTTGTCTTCCAGCTGAGTCAGCGCCGCGGGCGTGCCGTCGATGATCCCGGCGGCCAGCGTGATCTCGACCTTGGCAGCCAGCAGCAAGGACTGTCTGGCCGGATCCCGGCTCTCGGCTAGCGCACGATCTAACCCAGCGATCGCTGTGGTCGGGTTTCCTTGCGCCACCCGGAGCAGCGCCAACCCGGGCTGCACCTCACGTCCGCACGCAGCGGCGACGGCGTACTCGCGCTCGGCCAAGTCGAGCTGACCGCGCAGCCGATGTAGCTCGGCAAGCCGGTAATGCGCGCCGCCCGCAATGTAGCCCGCGGTCGGGACACGCTCGCTGACCTGAACCGCCTCCTCAGTGGCTTCGGTCCACGAGCCGTGCAGCTGGAAGATCTCGGCCCGATGCACCTGGCACTCGCCGCGATAGGGCATCAGCCCCGATTGCGCGTCGCACCAACCCGTCAGCGCCTGGGTCCATTCGGCGGCACGTTCAATGTCGAACCGCTCCATGCAGAGGGAGATCACAATGCAGTAAGCCAGGCCCACCACTTGCGGAGCTACTCGATCCGCCACCACATAGACCATGACCTCATCCAGCGTGGTGAGCGCCTCCGCTGTCCGTCCTTGCACCGCCAGACAGCGTCCGCTGCCCAGGCCAGCAAGCACGAACACATCGTCATCTCCAGCAGCGCGGGCTCCAGCAGCGGCCTGCTCGAGCATGGGCAGCGCCTGGCTCACTGAGCCGGCCTGCATCAGCGGGACGCCAGCGAGAAGAAGCGGCAGATAGGACTGCTGGCCTCCTCGGTCGCAGTCGTCGAGAATGCGGTGTAGCCGGCCGAGCCAACCCGCCGCCCGCGCGGTCTGGCGCGCATTGCCAAGGTGGAAGACCAGCCAGAAAACGGCCCGCGCCGCCTTCTCGGGTGCGCCCTGGTCGAGGTAACCGCTCTGGGCTTGATCCAGCAGTCGGTATGCCTGCTCATCCTTGCCGAGCAGATGGGCCGCGATCGAATAGCGCTCCAGGTCCTCGGGGGATAGGTCGCCCTCACGCGTGGAGAGTTCAGCGTAGGCCTGCACCCAGTCGCGGGCAGGTTGTCGCGTACTCGTCACATCGGTTCCCGTATTGATTGCTTGCTGTTGAGCCTAATCGGGATGGCAATCCGCACCCAAGCACCTATCCAGCTCAAACCATATTGCTGCGTGGCATGATCAAGGTGAGCGCCCAGGTTCGGTCGGGAGGACGCCCAGGTTCGGTCAGGAGGATCCATGAGAGTCGGCGTGCCCACTGAGGTCAAGAACCACGAATATCGGGTCGCCATCACACCAGCCGGTGTCAACGAGCTCACCAGGCACGGCCACGACGTACTCGTCCAGGCCGGGGCCGGGATGGGCTCATCGATCACCGACGACGAGTTCGCCGATGCCGGAGCCAAGATCGTTTCCAGCCCGGATGACGTCTGGCAGGACGCGGAGCTGGTCTTGAAGGTCAAAGAGCCGATTGCGATCGAGTACGACTGCATGCAGCCCGGTCAAGTGCTGTTCACCTACCTTCATCTGGCAGCCAGCCGGGACTGCACCAGGGCATTGCTGGAGCGGAAAGTCACCGGCATCGCCTACGAGACGGTACAGCTGAGCAACGGAGCCTTGCCGCTGCTGGCGCCGATGAGCGAGGTTGCGGGGCGTCTTGCGCCGCAGGTCGGGGCCTACCACCTGATGCGGCAGGGTGGCGGTCGCGGCACCCTGATGGGCGGCGTCTCAGGCGTGTACGCCGCCAAGGTTGTGGTGATCGGTGCGGGCGTATCGGGCATGAACGCCGCAGCAATTGCGCTCGGCATGCAAGCCGAGGTGCTGCTGCTGGATCGCAATATCGACAAGCTGCGAGAGGCGGACCGGATCTACCAAGGACACCTGCAGACCGTCGCCTCCAACGCCTACGAGGTCGAGCGCGCTGTGCTGGACGCCGACCTGGTGATCGGTGCGGTGCTCGTGCCAGGCGCCAAGGCTCCGACCTTGATCAGCAACGAATTGGTCTCCCGGATGCGCGTCGGCAGCGTTCTGGTCGACATCGCGATCGACCAGGGCGGTTGCTTCGAGGACAGCCGGCCGACCACTCATGCTGAGCCGACGTTCCGAGTGCACGACTCGGTGTTCTACTGCGTGGCCAATATGCCGGGTGCGGTGCCGAACACCTCGACATACGCACTGACGAACGTCACATTGCCGTACGCGCTCAGTCTGGCCGACCACGGCTGGCGAGCCGCACTCACCGCTGATCCTGCGCTGGCGTTGGGATTGAACACCTATGACGGCATGATCACCAACGGTCCAGTCGCTCAGGCGCACGGGCTGGAGCACCGGGAGCTGGCCGACGTCCTCGGCTGATGCCTCCACCATGGTGGGGCTGATCCACACCTACCTCGACCACCTGACCGTCGAGCGCGGCATGTCTCCGCACACAGTCGCGGCATACCGCCGTGACCTGCACCGCTACGTCGACTATCTGGCCGAGCTGGGCGTCACCGATTCGTCCCAGGTCAGCGGCACGATGATCGGCAACTACGCGGCACGGTTGCGGGAAGGCATCGCAACGCCCGACGGTGATGGTTGGGTTGAGCCACCGCTGGCCAATGCGAGTGTCGCTCGCGCCGTCATTGCTGTGCGTAGCCTGCACCGCTTCGCCGCCGCCGAGGGGCTGACCGGTGCGGATCCGGCGCGCAGCATCCGGCCACCTAAGCCGCCTCGCCGGCTGCCGAAGGCGTTGAGCCTGGAGCAGGTGCAGGCCATGCTCGAGGTTCCGGGCCCCGACACGGACCTCGGTCTTCGAGACGCCGCGCTGCTTGAGCTGCTCTACGGCACCGGCCTGCGAATCTCCGAGGCCGTGGCGCTCGACGTGGATGACGTGCATCGGCTGTTGCGGACGCCCGATGGTGAGCGGCCACCAGGACTGCGGGTGCTCGGCAAGGGCAACAAGGAACGCATCGTCCCGGTCGGCTCGTACGCGCGGGCGGCGCTAGATGCCTACCTGATACGGGGTCGCCCGGGGCTCACGGCCAATGGGCGAGGAACTCCGGCGCTGTTTGTCAATACCCGCGGTGGCCGGCTCTCGAGGCAGAGCGCCTGGGCAGTCCTGCGGTCGGTAGCGGAGAAGGCCGGCATCACGGCCGAAGTGTCACCGCACACCCTGCGGCACTCCTACGCAACCCATCTGCTAGACGGTGGCGCCGATATCCGCGTCGTGCAGGAGCTACTGGGCCACGCCTCGGTTACCACCACGCAGATCTACACCTTGGTCACCATCGACCACCTGCGAGAGGTCTTTCTCACCTCACATCCTCGGGCGCATTAATGGTGTCGTGTCGACAAATCGCCGCGTAGTGGCATTAAGCTGCGGCGGAACGCACCCGCCGTGATGCCGCGCCGTCCGGCAAGGAGGAGGCACAAGGAGGAGGCAGGAGTGCAGGAACTCGACGAAGGTGGCGGGGCCCCGCCCAACGTCCGTGCAACGAATATCACCGTGTCCTCGCACAGTGTTGTGGCCGACCTCACCGATCAGCATTATCTCGACGCGCGCGATCTCGAGTCGTTGCTTCGGGCAGATGAGGAGCACACCGACGGCCAGGACTTTGTCGTGTCCGCTCCACCCGATGCCAGCCCATCGGCTAACGGGGTTGCCCAGGCTGTCGAACGCGAGCCGGTGATCGGCCCGACCGGTCGACCCTGGCCCGACTTACCGACACCGCCGCCGTTGAGTGAGCATGGGCCGGCGCTGATCATCGCGATGTGCAACCAGAAGGGCGGCGTTGGGAAGACCACGACGACGATCAATCTCGGCGCCGCACTCGCCGAGCTGGGCCGGCATGTGCTTCTGGTGGACTTCGATCCGCAGGGCTCGCTCTCGGTCGGGCTCGGGGTGAATCCGCACACCCTGCCGGCAAGCATCTACAACCTGCTGATGGGGCGGGATACCTCGATCGATGAAGTGATCGGCCACACCAACGTGCCCGGGCTGGACATCCTGCCCAGCAACATCGACCTGTCGGCGGCCGAGATTCAGTTGGTCTCAGAAGTCGCACGAGAGCAGACGCTGCTTCGGCTGCTGGAGGCGGTACGGAGCCGCTACGACGTCATTCTCATCGATTGCGCGCCGTCGCTGGGTCTGTTGACGATCAACGCACTGACTGCGGCCGATCGGGTGATCATGCCGCTGGAGTGCGAGTTCTTCGCCTTGCGGGGCATCGCATTACTGACAGACACCATTGCCAAGGTGCAAGATCGGCTCAATCAGCGGCTGGAGATCTTGGGCATCTTGGGCACGATGTACGACCCCCGTACGCTGCACTGCCGTGAGGTACTGGAGAGAGTCGTTCAGGCGTTTGGTGATCAGGTCTTCCACAGCGTGATTCGCCGCACCGTGAAGTTTCCGGAGACAACGGTGGCGGGGGAGCCGATCACCACTTACGCCCCGACATCGCCGGGAGCAGAGTCGTACCGCAGTCTGGCTCGCGAGGTGCTCGATCGATGTCGAGTCCGGTAGGTCTGGCGGCTGCCTCGGAACTCCTGCCGCCGGGCAACAGCGAAGGCGCCAGGAGCGAGGAGCTCCCGCCGTTGGTGGCTGCAGCTGATCGGTCGGCTGGCCGTCGTAGTTCGGGCCGAGTCCGCCACGACGAGAAGATCACTGTCTACGTCAGCGCCGAGGAGTTGCTAGCCCTGGAGCAGGCACGGCTCAACCTGCGGGCTCGGCATAGTGTGGCGGTGGACCGCGGCCGAATGGTACGTGAGGCGATCGCCGCCATGCTCGCTGATCTTGAGGCACGCGGAGAAGACTCGGAGCTGGTCCGGCGGCTGTCGGCCTCGTGACACTGACGATGTCGGCGCGACCAGAGCCGGACGCAAGGTTCCCAGACGCTGCGCGGCCGTCCGATGGTGCTTTCCACCTTCATCTGGACAACTTCGACGGCCCCTTTGACCTGCTGCTTCAACTGATCTCGCGGCACAAGCTGGATATCACCGAGGTCGCGCTCTCTCAGGTGACCGATGAGTTCATTGCCCACATCAAGGCGGCGGGCAGCGCCTGGGATCTGGATCAGACGAGCCAATTCGTGGTGGTGGCCGCGACACTGTTGGATCTCAAGGCTGCGCGCCTCATACCCTCCGGCGAGGTCGAAGATCCAGAGGATCTGGCGTTGCTGGAGGCACGAGATTTGTTGTTCGCGCGGCTCTTGCAATACCGCGCGTTCCAGCGCGTGGCCAGCTACATCGCAGGAACGCTGGAGGCGCAAGGGCGGCGATATCCCCGTGACGTCGGGATCGAGCCGCGCTTCGCCCGGCTGTTACCTGAGGTGACGATCTCGATCAGTCCGGCCCGTTTTGCAACGCTCGCAACGAAAGCGATGACACCGAAGCAGGCGAGCGTATTGTCGCTGGCCCACATGCATGCACCGGC
>Ga0207706_10005811_pt1 | contig 11477 bp, 10 predicted proteins | sample KBSC53metaG_FD_184318 | JGI IMG/M metagenome (GOLD analysis project Ga0207706, IMG submission 184318) | Corn rhizosphere microbial communities from Kellogg Biological Station, Michigan, USA - KBS C5-3 metaG (SPAdes) (version 2) | ecosystem: Host-associated > Plants > Roots > Rhizosphere > Soil ... | reverse complement strand
CCAGCCCCCGCAGGACCCGCGTCAGCAGCTCCGGGTCCGCCCCGACCGCCTCGGCGATCTCGGCCCCGGTCCGGGGACCGTCCGCCAGCACGTCGGCGACCCCCAGCTTGGCCGCCACATACAGCAGCTGGGTCGTCAGGAACCCGTCGAGCAGCCGCCCGGCCCGCACCCACGGCCCGGCCCCGCGGGCGGGGCCGGGTGGGGTGCCAGGCTGGCCGGTCAGGCTCGGGTGGCGGCCCGGACGGCGTTGCGGGCGTCGCGGCCGTCTTCGGCGTCGAGGGCCAGGGTGGCGAGCCCCCGGCACTCGGCGAGGGTGTGGCCGGCGACGGCGGCCCGAACCCCCGGGATGCTGACCGGTGCCATCGACAGGCTGGTGATGCCGAGCCCGACGAACACCAGGGCGAGCAGCGGGTCGCTGGCCGCCTCGCCGCACACCCCGACCGGCTTGCCGAGGGCCTTGCCGGCCTCCGCCGTCATCCGGACCAGGTCGAGCAGGGCCGGCTGCCAGGCGTCGAGCAGGTCGGCCAGCTCCCCGGCCATCCGGTCGGCCGCGTAGGTGTACTGGGACAGGTCGTTGGTCCCGATCGACATGAAGTCGCAGACCGCGGCCACGTGCCTGGCCCTGATGGCGGCCGCCGGCACCTCGACCATCACCCCGCCCGAGGACAGGCCGTGGCCGCGCACCTGCTCGGCGAAGGCGGCCGCCTCGGCCGTGGTCGACACCATCGGCGCCATCACCCAGACCTGGGCCTCGCTGGCCGCCGCTGCATTGGCCACGGCCGTCAGCTGCTCCTCCAGCAGCTCCGGGTGCCGGCGCGAGGTCCGCAGCCCGCGTACGCCGAGGGCCGGGTTGGGCTCGTCGGGCACGGTGACGAACTCCAGCGGCTTGTCGGCGCCGGCGTCGAGTGTCCGCACGACCACCTTGCGGCCCGCGAAGGCGTCGAACACCCGCTGGTAGACGGCCTGCTGCTCCTCGAGGGTCGGCGCGTTGGGCCGGTCCAGGAACAGGAACTCGGTCCGGAACAGCCCGACTCCCTCAGAGTCGGCGGCCGCCGCCGGCGCCAGGTCCTTGTCGCCGGCGATGTTGACCAGCAGCTGCACCGGGTGCCCGTCGGAGGTGCGACCCGGGCCGCTGACCGCCTGGAGGGCGGCCAGCTTCCGCTGCTCGGCGTCGAGCGCCTCGGTGACGGTGGCCTCGTCGGGGGCGACGATCACGCTCCCCTCGGTCCCGTCGACCAGGACCGTCTCGCCCTCGGGGATCGCGGTGGCGCCGTGACAGGTGACCACTGCCGGGATGCCGAGCGACTTGGCCAGGATCGCCGTGTGGCTGGTCGGCCCGCCCTCCTCGGTGACGATGGCCCGCACCCGATCGGCGTCGAGGGTCGCCGTGTCGGCCGGGGCGAGGTCCAGCGCCACCAGCACGAACGGATGACCCGGGTCGGGAACGCCGGGCATGGGCACGCCGAGCAGGGTGGCGATCGTGCGGTTGCGCAGGTCGTCCAGGTCGGCGACCCGCTCGGCCATGTAGGGCCCGGCTGCGGCCAGCATGGCCCGGAACTCCTCGAAGGCGTCGACCACCGCGGTGATGGCGGCCTTGCCGGCCTGTACCCCGTCGGTGACCTTGGAGGCCAGGGTCGGGTCCTCGGCCATCATCGCCTGGGCGGCGAGAACGCTGGCCGCCTCCCCGGGAGCGCGGGCGGCCCGCTCCTCCAGGCTGGTGGCGACCGCCTTCATGGCGGCCATGGCAGCCTGGTTCTCGGCGTCGGGGTCGCCGGAGGGGGTTGCGTCGGTCGGCACCACCGGGGGCGGGGCCATCTGCGCCACGGGCCCGGCGGCGACGCCGGGGCTGACCCCGATGCCGCTAAGCGACTCGGCCATCGGCTACTCCTCGCTGTCGAGGTCCCTGGCGACCAGGGCGGCCAGCTCGTCGAGGGCCTCGTCGGCGCCGTCGCCCTCGGCGACCAGCACGACCTCGTCGCCACCGCGGGCGTCGAGGGCCAGGACGGACAGGATGCTGCGGGCGTCGACGGGGTCCCCGCCGGCCTTGGCGATGGTCACCTTCACTGGCTGCTTTGCTGCCGCCTGGACGAACATCGCGGCGGGCCGGGCATGCAGGCCGACCTTGGAACCGACAGCGACACGGCGCTCGGGCATGTGGTACCTCCGACTCCGGCATGCCGGGACGAGCCCGGCCCTCCATGTGCCTGACAGTATCAACGGCGAAGCCCCCCGCCGACTAGTTCGACCCCACTCGCCACCTTTCGCGGGTGCTACTGTGAGGCTGGCAATGTGGACTAGGCCACTTTCTGGGGAGGGCGTGGTGCCGAGCCGAATGCGGGTCGAGATCGGCGAGCAGCCGGCGGCGCTGCGCCGGACCTTCGACGCCCTGCTGCCCCAGGTCGCCGAGCTGAAGGCGCTGGCCCGGGACACCAGGCAGGTCCTGTTCATCGCCAGAGGCTCCTCGGACAACGCCGCGGTCTACGGCCAGTACCTGTGCGCGGCCCGGGCCGGCAGGCTGGCCTCGCTCGGCTCGCCGTCCCTGGCCACCGCCTACCACGCCGACCTCGACCTCGGCGGCGTCCTGGCCGTGGCCGTCTCCCAGTCCGGGGCCACCGAGGAGATCGTCACCACGCTCGACTGGGCCCGCCACCACGGCGCGCGGACGGTCGCCATCACCAACGAGGCCGCCTCCCCCCTGGCCGAGCTCGCCGACGCCACCCTCGTCACCCGGGCGGGCGACGAGCTCGCCGTCCCCGCCACCAAGACCTACACCACCCAGCTGGCCGCGATCGCGGTCCTCGCCCTGTCCCTGGCGCGCGCCGGCGCCGGTCTGGAACCTGGCGAGCTGCGGAGGGTCCCAGAGGCGGTGTCGGGGATGCTGGGGTCGGCCTCCGCCGCCGAGGAGCTGGCGCAGCGGCTGGTCGATGCGCGCACCCTGGTCGTGTCCGGGCGAGGGTTCGCCTACTCCACAGCGCTGGAGATCGCGCTGAAGCTGAAGGAGACCTGCTACGTCACCGCGGTCGGCCTGTCCTACGCCGACCTGGTCCACGGGCCGATCGCGATCCTCGACGCACGCACGCCAGCCCTCCTGGTCGCCGCCGCCGACGGCCCGATGCTCCCCGAGATGACCGCCCTCGCCCACCGGATCGCAACCACCACCGCCCCCGTCTACGGCATCGGCGGAGACGCCACCTTCGCCGCCGCCTGCCACACCACCCTCCCCGGCCCCCCAGCCTCCGGGCTTCCCGAGTATCTGGCGCCGTTTGCGCTGGTGGTTCCGGGGCAGCTCCTGGTCGAGGCGCTGGCGAGGGCCAAGGGCCTGGACCCGGACGCGCCTCGCGGGCTCGACAAGGTCACCCAGACCGACGCCTGACGGCCGCGGTCAGCGGGGGGCGGCTCGTAGGAGCATGGACTCGCTGATGTAGGCCCGGTCGTCCATGAACGCGCGGCGCCAGAGGAAGTACTCGGAGCGGGGACGGTCGTCGGTGATCTGGGTGCCGGGGCCGATGAAGGAACGCAGCTGGTCGTCGGCAAGCCACTGAGAGCGGCGCACCTCCTCGACCCAGCCGTCGGCGTCGGTCGGGGGATGGTCGGGCACGTCGTTCAGGTCGCGGATGGCGGCCGGGGTGCCGAGGACCTTCCTGACGTTGGGCTCGGAGAACTCGAGCGGGGCGTCGGAGCCGAACATGAACACCCCGTGCCGGCCCGGCGACAGCACCAGGCGGACGTGACCGAAGACGCCGGCGAAGGTGCGGACGTGCTCCTTGAAGTCGTCGAGCGGGAGGGCATAGGGGATCCAGAGCATGAACACGCCGCCGGGCCGCAGGCGGGCCTTGCCCTCGGTCAGGAACTCGCGGGTGTAGAGCACCACCGAGCCGGCGCTCTCGATCGGCGGGGCGGGGTCGACGGCGACCATGTCGTAGGTCTGGCGGGAGAGCCTGACGTAGTTGCGGCCGTCGCTGACGATCACCCGGCCCTTGGGGTGGTGCAGGAACTGCTCGCCGTCGGGGAAGAACACCGGCATGCGGCTGGGGACGGTGGGGGACAGCTCGACGGCGTCGGTCCGCAGCCCGAGCTGGAGCCCGGAGCGGTAGGTGCCGCCCATGCCGAAGGCGATGACCAGGAAGTCCTCGGCGTCCGGGCGCAGTGCCTTGGACAGGTAGCCCATCAGCTTGGTGTCGACCGTCAGCGAGGTCATCCCGACCCCGCCGACCAGGAGCCGCCGGCCCTTGGCCGGCCCGCCCACGGTGTCGACGGTGGCCAGCTCGTCCTCGGCGTGGGTCACCGGGAGGCCGGTGCGGAGCAGCTCGTTCTGGGTCCGCGTGCGGGTGACCGGCAGCTCGAGCGACGACGCGAGCAGCCCGAGCACCGCCAGCCCGGCCATCCCGGCGGCGACCACCCGCCCCCGCCCGGGGCCCGCCCGCCGCGAACCGGCGTCCGCCCGGGTGCGGCCCACCGGGTCGGCGGCGAACAGGGCGGCGCCGGCGAGGAGGTTGAGGCCGCCCAGGAGGAGGATGGAGCCGTTGGTGCCGAGGGTCCCGGCGAGGACGAACGCGGCCCCGAACGAGCCGAGGATGGCGCCGCCGGTGTTGGCCGCGTAGAGCAGGCCGACGCTGCCGCCTGCCGCCTCGGCCGACGGGGTCGCCAGCCGGCCGGCGAGCGGGAAGGCGTAGCCCATCAGGACCGTTGCGGGGAGGAGCACGACCACGGTGCGGACCACGAACGGGACGTGGCCGACCACCCCGCTGCCGAGCACGACCGTCGCCTGGGCGAGGACGCCCACCCCGGCCAGGCACAGGCCGAGCGCGCCCAGCCGTTCGCCCGCGGGCCGGGAGAAGCGCCGGTACAGGAAGCTGCCGAGGGCGATGCCGAGCAGGAAGATGGCCAGGATGGTGGTGAAGATGTAGATGCTGGAGCCGGTGCCCTCGGCCAGCATCCGGGTCCAGAGCACCTCGAGGGCGAGCGAGACGAATCCGGAGACGAAGGTCGCGGCCAGCACGGCCCGCCGCCGGGGGCGGAAGTCACGCGGCACCTCGGGCCGGGCCCGCCGCTCACGGCGGGTGGCGGCTGCCTCTGGGCCGGACGCGGCGGGGTCGGGGCTCGCCTCCCAGCGGCGGGACAGCAGCAGGGCGCCGAGCCCGGCGGCGACGTTGAGCAGGACGGCCAGGTAGCTGGTGAGGTGCAGGCCAAGGAACTCGATGAGCACGAAGCCGCCGAGCAGGGTCCCGGCCATGGCGCCGGCCGTGTTGGCCGCGTACAGCTCGCCGAGGCGGGCGCCGGTCTCATCCAGGCTGCGGACCAGGTAGCGGGTGAGCAGCGGCAGGGTCATCCCCATGAGGAACGTCGCCGGCGCCACCGCCGCAAGGGCGAGGGCGAACCGGACGCCGGCCAGCTGGCCCGGCCGCTCGACAAGGCTGGGCCACACGCCCCGGTACACCTCGGCCAGCCCGTTGAACGCGAACGGCAGGAGGGCAGCCATGGCGGCGACGGCCAGCTCGACCAGGCCGTACAGGCGCAGCGGGCGGCGGCTGGTGTCGGCCAGCCGGCCGCCGACCAGGCTGCCGAAGCCGAGGCCGGCCATGAACGCGGTCACGATCGTCGCCACCGCCTGGGTGGTGTTGCCGAACACCAGCACCAGCTCGCGTGACCACACCACCTGGTAGATGAGCCCGGCGGCGCCCGAGGCGACGAACAGGGCGAGCACGACCCCCCGCAGGGACGGGGTGGCGCGGCTCGCGGGTCGGGATGGGGAGGTGGCGACGGCCACTGGCAGGACTCCTCGGCGATCGATGCAGACCTGGAGGAGGCTTCCAGAAGGCGGCCCGACCCGGCAAGCGGTCGTCCACAACCCCGGGTCGAGCGGAGCGAGGAACCGTTCGGGCCCGGGCGGCGTCACAACCACCAGACACCAACACTGGAGGGTGAGCATGCGGCGACGGCGGGCGGTGGTCGGGGTGGCGCTGGTCGCGATGGTGATCGTGGCCGGGTGCAGCGCGAACCGCGACAGCAGTGGCGGCGGGAGCTCGGCCGGCTCGGAGGCCCAGGTGGCCCCGGCGGCCGGCCAGGCCATGACCGAGCAGGACCGGTCCGCCCAGGCGGCCCCGGCCGACCCGGCAGGCAAGGCGGGCTCGACCAACACGGCATCCCAGGTCCGGCTGGTCGACCTCAGCAACCGGATCGTCCGCACGGCCAACGTCGACCTCGAGGTCGGCAAGGGCCGCCTGAACGCCACCGTCAACCAGGCCACCGACGTCGTGCGCAGGGCCAAGGGGATCTACGTCGGGTCGTCGACCTCGGTGCCCAGCGGCGAGCCGGCCAGCGGCCAGGTCACCTTCCGGGTCCCGGTGGACGCCTTCGAACCGGTGCTGCGCGAGCTCAAGGGCCTCGGCACCTACCGGGGTGAGAAGTCGAGCACCGACGACGTCACCAACCAGTACATCGACCTCAACGGCCAGCTCGCCGCCTGGCGGGCCCAGGAGCGGGTCTACCTGCGCCTGCTCGACCGGGCCAGGTCGGTGACCGACGTGATCGCGGTGCAGAACCAGCTCCAGCAGGTGCAGTCCAACATCGAGCGGCTCCAGGGGCAGCTGAACTACCTCGAGGACCAGTCCTCGTTCTCCACCATCGTGCTCCAGATCAGCGAGCCGGGCGCGGCCGGGCCGGCCGGGGAGCCGGCGGGCCGGCTGGCCAGGGCGTGGGCGACGGCCGTGAACGGCCTCGGGGTGATGGCGGCGGCCGTGCTGGTCGCGCTGGTCTGGTTGACGCCGCTGGTGGTCGTGGCCGGGCTGGTGCTGCTGGGGCTCCGGGCGCTGCGGCGGCCCCGGCCCGCCCCGGCTCCGGACTCCGGGCAGGCGTGACCGCCGTCGCCTGAGCCAGGATCGCGCCGTGGTGGGGTAAGCTTGGAGCGATCGACTCGAACTGCTCAAGTGTAGCGACCAGGTTGCCGATGGTTGCCGGGCCGCCACCACCGCACACCAACGCAGGGGATCGCCTCGCGTGTCGTCGCGCCGCAACACATCGCTGGTCGTCGCCCTGGGGGTGGCATCGCTCGCGGCGACGTCCCTGGCGGCCATGGTCGCGACCAGCGAGCTGCTGACGGAGTCGATCACCCACCCGCTGCCGGAGGAGCTCGACCCGCCGGTCCCCGACCTGGGCCGGCCGGGCGTCATCCAGGTCGAGCCGCCGGAGCGACGACGCGCCAAGCCGTCCGGCGGCCGCTCCCGGGCTCCCGCGACCGCGCCGCCCCCGCGCCGGCGGTCCGCGACCCGGGAGAACGGCGCTGCCGCGGCGGGCGACAGCGGCCGCGCCGGGGTGGTCGCGGCCGTGCAGCGCCGCCGGCGCGCCAGCGCCCGGTCGTGTTCCGGACCCCTGCGGCCGAGCCCTCCGTGGACCGCACCCCCTCCGCCCGGCCGCCCGTGGCCAGGCCGGCACCCCGGCCCGTCCGGCCACCTCAGCGGCCCGAGCACGGCTCGCCGCCACGCTCGTGGCGCCGGGGGGCCAAGCCCCACCCGGGAAGGCACGACCGGGACCGGGCGCCGTCGGCCCCTCGTCCGGACAGGCCCCGGGCGGCGGACCTCAACGGCAAGCCGGGTGGCGAGTCGTCCTGCCCCGGGCGGAGCTACCCCGAAGCGCGCACCGACCGGTACCACTCCCGTGACACAGACAGCAGGCGCTGGGTCGGGCCCCAGGACAACGCCGGCGGAGCCGAGCACCAGCGGGAGCCCCGGCGGCACGAGCCGGGGCGGGACGAGAATCAGCCGGACCGCCGCTCGCGCGACGAGGACCGGCCGGGAGGCGGTCCACCGAGCCAGGAACGACAGGACCAGGAACGGCAGGCAGAGGACCCGCCCGGGCGGCACGCCGACCGTCGCGACCACGACCCGCGGGAACAACGCTCGGCCCCTACCGGCCACCGGGACCACGACAAGCGGGGGACCGGCCGCTAGCCGACGCTGTCAATCCAGAGGCAGAACGGGTGGCCGGCGGGATCGAGGTAGACCCGGACGTCCTCCTGGGGCTGGAAGTCGGCCAGGACCGCCCCGGTGGCGACGGCGTGGGCTCCGGAGGCCTCCAGGTCGTCGACCTCGATGTCCAGGTGCAGCTGCATCTGCTGATCACCCGGCGCGGCCGGCCAGGTGGGCCTGACGTGGGCAGGCTCGAGCTGGAACGACAGCCCGGCTCCGCCGCCGGGCGGGCGGAGGGTCGCCCAGTCGGGCTCGTCCCTCCCGATCGGCCATCCCAGCAGCCGGCTGTAGAAGTCGGCCAGCTTGCGTGGGTCGGGCGCGTCGAGCACGGTGGCCGTCAGCTGGAACGCTGGTTGCTGGGTCACGTCACCTCCCGGGTCGAACCGGCGAGACCATTCCACACCCCGGGAGTGACAGCGAGCATGCCGGCTCATTAGGCTCGGCCGGTGGTGACCGAGACCGATCTGGAGCTGTTCGGCGGGCGCACCCTGCACGTGTACGACACCGCCGGGGACGGCGGCGAGGACCGGCTGACCGTGTTCTGGCACCACGGGACGCCGAACCTCGGCCCGCCTCCCGAGCCGCTGTTCCCGGCCGCCGACCGGCTCGGCATCCGCTGGGTGCCGTACGACCGGCCCGGGTACGGCGGGTCGACCCCGCGCCCGGGCCGGGACCTGGCCTCGGCGGCCACCGACGTCGCCGGCATCGCCGACGCGCTCGGGATCGGCCGGTTCGCGGTCATGGTCACTCCGGTGGGAGCAACCATGCCCTTGCCTCCGGGGCGCTACTCCCGGCGCGGGTGCTGGGAGGGTGTGCATGTCCGGCCTCGCGCCCCTGCACGCTGAGGGCCTGGACTGGTTCGCGGGGATGGCGGCCGCCGGCGCGGCCGAGCTGGGCGCCGCCACCCGGGGCCGGGCCGCGCTGGTCGACCACCTGAGCACCACCGACTTCGACCCCGAACAGTTCACCCCGGCCGACCATGCCGCCCTGGCCGGGACCTGGTCGTGGCTGGGCGGCGTGGCCGAGCGGGCGCTGACCGGTGGCCTGGTTGCCAGGGCGAGCCGGACCTTGCTTGCGTCGGGCGGTGGGCGCGGGCAAGCTGCCACAGGCCGACGCGCAGCAGCAGGAGTGCCTTTCGATGAGCCAGTTGGTCTTCGACGACGACCTCGCCAACCAGCTCGAGACCCTGTACCGCACCCGCGACGTGCTGCGCCGGCGGCGGCTGGTCCGCGAGGCTCTGGGGGCCGCCCCTGGCGAGCGGGTCCTTGATGTCGGCTGCGGGCCGGGCTTCTATGTCGCCGAGCTGCTCGAGCAGGTCGGGGCGACCGGCTCGGTGGTCGGGGTCGACGCCAGCCCCCAGACACTCGCGCTGGCCAGGCGCCGCACCCAGGGCCAGGACAACGTCGCACTGCACCAGGCGGACGCGACCGCGCTGCCGGTGGCGGACGCCAGCTTCGACAGAGCGCTGTCGGTGCAGGTGCTCGAGTACGTCTCCGACCCGGCTGCCGCCCTTGCCGAGCTGCACCGTGCCCTCCGCCCCGGCGGCCGGCTGGTCGTCTGGGACGTCGACTGGTCGACCGTGTCCTGGCACTCGGCCGATCCCGACCGGATGCGCCGCGTGCTGGCCGTCTGGGACGGCCACCTCGCCGACCCGTGCCTGCCGCGAACCCTCGCCGCACGGCTGCGTTCGGCGGGGTTCGGCGACATCCGCGCCGAGGGTCACACCTTCGCCAGCGCGGAGTTCACCCCCGACAGCTATGGCGCGGCGGTCCTTCCGCTGATCCAGCAGTACGTCGCCGGCCGCGACGACATCACCGAGGAAGTGGCCGGCCGGTGGGCGGCCGAGCAGCACGAGCTCGGAGAACGGGGTGAGTTCTTCTTCGCCTGCATCCAGTTCTGCTTCACGGCCACCCGGCCCGGCTGACCGCCAGTTCCCGGCGGGGAAGCGGGCAGCAGAGCGGCGACCGCTGTCGACCCCCTAGCGACCACTGGAAGGGCAGAATGGAGCAACGCCGCCGCACCGCCGAACGGGAGGCGCCTCATGACCGACGCCCTGGAGGACCACGACCTCAAGTCCGTGGCCCGCCACCGCCCCAGCACCGACCACCCCGTCTGGACCGAGCCCTCCCCTCGCCGCGTGCGGGCCTTCCTGGACGGCACCGCCGTGGCCGACTCCACCCGGGCGCTGCTGCTGCTGGAGACCGGGCACCTGCCCGTCTACTATTTCCCACCCCAGGATGTCCGCACCGACCTGCTGGAGCCGACCGACCGGTCGACCTACTGCCCCTACAAGGGCCATGCCTCCTACTGGTCGGTCTCGGTCGGTGACCGGGTCGCCACCAACGCCGTCTGGAGCTACCAGGACCCCCTGCCCGGCCGCGACGACATCAAGGGGTACCTGGCCGTCTACTGGCACCGGATGGACGCCTGGTTCGAGGAGGACGACGAGGTCTTCGCCCACCCGCGCGACCCCTACCACCGGGTGGACGTGCTCAGCAGCTCCCGGCACGTCCGGGTCGTGGTGGCCGGGGAGACCGTGGCCGAGACCCATCGGCCGTGGCTGCTGTTCGAGACCGGCCTGCCCACCCGCTACTACCTCCCCAAGGCCGATGTGCGCATGGACCTGCTCGACCCGACCGACCGGGAGACCCAGTGCCCCTACAAGGGCAGGGCCCGCTACTGGTCGGCCAGGGTCGGCGACACCGTCGAGGACGACATCGCCTGGAGCTACCCGTTCCCGATCCCCGAGTGCCCCAAGATCGAGAACCTGGTCGCCTTCTACAACGAGCGGGCCGACATCTGGGTCGACGGCGAGCTCCAGCCGAAGCCCGAGACGCCCTGGTCGCGGCCGCCGGCCCGGTAGAAGCGGGCAGCAGCGCGGTGACCTGCGCTTCGGTGGGGGAGCGGGCGAAGGGAATCGAACCCTCACCGCGAGCTTGGGAAGCTCCCTCGGCTAGCTCCGGAGGGGCGGATGCTACAGGTCGGCGAGCATGGCATCGACCGTGGTTGTCCGTGGGTGACCGCTGCCGACCGATGGTTAGGGCACGTCGGAGGCACGGCCGCGAGGTGACCAGAACTGCCACCCTCGGAGCCATTGAGTTCCTGGGGCCTCCTCGGCGAGTACCTGCGCCATCCGAGCAACGCATTCGTCGCAGATCCACACTTGCGCTAGGGCTGAGGTGTTGGGATCCCTGGCGAGGCGCTTTGCCTGGAAGAATCCTGGGACCTGCTCCAAGGACTTACCGCAGAACTGGCAGACGATGGAGGCAGGGTCGAAGGGCTCGACGATCTCCGGCTTCTCGTCGTCGGCTTGGAGGTATCCCTCTTCGTCCTTGAGGGCGTAGACGAAGTCGTTGTGATGGGGTTGCTCGGTTCCTTCCACCGGCTACCTCCGATCCACAGCAGCCCGCTGAACCCTGGTGCGGCCGTTCGTGCCCTGACGAGCATGCTCCGCTGGCCCCGGCACCTCAAGACCTCTTCCGTGTAAGGGACAGCCAGGGTGGCTGGCTGACC
>Ga0207706_10005810_pt1 | contig 11477 bp, 14 predicted proteins | sample KBSC53metaG_FD_184318 | JGI IMG/M metagenome (GOLD analysis project Ga0207706, IMG submission 184318) | Corn rhizosphere microbial communities from Kellogg Biological Station, Michigan, USA - KBS C5-3 metaG (SPAdes) (version 2) | ecosystem: Host-associated > Plants > Roots > Rhizosphere > Soil ... | reverse complement strand
GACGTGCGCGACGTCATGCCTCCGCAGATGCGGCCGCGGTCGATGACGATTACGGATTTGCCGCGCTTGGAGAGCTCATAGGCAGTAGAGATGCCGGCAATGCCCGAGCCGATGACGGCGACATCGCATTCATGGACGCCATCGAGCACCTCCGCCTGTGGTGCAACTTCGGTATCCATCCAGAGTGATTTGCTGGTCATCGGACAACCTCCCTAAACCTCTGAGAACGTTTGCGAGATCGGCAAAGTTCCAACGGCCGGCTTCACGCCCGGCAAGGAGCGGCCCAGCATCCGCCGCAGGGTCGTCGCGTTTTTGGGAGCATGCGCGTTATTGTCGTTATTGAAATAAACCCAGGCGCGCGTTGCCCCGCTGGCCTGAATCCTGTCGGCCCAGATTGCCAGCTCTTCCTTTGAATAGTCGTGCCGGTACCAGCGCTTGGGTCCGTGCAGGCGGACGTAAACCTCATCCGCTGTCCGGACGAGTTTATCGGGCAGGCGGGGTCCGCTGCAGGAGCAAAAAATGATCCCAGCCTTCCGAAAGGCGCTGTAAACCTCTTCATTCCACCAACTGACGTGCCTGAATTCCACGACGTTGCGACGCGCGGGATCGAGCTGGCTGACGATGTCGTTGAGCCGGGTTCTGGTGAAGCGATAGCTCGGCGGAAGTTGAAACAAAAAACAACCCATGCGGTCGCCCAGGATGTCGGCGATCATCCCGAAGTCCTCCACCAGTGTCTTCGTGCCCTTGAACTTCTTGATATGGGTGATGAGCTCGCAGACCTTGACGGTGTAAACGAACGTCTTCCTATCGGGCTGGCGGCGCCACGACTGCACTCCGGCAACCGTTGGCCATGAATAGAATGATGCGTTGATTTCGACGGTATCGAAGCGCTTCAGGTAGTGCCCGAACCAGTCGTTCTGCGGCACACCTTCATAAAATGAATCTCGCCATTTCCAGTAACGCCAGCCCGAGCATCCCACAAAAACCGATTGCTTGAGTTCGTCAGGGAACTTGTCGCCGCCTGCTTCGCTCTTCAGCCGGGCGGCATGCATCTTTGCGGCACGTTTGACATTATCCCCGCGCTGCTTCTCTCGGCGCAGTTCACGCCTAGCGCGCCACTCTTCACGGGTGAGGAGAGGCTTCTTATCTTTTTCTTGCGCGCGCGGCATGATCCCGTCTCAAGTTGCTCAGCGCAGGGCTCGCTCCGGAAACTCCTGCCTCTCTCTCGGCCCTCGGCAGCCAGCGCCACACACCCAGGATGTTAATGGGCAGAAGAAATACATTCTGGATCACCAGCGAGGATTTGTTCTCAAGCCAGCCGTCCGCCATCCAGGCAACGGAGGCGACGATGAATATTACAAACCCGGCAACGGTTATGCGGGCACTCATGTTTGCCGCGACCATCGCCGCAGCGAGGATGGTCGTACAGGCAGCAAGGGTTCTCAGTATGGCTAGTTCGTCCATGTCCGTTCCCAAAACAAAGGGCCGCCCGATTGGCGCGGGCAGCCCCTGGTCTCCAGCTTCCTCACGTAAATTAAGCAGCCTTGCGCTTGACGCTTTTGAGCGCCATCGTGTTCAGCTTGCTGTCCGTCGCCTTTTCCTCATCGAGGTTCTGCTGCAGGACGGAGGCGCAGTCGCTGCGGCCTAGCATGTTGGCCCATGCGATCAGTGTGCCGTAACGCGTGATTTCATAGTGCTCGACTGCCTGGGCAGCGGCGATCAGGGCCGCGTCCAGCACGCTCTTGTCGTCAACGTCGCCAGCAACTTCGCCGGCTTTGTCCAGGATACCGTCAATGGCAGGGCAATCGACGCCCTTGGCTTCGACTATGTGCATCTGGAACACTTTTTCAAGGCGCACAATCTGGCCTTTGGTTTCGGCAAGGTGCGTCTCAAAGCCGTTTCTGAGGGCTTGGTCGGTCGCCTTCTCGATCATGTCGGGAAGGCTTTTCGCGATCTGCTGTTCTGCGTAATAGATGTCGCGCAGCGTATGAACGAAGAGATCATCGAGGGTTTTGATGTCTTTAGTAAAGAATCCCATTTGGTCCTCCGGGGTTTGTACTCACGGTCAAACCATCGACGGAGAATAGGGTTCCTCGGCAGGTAGGGCGGGCTACGACTGGCACCCGGACCGTTGGGCGTTCTCGCGCTCTCGAAGAAATTTCAGCACGGGCGACCGCCTGTCAGATCCCAATTCGGAAGGGCGGGGCAGATCCATGTGTTACATATTTCACAAATGGGACTTTCTGCCACATAAAAGCATAGCCCGGTTACAAGGCCCTGCGCTCCTGGGCGCTCCGAGCCAACTGGCAAGCGGGATTTGCGTTGTAACCGGTCTCGACCTGCTCGCCGAAGCGGTTCAGGTATACAATCAAAGGGCTGAGTAAAAGGAACGGGAATGCTTGTGCTGCGTTTCTGTGGCATGGCCGAACCTTTACCAGTTCTCGTTGAAAGCTCGCTTCAAATTGCCTGGGATTTCCTGGGCAGTGTGGGCGAGATCGCAGATCCCCAGCAAACAGCCGAATTTCTACTTCGGAGTATTCAGTCGCAAATGCTCAGAGGCGAGACGCGCACCCTAATGCTTTCGAACCGTGCAATCGACGCCCATCGAAGGCGATGTCCCCTTCAGCTCGTTTTATGATCGACCCGGGTGTCTGTTTGTTTTGGCCTGGGTTGGGTATGCGAAAGCCATCCTAAGCGGGCTTGGCCGGCAGAGCAGCGAAGCCGGGATGCCTTCTTGTCGCAGCGTGAGTATCGCGGTGATCACCTTGGGCATTGTCTGGTTCGTGTTCTTTCGCAATTAATACATGACGTCCGCTCCCGTTCTTGGTTGTGGAAATTGTCGCAAATTACATTTACATGAACGGCGACCGTTAAATCAGGCCGCCGCTTCATATTCCTTGCTTAGAACTTCCTCGGTCATGACGTTGAAGCGTGCGAGCTTCGCGTTGCCGAACTGTGTCGAGATCGCGACGTCGGCTGCATCGCGGCCACGGGCGATGACAATGCGCCCGATACGCGGGACGTTGTGCCGGGCATCAAATGTGAACCAGCGGCCGTCCAAGAACACCTCGAACCACGCGCTGAAATCCATCGGCGCGGGGTCCCTGGGAACACCAATGTCACCCAGGTAGCCAGTGCAGTATCGGGCCGGAATATTCATGCAACGGCACAACGTGACCGCAAGATGCGCGAAATCGCGGCAAACGCCCACCTGTTCGGCGTGTCCCTCTGACGCGGTTCGGTCGCAGCGCGCATGGTGATAGCCGAACTGAATGCGATCATGAACGTAATCGCAAATGGCTTGTACGCGAGCCCAGCCGTCGGTCATCGGCCCGAAGAGCGACCATGCGAGGTCCGTAAGCTTCTGCGTGTCGCAGTATCGGCTGCCGTGGAGAAAAGGCAGGACGTCGTCAGGCAGATCCTGCACTTCCCACTGCCGCGCGCCGGGAGCGACCTCGTCCGGCTGGCCGCTGTCGCGGAGGAGGAAGTCGGCGCGGATTTCAAATCGTCCCGCGGGCGCGAGAAAGCGCGTCCAGATGTTGCCGAACGGGTCGAGGCCCTGCCTGGCTTTGATGCCCGGGCTCAGCTCTATGCGCTGCGGGGTCAGAAGGTCTTTTTCGCGTGACGGATGCACGCTGAGCAGGAGCACCGTCGGCACATCCTGATAGCACTCGAAAGCGATGTCGTAGCCTGCCCGAATCTTCAAGTTAATCTCCCATGCAAAATGCATCCGATAAGCCCGGGAGATATGCTTGGTTCCTGAGGATCAGCGCAAAAAAAATCGGCATATCGGCTTCTCATGCTTTGTCCAAAGTTCACTTTTGTGCAGAAGAAGCTGCACGGGCATGTGATCCAAAACGCGAGTGTGACCGTCGCTTTTCGCGCTGCATCCGCGTCAGCTTCTATCTGAGTGACGACGTCGCTAACCCGCCGTTCCGCGTCCTGCTGACTAAGCCCGGTCCGGGCTGCCACGACCTTTGGCGGTGTATTCGCGGTCGGTGGCCTTGAGGACTTCGCGTGAAAAGACGCGTTACTTCGCCACGCGCGGAGGGGCAACGGTTCCTAAGCACAGGATGGCAATGTCGATTCCCGCATCCTCTTTGAGATTTCTTCAATGGTCTTATGCTTCATAACACCGGTCGTTTGCTGTTCTGGCGAGCAAACGGTCGCCGCCGGGAAGCGTTCCGGGGGAACGGGGAGGACACTTCTATAGGAAGGGCTTGCCGCCAGTGACAGCAATCGTCGCGCCAGATACGTAGCTCGAAAGCGGATCGGCTAGCATGACATAGGCGGTGGCCAACTCGACGGGCTGACCGGGGCGCTGCATGGGGACCTGTTTGCCGAAGTTTTTCACGGAGTCCTCCGGCAAGGTGGATGGGATGAGCGGCGTCCAGATCGGCCCCGGCGCAACTGCATTGGCGCGAATGCCCTTTTCGGCCAACTCTGCGCCAATCCCGCGGTGAAATTGTGGATCGCACCTTTGGTCGTGGCATAAGCCAGTAGCGTCGGGTTGGGCACGTCCGAATTGATCGAGGCCGTATTGATGATGCAGCTACCCGGCTTCATGTGGCTTACCGCTGCCTTGGTAAGATAAAACATCGCGTGGATGTTTACCTTGAACGTCAGTTCCCATTCCTCGTCGCTTATGTCGTCGATCGATTTGAAGCTGGCCTGATGGGCGGCGTTGTTGACGAGGATATCTATGCCACCCAGCTCCGATACGGCCTTCGCGATGACGGCGCGGCATTGACCGGGTTCCTGTATGTCGCCGGGAAGCAGAAGGGCTTTTCTGCCGGCTTCCGTCACCAGTCGTTCGGTCTCCCGGGCGTCATCATGCTCGTTGAGATAGGAAATCAGGACATCGGCTCCCTCTCGGGCGTAAGCAATGGCAACTGCGCGGCCGATGCCACTATCGCCGCCGGTGATAACGGCCTTTTTGCCATTGAGGCGGCCGCTGCCCCGTAAGAGATTTCGCCATGGTCCGGCGCCGGACTCATCGCGGCAGTTTTGCCGGGCATCGGCTGGCGTTGGCTTGGAAACGGAGGGCGGGGATATTGCAGCATGGCTCAACCTGCGTTCTCTTTGGTGGCAATTGCATTCAACATGAGCGTGGTACCTTCGTTCCCGCGTTGGCGCCCGGCAGGCGAGGGGCGCCTGGTTCGGAGTGCGAGGGACGGAGTGGCGTTAGCGTGCCCCATGCCGTGCGCTCATCCTCCTTACGGCAGCAATGGTAGGAAAACACCGGCATCAACCCCACGCTTGGCATTGGATCAGGACTGATCGACTAGCGTGACCTGGAGCCCAGCATCCGCGAACGCCGCTAGAATGCGCTTCGCGATTATTTTTGCCTCCTCTGGATCTAGTTTATGATCTGGATGATCCCTGAAACTATCGAGAAGGGCGGTTGCGATAATCGCGTTAGTTAGATGCTCGTCAGCCATGAATAACCTCCGTCGAGATTGCTAGCGACGACACAACGGTCGCTCAATGATTAGTTCAGCGGCCTTTCACAATACTTCGCTCATTCCTCTTCTCGTTCGACCGCCAGGCGGGATCAACGTCTATTTCTCAAGGCTGCGATCCTGTCGGAATTATCGTTGACTGCATACCGTTTGCCTCGCAATAAAACCGGTCATCTGAGCGGATCGGGAGAGCGTTAGCCGGGTAGCGCGTTATAGGGCCGATACGAAAAATCGTATCGCAAGATAGACGCCAACCGCTGTGACGAACGTGATGCCAATCGCGATGGCGGTGTTTCTGACGACGTGTCCCCAGTTCATACTCTCGGAAGCCTTTGTAAGCCGGATCCGAACTTTGCCCCATGTCGGCGAGCGCCGAACCGTTCGCACCATTTACCTATTTGCCTTTTGGATCTGTAACATCTGCGAAACCTCCAATAGCCTGTCCCTGTAAAGCTCAACACCTACACTACAGCTACGCTTTGCTATTGTTCCCTTCGATCCCTCAACCCCACGCTTTTGCTAACTTCCGCAATGATCTCATCCAATGACTGCGGAGCCGGTCCATCGACCTCTCCGAATGAGTCATTTTCGTTTGGCCGTCCCAAACGGCAGACGATGATGTTTGCCGCGGCCGCCCTCCGCGCGAACTTCCGCGCCGTGAACGCGGCCCGCCCTGTAGACACCTCTTCAACAAAGCAGACACAAATCGTGTCCGCATTCTCGATCTCCGTGTCGATCCCGGATATACGAGTGTTGAATCCTTCACGCTTCAACACGTCCGCAACGACCATCGTGATGCAATCGTCGAGCCGGCCCAAGCCCGGGACGCAGAATACCGCTTTTCCAAGTTTCCGCGCGTCAATATTCACCACTTTATCTGCGGCCGCCGCAGTGCCACTTGCCTTCGTTTTAATGGCAGTGTGGGAGCCTATATCTTCTATGACCTCCGAGACGGTCTCATGAATGTTCTCAAGCCGTTCGTCGTTTAGCCGGCCCTGCGCAGCGTCAGCCTCCGCTAATCGCAGCGCGCCTAACAATATCTCTTCGTAGTACGCAGAGACCGTTCCTTCCTTAAGGAACGTTCTTGCCTCTTCAATCGCCTCGATTGGATCACCTGTGAGCATCCGCTGGTAGGCGGCTTGCTGCGGCGTTAGTGCAGGTCGATCTCCCAACATGACGTCGATGAACTGCAATCGATCGACATGCTTGGAGAGTACGACAAGACAGAGGGTTAGTGGCGTCGACAGAAGCAGTCCTAACGGGCCCCAAAGCCAGGTCCAGAACGACGCCGCCAAGACGATCGCAACTGGCGACAGACCAGCACTTTTCCCGCAGACCACCGGCTCGACGACATGGCCTGTAAGAGGTTCGACCACGGCAAACAAAGCGATGGTCCAAAATGTCATCGTCCAGTCGCTGCCCACGGCCGCAGCCAACGCGATTGGAAGGCCGGCGGCTAGGACTGCGCCAATGTAGGGGATGAAGCGTAGGCACATTGCAAGCAAGCCCCAGAGCGGCGCACTCGGCACGCCGATAACGGCCAGTCCTACTCCAATCACCGCACCGAAAACCGCGTTGAGGGTAAGTTGTGTAATGAAGAGCCGACCAAGCCGATGCCCGGCGTCGTCCAACGCGGCCGTTGTCCGCTCAAGGTCTTCACTGCCTGCCAGTCGAATGAATCTGTCGCGCAGATCTTCGCGTTGAAAGAGGAAGAAGATCAGAAAAATTAGAACGATTCCCGTTGTCGTGAACGGTACTACAAGAGGCCGCAGCATTGCGACAAGGGCTTCTGACGCGCCGGGGTCGGGTTGGTGGACTTCTACCGGAATCGCGGTTCTCGCAGCTCTGTCTGAAAGGGTTGGCTTGTCAGGGGCAGCTTCGGGTCCTTCCGCGGACTTTAGCTCCTTGTCGAGGTCCTTGAGCATCTTCGACGCGTTCTTAAGGACACCCACGCTGCCCACCTTGTCGCGAAGAGCGTGCATTTTTTCGCCGAGGGTCGTTTGATAGCGTGGAAGATCGTTAGCCAGCTGATTAGCTTCGATCATGACCATGCTTGCCAGACTGAGTGCAATCGTCATAGCGATCGTGACCGCGCCTAGAATGGCGACCGAGCGCGGTATTTTCAATCGCTGCAGAAAGCGCACAAGGGGCGCTAGAACAAAGCTCAGCAGGACAGCGAGAGCGACGGGGACAAGTATCTCGCGCGCAAAATAAAGTGCGCCGATGATAACAGCGCCAACTAAAAGATTAGAAGAAGCAAGACCTGCGGGAATAATCACCTTTTGGTACCACTACGTTGGCACCCCAAAGCACGGTGCAATAAGAAATAATCGAGGACTAACGCAAAGGTTCCTAGTAGCTCGCGAATAGAGACGATCGCGGATATTTTGGCGGCGTCAGCTTGTGCACGTTGGTTGCGACTGTCGTTGCATGCGCGGGCGTGGCCGCGTGATCGGCCCCGATCGCAGCGCGATCTTGGGCGTCGAATATTGGGGCTGAGGACGTCGGCGCGTAACAGGACTGAGGCAACGGGTGTTTCGGAAGTTCGGCCGCCCCGTGCGTAAGGAAGTGGCCCTACGAGGCTCGAAGCCATGAGGAGCCGGGGCTGAGACGGCATCGGGAATCAGCCCTCGGGGCGATTGCCGCCGAGCAGTTGGGCGCTCACGCCGGAAACGGGTTAGATGTCCGCGCGTACCAATGCGTTGGTGTCAAAAAATTACTGCGTCTATCATTCTCTGTTATGTCCGGTTGCCAACCGGGCGCGTGCTGTTGATTCAACGCGTATGCAGCTAAGGAAGCCGCAGCATGACGAAAGTGTCAGAAATTTGGAACATTCATCACGCTGGTCCGTTCTCGGAAAACAGATTCACTTTTTTCGGAGGATTACGATGAAGAATCTCGTTGCTATCGCGCTTCTGAGCACTGCGATCGTCAGTGGCGCGGCCTATGCCCAGCAGGCTCAACCTGCCGATCGCACTGCACCGGCCGCGACCGCTCCTGCCGCAAATTCCGAAAAGATGATGCTCAAGAACAACTGGCGCGCGTCCAAGCTCATGGGCCTCGACGTCTACAACGAAGCCAATGAAAAACTCGGCGACGTCAATGAGCTGATCCTGGATAAGAACGGCAAGGTCAACGCCGTGGTTATCGGAGTCGGCGGCTTTCTGGGTATGGGTGAGCACGACATCGCCGTTACCATGGACAAGCTTAAATTCATCGAGGAACCGGTCCGCACTAGTACTACTGCGCCCGCGACTACGACGCGCGAAACCACCACGGGCACTGCCACGGCGCCCGCGAACACCAGCACCACAACGACAACCACGACCGCCCGCAGCGCCAACGCGAATGACTGGACTCCCGATCATGCCGTGATGAGTGGCACCAAGGAGCAGCTTAAGTCGATGCCACAATTCAAATACTCGGACTACAACTAAGGTAGCGGTATAATCGAATGTCAAAGGCCCCATTTCGATGGGGCCTTTTTCCTTTGAGGTTCCTGCACAAGGCCGAGAGGTACTCGCGGATCCTCGATACATCCTCAGTCAGAAACATTTGATGACCCACTGACCCTTAGATATGTTTCTCGCTGCCTGCCACGCGAGAGAAAGTATCGCAGGACTAATCCCATGCCGACCGGGCTTATCTTTTAGCCACGAGCAGTCGCCAGCACATCGTCCGGCGGATTCGGCGCCGGGCCCCCTTGCAACTTTCCACTTTATCCTGACTTTTGCAGACTCGGTTCTGTCGAGGAGGGGGCGAGGGGCAGCCGCTGGACGGGTCAAGATATCGACGATCCGAAATGCATGGCGCAGCACAACTCGGCGCCGCAAGATTGCCGAGCTTACCAATCGGACCGTCGGGGGCGTCGTGTTCAAAGCCTATCAACTTAGACTTTCCTTGCGATCCAGCCGACATGTAAGCAAGCAGGCTGCCATCGCGGATCCTGCCGAACCTGAAGGGAATCCACGATCTGTCCAGTATCGGACATACGCGACGCTTAACGGATTGCCGATTCTTCCTGTTTCACCAAGGGAACTTTGTCGCTTGCGACTTATTGTCAACCGAACAATGGCGGCGGAGATACGGAGGTAACATGCACGGTCTTATCTATCTTGTGGGCTTAATCGTTGTGATTCTGGCGATTCTGTCCTTCTTCGGCCTTCGCTAGCGCCATGGAGATGTCGATGGAAAAGATAACGCCGGTGGCGCAGGCGGGTAGCGCGCCGCTTTTCCTGCAATGGTCGCCGATCGTGCTCGGTGCGTTGGCGGCGACTGCATTGTCATCGGTGTTGCTGACATTCGCAGTCACGATTGGCCTTGGTGTTACATCGACGGCGCCGACATGGCGCGATGCGTCCGCGGCGCTAGCGATACTGTCGGGCCTCTATTTGATCATCCAGGCCGTCCTCAGCTTCGGCTTGGGAGGTTATATCGCAGGGCGTATCAGAGCTTCGATCAGTACGGCGAGCCGGGAGGAAACCGAGCAGGCCGACGGCATCCACGGCTTAGGGGTCTGGGCACTGGCGGTCGTCATGGGAGCTGCGCTCGCCGCGCTGATCGGCGCGGCTAGTCTCAATCGGACCCCTTCGATGCGTGGGCCGGCGCAGGCCAGCGTGGCTGAGCCGCTGTTAAGCTATGAGCTGGACCGGCTGTTTCGGGCAGGTCGCCGTGCGAACAATGTCGATCTTGGCGCCGAGCGTGCCGAGGCCGGCCGCATCCTTCTCACCACCTCGAGCTACAGTGGTTTGAGCACGGACGATCGCTCCTATCTCATTCAGCAGGTTGGCGCCCTGACGGGACTTTCTGGACCCGATGCGGAACGAAGGGTCGATAACGTGATTCTCAGCGCCAAGACCGCCATTGCGCGGTCGCGGCGCAGCACCGTCATTCTCGCCTTCTCAGTCGCCACCGCCATCTTGCTTGGCGCCGTGGCGGCATGGGCCGCCGCATGCTCCGGCGGACGGCATCGTGACGGTACGCTCGTGCCGGAATGGATGGCGCGATCGAATGCGATCGGCCGACGGCGAGAAGCGGTGTTGCCGTAGGACAGATTGGGTGGAGATCGCCTGCAACCGCACAAGCGCGGGTCATCGCCCAAAATAAAAAGCCCCGCCAAAGCGGGGCCTTTTGTTTACCACCTCTGGCTTCCGTACCAGGCGTCGATTTCCTTCTTGGCCTGGTCTTTGGCATAACCATACCGTTGTTGCAAACGGCCCTCGAGCTGGTCTTGCTTGCCATCTATGACATCAAGGTCATCATCAGTAAGTTTCCCCCACTGCTCTTTGATCTTGCCCTTCATCTCCTTCCAATTACCTTCAACGCGATTCCAATCCATGCTGGTCCTCCATTTCGGTGCCCATGACGAAACGTTTTCGCTGCTGGCATAGTTCCTTCAGACCATGACACACTTGCTGATTGCGTTACGCCAGACTCGGGTGCCCGATCACAGGACCGGAGTTCAATGCTCCATCACGCCGAAGTAGCAATCGCATGATTGGCGTCTAAGGGTTGGTAGGGCGTCCTGATAACGTGGATTGTTTGTTGATGGAGGCCGCACAGCCTCATCGCCCTAGACGAGGGTAGGCCTCCTTCGCGAGGCTGCCAGCTCAGCTCCGGGCGCATTCAGAAGCCAGACATCAATAACTATACCATCGATTCCAAGCCGACTCGCAAAATCATCAGCCCAGCAATATGTTTTTGGCGCCGTCGCACGGCCGCGTAGTCCCGAGCGCATTAGGAACATTGCCTAGTATTCCCACGTTGAGAGTCGTCCGTCTGCCCGACCGACGCGAGTATGCAACCGCAATGGCGACTCTAGTCACGCGCAACCAATTCAATGTCACGCCGCAAGGCGTGGTGCATAAGCCGACGGAGGCCGCCTTCATCCCTAGTCCTGGCGACCCACTTTTAGGAACGATGCGGTTAGGCCAGCTAAAGCGGGATGAGTTTAGCTTGAATCGATTTGGGATTGAACGAAGCCGCTGCCGCGGCGTAAGGGGCAAGGTGGCGTAG
>Ga0207706_10005809_pt1 | contig 11478 bp, 9 predicted proteins | sample KBSC53metaG_FD_184318 | JGI IMG/M metagenome (GOLD analysis project Ga0207706, IMG submission 184318) | Corn rhizosphere microbial communities from Kellogg Biological Station, Michigan, USA - KBS C5-3 metaG (SPAdes) (version 2) | ecosystem: Host-associated > Plants > Roots > Rhizosphere > Soil ... | reverse complement strand
TGTCCAGGGACGGAAGACTGCCGCGTTCAGAACAGCCGATGGCCGCGTGACGAACGGACGCGGAACGCGCCAACCCTGTCTGATCCAATCGGTTGCGGTGTTAACGCGGGTGCAGCCCGGCATCAGTGTCTGCGCTGCTGCAGGGAATGGCGTGGATGTTGCCCTGGCCAGGTACAGCTCTGAAGGAGGCGAGGCGATGTCACAAGCAGGCGTTGGAACAGTCATTGACAAGCTGCTCACCGATAAGAACCTGCGCATCCGGTTTGCGCTCGATCAGCTCGAGACGGTCGCCGAGCTGTGCTTGCGAGGTGTCGAGCTCACCCGCGACGAGGTCGACCTCTTTTGCTGGACGAATGCTCGTCTGTGGTTCCTGGGCGACGAAGTGAGAGGCGAATGACAGTACTGAGGCCGCGTCATGCGGTGCCTTGGGTGGCCGAGGCCTTATCACAGTCGGATGGGGTATACACATGGCGATTCACATTGATTCATCTGCGGCACGGGAAACGATTGTCGTGACCACTCGCTCGAGCGTTTACGAGCTGGTCGTTCTTCGCGTCGCCCAAGGACTTATCGTGGTGCGCGGTGGAAGGTATTTCCCGAAGTTCCGGCGTGCCCTGTTCCTCGGTTCGATGGCAGACAATGGCTCGGTCGCATCACGTACAATCGACGTCGGTCTCCGCATGAAGTTCGTTTCTGGTAACCGGTCATTCCTCACCTCCCCGGTCCAGTCAATTTGTCGACGTCCCGCCGGTGCCCTCAACGGAGTGTGCGCAACCCAATGAGCCCGACCGTCGATGGACCCAAATTCACGACAGAACCTGACCGCTCTGGCCCACGTTCCTCGAAATAGTGCTAATCAAGCGATTGCGTGCGTTCGCCGCCGCACCTAGGCATCACCACGCCTACATGAATCTCGCGCAGCAGTTCATCGACGAGCTCGACCGATGACCACCGACCAACAGGCCGCGCCCGCCGTGCGAGACGCCGATCTTTCACACTTCGGATACGACTCGCAGCTCCGACGCAGCCTCACGCTCGGCGACCTCCTCGTGTACGGACTGGTGTTCATCGTCCCGATCGCGCCGTTCGCCATCTTCGGCATCGTGTTCAACGCGTCGAAGGGCATGGTGCCGCTCACGTATCTGATCGGCGTCGTGGCGATGGTGTTCACCGCCGTCAGCTACCGCGAGATGTCAGAAGCCTTTCCGGTTGCGGGCTCGGTCTACGCGTACGCCGGCCGCGGTCTCCATCCGTCGGCCGGCTTTCTCGCGGGTTGGGCCATCCTGCTCGACTATCTCCTAATCCCGACGCTGTGCTACGTGGTTGGCGCCGTCGCCATGCACGCGGTGCTGCCGTCGATCCCGCAGCCGCTATGGGTGATCGGCTTCCTGACGTTCAACACGGTGATCAACATGCTCGGGATCGAGACCACAGCCCGCGCGAGCCGGCTCTTTCTGGTCATGGAGCTCATCGTGCTCGCGGTCTTCGTGGTCCTCGGCGCGATCGCGGTGAGCCGCGGCGTCAACGGGTCGCACTGGAGCCTGCGGCCCTTCTTCGATCCAAGCGTGTTCCGCGCCAGCATCATCTTCAACGCGCTGTCGGTCGCCGTGCTGTCCTTTCTTGGCTTCGACGCCATCTCCACGCTGGCGGAGGAGACCAAGGGCGGCGCACGCGTCGTCGGACAGGCGACGATGATCGCACTGGTGCTTGCAGCGGGCCTGTTCATCCTTCAGACCTACATCGCAGCGCTGCTCGTCGGTGCCCGGACCGAGTTCGTCGGCGACTCCGCGATGAACGATGCGTTTTACACGGTGTCTGCGCTGGTCGGCGGGTCGGCGCTCAAGTTGATGGTTGCGGTGGCCGCGGCGTTGTCGGCGGCGATCGCGAATGCGCTGGTGGCCCAGGCCGCGACGGCGCGACTCCTTTTCGCGATGGCACGCGACGGTCAGCTTCCGCGCACGCTCGCGCACGTCCATCCAGTGCGGCGCGTTCCCGAGCGCGCGCTGCTCTTTGTCGCGGCCGTGAGTCTAGTCCTTGGCCTGTTCTTTGTTGGTCAGGTGGGGCTGCTGTCGTCACTCGTCAACTTCGGAGCGCTCTTCTCGTTTCTGATGCTGCACGTGTCGGTGGTCGTCTTCTTCGTGATCAAGCGGCGCACGTGGACGTTCGGGGCACATGTGTTGTCGCCAGTGATCGGCTTCGCGATCATCGGCTTCGTGCTGGTGAACGCCGACGTCCACGCGAAGGTCGGCGGCCTGATCTGGCTGGCGATCGGCGCCGTGATTCTGATCGGCCTGAGGCTGGCGGGACGGTCCACCGAGCTTCACCTCGAGACCTAGGCCGAGCCAGTGCGGCTGGTCCCGAGGTATCGGTGGGAAGAATGCAGTGCTTTCTTAACCCTGCGGCGAATCCGGTCATGCAACAACGGCCGCTACATCGTGTTACATTGGATTCTCAAGTGGGTCGCGTGGAGGCGTCATGAAGTTCCCAGTGACCGCCCTCATCGCTTTGACGCTCGCAGGGTGCTCACCCGCCGTACCTTCATCACCGACCGCCAATCCAACGACTCCCACTCTTGATTCGCCAAACCCGGCGGATGCGGCCACTAATGGGTGGATCTGGGCGATGGCGGTCGAACGCACTGGGGCGTGCGTCGCCGACGCGGCCTTTGAGATCGTGAGCGGCCAGAGTCCGAGCGGCGACATCATTCGTCAAGAGACGCCGTGCAGCGTGTGGGACTATGGTGGCGGCATTATGTTGAGGAATTTGACGACCGGAGTGGCAGTGACGCTTCGCGCCTCCGCGCCCGGATACAACACAGTGGAAAGGAGCCTCTCTCCGAAATTAAGTGGCCCTGTAGAGGCGTTCGTGCTGGACCGCCAGTAGCGACAACCGATTCGCGAGCTTGTGACTTCTTCATCGTGGTCACCGCCACCCGCTGTCGACTCGTGCCACTATCGCGTAAACGTCAGCCGATGGCCGTTCGACGTGCAGTCGACCGGCAGAATCGCACATGTCGGCGAACGGAGCTGTCGCCTTTCCCCTGATCGCGAGATACGAGGTCCGCGTGAGGCGTTCGACGACTGGATACTCCTCCAGCCAGCGCTCCACCGCGTCCCAACTGTAGACGCCGAACCAGAGCCCATCGCGGTTTCTGCCGACGAACATCGAGTCGAGGCCATCGTAGAAATCTGTTCCGCTCAGCACTGTTTTCATCGCCCACGCGTTCGACGGCATCGGGGACAGGACGGCGCTGTACGACCGCGCCCGGACAGAGGGCGGCAGTGATGTGCATGACGCATCGGCCACGAACGTAAGCGTCGCGGATCGGTTGTTGAAGCAGATCGCGAACGACCCCCGTGATGTTGAGAGAAGGAGGCGTAGTCAGCGACGAAGAAACAGCTGACGTTCTTCGCGGCGTCCTCATCCGCCATAAGGTGCATGCTGGCTAAATCGCCCGTGCGCGGAATAGCCCCTGTCGTTAACGCCAGGACGCGATGAAGAAGAAGATGTTCGTCGGCGTGTCCTGACTGATCAGCCCCTTGCCACCGACATTCGGATCGGCCTGCAGCTCGCGTACCTTCTCCAACGTTTTTGCCGCGGCGATCTGATTCCAGACATCGAGGTTGGTGACGCGGATGTTGACCGTGTTGAACCAGCCGCCGTGGCGTTCCGTGACGATATGGCTATGAGGCAGTCCGGGCGCAGAGGTGACGCCGGGGCGGATACGCGAGATGTCGATCATTGCGGGGTGATCCAGGCAGGGGCTGCCGGCGGGACAGGCGAGCGTTGACGGATCCGGTTGAATGCCCGCCGCTGCGATGGCGTAAATCGTCGGAATTGGGCCCGGCCGCGGATCGATCTCCGCGCCCGCGCCAATTTCGCAATTGCTGGGTGCGCCACTCGCCGGTGGTTCCGCGCAGAAGAAGAGTTTCGTGTAATGCAGCTGGACCGTTTCGCCATGGAACCAACCGTCGATGTACCCGTGTTCGTCGAGTGAACCGGCGTTCGGGTTCGTGGTGCCGGCGGTCGCCATCCCGTGGCCGACATGGGACAGCGACGAACCCGAACCGACGTTGGTTGGTCCGTTCGGCGTCGAGCCTCCTGTGCACGCTACAACGAACGCAGCCGAGACAGTGAATATGGCCGCGAGGAGCTTGAGGCGAGATGATGAGTCGGCGTCGAACATGGTGGCCTCCGTCAGAGGGTCGTTGTGGCCTGACTCTAGGCAGATGAACCCTGGCGCTCAATGATGAATGGGGGAAAAATGGGTGAAATGTAGGTAACGGCCCGGTCGATCAGCCGTGTGCTAGCATCCCTTTTCCCGCCGGGCCACCTGGATGAGCGCACCACGTTCCGTCGTCGTGCGATTTGGTGAGTTCACGCTCGACATGCAATCGGGCGAGCTATATAAACAGGATCAGCGGATCATCCTTCCCGACCAACCGTTTCGTATTCTCGCCATCCTGCTGCGCCACGCCGGTACACTCGTGACTCGAGACGAGTTGCGCCGGGAGCTGTGGGCGAAAGACACATTCGTCGATTTCGAACACAGTCTGAACGCCGCGATCAGACGATTACGTGACATCCTGATTGATTCCGCGACGACGCCGCAGTTCATTGAGACGATCCCTCGGCGCGGCTATCGATTCATTGCCCGAGTCGAGGACGTCACCGATACCGCCAAGCGCGACGCGACGCGCGCGGAACGGCCGGACGGACAACCCAGGGCCGTCCGGCGTCGGGTTGCCGTGGCGGCGCTCGGCTTCGTGGTGGTGTCCCTCCTTGCCTGGCGCACGCTCCGCGATAGCCGTGGCCGCGAGGTGAGCGTTGTGGCACGCGGCCACCTGGCCCGTTTGACGACCGAGGGCGTGAACGTCGATCCGGCCTTGTCCCCGGATGGTTCACTTCTGGCCTACGCCTCGGATCGCGCAGGCAGCGGCAATTTCGACATCTGGATGCGACGGATCGATGGCGGCGAGCCGATGCGGCTCACGTCCGACGCCGCTGACGAGGTGGAGCCCGCCTTTTCGCCAGACGGTGAGTCGATCGTCTTCTCGCGACGTGAGCAGGGCGGTATATACGTGGTCAGCACACACGGTGGCGCCGCGAAGCTGCTGATGCCGGCGACGCGCGCGCGAACACCCCGCTTCTCGCCAGACGGCCGCTGGGTGGCGTTCTGGACAGGGCAGACGTTCAAGACCTCCCCGACAGGTCTGCCCGGCCCGCGTGTGCCCGGGATCATTAATTCGCTGATGCTGATGCCATCGGCCGGAGGACTTGCTCGAGCGGTGGCAGAGGATTTCGTGAGTGCACGATATCCCATCTGGTCGCCGGACAGTGGCTCGATTCTCTTTCTGGGCGAGCATGGCGAGGGCGAAGAATCCGCGACCCTGGACTGGTTTGTAATGCCGATCGCCGGAGGCACCCCGCGCCCCACGGGCGCAATCGACGTACTGGCGCGCTCCGGCGTGGAGGGCATTCCCGTTCCCGCGGCATGGACGAGCGGCGGCGATGTGCTGTTCACTGCCCAGACGGATCAGGCCGCCAACGTCTGGCAACTTGCTGTGTCGCCAGCGACCGGCCGTGTCGGTGGTTCACCGAAACAGTTGACGCTCGGGACGGCAGTCGAGCGATCGCCATCGATCAGCAAGGACGGACTACTCGTTTTCGACAGCCTTGTCGAGAACGTTGATGTATGGCGTGTGCCGCTGGATCATGTGAGTGGGATCGCCGACGGTGCTCTCGAGCGGATCACCGACAACGCCTCGACTGATCGCGTGGAGAATGTGAGTTCAGACGGCCGGACGATGGTGTTCGTCTCTTCTCGCGCTCAGCGCGACGAAGTCTGGTTGAAAGATCTGCACACGGGCCTCGAGCGTCAGCTCACGTCGTCCGGAGCAGTGGACGCTCGAATCAGTCCCGATGGAACGATGGTAGCCGTGAGTTCGCTAATGCTGGGGGAGATCGATCTCTATCCGGTGGGCGGCGGCGAGCCATCGCGGCTCTGCGAGAACTGCGGCGAGGGCGCGTGGTCGATGGACGGGACGCGATTCATCTTTGGACGCGGCACACCGCGGCGGCGAATCGTGATCGACGTCCGCACCAAGGTCGAAACCGCCCTTGCGGCACACCCCCACTGGAATCTGCTGCAGCCGCGCTTTTCGCCGGGCGATGACTGGGTGGTGTTTCACACGACGAACACACCGGTCGTCAGGCAGATCTACGCCGTGCCGGCGACGAGTGGAACCAGCGTCCCAGTCGAATCCTGGATCCCGATCGTGACCGACTACGGAATCTATCCGAGCTGGGCGCCTGACGGCAGCGGCATCTACTACTTCTCCTCGCGTGACGGGTTCTATTGCGCATGGCTCCAACCAGTCGATCCGCGTACGAAGCGTCCGCTCGGTGAACCGAGACCTGTACGTCACTTCCACGAGCCCCGACTGCGCGTCGCGGTCGGCACAACCGCGATGAACGACGTGCAGGACGGTTATCTGTATATGTCGTTAACGGAGACAACAGGGAATATCTGGCTGATGAAGTAGGGCGCGCGCGGTCAGGTCATCCCGTAAAGGCCGTTTTGTGCAATGGCAAGCTCAACCATAAGTTCTGTGTCCACCTAAGCGATTGGAGCGTTATCTCTAACAAGGACTGTGCTGGGGTTAGTCCCGCTCATCATCGGACCGGCCATCTTGTTGCCACTGGCCCTGTACGCCTTTAAGCGTCGGGAGGTCCACGGGGCGATGTGGTACGGCACTCTCCTGCTTGCGATCGCATTTTGGAGTGGCGTTTACGCAGTGGAACTCGTGGTTGACGACCCTGCCCAAAAGCTACTGGCTCTCAAGATCAAGTATCTCGGGGTCACCGCGCTGCCCGTTGCCTGGCTCGGGTTCATCCTGAACTTCGTCGCGTGGGACCCGACCGTCGTGAAACGCATAGAACGCGGGATGGCTGCGGTCGCCGTCGTAACGCTGCTCGCTGCCTGGACGAACGACACGCACGGGCTGTTTTGGGGCCGAATGACGGTCCACCCTGGGGCGTTGTCCACATTAGCCGGTCGGGGACCGGGGTTCTGGCTGAATGTCGCCTACACCTACGCCGTACTCTTCGCAGGGCTCGCGATCCTCGTTGGTCAAGCGGTTCGGTCGCCCTACCTGTATCGCAAGCGGGCAGTTATCTTGGTGCTGGCCGCGGTGCTGCCCTGGATTGGCAACCTCATTTTCGTCGCCGGCGGTGAAGCCCCCGGCACGATCGATTCAACGCCATTTCTCTTCAGCTGCACGGCCGTCATCGCCGCAGTCGCCGTGTTCCGCTACGGCGTACTCGAACCGATTCCGACACTGCGAGATGCGCGCATCGAGGTGATTGGTGACGGCCTCGTCATTTTGGACCGTGCCCACCAGATCGCCGATTTGAACCGCGCCGCCGAAGCGATGCTCGGACGTGACCGTGCCAGCGTCGCCGGCGAACCGATCGAGCGCGCGTTGCCGGACTGGCCTTCGCACACCGACACCGAGATCCGACAGGACCTCCCCTTGTCGGGACCCGAGGGCGCTCGAATCTACGACGTACTCATTACGCCTATTCGGACCCATGCTAAGCGCCTCACCGGTTATGTCGTGCTGTTTCGAGACGTAACTGAGCGTCGCCACGCGGAGGCCGCGCTCCGCGAAAGCGAGCTCCGTTACCGCGAGCTCGTGGAGAACGCCCGCGACCTGATCTGCACCTGCGATCTCGACGGCCGACTTTTGTCCATCAACAAAGCGGGACTCGATCTCACCGGCTACACTCAAGACTTCATCGTGGGACGAGAGCTGATCGACGTGGTCGCACCAGAGTCGCGCGAACATGCAAAAGCGTTGTTCACCAGCGGCCACACGGATTCGACTTCAGGGCGGACCGAGGTCGTGGTGCTCACTCACGACGGACACCGCGTGGTGTTCGAGCTCTCTACCAGTCTGCAGCGCCGCGGGGGCGTCCCGATCGGCATCCAAGCGATCGGCCGGGACATCACCGATCGCCGCCGTCTGGAGGAGAACCTACGACAGGCCCAGAAGATGGAGGCGGTGGGCAAGCTCGCCGGCGGCATCGCACACGACTTCAACAACCTGCTCACGGCAATCCTCGGATTCGCGGCACTGGCGGAAGAGGAGCAACGACCGAACACGCCAATACACGAGTGGATCGTGCAGATCCGACGTTCCGGCGAGCAAGCCGCGTCGCTCACTCGGCAACTGCTGGCGTTCGGCCGTCGGCAAACGCTCCAGCCGGTCAACCTCGATCTCAATCAAGTCGTTGACGACATCCAGAAAATGTTGCGACGGCTCATTGGCGAAAACATCGAGCTGGTGGTGCAGCTTGAGCCCAATCTCGAGGTAGTACGCGCTGACCGCTCACAAGTTCAGCAAGTGATCATGAATCTAGTCGTCAACGCGAAGGATGCGATGCCGCATGGTGGCCGGATCACGATCCGTACTAAAAACGTGATGAGCCACCACCAGGGCTCCTCGGTCGGAAAAGACGCACCGGCCGGGCACTATGTTGCGCTGCTTGTGGAGGACACTGGGGAGGGCGTCGAGCCGGCGATTCGGGAACGTATCTTCGAACCGTTCTTCACCACGAAACCGCTCGGGCGCGGCACCGGACTTGGCCTCGCGACGGTTTACGGCATCGTCAAGCAGAGCAAGGGCGACTTGCAAATGCAGAGCACTCCCGGGCACGGTGCGACGTTCACCGTGTTCTTGCCTGCGGTCACCTCGCCGGGTCTGGTCGTTGAGCTGTCGCAGAGCTGACCTAGGGTACGCATGCTTGCCAGTATATATAGGGAGTGGCCCACCGCACGAACGGGAAGAAGCAAGAAAGAATGCCGACGCTCCTTTTGACAGATAGTCGGCGTTCAGGCGCGCCGGATCGACGTCTCCTCGAGATCCGCGAGCGATCCGTCACGCAGCAGCCGTGGCCGGTACCACGCACCACGCAACGACGGAATCTTGTAGAAGCCCTGCCCTTGCGGGTCCTGAGCGGCAGACCCGGATCGGTGCCAACGGACAGCGGCAGGACGTCTGCTCGATTGGGAGCGGTGACTGCCACCCCTCGGCAAGCGTCAATTTGGCATTTGTGTAGTGGGGGGCGACGTGTGACAGGTCGCGCAACCTTCGCGCTAAAACACTCGTTCGCCATGGGCAAGCACGTCGGGTGTCGCCACGTCGGGATTGCGCGGCGGCTCGAGCGACAGCAAATAAGTGCCGATCGCGAACAGCACTTCGTCCGCGTAGCGAAACCGAAGCTGCGTTGTGCATCTGAAAGGATGTGATACGACCCAAACTGCATTGGGTCCGCGCCCGAGATGAACGCGGCATACCTTGCGACGTCCTCGGGGCCGCGAAGACGATCGTGCCGGTGGCATCCATGTAGCGGCTGTAGCGGAGGTTCTGCAGGTCGGTACGGACTGCCACGCGGACGATTGAATACGCCGGGGTCGCCGTTCGCGAGTTCGCACAGTTCCTCGGGTCCGGCGTTCTTTACGTGCTCGATGCGATCGTCAAGCGCCCACGGCGTTGCGAACATGCGCGAGACGATGGTCCCCCGTGAATCACCGACGAAGTAGCGTTGCAGGACCGGCGGGGATCCCTGGGCGCCCGGCACGCGCGGATTGAGCAGCAACGATCCCGGCGGGCGCGGCCCGCGGGGGCCCCCGACACCAACCGTCCCGTCACGGCGATTTGAGAGATGACAGTTGGCGCAAGCGACCCACGACAGCATCACGCCCTGATCGGTCACGACCCAGCGTGGCCCGTGGGCCCGAACCATCGGGCAGCTTGAATACGTTCGTAAACGATTGCGGATCGCGGGCCAGAGCAATCGCTTGCGAATCGCTGGTGCGGCTCCAGAAGCTGTCGACCTCGCGGAAGGCGCGCTCGCCGGCGCTAATCCAATCTTCTCGCGTCCGTATCATGCACCTTACGCGCTCGCCGTGATCCGGCGACAAATCGGCACGCGTTGTTGACAGGATTCGTGGGCGATGCGGCGCCGACAGATGACTGGGAAAAACGGACATCCCCGCGCTTCGCGGCGTGAGCAACACCGCTTCGTATTTCCACAACAACAGCGCAGCGACACAAGCAAATTCCGCACCCGGCGTCGTGCCACCATTCGCGTCCACCGACGGCGTGCATTTCGATCGGCAGCCCGCTCCGGCAAAACGCGTCGCGTTGGTTGCCTACTTACGAACGCTGAGGTTATGGTGTCGAACCATTCGCATTAGGGGCGACGTCACGCGCCGTGACACCTGGCAGACTGGCGATCAAACAGCGCCGTATCAACGCCGTCGTCCCACATCCACGTCCACGTCCACGTCCACGTCCATCGGGATGACACTACATGGTCTCGACTGTGGTGTTGTCAACGGACTTCGGGGGCATCGACGTTTGCTCATACCCTTGGCACACGCCCTGGTCATCGGTCGCTAAAAGCAGCCGACCGATCCCTCGACGGCCATTGAGTAGCAGTCGATGGCGGACATGTTCGTAGGGCGGACATTCAGTTGACGATCTACGCATCAAGCGAAATGCTGATGGCCGCGTATCTCCCCGAAACTTCACCAATCGCGACGCCCGATCAGATCATCCTGGTGCTGGGCGATTTCCCAGGCGATGTCTGGCTGGATCATGGGGTCATTCTGGTCGCTACGCTCGGATGTGATCATTTGCGGTCCTCCGGCGTGGCTACGCATATGGGTGAGGAACGCATCGCGACGAATTCGGTAAACTTCACCTGGCTAAATGTTTCCTATCGTCTTCCGTGGCGAGCGAGGCCACATCCTTCGTGTGGAACATCACTGATGCCACCACCCCATGCGCTCTCCGCCCGCGGCCACACAGCGAGGAGGCCGCCAAACCTCGTATGAGCAGCTCACTTACTGCAGTGCCGAAAACCTCTGAACCGCTTTGGTACAAGGATGCGGTCATCTACCAACTGCACGTCAAGACGTTTGCTGACGGCAACGGGGATGGTGTCGGCGATTTCAAGGGCCTCACCGGAAAGCTCAGCTACCTCAGGGACCTCGGGGTCGATTGCCTGTGGTTGCTGCCGATGTACCCATCGCCCTTCCGAGACGATGGGTATGACATCGCGGACTATCGCAGTATTCACCCGAGCTACGGGACACTGGACGATTTTGCCGAGTTTCTCGATGCTGCCCACGCGCACCGATTACGAGTGGTTACCGAGTTGGTACTCAACCACACCTCCGATCAGCACGCGTGGTTCAAGGAAGCGCGGCGCTCGCGCGACGCTCCCCGGCGAGATTGGTACGTATGGAGCGACACCGACGATCGCTATGCCGGAGTTCGGATCATCTTCGTTGATACGGAACGGTCGAACTGGGCCTGGGATGCCGACTCGAAGCAGTACTATTGGCATCGGTTCTTCAGCCATCAGCCCGACCTCAACTACGACAACCCACTGGTCCGCGAGGAG
>Ga0207706_10005808_pt1 | contig 11479 bp, 11 predicted proteins | sample KBSC53metaG_FD_184318 | JGI IMG/M metagenome (GOLD analysis project Ga0207706, IMG submission 184318) | Corn rhizosphere microbial communities from Kellogg Biological Station, Michigan, USA - KBS C5-3 metaG (SPAdes) (version 2) | ecosystem: Host-associated > Plants > Roots > Rhizosphere > Soil ... | reverse complement strand
TGTCGCTCACGCTCCGGGCTTCATTTGTCGCTCACGCTCCGGGCTTCATCGGTAGATCCCTTCCCGCAGCGCGGTCGCGACGGCGCCGGTGCGGTCACTGACGCCGAGCTTGCGGTAGATCGACCGCAGGTGAGACTTCACCGTCTCGTCGCCGATGACCAACTTGGTGGCGATGGCGCGGTTGGAAAGCCCGGTGACGACGAACGAGAGGATCTCGCTTTCGCGCTGTGTCAGGCCCTGCCGTGCACCCGGCCAGAATTCGTCGCGCTGCAGCCGGGCAGCCGTGTCGACCGCCCTCGCGGCCATGCCGGGGTCGATCGCTGTCTCGCCGCCGTGCACGAACTCGAGCTGACGGACCAGCTCGTCGCTGCTGATGCTTTTCAGCAGATAGCCCGATGCGCCGACGCGCAGCGCCTGGAAGAGGTATTGCTCGTCGTCGTAGACCGACAGCATCACGACCTTGCGCTTCGGGTCGCTCTCGCGCAGCTGAAGGCACAGGTCAAGGCCGCTGGCACCCTGCATGCGCACGTCGCACAGCACGATGTCGGGGTCGAGCCCGTCGACCACGCTGAGCGCTCGTTCAGCGCCGACGGCCTGGCCGACCACCTCGACGCGGTCGGAGAACGCGGCGAGCATGGCCTTGAGTCCCTCGATTACCATCTCGTGGTCGTCGACCAGCACAAGACGCACCGGACGACCCCAGGCAATTCCCGGGTCGCTGCGCTCTCCCCTGGCCTGCGGCCGTGGGCCCAACCCTCCGGACGTCATGGCACCACCTTAGAGCTGGCATTTTCATGGGGTAGGAGAACTTGGCCTCGCCGATCCCCCAATTGGGGGAGGACCGATGGCTGTGGTGTGGGACACCCTATCCGCATGCCTACAACGCAGGAGAAATCGTGGCGGGCAGGTCGGTTCTGGTGGGATGCCACCGCACCGACCCAAAGCGTTGTGTATCCGCTGCGCGCCGTGATCTTCGACCTCGACGCGCTGACCGACATTGAATGCGACGGACACCGCGTCGCGTTCAACGCGGCCTTCGCCGCGCACGGCCTGGATGTCCAGTGGTCCGTCGACCGTTACCGGAAGCTGCTGGCGCTTGGTGACGAGCGACAGCGCGTCTCGGCCGAGCTTCGCAAGCGCGGCATCGCCACGGAATCCGATGTGCTGACCGCGTTGCTTGCCGACGAGATCTACACGACCAAGGCCATGATGTTCGAGGAGCTGGTCCGCGACGCCGACCTGACGCCTCGACCCGGACTCGTCGACCTCGTGATGGATGCGTTCGCGGCGGGCGTCTGGGTGGGCGTGGTGACGAACGGCCCCCGAAGCTGGGCCGAGCCGCTGATCCGCCAACTCGTCGGTGATGGCCTGGTCGAGACGGTCGTGACCGCCGACGACGTGAAGAAGCCGATGCCGGATCGCGAGGCCCACCAGAATGCGCTGTGGGAACTCGGGATACCCGCCGAGAACGCGCTCGCGATCACCGGTTCCGCGTCGGGGCTGCGCTCGGCGACCTCGGCAGGTCTGGCCACGGTGGTCGTCACCGGCGACGGCACCCCGGATTTCCCCGCCGCAGTGGCGGTTCGCAGCGACTACAGCAGCGATGGACCGCTGCGCATCGCGGATTGCCAACGCCTGCACGGCTCCTGGTGGGCCGCGCACAAGAGGTCGGCTGCGTAGCTTCCGGCAAGCGCCCTCCCAGTCAGCGCGATTACCATCGCGCTGACATGCCTGAGAAACTCACGTTCTCTCCCGAACTCATCGGCGGCGACGTCGACGAGGGCTAGGGAAGGTCGCCGACGCGTTTCGCCGCGATTTGACCAGCGGTCGCGAGGTAGGTGCCGCGGTAGCGGTCTATCGCGACGGGGCCACTGGAGAACCGTGGGAGCGCGACACGCTCATCTGCCGACGGGTTCGAGGCGTTGAAGGCGCCTGCCGTGTAATACCCACCAAGGGAGCGCGCGACTTCCTCGGCAAGGCCGACACGTCGTACTCGCTCGGCTTCAACAAACCGACGTCCAAGTGGGTGTTCGGGGCGTCAAGCACCGCCTTCGGAACACCTGGCGCCGGAGGGTCTTTCGCATTCGCCGACCCCGACACCGGAGTCGGGTTCGCATACGTGATAAACCGGGATGGGGATGTGTCCGTTCAGCGATCCGAGGGACTCGACCTGCGCCAGGCGCTGTTCCGCGATGTGCTCGGGGTTCGAGCTCAACGCTGAGCTGTTCATTCGGATCCATATTGATGGCGGTGTAGCTAACATCGCCGAACATGGCGCAACGGATCAAGATCCCGCCCGATCTGATGGCCGGTGATGTCGACGAGGGCTACGGCGCGGTCGCCGACGCCTTTCGGCGCAATCTGAGCAGTGGTGATGAAGTCGGAGCTGCCGTCGCGGTATACCGCGATGGCCGCAAGGTCGTGGACCTATGGGGTGGTTACCGCAATCTCACCACTCGAGCGCCGTGGGAAAAGGACACGATCGTCAACGTGTTTTCGACCACGAAAGGTGTTGCCGCGCTTACAGTGGCGGTGGCCGCGTCGCGGGGGCTGATCGACTACGACGCGAAGGTGGCTGACTACTGGCCTGAGTTCGCACAGGCGGGAAAGGGTGCCGTCACGGTACGGCAGCTACTTGGCCACCAGGCCGGGCTGCCCATCATCACACCGCCGCTCACCCTCGCCGACATCGCCGACCCGGAGAAGCTGTCGAAAAAGATTGCGGCTCAAGCTCCTTTGTGGCCGCCCGGCACCAGGCATGGTTACCACGCCATCACGCTGGGCTGGTATGAGTCCGAACTCATCCGTCACGCGGACCCGCAGCGACGCACACTCGGCCGATACTTCGCCGAGGAGATCGCAGTGCCACTCGACTTGGACTTCCATATTGGGCTGCCGGCCTCTGTGGATCGCAACCGGGTGGCGCTGTTGCATCCGTTCGCCAAGCGTGACGCGTTCCTGCATCTCAACTCAGTGCCGCCCCGACTCGCGGCGGCGTTCGTCAGTCCATTTAGCCTGGTCGGGCGTGCCACGACCCTCGCTGCAGGCGTCAAGGAAGCTGACGCGTTCAACCGTGACGAGTTGCGAGTGCTCGAGATACCCGCGGGCAACGGCACGGGTACCGCGCGATCGGTCGCCAAGCTCTATGGCAGCGCCGCAACCGGTGGATCCGAACTCGGCTTGAGCCGCACCGTCCGCGAGGCACTGGAAGGCCCCGCGGTGCCACCGACGATGGGAGTGCGCGACAAGGTGATGCACTTCGACACGTCGTACTCGCTCGGGCTCGGCAAGCCTACGTCCACATTTGTGTTCGGCTCGTCGGACCGGGCTTACGGATGGCCAGGAGCCGGTGGCTCGTTCGGATTCGCCGATCCGGAGACCGGTGTCGGATTCGGATATGTGATGAACAGGATGCGCTTTCACATGTTGGACGACCCGCGACACCTCGGGCTGCGACAAGCTCTGTTCCGTGATGTCCTTAGGACCCGCGTCCAGGCTTAGGACGTGCTCAGGTCACTGGCGCATCAGTTCGATGACCGCGCTGAAGTCCTTGTCGGCGTGGTCGGCGGCGAACTTCGCGTAGATCGCAGCGGCGTGGCTGCCGAGTGGCGCGGTCGACCCGGTCGACTTGACCGCGTCCATCGCCAGGCCGATGTCCTTGTTCATCAGCGCGGTCGCGAAGCCAGGCTTGAAGTCGTTGTTGGCCGGTGACGTCGGGACCGGTCCTGGCACAGGGCAATTCGTGTGTATGGCCCAGCAGTTGCCTGTCGCGCCGGTGATCACGTCGAACAGCGACTGCGCGGACAGGCCCAGCTTCTCGGCCAGCACGAAGGCTTCCCCCGCCGCGATCTGCTGGACCGCCAACACCATGTTGTTGCAGAGCTTGGCGGCCTGGCCTGTGCCGGAAGCGCCGCAATGAATGATCTTGCCTGCCAACGGTTCGAGTACCGGCAGCGCTCGTTCCACCGCATCGTCCTCACCGCCGACCATGAACGCCAGGGTGCCCGCGGTCGCTCCCTTCACCCCCCCGGAGACCGGTGCGTCGAGTTGGGCGAGGCCGCGCTCCGTCGCCTGCGCGTGGATCTCGCGCGCGTCGTCGACCGAGATCGTGGAGGTGTCGATGAACAGCGAGCCCTTGCGCGCAGCGGGCAGCGCCTCGGCGTACACCGCCTTGACGATGTCGCCGTTGGGAAGCGACGTGATCACCACGTCGGCCTCGGCCACGGCCTCGGCGCCGCTGTCGAAGACCTGCGCGCCCTTGTCGGCCGCGGCTTCCTTCAGCGCGGCGACGGGGTCGAAGGCACGCACGGTGTGCCCGGCCGCGACGAGGTTCGCCGCCATCGGGCCGCCCATGTGGCCCAACCCCAAGAACGCAATGGTCGTCATCTGGTCTCCTATGCCGATGCGCGGGCTCGGCCCGCCACAGCCCGGCCGATCACCACCCGCATGATTTCGTTGGTTCCCTCGAGGATTCGGTGCACCCGCAGGTCGCGGACGATCTTCTCTAGCCCGTACTCGCGAAGGTAGCCGTAGCCACCGTGCAACTGCAGTGCTTGATCGGCCACGTCGAAGCACGCGTCGGTGACGTAGCGCTTGGCCATCGCGCACAACTCCACCTTCTCGGGGTGGTTGTCGTCGAGCGCAGTTGCGGCGCGCCACAACAGGGTTCGCGACGCCTGCAACGCGGTGGCCATGTCGGCGAGCGTGAACCGCACGGTGGGTTCGTCGAGCAGCGAGCCGCCGAACGCCTGCCGGTCGGCCAGATAAGCCGACGCCTTGTCGAACGCGGCCTGCGCACCGCCCAGCGAGCACGCGGCGATGTTGAGCCGGCCGCCGTTGAGGCCGTTCATCGCAACGCCGAACCCCGTGCCTTCGCCGTCCGCACCGCCAAGCATCGCGTCGGCGGGCACCCGAACGCCTTCGAAGATGACCTGTGCGGTCGGCTGCGCGTTCCAGCCCATCTTTCGCTCGTCGGCGCCGAAACTCAGCCCGGGGGTGCCCTTTTCGACGACGAACGCCGAGATGCCGCGGGGTCCGTCGCTGCCGGTGCGGGCCATCACGACATAGACGTCGGATGTTCCCGCACCGGAGATGAATTGCTTGACACCGTCGATCACGTAGTCGCCGCCTTCGCGAACGGCCTTGGTGCGCAACGCACTCGCATCGGATCCCGCGTCGGGCTCGGTCAAGCAATAACTGGCGAACGACTCCATCGACGCCAGCCGCGGCACCCAGGACTTGCGTTGTTCATGGGTACCGAAGCTGTCGACCATCCAGGCGCACATATTGTGGATCGACAGGAAGGCCGCGATGGTCGGATCGGCCTTCGCGAGTTCTTCGAAGATGCGCACGGCGTCGAGTCGACGCAGTTCGCTGCCTCCGACATCGTCACGGCAGTAGATGGCCGCCATGCCCAGCTCGGCCGCCTCGCGCAATACGTCGATGGGGAAGTGGTGGTTCTCGTCCCATTCCAATGCATATGGTGCGACGCGCTTTTCGGCGAACGCGGCAGCCGTCTCGGCGATCACGCGTTCGTCGTCGTCAAGGCCGAATAGATCCATAAGGAAACTTCAGCTCTATTTCATTGTTGGGATGACGAACTCGGCGCCGTGGCTACCCGCGGGCCAACGCTGCGTGACTGTCTTGACCTTGGTGTAGAAGATGATCGACGCCGGGCCGTGCTGGTTGAGGTCGCCGAAGCCGGACCGCTTCCAGCCGCCGAAGGTGTGGTAGGCCACCGGCACCGGGATCGGCACATTCACGCCGACCATGCCGACCTGGACTCGGGACACGAAGTCGCGTGCGGTGTCGCCATCGCGGGTGAAAACCGCGACGCCGTTGCCGTATTCGTGCTCCGAAGGCAGCCGGAGCGCTTCCTCGTAGTCCTTCGCGCGGACCATGCACAGCACCGGGCCGAAGATCTCGTCCGTGTAGATCGACATGTCGGGAGTGACGTGGTCGAACAGTGTCGGGCCGATGAAGTAGCCGCCCTCGAGGTTGGCATCCCCGAACTGAAGGTCGTCGCTGCTGCGCTCGCGGCCGTCGACGACCGCCTCGGCGCCCGCCGCAACGCCCTGGTCGATGTAGTCCTTGACCCTGACAAGCGCCGCCTCGGTGACCAGCGGACCGTAGTCGGCCTTCGGGTCGAGGCTGTGGCCCACCCGGAGGTTGTTGACCCGTTCAATCAGCCTGGCGCGCAGGCGATCCGCCGTCTGTTCGCCGACAGGCACCGCGACACTGATCGCCATGCAACGTTCGCCTGCGCTGCCGTAGCCCGCGCCGATCAGCGCGTCGACGGCCTGGTCGAGGTCGGCGTCGGGCAGCACGATCATGTGGTTCTTCGCGCCGCCGAAGCACTGGGCGCGCTTACCGTGCGCGGCCGCGCCCGAGTAGATGTACTGCGCGATATCGGAGCTGCCGACGAAGCCCACCGCCTTGATCTCCGGATGCTCGAGGATGGCGTCGACGGCTTCCTTGTCGCCCTGCACCACCTGGAACACGCCGGGCGGCAGGCCGGCTTCGAGGAACAGCTCGGCAAGCCGGACCGGCACCGAGGGATCACGCTCGCTGGGCTTGAGGATGAACGCGTTGCCGCACGCGATGGCCGGGCCGGCCTTCCACAACGGGATCATGGCCGGGAAGTTGAATGGGGTGATACCGGCGACCACGCCCAGCGGCTGGCGCATCGAATACACGTCGATGCCGGAGCCGGCGCCCTCGGTGTACTCGCCCTTCATCAAATGCGGTATGCCGACGGCGAACTCGATGACCTCGATGCCGCGCTGGATGTCGCCCTTGGAGTCGGCGAGGGTCTTGCCGTGCTCGAGCGACAGCGTTTCGGCCAGCTCCTCGACGTTCTGGTTGACCAGGTCGATGAAGCGCATCAGCACGCGGGCCCGGCGCTGCGGGTTCCACGCCGCCCACTCCTTCTGGGCCTCGGCGGCGCCCGCCACCGCGGCGTCGACGTCGGCTGCCGACGCCATCGGCACCGTCGCCTGGACCTCGCCAGTGTTGGGGTTCATCACGTCAGCGGTGCGCTTGGACTGTCCCGCCGTGCGCTGGCCGTTGATGAAATGCGAAATCTGTGTGGTCATGAGCCCTGCCCCTCACCCGAATATTAATACTAGGATATCCTAGTATTATTCCTGCGGTGTGCGCAAGGCACCCCCCGCGAGACTGCGGGGAGATCGCGAATTCGTCACACGCGAGCCGCTTGCATCTGTTTCAACGCCGACGCTCGCGGGCCGTCACTGGCCACGCGCCTCGTAGGTGTTTTCCACTCTGTCTTTCAATGGGGCCCACCATGATTCGTTGGCGCGATACCAGTCGATCGTCGCGCGCAGGCCCTCTTCGAAGTCGGTGTGCTTCGGGCGCCAGCCGAGTTCGTGGTAGAGCGGTGACGGGTCGATGGCGTAGCGGACGTCGTGGCCTGCGCGGTCGGTGACGTGGTCGAAGTCGTCGGGGTCGTGGCCCATGAGGGCCAGGATGGTGCGCAGCACGGTCAGGTTGTCGCGTTCGCCCTCGGCACCGATGAGGTAGGTGCGCCCGATCTGTCCGTCGGCCAGGATGGCGAACACCGCGCTGTTGTGGTCCTCGACGTGGATCCAGTCGCGCACATTGGCGCCGGCGCCGTAGAGCTTGGGTCGGCGCCCGGTCAACACGTTGGTGATCTGACGCGGAATGAACTTCTCCACATGTTGATAGGGCCCGTAGTTGTTGGAGCAGTTCGAGATGGTGGCCGCCACCCCATAGGAGCGCACCCAAGCGCGCACCAGCAGGTCGGCGGCGGCTTTGGTCGACGAGTACGGGCTCGACGGGTTGTAGGGGGTGGTCTCGGTGAACCGCTGCGCGCAGTGCAGGTCCAGATCGCCATAGACCTCGTCGGTGGACACGTGATGCAGCCGCACCCCGTGAACGCGCACGGCCTCCAAAATGGTGAAGGTGCCCACCACGTTGCTGTGCACGAACGGTTCGGGGTGGGCCAGCGCGTTGTCGACGTGGGTTTCGGCGGCGAAATGCACCACCGCGTCGGCCTCGCCGACCAACTTGTCCACTAGTCCGCCGTCGGTGATGTCGCCCTGCACCAGCCGGATATCGCTCTCGACCGGGGCCAGCGACTCCCGGCTGCCGGCATATGTCAACGCATCGAGCACTGTCACCGAATCTTCGGGGTGCTCGCGCACACACTCATGCACGAAATTCGCGCCGATAAACCCCGCGCCACCGGTCACCAGCAACCGCATGCTCAAACCCTAGCGGCTTGGTGTGCAGACGATCGCCAAGGCGTCGTTATGGGCATCGACGCCTGCCGTCCCGATCCGCTGCGCGAACCGCGACCGAAACTCCTCATTAGCCGCCGGCCCGAGCAGCAAGCGATCGGCTGGGTGCCAAGCCACCTGACGTAACGCTTGACAATCGCCACGACACCAATCCCGGCGAACGGGTCGAGCGGGATCTGGCCCGGACGAACACCCGCTTGACTCCCGAAGGATGGATGCAATGTCGCCTCAACCGAACCGTGTCGCAGTCTCGGCCGGTCGCCGTGTCGAACTGGGCGATTGCGCTTCCGCCGCACCTGTCGCGGGCTGGTGGCTGAACTTCGTGGCCGGCTTCGTTCCCGTCGTAACGGGTCTTGTCGTTCTTGCAGTCGATTGGCTCGGCGTCCTGCGCGCCGATTCTCCCTTTTGGACCGCGCTCGGAAACTTGGGTTTTCGTATTCGAGTCTCGACGCGGCGGGGTCCGGCGCGGCGCTCTGGGCGGAACTTATTGGCTCGGTCGGAGGGTTAAACATCCTTGCTGCAGGGATTGCCGTCAGTGTGGTCGCACGCTTCGGACGACGCGCCGGGCGGCGCTGGGCGTGGTGGTTCCTCTGCTTCTGCTTCCTGTGGATCCTTGTTCATGACGCCATCATGACAACGCGGTTCTTCCCGGCAACAGGCCAGCCATTCATGGTGTTGCCCTACAGTTACTGCGCGCTTATGCTCGGCGGGCTCCTCAGGTCGCGCCGCGTCGTCTTTGCCAGCGCAACCTCGCGCGATTCGCCGAGCCATGACTTTGCTGGAGTGCTTGACAATCCTGGAGTCTCCGCAACCGCGCGGCACCGGCGAGGATGCGGCGGGCAGCCGTGATCGACGGCGTGTACACCACCGCGCCCTGGGCACGTCTAGTTGGTCCACCCACCAACACAGTCAAAGCCTGGTGGCCGACGAATATGCGGCACCCGGCCGACCAAGGCCCATGCCCTGCAAAGGGCCACAAACTCGCAGAAGTAGGGACTGCGCGAAGCGGCGGGAAATCTGTGATTGACCGGTGCCGTCGGCGGGAGAATCCTCAAGGTGATCGCCGACCTTCGCGACGATCCGGGAGGACGGTAATGAGTTCGGAACATGTAACAGAGCAGGTGCCGCTGGCCGAGATCCAGGAGGGTGACACGATCCAGCATCCCGAGTCGGGTCAGTGGTTCACCGTCACCCGAACAGCGGACGACACATCGACTGTCACTCACAAACACTCAGATGGCGACAGGACGGTCATCGAGGGGTACCGCGTCTACTACGGCGACGAACGACAAGGCGAGCAGGTCGATTCCCGGTACATTATCGATTCCCGGTTCACTAAGGGCCTCGTCACTCGCCAGGTGCGAGAGTAATCGCGATCTTCCATGTGACTACAAGGACGACGATTTAGCAGACTTGGCGAGCCACACACGAGGCTGTCGACTGGGTGGGTCCACGATAAAGGTGTGGCAGAGCATCGCCCGCCGCCAGCAGGCCAGCCTGGTTACGGCCCACCGCCGGGCACCCCGACGTCGGAGGGTTCCGGACTGAGCCGCGTCCGCCTGCGCAATCCGCAATCGATAGTGCTGATCGCGGTGATCGTGATCGGCTTAGTCGCCGCCGGCCTGCTCGCCAGTGAGCTGTACGCCCGTCACCGCGCCGAGAGCGTGGTGGCCGCCGCCACCGAATGCGTGGTGCACGACAAGGCGAGTGTGTCGTTCGGCGCGACGCCGCTTCTGCTTCAGCTCGCGACCGGCCACTACAGGAACATCTCGATCCACACGGCGGGCAATCGGATCGGCAGCGCCCGAGGCATGAAGGCCGACGTGCGGATCGACGATGTCCGGCTGAATGGGGACGCCGACACCATGGGCACCGTGGGAGCTCTAGACGCCATGATCACCTGGTCTGCCGACGGCATGAAGCAGACCATCCAGGAAGCGATCCCGCTGCTGCGTGGCTTGGTCACCGGGGTTCAGACCAACCCGGACGACGGCACCATCAAGTTGCAGGGCAATCTGGGCAGTGTCACCACCAAGCCCCAGGCTACAGATGGACGAGTGGCGCTGCAGGTTGTCGATGTCACAGGGCTGGGTTTGTTGCTGCCCAGAGAGATGGTGCAGTCGGCGCTAGACGCGTTCACCACCCATCTCACCGAGAACTATCCGCTCGATATCCATGCCGACAGCGTGCAGATCACCTATGACGGTGTGACAGCACATTATTCGAGCCGAGACACGTCGATCCCGCGGGGCAACCAGGGCAACCAAGGCAACAAAGGTAACCAAGGGAACCAAGGGAACAAGGACAACCAGGACCCCTGCTTCGCGGGTCTATAGGCCGGCGAGCATGGCGCCGGGACGAGGGCGGCGAGCCCCTTCGCGACCGCGAGGACGCCCAATTCACAGAACAGGCTGCAACATGACCACACCACGAACCGACCAGTACACAACCGAGCCGACCGTCATGCGACCGGTCGACACCACATCCGCACCTATTGCGCCGCCGGGTGGCGCTGCCAGGGCACGAAGCGCGACGCCAAGGTACGTGTCGACATCATCGGTTGGCAGGACCGCGACGGCAGCATCGTGCGGCACGTCGTCATCGACACTGAACGGCGCAGCGGTCGCGATCCCCGACAATCTGGTTGAGCGGTGCTGACTCTCGTCAGACCCGCAACGGTGCCGGAGGGGCCAGTTCCCTCCAGGAGGGCTCTCGCAGGGGTGCCTCACCGTCGATCTCGGCTAGCCACAATACGTCTGCGGTGAGACGTAGTTCACCGCACATAACACCGTTCAGCCAAGACTTGCATCGCATCCATATGCTGGATTTCATCGGATCTCTTTAAGTCTGAGCATGTTTGGCGCTGAAGGCCTCTGCCGCCGCCCGTGCGACGACCGATGCGGGAAGCTGCTAGCGCTCGATTAGCCGCGATGACTCGCCGTGCAGGATGTGGTGTGCACCTTTCTCGCCGATCATTACCGACGGTGCCTGGGTGTTGCCGCTGATCAGCGTCGGCATGATGGACGCGTCGATGACACGCAGACCATCGAGGCCGCGGACCCGGAGTTGCTGGTCTACCACAGCCATTTCGTCTTCGCCCATCTTGCAGGAACCCACCGGGTGGTAGTCGGTCTTGGCCCACTGACGGACGTACTCGCGGATCTGCTGATCGGTGCGAACCTCAGCTCCGGGCATGTGTT
>Ga0207706_10005806_pt1 | contig 11480 bp, 6 predicted proteins | sample KBSC53metaG_FD_184318 | JGI IMG/M metagenome (GOLD analysis project Ga0207706, IMG submission 184318) | Corn rhizosphere microbial communities from Kellogg Biological Station, Michigan, USA - KBS C5-3 metaG (SPAdes) (version 2) | ecosystem: Host-associated > Plants > Roots > Rhizosphere > Soil ... | reverse complement strand
CGCTCGGTTACGGCCTCACCGAGACGAACGCGGCTGGATGCGCGAACTATTGGGGAAATTACGCGGCCAAGCCCGCTTCGACGGGCCGCGCGCAAAAGCCGCTTGTCGAGCTCGCGATCCTTGGGCCCGGCGACGAGCATCTTCCAACCGGCGGAGTGGGTGAGATCGCGATCCGCACCGCGGCCGCCATCAAGGGCTATTGGCGCAATCCCGAAGCCACCGAGGCGCTGTTCACCCCTGACGGTTACGTCCGGACCGGCGACGTCGGCTATCTCGACGAGGACGGCTATTTGTTCATCGTCGACCGCAAGAAGGAGATCATCATCCGTGGCGGCGAGAATATCAGCGCGGCAGAGGTCGAGGCGGCGTGCTACGCCTGTCCCCAGGTTGCGGAAGTGTCGGTGTTCGGAGCACCCGACGAGCGCCTCGGCGAAGTTCCGGTGGCAGTCGTGCTCGCGAAGTCGGGCGAGCAGCTGCGCGAAGACGACCTGCGGAGCTTCCTCGACGGGCAGCTCTCCAAATTCAAAATTCCAGCCCGCTTCATCTTCACCGACGAACCCCTGCCGAGGCTCGGCACGGGGAAGATCGACCGCCGCGCCCTGAAGGCGCAGTACGCGCGTTGAAGCTCGACCGCCGAACTGTTCTGATCGGAGGCGGAGTCGGGGTCGGCCTGGTCGTCGCATTCTCGCTCTGGCCGCGTCATCTCGGCAGCGACCTGCCCGTCAAAACCGGCGAACAGGCCTTTGGGAACTACATCAAGATCGGTCGCGATGGCCGTGTGACCGTGGCGGTGCCCCAGGTTGAAACCGGACAGGGGATCTGGACTGCGCTTCCGCAGATCGTCGCCGACGAGCTCGGAGCGGCGTGGGAGACGGTCGCCGTCGAACCGGCGCCGCTCACCGGGGAATACGCGAACTCACTGGCGGAAAATAAGCTTCGGATCACCGCGGAATCGACTTCCGTTCGGGCGTTCGAGCGACCCCTTCGCGAGACCGCGGCGATCGCTCGCGCCATGCTGATCGGAGCCGCGGCCGACCGCTGGAACATCAACCCGCGCGAATGCGAAGCTGCCGACGGCTTCGTGATCAACGGTGTCCGCACCTTCAGCTTCGCCGAACTCGCCGAAGAAGCCGCAGACCGCACGCCTCCGCGCCGGGCGCCGCTCCGGACCGGCAGCAAGGGCAGGTTGATCGGGCAGCCGCTGCAACGGCTCGACGGTCCCGCCAAGTGCGATGGCAGCCTGCGCTTTGCGGGCGACGTCCGGTTGCCCGACATGTTGTTCGCCTCGGCCCGCCTCGCGCCGCCCGGCGGCCGGCTGACGGGCTTCTCGCGGGATCCGGTCAAGTCGATTCCCGGAGTCCGACACCTCGCGGTTCGCAGCAACTCGCTCGCTGTCGCCGCCGAAACCTGGTGGGCTGCCGAGCGCGCGATCCACGTTGCCGACGCGAGGTTCAGCGGTCCGCGAACCGCGCCCGACGTCCGGCCCATCTTCGACGAGGCCCTGGCGACCGGCGAAGCGCACCAATGGTTCAGCCGCGGCGACTATAACGCGACCGTAAGCGGGTCCCGGCCGCTGGCCTCAACCTACTACGTCGCGCCCTCACTCCACCTCGGCCTCGAACCGCTCACCTCCACGGCGCGGTTTACGGCGGCCCACCTCGAAATCTGGGCCCCGACCCAAGCCCCGGAGGCAGTGCGCGCGCGGGCCGAAAAGGACGCGGGGGGTGCGCGAGTCAGCCTCTATCCGATGCCGGCCGGCGAACCGGCCGGACGCGCGCTTGACGCGGACGCAATTCCGCTCGCTGTCCAGCTCGCGCGCGCCACCGGGCGCCCGGTCCAGCTCAGCCTGTCGCAATCGGCCAGCCAGCTTCACGATCATCCATCGGGAGGGACGATCGCCAAGATGATGGCGCTTCCCGGCGCCGGCGGAATTACCGCCGCGTGGAAGATGCGCGTGGCGACCGCGGGCGGGTTCGGCGCCTCGCTCGCCGCGCTTGGCGGTGACGAGGCTCCAACGGAGCCGGGCCGCCCGGACCTCGATGGCTCGGCCCCGCCCTATGCAATTCCGAACGTCGCCATCGACTCGGTTTCCGTCCCGGTCGCCTACGAAGCCGGCTACATGCGCGGCTCACCGCAGCGCGAATTCACCTTCTTCACCGAAAGCTTCGTCGACGAGTTGGCGCATGCTGCGGGAATGGAGCCGCTCGCCTTTCGAATGTCGATGCTCGGCAGCAACCCGAGACTTGCGCGCTGCTTCGAGATCGCGGCGCAAACGGCGCGTTGGGACGGCGGCGGAGCCGGAAGCACGATGGGTATCGCCGGCTGCTCGGCTTATGGCTCCCACATCGCATTGGTCGCGACGGCGAGCATCGGCGAAGACCAAAAGGTCAAGGTTCATCGGCTCGTCGCCGCAGTCGATTGCGGCCAGATCGTCAATTCCGGGCTGGTCGCACAGCAAATCGCAGGCGCCCTAATCTGGGCCCTTGGTCAGTCCACGCTCGCCGAGCCCGAATGGATTGCCGGAATGCCGCGCGCGCGGGGCTACGGGTCGCTCGGCCTGCCCCGCCTTTCCGACACACCCGATTTCACCATTCAGCTCGTTCCTTCGACCGCTCCGCCTGGCGGGATCAGCGGCCTCGGCACGACGGTGCTCGCGCCGGCCGTCGCCAATGCGATCTACGCCGGAACCGGGAAGAGAATGCGCTCGCTGCCGTTCGACCCGATGGCGACGGCATGAGCCGCCCGGCCGATCACGCAACCGTTCCCGAGCCGAAGGTCGGAGTGCTTCTGATCAACCTCGGCACTCCTGATGCGCCCGAGGCGCGAGCGGTCCGCCGCTATCTCGCCGAGTTCCTGAGCGACCGGCGGGTGGTCGAGATTCATCCGATTGTGTGGAAGCCAATCCTCCACGGACTCATCCTGCGCACCCGGCCGCGCCGATCGGCCGAGGCCTACCGCCAGGTGTGGACCAACGAAGGCTCGCCGCTGGCGGTGATCGCCGAGAGCCAAACTCATGCGCTTCGTGAGCGCCTCGGCGATCGCGTCCATGTCGATTATGCGATGCGCTACGGCAGCCCGGGCATTGCCGGCGCTGTCGAGCGAATGGTTCGCATGGGTTGCACGCGAATCCTCGCCGCGCCCCTTTACCCGCAATATTGCGCGGCCACGACTGCGACGGCCAATGACGCGGTGTTCGCGACGCTCGCGGCAATGCGCGCCCAACCCGCTCTGCGCACGCTGCCGCCCTATTTCGACGACCCGATCTACATCGAGGCCTTGCGGGCAAACCTCCAGCGTCAGCTCGACTCGCTCGGCTTCAAGCCTGAAAGGCTATTGCTGAGCTTCCACGGAATGCCACAGCGCACACTTGAGCTCGGCGACCCCTATCATTGCCATTGCCGGAAGACCGCACGGCTGCTTTCGGAGGCGCTGGGGCGCGAGGTCGACGTCGCCTTCCAGTCGCGTTTCGGGAAGGCGAAATGGCTCGAGCCGGCGACCGACGAGGTGCTCGCCGGATATGGCCGCAACGGAATCACAGTTGCCGTCGCCGCGCCCGGCTTTTCCGCGGATTGCCTCGAAACGCTCGAGGAGCTCGGAATCCGCGGGCGAGAAACCTTCGTCACTGCTGGCGGGAAGCAATTCGCCCTCCTCGACTGCCTCAACGATTCGGCCGAAGGCATGACCATGGTGGAGCGGTTGATCACGCGCGAACTTGCAGGCTGGATGGAGCCGACCTAAGCGCCGCAGCCAATCAGGACGGGAGAAAAGACATGGCTCGAGTGGCGATCGTCACCGGCGGAACGCGCGGTATCGGCGAAGCGATCAGCGTCGCACTTCGCGACATGGGGATGAAGGTCGCGGCCAATTACGCCGGCAACGACGAGCGAGCGCGCGAGTTCACCGCGCGCACCGGCATCGGCGCCTACAAATGGGACGTGTCGGATTTCGATGCCTGCCAGGAGGGCGTCAAGAAGGTCGAGGCGGAGATCGGGCCGGTCGATGTGCTGGTGAACAATGCGGGGATCACGCGCGATTCGACGATGAAGCGGATGGATCATCAGAAGTGGCAGGAGGTGATGGATACGAACCTCGGCGGCTGCTTCAACATGGCCAAGGCGGTGTTCGAAGGAATGATAGGCCGCGGCTATGGACGGATCGTCAACATCGGCTCGATCAACGGCCAGGCCGGGCAATACGGCCAGGTCAATTATGCCGCGGCGAAGTCCGGGATCCATGGCTTCACCAAGGCGCTGGCGCAGGAAGGCGCGCGCGCCGGCGTGACGGTGAATGCGATCGCCCCGGGTTACATCGACACCGACATGGTCGCCGCGGTTCCCGAAGAAGTGCTCGGCAAGATCGTTGCGCGAATCCCGGTCGGCCGGCTCGGCAAGGCCGAGGAAATCGCCCGCGGAGTCGCCTTCCTGGTCGATGAGAACGCCGGCTTCGTCACCGGATCGACGATGTCGATCAACGGCGGCCAGCACATGTATTGATGGCGGATTACGCTCCGCCACAGAAGCGCTCGGTGCTGATTTCCGGGCACCAGACGTCGATCAGCCTGGAACCGATGTTCTGGCGCGCGCTCGAGGCCGCAGCGCGGGAGCGAGGCTTCGCGGTCAATGCCCTGGTTGCCGAGATCGACGCGGCGCGGCTCGACGCGGAGCGCGTGCCGAACCTGACCTCGGCGATCAGGCAGTGGCTGTTCGAACGGAGTTCAGGATTGCTCCGCTGAAAGCCGCGCACGCGCCGGGCGCAGTGTCGAGGAAGAGCGCCGGCTCGATCAGCTCCAGCTCCATGATGCGCAGGACGCCTTCATCGTCGGGAACGATGTCGACGCGCGCATAGACGGCCTTTGCCGGCGCGGCTGCGAGGGCTTGCTTGGCGAGCTCAACGCCTCCCGGCGGTGCGGGTGACGGAAAGGTCATCCCGCCAAGATGCTCCTGGACCCGAAAGTCCCCCGATTTCGGCCGCTTGACCACGCAATGGCTGTATTCGCCGTCGAACAGCATCAGCGAGAATTCGCCGGTCCGCGAAATCTCCTCGATCAGGGGCTGGATGATCATCGCCCGCCCGCGGCTGTCCGAAGGCAAATCGTCCCTCGGTCCGAGCCGATGCGTGCCCTCGGCGCTTGCCGAAACCGGCGGTTTGATCACCAGCCAGTCGGCCCCGAACCGCCGCCGGGCTTCCTCGATATCCTCATCGCAGCAGGCCTCGACCGCCAAGGTCGGCACGGTCGAAACTCCGCGATCGGCGAGCTCGACCAGATATTCCTTGTCGCTGTTCCACCTGAGCAGAGCTGGCGGATTGACCATCGGCCAGCGCGCCGCCTCCGCCCTGTTCAACAGACCGAGCCAGCGATCATAGTCGTTTTGATAACCCCATGCGACGAGCGGCAGGGCCAGGTCGAAATCGCCAAGGTCGCCTGTGTCCGTCCAATCGATCGGCTCGACCGACGCACCCGCAGCAATCAGCGCACCGGCCTGAACGTCGTAGGCCCAGCTCCAGGGCAGCGGATAGCCTGCCGCGGGGACCAGGACAGCAATGCGCATGATCAGCGCGCCAGGAGAATGCGTGCCTGGCCTGCGATCTGCGCGAGCATGGGCGCGCTGACGCGCCCTTCGGTGCGCGCTCTCGAGACGAGCTGGCGGAACTGATCGATGCGCGGCTTCTGCTCTTCGATCCATCGGAGCACCGCTTCATGCGGGTCCTTGTTCCGCGTGCGTGACAGGAATTCGATCCTGAGCTGCTCGAAGTCGCGCGCCAGCCCGGCGGTCAACAGCCGCTCCCACTGGTCGGCGGGCTTGAAGCGCGCGACCTGTTGCTGGGCCCAGTCGAGACCGAGCACATCCCCGATCTCGGTGTAGGCGCGCGTCAGCAGCAGGTCGTCGAACTTGCGGCGGGCGGCAAGCGCGGCGATCCCGAACACGCCGTCGAGCTCGTAGAGCCGGACCAGGCGCCGAACCACGCCCTCGCTCGCTCCAAGACCGAGGAGGGTTGTACGGCGAGTATCGGCTTCGGTACGGACCTGGGCGCGGATCAGCTTGTCGGCCGCAGCGGAAATGCTGCGCAACCCAGGCTCGAACAATTTGCACAAGGCCGTGACGCTGGTCTCGCCGCCGGCCGAACGCAGGATGTCCGAAAGATGCGAGCGAACGCTCGCAGAAGCGATCGTGAATAGCTCGATCCGGACATTTTCGCGGACCGCATCCCGCTCGATGTGCTCCCACAATTTGTCGAGCTCGAGCAGCCGTTCGACAACCAGGAAGGCCGTGACCACCTGGCGCAGCGACGATCCCTCCTCCTCGGTGAGGTCGAACGCCAGGCCCGGCCCAACGCGGTTCACGAACCGGTTGGCGGCCTTGGTTGCGACGATTTCGTTGCGCAGCCGGTGCGCGCGAATTGCATCGGCATGGGCCTTGCGCATCGGCTTGGGGAAGGCTTCAAACAGCTGCGGCTCGATCAGCTTGTCCTCGGCGAGCCGCAATTTCTCGGCCGCCTCCTGAAGCGTGATCTTGGACATCGACAGAACCACCGCGAGCTCGGGACGGGTCAGCCCGCGGCCCTCCTGGGCGCGCCGCATGAAGTCCTCGCTCGACGCGAGGCCTTCGACCTTGCGGTCGAGCCGCCCGGTCGCTTCCAGGAGCTCGATGGTGCGGACATGGCCGGGCACGGCCTGGGCGCCGCCCGCTTCGGCGATGGACAGTGCAAGGCTCTGCAGCCGGTTATCCTCGAGCACCAGCTCGGAGACCTCGTCGGTCATCTTGGCGAGAAGCGCGTTGCGTTTCGTTTCGGCCAGCCGCCCCTCGCGCATTTCGCGGTTGAGCGGGATCTTGATGTTGACCTCATTGTCCGAGCAATCGACGCCCGCGCTATTGTCGATGAAGTCGGTGTTGATGCGCCCGCCGTGCAGGGAGAATTCGATCCGACCCGCCTGGGTCACGCCGAGGTTGGCGCCCTCCCCGATGACCTTGGCGCGAAGCTCGGTCGCATCGACCCGGAGCATGTCGTTCGAAGGGTCGCCGACGTCCGCCTGGCTCTGCGTCGAAGCCTTGATGTACGTCCCGATCCCGCCGAACCAGAGCAGTTCGACCGGGCTTTTGAGGATTAAGTTGATCAGGCTCGCCGGGTCGATCGATTTGACCTCGATACCGAGGGCCCGGCGAGCTTCGGCGCTTAGCTCGATCGACTTCTGGGTGCGCGGAAAGATGCCGCCCCCCTTCGAGAGCAATTTACGGTCGTAATCGTCCCAGCTCGATCGCGGCAGATTGAACATCCGCTTGCGCTCTTTCCAGCTCGTCGCAGCGTCCGGATTGGGGTCGATGAAGATGTGGCGGTGGTCGAAGGCGGCGATGAGCTTGATCGATTTGGACAGCAGCATGCCGTTGCCGAACACGTCGCCCGACATGTCTCCGCAGCCCGCGACCGTCACCGGCGCCGACTGAACATCGATCCCCATTTCGAGGAAATGCCGCTGGACCGAAATCCATGCGCCCTTGGCGGTGATCCCCATCGCCTTATGGTCGTATCCGTTGGATCCGCCGCTCGCGAAGGCATCGCCGAGCCAGAAGTTGCGCTCCAGCGCGATGGCGTTGGCGATATCGGAGAAAGTCGCGGTGCCCTTGTCGGCGGCGACGACGAAATAGGGGTCCTCGCCGTCGTGAATCACCACGCCGTCCGGGTGCACGACCTTATCGTTGACGAGATTGTCGGTGACCGACAGCAGCGAGCGGATGAAGATCCGATAGCTTTCGGTGCCTTCGGCGAGCCACGCGTCGCGGTTCGCCGCCGGCGGCAGTTGCTTGGGATAGAAACCACCCTTGGCGCCGGTCGGAACGATGACGGCATTCTTGACCAGCTGCGCCTTCATGAGGCCGAGGATTTCGGTCCGGAAATCGTCGCGTCGGTCGGACCAGCGCAATCCACCGCGGGCGATCGGTCCGCCGCGCAGGTGGATCCCTTCGACCCGGGGCGAATAGACCCAGATCTCGCGCCACGGCACCGGCGCGGGCAGGCCGGGCACGAGCGACGAGTTGAGCTTGAACGCGAGCGCTTCCGCCGCAGCGGGGGCAAACGCGTTGGTTCTGACGATCGCTTCCACCAAAGCGCGGAGGCGGCGGAGGATGCGGTCGTCGTCAATCGAACGCACCTTGGCCACGGCCTGGTCGAAATGCTCGCGTAGCGAGCCAACCCTGGACTCGCGGCTCTTGGTCGCCGGATCGTTGAGCGCCGCAAACAGGTCGACCAGAGCGGAGGTGGCGCCGGGGGCCCGGCGAAGGGCGTCGACAACCGTGACGAGGCCGAAGCTGCTGCCGGTCTGCCTGAGGTAACGGAACCAGGAGCGCAGCCACACCACCGGTTGAGTGGCGAGCCCGGCGTAGAGGACCAGCTGGTTGAATTCATCGTCCTCGGCCGAGCCGCACAGGACGTTCGCGATCGCCCGCTCGATCTCGAGCGCGCGCTCGACGATCGAGCGCATGTCCGCCTCGCTGCCGATCTCGACCCGGAAATCGTGGATGTAGCCAATGCCGCCGCCAAGCGCGCTCGGCATCTCCTCGAGCACCCGGAACCCGAAATTCTCGAGCACCGGAACGGCTTCGGAAAGCGGGATCAACCCCCCGGTACGGTAGGTCTTGAGCCGCAGCTGACCCGGAGGATCGCTGTCGATCCGGGTTATCCGAACATCGCGGTCGGAATCGTCGCGAAGTTCGTTGAGGCGCAGGATATCGGCAGCGGCCTCATCCGGGCTGGTGCGCGAGCGATAGCTGTCCGTAAACGCCGGCAGATATGTAAAAGCGAGGCGAGTCGCGCGCGGCGCGCCGGCAGCTGCAATCAGCTCGGCCTCGACCGCCGGTGACCAGCCCCTGACCATCTCGACGACCGCCGCATCGAGCGCTTCGCCATCGGGATCCGGAGCGTCGGCGTCGATATATTGGGTATAGCGGATGAGAGCGAGGTCGCCGTCGCCGAGCTCGACCGACCAGCTGGTGATCTCTCGCCCAACCTCGCATTCAAGAAGCACGGCGATGGAGTTACGGCGCGACGTCGTCAGCTCCTCCCGCGGCAGCCAGACGAAGGTGAAGAGCTGGCCCTGGAGGATGCTTCTGACCTGAAGCAAGCCGGGGCGCGGGCGGTCGGCGAGCGACATCGCCATCATCACCAGGGCGCGCACGGAATCGTAGGTGATGGTAATGAGCAGGTCGCGCGGGAGCGATGCTACGGCGTGGCGCAGCGCCTTGCCCGAATGGCCTTTCGAATCGAACCCGAAATCCTCATCGAGCTGCTTCAGGCGCTGGCGAAGCACCGGGACCTCTTCGGGCGGCAGCCGCAGTGCTTCGCTGGTCCAAAGGCCCGCGTGGACGCCTATACCGACGACCTTGCCCTTCTCTCGGATTGGAACGACGACAAGGTCGAGCGGAACTCGGCGGTGGACGCTCGACTTGCGCTCGGCCTTGGCCATCAGCGGCACTTCACCGCCCTGTTCGAAATAGCGCATCGCGCCGAGGCAGCCGCCCTTGTCGGTCGGGGCTCCTGGAATGCTGAAGATGCCGAGCGCATCCGACGGCGCTTCATATGGCATTTCGACGTGATAGCCGAGCAAGGTCATCGCCCCATCGGCGAACCATTCGAGCAAGGCACGGCCTTCGGGTTCTTCGATATTCGCGGCATCCAGGCGCATTCTGTCCTGGAGCGCGTGCCAGTCGCGCACCGCCAGGCGGACGTCGTCGAGAACCCGCCTAAGGTCCGCCGCAAGCTCCTGGCGGCCGCGAGCGTCGGCGCGATCGAGCTCGAGATACATCATCGATTCGCGGCGGCTCTTGTCGGAGCACAACGGCTCGACATCGTGCAGGACGCCGTCCTCATCGCGGGTCACGCATACGACCGGGTGGAGAAGGCGGTGGATGGTCAGCTGGCGGGCAGCGATCGCGTTCGCGACCGAATCGACCAGGAAGGGCATGTCGTCGTTGACGATGCCGATCCGCATCCGTCGCCGGCCGGCTTCGCCGCCCGTCGATTCAATCGAAAGCGCCAGCTCGCCTTTTTTTCGCTTGGCGGCAATCTGGGCGAGAAAGTCGGCCGCGTCGCGCTCCGCGTCGCGGTGCAAGCCCCGAGTTTCGCCGGGAAGGGCGTCCAGCGTGAGCGCCTTGCGAAGCGAGTCGACCAGCGGCTTGGCCAGGCGCATGTGGGCAGTCATGAACGGGTTGAGCTCCGCGAGTAGGGCGACGCGTGGCGCCTATAGCCGCCGCGTCCTTACGCGGACAACCCCGGGAACTACAGTGCGCGACGAATTGCGCGCTCAATCAGGGATTCGTCGTCGACGATCGCGACCGGCTCGTGAGTCCCGTCCGCGCCCCGGCGAGTGATGACAATTGCGAATTCGTCGGCGGCCGGCACGTCGGCGAGCGTGATCGACGGAGCGCAGCGGAGCTTGGCCCGCGCCGCTTCGCCCTTGGTGTCGGGCCGCGGCTCGGGCCGGCGCGCGTCGCGCTCGGCGGCGACCAGCGCCTTGAGCCCGCCCGGCTGCTGTTCGATGAGCTGCTGGAAGCCGCCCGAAGAAACCTGCTGACGCTGGGCGTAAGACAAAGCCGCGGCGAACTCGGTCAGCCGCGCTTTGTCGTAATCGATCCCAAAGACGAGCTTCACGATCGGGGTCATCGGCGCGCGCGCCTGGGCCTTTACGCCCGATTCCTCGAGCAGCTCGGCATAGTCGCCGGGGTTTGCCAAAGCGGCGACCGCGAAATCATAAGCGAGAGAAAGCGCCCGGTAGAGCGCGGCCCGGCTGCGGCCGTCGGCGGTCTTGACCGCCTCTGCGGTCTCGCGCGCTGCCCACAAGCGGTCGGCGAGGCCGGCGTCCGCGCCGAGTTCGACCTCGGGAGCAGGCTCCTCCTCGGGCGTATCGGCGAGTGGGCCGTCTTCCCACGTCAGATGCTCTTCGGGCGTGACGGGCACGTGCGGCTCGTCAGCGATTCCCAGCGGAGCGAATTCGAGCTCGTCCTGCGGATCGGGCTCGACCATCGGAACTTCAACTTCCGATACCAACTCGAGGATCTCGAGGGCAGCTTCTTCTTCAACTGCGGCCTCTTCCTCGGCCGTGGCCTCTTCCTCGGCCGTGGCATCTTCCTCGACAGCGGCCACTTCCTCGACCGGGGGCTCCTGCGCCGTTTCAACCGGCTCGGCCGGCTGGGCCGGTGCCGCATCGTTGGCTGGCGAGCGCTCGACGGTCTTCCAGTTGATCACACCGTAAATGAAGTCGATCGTGTCGCCGTCCGACGAGAAGGGCATCAATATGCCGCGGTAACAGATGTTCGCTTCGCGCTGATTCACGAACTCGGCCTCGAAGCCGATCGGAGCGCGGTTGGCGATGATTTGCAGATAATGATCGGTAAGGCGCGACAGCAGGGACCGGCTCGGCACGTCGCTGATCATCCGCATGTTGTCGTCCAGCCCGCACTCGTCGCGGATCGACCCGCCGATGTACGGCA
>Ga0207706_10005805_pt1 | contig 11481 bp, 9 predicted proteins | sample KBSC53metaG_FD_184318 | JGI IMG/M metagenome (GOLD analysis project Ga0207706, IMG submission 184318) | Corn rhizosphere microbial communities from Kellogg Biological Station, Michigan, USA - KBS C5-3 metaG (SPAdes) (version 2) | ecosystem: Host-associated > Plants > Roots > Rhizosphere > Soil ... | reverse complement strand
CTATACTAACCTCGCTCCCGGCTGGTACCCGTCGTGCCTGCTCGATCGTCCAGACAGCAGCGGCGCCCGCTCTACCCGACGCTCGCAAACTTGTTGCTCGCGCCCGAGCGGGCGCTGGAGGCTGCTGTCTTCCTCCCTCGCAGGCACGCCAACGGCCTATACGAACCTCGCTCCCGGCGCTGGTACCCGTCGTGCCTGCTCGATCGTCCAGACAGCAGCGGCGCCCGCTCTACCCGACGCTCGCAAACTTGTTGCTCGCGCCCGAGCGGTTGGAGGTGCTGTCTTCCCCCGTAGCGAGGCACGCCGCAAGCTGCAAGCTTGCATTTGCTTGCAATTGCAAGCAAACTGGATGGCGTGGTAAGAATCTCAACCAACAAGATCGCGGGCCAAATCGGCTCTCTCGGTGAATTTATTGCCGGTCAGCGCCGCGCGGCGCAATTGTCGCTGCGACAGCTCGCGGAACAGACCGGCATCTCCAACCCCTACCTGAGCCAGATCGAGCGTGGCCTCCGGAAGCCCTCCGCTGAGGTGCTGCAGCAGCTGGCCAAGGCGCTGCGGATATCCGCAGAAACGCTATATGTCCGTGCCGGCATCCTCGATCCGGATGATCATCACGCTACCTCTGTGGAGATGGCCGTACTCGCAGATATAGCGATCACTGAGCGGCAAAAGCGAGTCTTGATCGACGTGTACACCTCATTCGTCAAGGAGAACTCGAAGAACGCGACAACACATGAGGAAGCCCCGAACCTCACCGAGCCCAAAGTCAACTGAGCCCAGATCCAACTGAGTAGGAGAAGCACATGTCGGAGAAGGAAGTCTCGCCGGAGGCACGCAAGTCGGCCATCGAGTCCGATTACGCAGCGCTGTACGCCGTCGCCGGTCTCACCGATGCGCTGGCCGATGCGCTCAAAGGTGCACTAGCCGAGACGCAGCAGAAGGCAACAGAGCGGATCAACGCGTTGCAGAGCAGGCGCCCCGAACTGAGCAAGCAGGCCAAGACCAGCGTCGAGGACCTGCGTACGTTTGTGATCACCTTGCCGGATCAGTTCAAGCACCTGCCCGACACCACAAAGGCTAGGATCGCGGAGCTGCAAAGGCAGGCCAACGATCTGCTGGCGCAAGCCACCTCCGCATACGGCGATTACGCCGTGCGCGGCAAGCAAGCTGTGGATGAGGCCCGCAGGTCAACACGTGAGCGGTCAAACCCAAACGGCGCGCCGGTCACACCGCGAGATGCTGCCACCGATATCGGTGAGCCTGCAGCTGAAAGCACCCGGACCAAGAAGGACAATGCCATGAAGTCCAGCGCCAAAAAGACCGGCTGAACAACGAGACGACGCTCACGCCCCACCCCCTTGCTCGCGCCCCCCGCGTGCAAGAGAGGTGGGGCGTGAGTTCGCCTCCCCCCGGGCTAACCTGAACCCCTGACAGCTCGTCCTGCTCGACGCCGACCGATCACCGGTCCGGGTGGCGTCGAAGATCGTCCAAAGACCCGACTTCTGATGGATGACGACGCAGTTGACCTGGCTCGAATGGCGAATCGGCGGAGGTCGGAGACATTTGATGATCAATAGAGCAACCCGCGCGTTGCGGAGCAATTTCCATGATCGCTTTCATCGCCTTCCCCCTTTCGACTCGCGCCAGGACCTGCGACCTGTGTCGCGCCTACGGCTGGGGAAGAAACCGATGGCTGCATGCTCTAGAGCTGCGAAGCGACGAGAACATCTTCACCGATGACGGCGCGAATTGATGGCTGGCGACGCGGTCGTGATCGACTTGTGTCGAAGCTCGCTAGCCCAGATCACAAAATGAGCACGCCCAGCATCGAGACGTAACCGGCAGCGCTCCTAGCGTCGAGCACAGGTGAGAAAGGCTCGGCCACGGCGGCGCTAAGCCTGCTTGGCACGGGCTCGGCTGCGCGCGCGTTCGGATCCGGAAAGCACCACCTTGCGGATCCGAACTGCGTCTGGAGTGACCTCGAGGCACTCCTCAGTCCGGCAGAACTCCAATGCCTGCTCCAAGCTCAACAGACGGGGCGGGACCAGCCGTTCAAGTTCCTCACCAGTCGAGGATCGGACATTCGTGAGCTTCTTTTCCCGCGTCGGGTTGACGTCCATGTCGTCGGAGCGGGCATTCTCGCCAACGATCATGCCCTCATACACTTCCATGCCGGGATTGACGAACATGGTGCCGCGCTCTTGGAGGTTGAACAGCGCGTACGCGGTGACCTGGCCGGATCGATCGGCCACCAGAGCGCCCGTGGGCCGGGTGCGCATCTCGCCGGCCCAGGGCTCGTAGCCCTCGAAGACGTGATGCATCAGTCCGGTGCCTCGGGTTTCGGTGAGGAACTCGGTACGGAAACCGATCAGCCCACGAGCTGGCACCAGGTATTCCATCCGCACCCAGCCCGTGCCGTGATTGACCATCTGTTCCAACCTCCCGCGGCGCAGCCCCAGCAACTGGGTGACGACCCCGACGAAATCTTCGGGGATGTCGATGGTCAGCCGCTCGACCGGCTCGTGGACCTTGCCGCCAATCGTGCGAGTCACCACCTGGGGCTTGCCGACTGTGATCTCGAAGGACTCCCGCCGCATCATCTCGACCAGGATCGCCAGCTGGAGCTCACCGCGGCCCTGGACCTCCCACGTGTCCGGCCGCTCCGTGGTCAGCACCCGGATGGAGACATTTCCCACCAGTTCCGAATCCAGCCGCGCTTTGACCAGCCGCGCGGTGAGGTTCTTGCCCGAACGCCCGGCAAGCGGTGAGGTATTGATGCCGACTGTCACCGAGATGGACGGCTCATCGACCGTTATCAGCGGCAGCGGTCGCGGGTCGTCCGGATCCGAGAGCGTCTCGCCGATGGTGATCTCCGGAATGCCTGCGATGGCCACGATGTCGCCGGGGCCCGCAGATTCTGCGGGTTCTCGTTGCAACGCGTTGGTCATCAGCAGCTCGGAGAGTTTCACGGTACGGATCGTGCCGTCAGCGCGGCACCATGCGACATTCTGATTGCGCCGCAAGGTCCCCGCGACGATTCGGCAGAGCGCGAGGCGTCCGAGGTAGGGCGATGCGTCGAGATTGGTGACATGGGCCTGCAGCGGCGCTCCGGCGACATAGCTGGGCGGGGGGATGTGCTGCAGGATCGTGGCAAACAGTGGAGCCAGATCTGCGCTGTCAGGCATCTCGCCGTTGCTCGGCCGTGTCAGCGATGCTCGTCCTGCTTTGGCCGAGGCGTAGACCACGGGGAAGTCCAGAGCTTCGCTGCTGTCCTCATCTAATAGATCGACGAACAGTTCGTATGTCTCTTCCACCACCTCGGCAATTCGGGCATCCTGCCGGTCGACTTTGTTGATAACGACGACGATGGGAAGCCTCTTCGCCAGCGCCTTGCGGAGCACGAAGCGGGTCTGGGGGAGAGGCCCCTCAGAAGCATCCACCAACAGCAGGACACCATCGACCATCTCGAGGCCACGCTCGACCTCGCCGCCGAAATCGGCGTGCCCCGGCGTGTCGATGATGTTGATGGTGACGGTGGAACCGTCCGGCGCCTGGTGTCGTACGGCGGTGTTCTTGGCGAGGATGGTGATGCCCTTTTCCCGCTCCAGATCCATGGAGTCCATCACCCTCTTTTTGACAGTCTGACCGACCCGAAACGCACCTGACTGCCAGAGCATGGCATCGACCAGCGTCGTCTTACCGTGGTCGACGTGGGCGACGATGGCAACGTTCCGCAAATCAGAACGGACGGGCACGCAAAACTCTTTCCGGGCGTTGGGCAACCTGGCGAGTCTAGTGGCTGCGACGCGTGCTACCAGCCGGCGCCGAAGCAGGCGAAGGGAATGGGCTCCGGCGCGGCTTGTAAAGCATCGGCGAGCGCGTAGGCGGGCGCGGCGCCCGTGGCGAGTCGGCGGTGGTAGCCGACCATGAGGTCGGCTGCGCCCTCGTCCGACACCTTGGCTACGCCGGAAATGATCGTCGACGTCCCACTGTGGAGCAGTGCACGCGTCAGCCCGAGCGCCTCATCCCCAGGTCGTACGGTGGCCTGGCCGAGCTCGCACGCGGACAGCACCACCTGTTGAGGCGGGCGGGCGAGCCGATCGAGGTCATACCCTACGACCGGACCGTCAGCCAGCCGGATCGATGAGAAGAGCGGGCTTTCTCGCTCGTGACGACCATGTGCTGCGACATGAACGAGTTGCGCCCCATTGATTGTGCTCAGAAAAGCCTCACCGGTCGCCTTGGCGCCGGTGAGCGTCTCACAACCCAACCAGTGCTGCGCCACACCGGCCACCTCCTGGTCAGCGCGCCCCAGACCGGGACCGGCAACGGCCACAACTGGTCCAGATTTGTTGTGGAACCTTGCGTGAGCACCGAGCCAGGCTGCTGCCGAGGGAGCAATGGTCAGTGGCCGTCCCTTCAGACTCTCCAGATCTGACCAGGGCAGAGCCGTGAGCCGGCCGGGTGGCACGACAACCAGCGGCGCCTCAGGCAGGCTGAGCGGAGTCAGCAAGAGCTGGTCGAGGGTGCGAAGGTCATGAGCCAAGGAGTTGCGTGCCGACGCTCGTAGCGACTCCGGAACATGACTCATGGCGAGCACATCGAGATCGGCCGTAATCCGCCGGCAGAGCCGTTCAGCTTCCGCCATTGTGGTCAAACGTTGCATCCAGCAGCCGTGCCGGGTCAGGACGATGCCGTGGATATCGTCGTCGATTCCGAACAGGGTCAGGAGTGCTGCACCGTCCAGCGCTGCGCGCATTTCGCCCAACCGAGGAGTGGGGTCGACCGAGCCCGTGCCACGAACACTCCAGGAGCGCGCTCGAATCTCACGCTGGAGCGATTGCCGACGCTTGCGGAGCCGCTCACTGGTATCGCTGTCAGACTCTTCATGCTCCAGTTGGCTGACCACCCAGCGAAGTTGGGCGAGCAAGTCGGCCGTGATCGGATCGTCGGGGGGTCGCACGGGCGTCACGCGGCTGGATATCGCCCGCGCCCGTTCCAGCCAGGCGAGCACGGCAGCTGGCCGTCCGGCGGCAATCTCCTCGGTCACGGCCAGCGCAGCGAGGCTCACTCCGTGTACCGCAGTAGACGTCTGCAGGTCGAGGCTGCCGAACTGAGCCTGGTGCTTCATCAGTTCCGTCATCCCAGCCCGCGCCTGGCGATGCCCGGCCTCCCGGTCGCCGCGGGCGAAGGCCAACCTGCTTCTAACGAGCCGGCCGTACAGCCGCAGATCGAGCGGTTGCGCGGCAGAAATAGTCGGTAACGGCCGCGGCCTGCCAGCCAGGCTGGGTCTGGAGTACTCGATCGCAATCAGCCGCGCCAGCTTGGCCTGGTCGGGCAGGCCAAGCTCGTTGAAGGTTTTCGTGAGCCGATCGGCCGTACGTATCAACTTGTCGGTCCGGATACCCGCTTCGGCGTCGGCACGGAGCATCACCAGTTCCCCTAGTGCAGTGGCGCGCCGATTGTTTCGGCGCCGCAGCCGCGCTACCGCGGTGTGGCTGATGGTTTGAGCCAACCGGTAGTTTCCTGCCAGTAATGCGACATCTGCTCGGGTCAATTCCGCTTCGGCCAGCAGGGTCAGCATTTCGGTGCGTTCCAGAGCCGCCGCTGCCTCGACAAGCGTCCGATCGGCGTCCGCCACGAGACCTGCGCTCAGCAAGACTTTGGATCGATTGATGCCGACGACGCCCTTGTAGTGGTCGGACGGCGCTTGCTCGACAGTTGGCATCAATTCCAGTGATCGAGGCAAATTGCCAGCCAGATAGTGCATGTAGCCGAGGTTCAGCCGCGCGGCGAACTCTAGCTCCGCGAGTTCGTAGCGCCGGCTCAGAACGAATGCACGGCTGAAATCCTCGATAGCGGATTGAATGTGTCCGAGCTGATTGTGAACCTCTCCCCGATTGATCAAGATTTTGCATCGATCCGCCGGTTCGGCGTCGCGGATCAGCTGAACTGCTCCGTCCAGCTGCTTGATCGCGTCGCTGAGTAGACCGTCTCGCAGCAGCAGCAGACCGTGCTGCGCTCGCGTGACAACTGTCAGCTGACCCAGAGATCGTCGGCTGGCGAGCTGCTCTGCATTGACGAGTAGCCGAATGCTTTCGGCAATTCGACCCATTTCGTGAGTGGGATAGCTGAGACTCAACAAGATCCGCGCGGATAGCCGGTCATGCTCTATGGAACAGTTGGGAAATTGCAGATCTGCGCCATTGTGAGGCACTGCCATATGTAAGGCACCCATTGCCTCGGTAAACAAGGTGATAGCTCGGGTGTAATGGCCGAGGTCGGAGCTGGCAATGCCTAGCGTCAGAAGGTTGGCGGCGTGCTGATGGTCACCCCCGCACGCAGCTTCATCTGACCCCACAGAGGAAATCTTGCTCTGCTTTTCATTCCTGTGCCAGGTCAGGCGAATTGCTCTTGGTTCTTTGCTTCCCCGTACCCTTGGGCCTATGGCGGGCAGCACAGACTGGTTCCGAGATTCGTTCCGTACCGAGTACGAGAAGCAGAACGCTGCACTCGGGCGGTTCAACTTAGCGATCTTCGGCAAGACCGGCGTGGGCAAGTCCACCTTGATCAACGCGATCTTCGGCGAGGAGGTGGCGCGGACCGGCATCGGCGAGCCTGTCACCCGCGGCAGTCACCTCTATCTCGACAAGGTCGGTCACCTGGGCATCGTTGATACCCAAGGTCTCGAGGTGGGCAAGGACAACAAACAGATCCTGTCCGAACTCCACAAGGCCATGACGCAGATGCGACAAATGCCACTCTCGGAGCAGATCCACGTCGCCTGGTATTGCGTACGCGGTATGGACCGGCGCTTCGAGGAGGCCGAGGCCGATTTCGTACGCCGTCTTGACGAGATGGGCCTGCCAGTGATCTTGGTGCTGACCCAGGTGCCGATGCGGGATGGCTTCGTCCATCCTGATGCGGTCTTGCTGGCTGAGCAGATCATGGCCAAACGGCTGCCACTGGTTGCCGGGCAACCTTTCATGACCTACGCAAAGGCGGACGAGTTTGCTGGCCAACCGGCTTACGGGCTCAAGGAACTCCTTGATGCCACCTTTCGCGTCGCGCCCGAGGGAGTTCAGGGTGCCCTCGTCGCGGCGCAGGAGATCGATCAGGTCCGAAAGGCGCAGGAAGCGAACAAGTACATAGCCGGGGCCGCGGCCAGCGCGGCTGCTGCAGCCGCGACTCCGATCCCGTTTTCCGATGCTGCGCTGCTAGTCCCGATCCAGCTCGGCATGATGGCCAGGGTTGCCCAGATCTACAAGATCAAGTTCGAGCGAGCCGCGCTGATGGCGATCGCTTCGACTACTGCCGCCACCCAGATCGGACGGGCAACCTTCACGGGCTTGCTCAAGATGATCCCCGGGGCAGGAACCGTGATTGGTGGAGCGATCGGCGCCGGCGTCGCGTCGACCTTCACCTATGCCATGGGGCAGGCCTGGCTGACCGTCTGTCAGCGGGCGGCCAAGGGCAAGCTGGGCAGCGCCGGCACTGTGGTCGACAACGACCAGCTCCGCGAAGTCTTCATGGATGAATTCCGCAAGCGCATCAAGCTGGGGCCCAAGCAGTTGCGCGCAGCATCCGAGACCGATCCGAATCTGATCGACTCACAGCGGCTCGGCTGATCATCTGCGGGAGGCCGACGACGCTCGCGCGGCGCGTACTTCACAAACTGCTGACAATCTGACATCTGCTCCAATAGCCTGCCCGCAATGACTATTCCGGATCTGGCGCCGCTGCTAGAGGGCGAGCCGCCTCATGATCAAGTCGTCTTTGCGACCCGACTGCAGCGTTATTGGCCGGACCTCCTCACCGGCTTGACCGGTGCCTACCCCGACCATGCGCCGGAGATGGCCAACCGACTGGTAGAAATCGCGGCGCAGAATTTCCAGCAGCGGCCGGCAGACCTGCGACTGCTCGATCTGCGTCGGCACGCCGATCCGCAGTGGTACCAGCATCAGCAGATGTTGGGATACGCGACCTACGCAGATCTTTTCGCAGGCGACTTGAAGGGAGTTGCCGACCGAGTCGACTATCTTGTCGAGCTTGGCGTCACCTATCTGCACCTCATGCCCCTGCTGAAACCGCGCCCTGCCCAGAATGACGGCGGGTACGCGATCATGGACTATCGCGCGGTGCGGTCTGACCTTGGCAGCATTGATGATCTACGCGAGCTGGCCACCGTGCTGCGCTCTCACGGCATCTCGCTGACGCTCGATCTTGTCCTCAACCATGTGGCGGCCGAGCACCAGTGGGCGAAGAATGCTCGAAACGGAGACCCGTTCTATCGGCAGTACTTCCACATGTTCGCCGATCGGGAGCTGCCAGACGCGTACGAGCGGACGCTGCCGGAGGTCTTTCCTGATTTCGCCCCGGGCAACTTCAGCTACGACGAGGAGTCGCATTCCTGGGTCTGGACCACCTTCAACACCTGGCAGTGGGATCTCAACTGGCACAACCCGGAGGTCTTCTACGAGTTCGCCGATTTGATCTTGTGGCTGGCAAATCTTGGTGTGGAGTGCCTGCGCCTGGACGCCATAGCGTTCATCTTCAAACGGATGGGCACCAACTGCCAGAACCAACCGGAAGTGCATGCGATTACGCAGGCGTTGCGTACGGTGGCTCGGATCGCCGCTCCGGCGTTGATCTTCAAAGCGGAGGCGATTGTCGGCCCGGCAGATCTGGCTCCCTACCTCGGGGTTGGCAAGCACGCTGGCAAGGTCAGCGACCTGGCGTACCAGAACTCCTTGATGGTCCAGATTTGGTCAGCGCTGGCGGCGAAAGACACCCGGCTTTTCTGCGCCGCGATGAATCGCTTTCCGGCGAAGCCGCCGACGACGGTGTGGGGGACCTATCTGCGTTGTCATGACGACATCGGCTGGGCGATCGATGACGGTGATGCAGCCTCGGTTGGGCTGAACGGCTACGAACATCGCCGCTTCCTCGCGGATTACTATGCCGGGCTCTATCCCATGAGCGATGCCCGCGGCCTGATCTTCCAAGAGAATCTGTTGACCGGAGATCGCCGGATCAGTGGCACAGCAGCATCACTGGCTGGGATTGAGGCAGCCCTGATCAGCGGTGACGACATCCACCTCGACCTGGCTATTCGCCGGTACGTGCTGGCTCACTGCCTGGTCTTGGGATTTGGTGGCCTGCCGCTGATCTACATGGGTGATGAGCTTGGTTTGCGGAACTACTACGACTTTGTCGAGGAGCTCGACCACGCTGACGACAACCGCTGGGTACACCGACCGCCGATGCCGTGGGACTTGGCGGACCGTCGGCACATCGAAGGCACTGTGGAGTCCCGGATTTGGCATCGGTTGCGACATGTGATCACGGTGCGTTCCTCGCTACCGAGCCTGGATGCCTCTGTCGAGAGTGAGATTCTGGATCCGGTGAACCCCGCGGTGCTGGTGTTCCTGCGACGGTTTTCCAGCCAGACAATGGTCGGTGTTTACAACATGACTACCGAGTCGCAGAGGTTGCCGCGGTGGGTGGTTCCGCTTGGCAACTGGGCCTGGGATGCACTGACCGATGAAACCCCACTGACCGATGGGCCGCTGACGCTGGATGGCTACCAGGTGCGCTGGTTTGTGCAGCAGACGTGAGCGCGCTTCGCGACGTAGCAATCAGTGAGGTACGCGCCGAGCTGTCCGAGCTCGACCTCGAGTGGACCGAATCGGCGCCGGGATTGTTCTCCGTCCGGCTTCCTGGCACCCGGAAGCTCATCACCGACTGCGCACTCGAGGTAGGACAGCACGGAATGAGTCTGCGGGCGTTCGTCGCCCGTAAGCCCGATGAGAATTTTGCGGGCGTCTACCGATGGCTGCTGGAACGCAATCTGAAACTTCATGGCATTTGCTTTGCGCTTGATGCGCTAGGTGACATCTACCTAGCTGGCAGGATGCCCGTCGAGCTGGTCACCCGAGCCGCTGTCGATCGACTGCTGGGCGCCGTGGCCGAAACCGCGGATGAGAGCTTCAACGTGATCTTGGAACTGGGCTTCGCCGAGAGCATCAGGCGAGAATGGGCTTGGCGGCGCGCCCGCGGAGAGTCAACTGCGAACCTTGCCGCATTCACCCACCTGGACCCGGGCGAGAGTCCGAAAAGCTGATCCGGGTGCAGCGCCGTCGGCGCGTTCACCACTAGGCTCGCAGCCATGAGAACGACGCTGGAGCATGTGTCATGACGGGAACCTTGATACTTCTGCGGCACGGCGAGAGCGAGTGGAACGCCAAGAATCTGTTCACAGGCTGGGTCGATGTCGGCCTCAGTCCAAAGGGTGAGGGCGAGGCCACTCGCGGCGGAGAGTTGTTAGTCGAGAACAAGCTGCTGCCCGACGTGATGCACACCTCGGTACTGCGCAGGGCCATTCAGACTGGGCAAATCTCCCTCGATGTTGCTGATCGGATGTGGATCGAGACCAAGCGCTCCTGGCGATTGAACGAGCGACACTACGGCGCGTTGCAAGGCAAGGACAAGGCGGCAACGCTCGCGGAATTCGGCGAGGAGCAGTTCATGCTGTGGCGCCGCTCGTACGATATTCCGCCGCCGTCCATCGACAATGCCGATCAGTTCGCCAACTTCGACGATCCGAAATACGCCGGATTGCCGGGCGAGGCACGCCCGCGTACCGAATGCCTCAAAGACGTGCTGATCCGGGCCTTACCGTACTGGTACGACCAGATTGTGCCGGACCTGCGCGCGGAGCGGGTGACCTTGATCGCGGCCCATGGCAACTCGCTGCGCGCCATCGTCAAGCATCTGGACCAGATGAGTGATGAAGCGGTGGTGGGCCTGAACATTCCCACCGGCATCCCGCTGGTGTATGACCTCGATGACGATCTAAAACCGATCGAGATCGGTGGACGCTACCTGGATCCAGAGGCTGCCGCCGCTTCCATACAAGCAGTCAAGATGCAGGGCCGAAAATAGCCCCTGGCTCTTATGAGGGGGTCGTTTCGCAGCACAGCCGTTAAAACGCTCCGAATGTGGTTTGCAGGGCTTGTTTCGCCGCACAGCCGTTAAAACGAGCCGCACAGCCGTTAAACGATCAGTCCGGGGTTATCCACAGTTATCCACAGATCAGGCTGCTTCTTCTGGCATTCGTGCGGTGAGTTGATCCAGCATCGCCCGCATGACAATGACCGCACGGGAAGCTCACCCATTCGATCCTAGAGAACCATTCAGCCGCGCAGATGCGCGCGCGGCGGGAATCGGACTCAAGACCTTACTAAGCAGTCGATTTCGGAAGATCTTCTACGACTGCTATGTCTCCTCAACAGTGCCGCTCACCACGAGGATCCGAGCGAAGGCGGCACTCGGAATCTCTCCGCCCGGCAGTTTCCTCAGCCACTCCACGGCTGCCCGAATATGGGGCGGGATCGTCCCGAACACACCAGATATTCACGTCACGGTGCCAGCATCGAGTACGACGGGCGCCACCATGCCGAGGACAGCGAGCAGTGGCTG
>Ga0207706_10005801_pt1 | contig 11483 bp, 9 predicted proteins | sample KBSC53metaG_FD_184318 | JGI IMG/M metagenome (GOLD analysis project Ga0207706, IMG submission 184318) | Corn rhizosphere microbial communities from Kellogg Biological Station, Michigan, USA - KBS C5-3 metaG (SPAdes) (version 2) | ecosystem: Host-associated > Plants > Roots > Rhizosphere > Soil ... | reverse complement strand
AACTCGCACGAGATCCGGATACCGGACAGGTTGGTCGTCGCGACGAAGTCCGCGCCGGCCGTTCCGTTCTTCGGCGTGATCTTGAACGTCGTCTCCGGCGTCTGCTCCTGGAAGTTGCAGCCGGTACCCGAGCACTCCGTCACCGTGTCGGAGACCATGAACTGGTTCGAACTCGGGGTGTTCGATGCCGCCGGGCTGCTCGCCTGGAGCTTGTACGGGCCGGCCGCGTCGATCGAGAGGCCCGAGAAGGTCGCGACACCCGCGACGGCTGCCTTCGCGCCGCCGCCTGTCAGCGTCCCACCCGAGGGGTGATAGCTGAGGGCGAGGGAAACGTTCGCGTTCGAATCGACGACCTGGTTCGTGGCCGGGTCGAAGATCTCGACCTTGATGCCGTTGCCGGTGCTGTTGTAGCCGTCCTTGATCGTGTTGCCGGTAGCAGTCGTGTTCGGCTGGTTCGCGAACCGGAGCTGACACTGCGACCCGGTGTCGGTGCTGGACGGGGCGGCCGTTCCTGTGGCGCGAACGAAGTCATTGCCCGGAGGCCCGCTGAAGTTGTTGGCCTGCTTGACGATCAAGCCCCACGTCTCGGCGCCGGCACTTACGCATGGTGTCTTGAGATTGATCGTGATGTCGATCGACGCGCCGGGCGCCAGGTTCAGGTTCCGGACCTGCAACGTGTTGCCGGACTTCGTGCCGACGCTGCCGCTGACGAGGACGTAATCGGATGGCAACGTGATGTTCGCCGAGCCGAGCGTCTGCGGATTGGCATTGTTCGTCAGTCGCAGCGTGGCGGACGTCGAGCCGCTCGGGAGCGCGATGGTGTTCGGTGGGTTCGCGACCGGGTTGCCCCCGGACACCCACGTTGCCGTGTACGGCTTGGTGTCCGTCGCAGCATTGACGGTCAGGCTTGACCCGACGACGAGAACGAGACCCGCGAGTAGAGCGATCGAGTTGATCGAACGACGCCGCGGACCACGCGCGCTGGTCCACGCGGAGATGAACATGTACCCCTCCGGGCCCCCGCCTCTGATGTGTGGTGTAGTTCGCGACGGTAGACGGTAGAGCGGGATAGTACCCTCGCGCCGTCTTCTTCGCCTGTCAGCCAGCTGACGCTATAGCTATCCGGTGCGAGGGCGCACCGGATTCAGTCCGGCGGCCAGCGGCTCACGCCGCGTACGATTGAGGCCATGGTCGCGACCCCCAGCTCGTCGGATGCGTCGCGACAGGCGCTTCGTGCCTGTCGGCTCTTCGCGGACCTCGACGACGTGTCGCTCGGGCTGTGCGCCGCAGCCCTACGGCCACGCCGGTTCCGCAAGGGCGAGACCATCTTCCATGCTGGCGATCCCGGAGACTCGCTCTTCCTCGTGACCCAGGGCGCCGTGAAGATCACGATCCCGCCTGACGACGGGTCCGAGCCCGCGATCCTCACCACCATAGGCCCGGGCGGCTTCTTCGGGGAGCTGTCACTGCTCGACGGCGCTGCTCGGTCCGCGACGGCGGTCGCGCTCGAATCGACCGAGACACAGATCCTGCGAAGAGATGCCTTCGATACGCTCGTCGACAACCAGCCGGTGCTGCGCCACATGCTGCTCGTCACGCTCGCCGGCGAGATCCGGCGGCTCACCGCCCAGGTCGAGGACCTTCACTTCCTCGACCTTCCCGGCAGGTTGGCCCGCCATCTCCTGCGGACGATCGTGATCCGTGAGGGCCTCGACCCCGCGTCCGCAGACGAGGTCACCGGGGAGCACCGGTTGCCATGGCCGTACACGCAGTCCGAGCTCGCGGGGATGATCGGGGGCTCGCGGCAATCGGTGAACCGGCTCCTTTCCGATCTCGTCGACGAGAACCTCGTCCGGTTCGACGGGGACGACCTCGTCATCCCCGATGCCGCGCGCCTGGCGCTCGCCGCGCGTCGATGACGCTCGATCCGGATCGTACCGACGCGGTCCTCGCTGCGATCGCGCGACGGATCGCCGCCGCCGACCGGATCGCGCCGAACACCCAAGACGACCTCCTGATCGCGCTCGCCGGCATCGCCGTGGCCGCGCTGGAGGCCCAGGCTGCATCGATCGCGCTCTTCGATGCTCCCTCGGATCGACTCGTCTTCCGCGCCGCGGCAGGACCGGCGGCCGGTGACATCGTCGGTGTCTCGATCGATCCGCAGACGGGCATCGCCGGGTACGCCTACACCTCCGGTCAGCCGCTCGCCGTCGCCGACGTGACGACCGACCCGCGGTTCGACCGGTCGGTGGCGGAGGCCTCCGGATACGTGCCGTCGTCATTGCTCGCGGTGCCGATCGTCGGACCGGCCAGCACGCTCGGAGTCCTCGAGGCGCTCGACGGCCGGCGGGGAGCCTTCTCCCTGCACGACATCGATATCGCGACATCGGTCGCGTCCGCGGTCGCGGCCGCGGTGACTCGACAACGGCTCGCACATGACGCCACAGCGGTGCTTATGTTGTCGCTGCGGGAGCTGGCCGGCGACGAAGCTGACGACGGATCGATCGAGACCCTCGTCGCCAGGGCTACTGCCGCCATCACCAGCGATGACGACCCGACCTGGATCCTGGCTGACCGGATCGCGAGGCTTCGTGACGTCGATCCTGATGCGGTCGCGCTCGCGATCGAATGGCTGGACGCGCTCATCCGTCATCGTCGCGACGGGTCGATGCGCGGCGGCGCATGACGCTTCCCGTCCCGGCATGGGGCGACGCTTTCTCCTCGGATCTGCGCGCGGCCCTTACTCGTGATGGCGCGCCGTTCGGTCGGCTCGACCGGGCCACCGTCTTCGGCGATGCTGACGGGCGCGGCGTCACGGTCGCGATCGTCGACTCGGGTGTTGACGCCGATCATCCGGTCCTTGCAGGACACGACGTCCGGCAGCTCAGGGTCGATGTCGGCGACGACACGGCGGTGGTCGTCGACGACGCCGAAGCGCGGGACCTCGTCGGTCACGGGACCGCGTGCGCGGGGATCATCGCCTCGGTAGCGCCCGGCGCCGAGATCGTCTCGCTGCGCATGCTCGGCGCCGACAACCGCGGCAAGGGGCGCGCCCTCGCGGCCGCGATCGAGTGGACCGTCGCCCAGCGGATCGAGGTCGTGAACCTCAGCCTGTCCTCGCGCAGCGAGCAGATGTACGCAGCGTTCCACGACATCGCCGACCGGTCGTACTTCGCCAACACCCTGCTCGTGTGCGCGGCGAACAACGTGCCGGGTCCGTCGTATCCCTCGCTGTTCGCGAGCGTGGTATCGGTCGCGGCGCACGACGTCCCGGATCCGGATACCTGGTTCTACAACCCATCACCGCCGGTCGAGTTCGGGGCGTATGGCGTCGACGTGGACGTCGCGTGGCGAGGCGGCGCTCGGATCCGCGCGACGGGGAACTCATTCGCGGCCCCGCATCTGGCGGGTCAGGCGGCACGGCTTCGCTCTCGCTACCCGAGCGCGACGCCCTTCGAGATCAAGGCGCTACTCGCGGCGACGGCGTCGATCCCCAGCTAGCCTCGCCTACCTAGTCATCGAGGCCGGTCAACACCAAGCCGGAAAATGATCAACCGCCCGGCGGTGCCGGGCGGTCGTGACGGGGCGCTCGGGGTGAGGACTATTCGATCTTGTCGTCGCTGTCGGCGTCGGTCGGTGTCAATTCGCCGCCGTGCGGCGAGAGCTCGCCGCCATGGCCCGGCAGCCGCTGACCGATGCTCGGCGGTGCGGTGACGGGTAGACCGTGCCCCTCGACATCACCTTCGTCGATGAAGCCCTCGGGTCCCTGCTGTCCATCCTCGGGCTCGACGAGCGAGCCCTTCGGCAGCTTGATCTTCTTCATCGAACCGTTCCTTCCTGTCTCTGACGGTCTGATGTGTCCATGCCCACTGTACGACGTTACCTACAAACACCCTGACGTCACGCCCGACCGACTCGGTGTCGGCTTGCAGACACCGTCAGGACGCCGCCTCCCCGGTGTAGGACCGCGGCAACGCCTCGACGCTCGGCCTCGGCGTCCGCAGGTCGCGCAACGCCTCCTGGTCCGGCCCGGCGAGTCGAGGCAGGTCCGCGGCCTCGGTTCGCATGAGCCGGGATGTCAGCGTCGAGAAGACGAGCTTCTGGATCTCGGGGACCGCCATGGTCGCCCGGAGACCATCGGAAGGCACCTCGAGCAGCGTGCTGTCGCTGTTAGCGACGACGTCGGCCGTGCGTGGGCTTCCTGTGAGCGCCGCGATCTCGCCGAAGAAATCGCCCTCGCCCATCGTCGAGAGGCCGCGGTAGCCGCCCTCCTCGGGGATACCGGCGGTCGCCCCGCCGCCGAGGATGAAGTAGGCGGCCGTCGCCGTATCGCCGTGCTCGACGATCCGTGTCCCGGCCGGGACTTCGCGCACGACAGCGTCCTTCACGAAGGCACGCCGCTGCGACTCGGAAAGCCGGGCGTAGGTCGGGAGCTTGCCGACCAGCATGTCGAAGTCAGCAAGCGTGGCGGGCCGGAACGGGGTTCCAGCCAGGGCTGGACCCGCAGCTGCGAGGCGTGCTCGTGCCGCACGGAGCGACGCGATGCCGATTCCCGGGGCGATGAGCGCGATGCCGGCAGCCCCGATCAGGAGCACCGAGGCGACCACGATCAGGATCCGCACGTTGATGATGTCGGCGAGACCCGCCCCCGCCATCCCGAACAGGAAGATCACGTCGCGGCTGACGTAGAACGCCGAGAAGACGCGACCTCGCATCTCCCGCGGAGTGTTCCGCTGGAGCAGGACGGACCGCGCGACCGCTGCCGGCGAGTTCCAGAAGCCCGAGATCATGACAAGAAGGATCGCGATGGGGATCGAGGTGGCCGTCGCGTAGCCGACGCCCGCGACGCCCATCACCGCGAGCCCAAGGGCGATCCACAGCGGCTCTGGCAAGAGGCCTGAGAAGCGGGCCATGAACAAGGACCCGAGCACGAAACCGACCGACGTCAGGCCTTCCTGCAGCCCGTACTCGAACTCGGTCGCATGTAGCTCGCGCAGGGACATCGGCAGGAGGAGGACGTTCCACAGGCCGAACGAGAAGAAGACGATCCCGCCGACCAGGAACAGGGACCGAAGAACAGGTGTCCCGAACAATGTCGAGATGCCGGACCGAAGGTTCGAGACGATGACTCCGACCGATGCCGCATCGTCGGGGATCGGCAGCGTGTACTTCCCCATCAGGGCGATCAGCAACGCGGCGACGACGAACGAGACGGAATCGATCACGAACGCGAGTCGGAGGTCGATGCTGGCGAGGAGACCGGCTCCCGCGAAACCGATCGCGGTCGAGCCGAACGAGGCGATGGACAGGAAGGAGTTCGCTGCCGCGAGCTCGTCATCGGTCGCGAGCTCGGGGATCAGGCTGTCATGGGCGGGGTCGAAGAACTGCTTGACCCCGGCGTTGAACAGCAACAGGAGATACAGGCCCGGGACGGCGATGGCCTCCATCCCGAGGACGACCGCGATCAAGGCGACGGCCACCGACTGCACGAGGCAGGTGGCGATCATGATCCGCTTCCGATCGTGCCGGTCGACGAAGACGCCGGCGAGCAGCCCGACGATCAGGCTGGGGATCGCCGTCACCATCAGCGTCACGCCGACGGCCAGCGCGGATCCCGTCACGCGGAAGACATAGATGGCGGCCGCAAGGTCGGTCAGCGCCGAACCGGCGGTCGAGATGAGCTGCGCCGTCCAGAGCAGCGAGAAGTCGCGCTTCCGGAAGACAGCGAACATCGACGGGGCGGCGGGTACGGACGCTGCCGTCATCGGACCTCCAACGGCGCATCGCGCGCCGAACCCTCACGGTGACCCCGGTCGACCCCGATCGACCCCAAGACCGCGGCCGTTCGCGCGGAGTCTAGCTTTCGCGACGAGGCACTGTGACCCCCTCGCGCAGCAACAGGGCTTCCTTACGCGAACGCTGTCGATCGCGGTCGACCCAGCCGGTCCCGCCGTATCCGCCGAGCGTCCCGTCCCCAGCGATGATCCGGTGGCACGGGATCACCAGCGATACCGGGTTGCGCCCTAATGCCCCGCCGACGGCGCGAGCCGCGCGAGGCGCCCCGATGCGCTTGGCGATGTCGCCATAGCTCGCGGTCGTTCCCGGCCGCACCCGCCGAACCTCGGCGAGGACGCGCTGGTCCCACGCCGGCCGGTCCGACAGGTCCACCTCGAGCGGCGCGTCTTCTGTGAGCGCACCCCGGACGATGGCTTCGATCGCGGGGAGGGCACCGCGAAGCACGAGTGCGGCCGGCTCGTCGGGGTCGGCGTCGGTCAGGCGGACGACCTGCGCGCCGAACCGTTTCGCGACATCTGCCTGGAACGCGTCCTCGTCCGGATCCCAGCCCGCCGCGGCGATGCCGCGCTCCGTGGCCGCCACACGGAACGGAGCGCCGCCGCCGTCAAGGGTCGCGGTCACGACGAGATCGGTCATCACCGAAGTCTGCGGCAGGGGTTCGGGATGAGCGCAGCGCTATACTCCTAGGGAGTATGACGAATCCCGCCTCGCCCACCGAGATCCAGCTGCCCATCGAGGGGATGACCTGCGGTTCGTGCGTGAACCGCATCGAGCGGTTCCTGCGTTCGACCGACGGTGTCGAAGAGGCCAACGTCAATCTCGCGACCGAGATGGCGACCATCCGCTACCTCCCGGATGTCGCTGACAGGGACCGCCTCGTCGCCGCGGTCGAAGCCGCCGGGTACGACGTCCGCGAGCCCGCACTGTCACGAGACGGCGGCCCGGCGGACACAGCTGGCTGGTCGCTCGTCCAGGAGGCAGCACGCGACGATGCCCGCCGCGACCGTGAGGCCGCGCTCCTGCTACGACAGGCCGTCATCTCGATCGTCGTCGCCGTCGGGATCATGGTCGTGATGTTCGTCCCGCAGACACGGATCCCGATGGAGACGTTGAACTGGGTCGCGCTCGTTCCCGCGACCGTCATCCAGTTCCTCGCCGGCGGACGGTTCTACCGCGCCGCGTGGCGGGCCCTCAGGCACGGGACGGCGAACATGGACACGCTCATCGCCGTCGGGACGAGCGCCGCGTGGCTCTACAGCGTCGGTGTCACGCTCTTCCCGGACGCGATCCACGAGGCCGGCCTCCATCCGGAGACCTACTTCGATGCGTCGACGATCATCATCGGCCTCGTGCTCCTCGGCCGGTGGCTCGAGGGTCGCGCGAAGGCCGGTACGGCCGGCGCGATCCGACGTCTCATCGGGCTGCAGCCGGCTTCCGCGCGGATCGTCACCGACGCCGGTGAGACCGACGTCCCGCTCGTTCAGGTCTCCGTCGGCGACCGTGTTCGCGTCCGGCCCGGCGACAAGGTTCCGGTCGACGGCATCGTGCTCGAGGGCGCATCGAGCATCGACGCGAGCATGCTCACCGGCGAGCCGGTGCCGGTCGAGATCGCTGCCGGCACCGAGGTCGTCGGCGGGACGATGAACCGGACCGGGACGTTCGTGATGCGTGCGACCCGGGTCGGGCATGACACGGCGCTCGCGCGGATCGTCGAGGCCGTCCGCCGCGCTCAAGGCAGCAAAGCGCCGATCCAGCACTTGGCCGATCGGATCGCCGAAGCCTTCGTCCCGCTGGTCCTGTTCCTGGCCTCCGCGACCTTCGTGATCTGGTTCGTCGCCGGTCCCGAGCCGCGCTTCACGCTCGCACTGTCCGCGTTCATCAGCGTCGTCGTGATCGCGTGCCCGTGCGCGATGGGCCTGGCGACGCCCGCGGCCGTGATGGTCGGCACCGGACGTGGGGCGGAGGCCGGCATCCTCATCCGTGGCGGCGAGGCATTGGAGCGTGCTGAGGCGATCGATACCGTCGTCTTCGACAAGACCGGGACGCTGACGCTCGGTCGCCCCTCGGTCGTCGACGTGGTGGCGATCGACGGGATGGACCGCACATCCCTCATCGATCTGGTCGCGTCCCTCGAACGTGCCAGCGAGCATCCCCTCGGCGGTGCGATCGTCGAACATGCGAACGCGCGCGAGATCGGGTTCCGGAGCGTCGAGGGATTCGACGCGGTCGTCGGTGGCGGCGTGCGCGGCCGGGTCGACGACGCGAGTGGCGGCCGGGCGGTGGCGGTCGGCAATCCCCGCTGGCTCGCCGAGGCGTCGGTCGACCTCGAACCGATCCTCGGTGCGCTCCAGGCCGCGGACGGCGGTGGTCGGACGGTCGTCGCGGTGGCCGTCGATGGGCGGGCGGCCGGTGTCATCACGATCGCAGACCCGGTCCGCGCGGAGGCCTCAGCGGCGATCCGTGAGTTGACGGACGCGGGCATCGAGACCTGGCTCGTGACGGGCGACGGACGGGCCGCCGCCAACGCGATCGGCGCCCAGGTGGGCATCCCCGCCCATCGGGTCGTCGCCGAGGTCCGCCCCGAGGGCAAAGCCAGGATCGTCGAGCGTCTGCAGGGTCGCGGCCGAACGGTCGCGATGGTCGGCGACGGCATCAACGATGCCCCGGCACTCGCGAGCGCCGACGTCGGGATCGCCATCGGGACCGGGACGGACGTCGCGATCGAGGCGGCACCGATCACGCTGCTCGGTGCCGACCCTCGTGGTGTGGCGGCCGCGATCGGTCTGTCGCGGGCCACGATGACCACGGTCCGCCAGAACCTGTTCTGGGCGTTCGCCTACAACATCGTCCTCATCCCTATCGCCATGGGCGTCCTCGTCCCATCGTTCGGCATCGCCTTGTCTCCGGCGTTGGCCGCGGCCGCGATGGCCCTCTCGTCGGTGACGGTCGTGGCGAACGCACTGCGGTTGCGTTCATACGACGCACGCCCCGAGGCGGCACATCGGATGCGGCGAGGATCCCTCCATCGACTCCGCGAGGCAGCCTTCCTCGGCGCCGTCGCTCTGGCGGCACTGGGCGTCGCGGGTGGTGTGATGGCGGCCGATCGCTGGATCGACCGCGGAGCGACGCATCTCGCCATCGTTGCCCGGGACGCTCGGTTCACGCCCGCCGACATTCGCATCGACGCCGGCCAGACCGTCGTGCTGTCCTTCACGAACCAGGACGCGGTGTTCCACGACTGGGAGGTGCAGGGCCTCGCCAACGTCGACGCGGGAGCTCGTCCCGGTCAGACGCAGAAGATCCGATTCCGGATCGACGAGCCGGGCTCGTACCAGATCGTGTGCACGGTGCCGGGCCACGCCGAGGCCGGGATGGCCGGCACGCTCATCGTCGACCCGGCAGACTGACCGACGGATGATCGCCAGCCGGATCCAGACGCCAGACGACCCGCGCGACCTGCGCGGCGACTTCGCACATCGCGTGACGATCGATGTCCGGTTTTCCGACACCGACGCGATGGGCCACGTCAACAACGCGGTGTATCTGACGTACTGCGAGATGGCGCGGATCCGGTACTGGTCGGACGTGACCGGCGAATCGCTGGCCGCCCGGCATCACGGCGCCGAGAGCCTGATCCTCGCCGAGGCGCGCATCACGTATCGCGCCCAGGTCTTCCACACGGATGTCGTCACGGTCGAATCGCGCGCGACGCGGATCGGCCGGTCGAGCTTCGTGCTCGAGCATCGCCTGACAGCGTGCGAGGCCGGGGGTCACCCTCGGCTCGTCGCGATCAGCGAGTCGGTCCTCGTCCGGTACGACTACACGGTCGGCCGCGCGGCCGAGCTCGATGAGCGATTCGTCCAGGCGATGGAGGCGTTCGAGGGTCACGCACTCCGCTAGGTGCGCGCGCCGCCCCCGAGCGCAGCTAGTCGACGACGCGTCGGAAGATCGTCACCGCGTTCTGACCGCCGAAGCCGAAGCCGTCGACGGCGACCGTATCGATCTTCTTCTCCCGCGCGGTCAACGGCACATAGTCGAGGTCGCAGTCCGGATCCGGCGTGCGCAGATTGGCCGTCGGCGGGATGACGTTGTCGCGGATCGCACCGAGCGCGGCGAGGGCACTGGCGATCCCGGCGGCGCCGACGAGATGGCCGATCATCGACTTCGGCGAGCTGATCGGGACCTTGTAGGCGTGGTCGCCGTAGGCCGTCTTGATCGCCCTGGTCTCTGTCACGTCGTTCAGCGGCGTGGCAGTCCCGTGGGCCACGATGTAGTCGACCTCGTCGGGGGCGATACCCGCATGGCGCATCGCGTTGGTCATCGAGCGGGCCTGCCCCCGGCCCGTCGGCTCCGGCGCGCTGATGTGGAACGCGTCGGCTGTGAGTGCCCCGCCGATGATCTCGGCGATCGGCGTCGCACCTCGATCGAGTGCGTGCTGGAGCGACTCGACGACCGTGATCCCCGCCCCCTCGCCGAGTACGAACCCGTCTCGTGTGAAGTCGAATGGGCGCGACGCGCTCTCGGGCTCGTCATTGCGCTTCGAGAGGGCGGTCATGTTGGCGAGCGCAGCGACGCCCATCGGCCAGATCGGCGCCTCGGTCCCGCCGGTCACGACGACATCGCAATCGCCGTCACGGATCAGCCGCAGCGCATCCTGGAACGCGATCACGGATGTCGCGCAGGCAGCGACCTGGGTGATGACCGGTCCGGTCAGCCCCCATTCCATCGATAGCATCGCCGCCGCCATCGACCCAGACAGGGCCGGCACCGCGAATGGCGACACGAAGCGCGGACCCTTCTGGTCGTGGACGTGGGTCCCGTCGATGATCTGTTCGATCCCGCCGCCGCCGGTGTTGACGACGACCCCGACGCGATCGCGCTCCTCCTGTGTCTTCCCTGCGAAGTCGATGCCGGAATCAGCGACGGCTTCCTTGCCGGCGCCCATGGCCAAGTGGATGAATCGGCTCATCCGACGGGCCATCTTCGGGTCCATGACCTTGGTCGGGTCGAAGTCGAGCACCTCGGCGGCGATGCGGACTTCGTGGTTCGAGGCGTCGAAGCTACGGATCGTCCGCGTGCCGGTCACACCTGCTTTGAGATTCGACCAATAGGTCGGGAAGTCATTGCCGATCGGCATGACAGCACCGAGTCCGGTCACGACCGCGCGACGGGCAGGATCCTTCTCAGGCATCGGCTCGGATTGTAGGGATGGCGACGAGCCCGGGGAGGGTCAGTCGCCGTCGTACCGCCCGAAGATGATCGCGCCGTTGTGGCCGCCAAGCCCGATGTTGTTCGAGAGGGCGTAGCGGATCTCCATGGGGACGGTCTCCGCCGGCACCCACAGGTCGCATTCCGGGTCGTAGTCGCGGTAGTTCAACGTCCCGGGAGCGCACTGCTCGGAGACCGACATCACAGTCGCGAACGCCTCGAAGGCTCCGGCCGCACCCATCATGTGACCCGTCATCGACTTGGTCGCGCTGATCGCGATCGCATGCGAATCGCGCGAGGCGCGCGACCCGAAGGTGGTCCAGATCGCCTCGGCTTCGCGCTTGTCACCGAGCGGGGTCGAGGTGCCGTGTGGATTGATGAGGTCGACCTCGTCGGCCGGCACGCCGCGACGCTCGAGCGCCATCTTCATGGCCCGCGCCGAGCCGATGCCGGCGTCGATCGGCTGGATCATGTCCCAG
>Ga0207706_10005797_pt1 | contig 11487 bp, 6 predicted proteins | sample KBSC53metaG_FD_184318 | JGI IMG/M metagenome (GOLD analysis project Ga0207706, IMG submission 184318) | Corn rhizosphere microbial communities from Kellogg Biological Station, Michigan, USA - KBS C5-3 metaG (SPAdes) (version 2) | ecosystem: Host-associated > Plants > Roots > Rhizosphere > Soil ... | reverse complement strand
GCGTATCGATACGACGAATCACGCCGGGCTGACGCCGCGGCAGTGTGCTCGTACGTGAATTGGAAATTGAAGTCCTTTCCGAGGACGGGCGCCGCGGTCGAACTGGACGGGTCCGCGACGTTCACCTGGTAGTGCTGCAGTAGCGAGTTGTAGAGACCTGCCACCTTGTAGTGCGACTGGGCCAGTTCGAAGATCATGTGTGCCCGGTAGCCGCCGGGATCCATGAACGGGTGCGCGCCGCTGATGCGCACGCCGGGTGCCGTGAGCACCTCATGCCACCCCGGGTTCACCTGGGGAATCGACGATGGCGGGTTGAATGACCCGGTCACCTTCATCGCAGTGGTCTTCGGATCGGTGGCGACGTACGCCAGCACCATGCGACCGGTGGCAAACACGATCGTGTAGTCCACCAATTTCGCCGGCTTCAGCATCGTCTCGATGACCAGGTGATCCGCGGGCGCGATGACGTCGCACTCGAGGCGCCCCGCCGCAAACCGGCGTACGAGGTCGACGCTCCCGCCCGATGTGTCCACGACCTTCAGATCGGGTTTCTGTTTCCTGAATTCGTCTTCGACTTGCGTAAAAGCCGCGAGCAAGCTTCCCGCGTGACACACATGCAACGAGTCTGAGGAGCCGCTCTTGCTCGGTGATTGAGCGCCCACGGCGACGGCAACACTGCACGCCGCGATCACCACGCAGGCGCGTGCGATCAGAAAGCGACCTCCATCGACGCCGCCACCGTGCGCGGCTGGCCGAGATGCGCCGTGTAGCTGCCGACGTTCGTGCCGGTGATGTTGCCCGGGCCCAGCGTGGACCAGTAGTGCGCGTTCCCGATGTTGTTCACGTTGAGCCGCCATGTTGCCGCCACGCCCTTCAGGGGATGAGCGTAACGTACGCCAGCATCGACAACGTTGTATGCAGGCGTGTAGCTCGTGTTTGCATCATCGATCGGACGGCGCCCGACGAGCTGCCAGTTCAGCATCACGAACGTGGCTGGCCCGGCAGATACGCGGTACTCGGTCATCAAGTTCGACTTCCAGGTGGGGATGCCGACGAAGTGCTTGTCGTTCGCTTCCGGCGCCGGCGTGTTCGTCAGCGTCGGGTCGAGCACGGTGAAACCGCCGTAGGTCACGAGCCTCGTGCCGACGCGACCGGTGACCATCGCTTCGATGCCGTAGTTCAACTGATCGCCCGTGTTCCTGAACACGTTGTCCGCGGGATCGACCGTCGCAAACGGCCTCTCCAGGCGGAACCACGCCGTCGAAAAGTCGAGCAACGGCCACGAAATCTTGTAGCCAAACTCCTGCTGATTCGTGCGATACGGCGCGAGCGCCTGGCCCGAGTTCACTGCGGTGCCGGGCGCAACGTCACCCTGCTGCAGGCTGCTGCCGACCGTCGCGTAGACGGTCATCCGCGGCTGCGGCTTGTACATCAGGCTGACCAGCGGACTCACGCCATCCGCGTCGTACCCACCGGTCCTCACGCCGCCATTGTTGAAATTGTCGGTCCAGATCCAGTCCTGGCTGAGCGCGGCGCGCACGGACCAACCGCCTCCCAACACGACGTTGTCCGCGATGTTCATCCCTTGCTGATGAACCACGCTCGACACGAACAGGTTTGTGTGTGTCGGAATCCCTGCTGGCGGCAACTCGAACACGACCGGTGATGCGATGTTCGCCGTTCCCAGTCGCACGCTCGCGGGCGGCGGGTTGGTTACGTCAGAGTAGGTCTTGAACGTGTAGCCCGCGACGCCAATCGCCACGTCGTGCGTGATGCGTCCCGTCGTCACTCGCCCATTCACGTACGAGAGGTTACTGAACACCCGGAAACGCGGTGCGAACCCGCTGGCGAGCGAAGCGGTGTAGTTGCCGGCGTCGTCGGTCAGCGCGTTCACCTGCGTGCTGATGTCGCGCTCGACGAGTTGATCGAGCACGCCAATGCTCAGGTGCCAGTTCCCATTCAGGTCGTGCTTGACTCTTCCCTGCGCGATGCGCGACTCGAGGTCTACGCCGGCCTCAGGCTGCCCGTATCCCTCGCGTGCGGGATCGGGCGCGTCTTCAGGCACCAGGATGAAGGGGCTGGTTCTGTTCGCACGTCCGTAGGTGAACCACCCTGGAAACCCTCGCTGCTCGAGGTTGTAGTGACTGTAGAACGCCTCGACGACGGTACGCTCGAAGGGGCGCACATCTCCAGCGAGGCTGATCATCGTGCGCGTGAGATCGCCGTTGCGCACGAAGGTCTCGCCATCGCCGCCAACGGCGTTGACGCGATACCCGAACATGCGGTCTTTTCCGGCTCGTCCACCGAAATCGACCTGTCCCGTCGCGATCGAGTTGCCGTCGTAACTGAGAGACATGCGGCGTACAGGCGCTTCGGTCGGACGCTTCGGCACGAAGTTGAACATGCCCGAGGGGTTCGCAGGTCCATACAACGCGGCGCCAAGGCCATTCAGCACTTCGATCTGCTGGAGCGATTCCATGCTGTTCGCGCCTGTCACGACGATCCCCATGCCGTCCATGCGCGCGTTCTGCATGTTGCTCCCCTGCATGCCGCGCGTCGCTGGACGAAGGATCTCCGATCCTTGCATCTCCTGAAACTCGACGAGCGGCAGGTACTTCAATGCCTCTTTGAAGTTCTTCACCTGCCCGTTGACGATCAACTCACTCGGCAGCACGTTCACGGTGTACGGAGTGTCGAGGATCGGCGCGGTGCCGAGCGGCCCGAGTGAGGTCACGGTGTCCGCGCGGTATCCGGCACGTGCGACACCTTCGACGGACACGAAATCAGTGGCGCCCGCGAGTGCGAGCGACAAGTCGCGAGTGGCGTTCTGCCCTGTCGTGAGGATGATGTCCGGGCTGGTTGCCTGCTGAAATCCTGGTGAGCTCACAGAGACTACATAGGTCCCTGGCTGCACGGCCTCGAATCTGTAGCGCCCTTGTGCATCGGCGCGTGTCGTTCGCATCTCAGCCTGCCCGCTGAGGAGCGCGACACGCGCATCGGGGATCACCGCGGACTGTGGGTCGGTCACGGTGCCGGTGATCAGAGACTGGGTGTACGCCGACGGCGCGAACAACAGAACAACGAGAATGCTGCGTAACACCATACGATCAGGATCGGCGGGAAAGGCACCCGCAGTCTAATCGGCTGTTTCTATCGCGCTATCGCCAGCGTCTATCACGCGGCCAATCAGGCCTCAGTCAGCCAGGTCTTGAGCGCCTCCTGAACCCGCCGTTGACCAAACAGGTTGCAGTGATGGATCCCGAGGGCTTCCTCTGTCATCACGCCGGGCGGAAGCGGAAGCTCCTTCTCTCCTACCACTGCCGGCGGTCGATACACGAGAACGCGATTCTTCGGGAGGAACTGCGGCAGGCTGGTCAGGTCGTTCGGACCACGACCGATGCCCCACGCGTACGGCGTGTTGACGACGAGATCGTTCGCGCCGGCAAATAGCGCATCCACGGCCTTGTCCAGGCTCGCGTCGGCCGCCGCCTTCACGATCTTCTTGAGATTCGGGACGAGGGTTGCCGGCTCGAACTCCGAACAGACGACACCGTATCTGATCCGCTTGTGATCGACGTTCGGGCTTTGCAGCCGGTTGAGGAAGCTGCCGTCCATTGATGCGGCCTCCGGGCTCTGTGCGAGGAGCCCTGGCACGTCGCTCACGACGCCTGCGGCTGCCAGCTGTGCGAGCAGGCCCGCCATTCGCCCGAAGAGTTCAGCCGAGTCGATGCCCGTCATGTTCACGAGGAGATCGGCGAACGAGCCCCAGTTCTTCGGGTTGGCCAGGTCGGTGCCGCAGTTCGGCGTCCCGAGGAACACGAGGTTGCGAACGGCGTCCGCGTGATCGAGGCAGAACGCGCGCGCGACAAGCCCGCCGCGACTGTGCGTCACGAGGTCGACGCGCCCGCCAGTCATCAAGTCGGCATCGAACGCGCGCAACTGGTTCGCCAGCAGCTCGGCGTTCTCGTCCGGCGACTTCGACAACGTCCAGTGATCGAAGCCAAGGACCACTCGATAGTTCTGACGCGCCCACTCGATGAACGACGGCCCAAAGCCCTCGACGGGCGACGCAGTCTTGCTGAAGGTGCCGTGGACGAGCACGAGCGCGCGATTCGTATGGCTCGACGAGGACCCGACGAGCGAGCGCGTCGCGGGAGCGAGGTTCGCCGTCGTCGCACCGTTCACGATGAGGAGTCCCTCGTTCTTCACCTGCTCGCGGTCGTACTCCCGGACAAGGCCAAGCGCGCCATCCTTGAGTCCGCTGATAATCCAGCGCCCCACGACACGCATGACGCCACGCTTGGACGGCAGCACCGCGCGGACGCGCTCGTCCGAAAGTAGCTTCGCAATCTGCGATCCGGGCAGACCGTCGTTGCCGTTGCCATTCCCGGCGCCACGCGTGTTACCAGATGTGCCGTTCCTCATGCGCCAGCGGCGCAGGCCACCCTCTTCAATCAGATCGAGCGCGATCTCGCCGTCGGCGGACGCACTGCCATTGCCGCGTTGATCGGATGGCGACTCACGCCAATTCGGCCCGCGTACCCACTGCGAGACGATGTGATCCGGCGCGTGGAGAACCGGCATCGCCGCGAGCGACTTCGTGAGTCGCGACGGCGGTCCGCCGCCGAGTCCCTTGATGTTGGACGACTTCTCAGCGACGGTCGGCTGTCGCGACGTCCCGGCGTATTGCGTCGTCGCCGCCTGATGCGATCCGCCGGCGAGCGCCTGGAACAACTCCTCCGTCGGATCGCCGTACAGCACCAGGCTCGCCCATCCGAGCGACGCCCACGCCTGATCGCTGTTTCCGTTGCGATCGACGACGTCCGGATACGCGAGATGACGGGCGGCCGCTTTCGCGCGGCGCAGCGCCTCGCCCAGCGTCGCGCGCTCGCAGAGCAGCTCCCGGTAGAAGCTGAGTGCGATGTACTGCGCCAGCAGATCGTCAATCGGCCAGAGCGGCGCGATATACGCCGCCACCCCCTGATTGATGAACGCAGTCGCCAGTCCGAAGACGTTGTCGTGATACTTCCGGTTCGGACGCGCGCCGTCCATACCAGCTTCGCACGCGTTGGCGAAGACCAGCCAGGGCGGTGACGGATGGTCGGCGAGCGTGTTCCGGATTTCGAGCGACCAGAGCTCGCCGTCGCTGAGGATCCACGCGCTGGTCTCGGGATCGTCGGCGCGGAACAGGCCGTGTCCCGCGAAGTGCACGATGTCGTAGCGCCCGTCGCGTAGCAGTGCGCGCACGTCCGCACGCGTCAGGCGGCAATGAATGCGTGTGTCGCGTGCGCGATCGAAATCGATGACGCTGCCGGCTCTCTCCGAGTTGCTCGCGAACCAGCCGGCCACCTGCTCGGCTTCATCGCGCGCACCCGGCAGTTGCCGCCACTTCGGGGAATCGAGCAGCGGATCACCAATCACGAGCGGACGAACGCGACCCTGACGCCGCCCCGGCACGCGCCGGGCGAGGCCGGTTTCCATGAACACCTGGCGCCCCATCGCGTAGCGTTCGCCGAGCCATTCGCCGTGATGATGCAGCAGCTCCCACGGGTACTTCATCAGCTCGAGTGGAATCTGCAGTTGAAGATGCGGTGTCGCATCCGGCGACTCCTCCCGCACGGCGCGACGCTCGTCCTCGAGCCGGCTTCCGAGCGCCTGAAAGATGTCTTCGCCAAGGAGACCGCCAATCGATCGCAGATCGCTCAACGACTGCGCCGTCATGACGTCGCGCTGCAGCAGATGATTCAGCTCGCTGAGCGCCTGCTCCATCGTGTCGGGCTGCACGCGGCTTTGCTGCTCGGTGATCACCGCTCCACGGCTCACCGACTCGAGGCGCAGCAGGTAATTCTCGCGGGTCGTGTCGGCACCAGCGTGTTGTCTGATCGTGCGCGTGCGCCGTTCCAGCGAGAGTGTCATCGTCGGCGCGGGCGCCATCACCTGGAACTGCTCCCGCAATCCCCACACGACTGAATCGTCTCCAGTCAAACGGCGCAGCACGTCGCGTCTCGTTCCCGCTGATCCGGTCGCGAGCAGCGAGCTCACGAGACGCCACAGGGCGCGCGGATGCTGGTCGATCAGGTTCGCAGCACCGAGGAGCGCGGCCCAGTGGACGCGCCGATGGAATGCGAATCGCGTGTATCCCGCGTTCATCATGTCGTCGAGCCGGCTGGGTCGATACATCGACACACCCGACCAGCGTGGCCAACCGTGATCGACGGGCGGCGTCGAGCGACTGGTGATGACCAGGCCGGCGAGCTCGATCTCGGGATCACCGAGCAGCGTGCGGATTGCCGAATCGGCCTGAGCCGCGAGCCGTCTCGCGGTGTCTGCCGCCTCCTCCATGCGACGCAGATCGAATTGGCGTTCGCGCGGAAGCAGATTGAACGCCTGCTGAATCGCGGCTTTCACGGCGGCCTCGCGCGCGGCCGCTGCCGAGGCTTCTCGGCTGGCTGCCTCGGCACTCGCCCCGGGCTCCAGGAGCGTGACCTGATTACTCACGGCAAAGCCGACAGCGTGAAGGAAATCTCTCGCGGGCGCTGTACGCGGCTTCGCGCGCAGCGCAGTCACCAGCAGCCTCAACCGATCGGTGACGAGCCGCCCCTCGGTCGCGACGTCAGGCCGAGCGCTGTTGGCAAGTGCCGACTCGAGCTGCCGCGCCACAGCCTCGCAGAACCGATCGAGCTTCGTTCCGTTTGCGCGCTCAACCGTCTTTCCCAGCCACCCCTGGTATGCCTCGGCGGACATCGCCTTCAACGCGCTGGACCACATCGCGAAAAAGCTGCCGCAGTCGTAGACCGGGACGTCGCCGTTGTTCCTGGACGGATCGCTCTCGGACGATTCATCCGTGGGCGCATCGCTCCTGGACGCGCTCTTCGCGAGCGTCGCGAGCAGGAGCTTGCGCGTTTCCCAGATGAGCCCTTCACCGAGCGCCTGCAGTGTCCCGATGCACATCGTGTCGAACGCATTCGCCACATCGTCGAGCCGCTGCAGATCGAGCGCGGAGACGGAGCGAAGTTTCGCGCCATCGCGATAGCAGTCCGATATGTCATTGAGCAGTGCAGTCGCAACGTCGCGCGTGCTGGCGTGCTCACGGAACGCCGCCTGCTCTTTCCACTTCGTGAGGATGCGGATGTAGTCCCACCCTGCTGCCGGGATCTCGGTCTGCGGTGCGATCAGAATGCGGACGATGTCCTCGAGCTCGTACGCAAGTTCGAGGAACTGAACACGGCAACTGTCGATCGCGAGCAGGTCGAGTTGATCGCGACCGGAATCCTTCAACGCTTCGCGAACCGTGCCGGCCATGTCGCACACGTCGAGGTAGTTGCCCGATCCGGCATCGTGCGTGAGGGAGAAGACGCTGATGCGATCGGGATCGCGTTCGGCGTCACCCGGCGAGACCACGAGCGGACTGCCGAGCACGAGCGCGAGCCGTTCGGAGTCGCAGACAGAGATGCCCCACTGCAGGAAGTCGAGCAGTGCCGCGGTGCTGCCCGAGTCCACCCGCCCCAGTTGACGGACAGTCGGCGCGCAGGACGTCCCAGACGACACGATGTGACGGAGAGCGCCCTCGGTTCCGTCGTACTGGACCACGATGCGGAGATCGGAGGACCCTCCGGCCTTCAGGATCTCGCCGAGATCGTCGCGAAGGGCTTCACCCCATTCTTCGGTGTCACCGGCGAGGTAGACGAGAAGACCCCATGCGGGCCGCCGCGGGGCGTTGTCCTGTGGTGGCGACGTGCCAGCGTCCAGTGGTGTGGCGGGATTCATGGTGTCCACCTCGGGTTGATGAGTCTCGCAAACGATAACGTCGCTGAGCCAGGCAGCGAACCGCGGCCCTGCAGTGCTAAGGAGAATCTCGGTCGATTAGGCTCGTCTATCACCCCATCGGCACGCACTCTTTGAATGAGCGGTCGAATTGTGGTCCCGTTACGCTTGGTTGAGTATGGATATTCGACAGCTTCAGTACCTGATCGCCCTGGCCCGGGAGAAGCACTTCACCCGGGCAGCTCAGGCGTGCCACGTGAGCCAACCGACGCTGTCTGGGCGCATCCGCCAGCTCGAGCAGGAGCTGGGCGTTCCCATCGTAGAGCGCGGTCAGCGGTTTCATGGCCTGACCCCCGACGGCCAGCGCGTCCTCAAATGGGCGAACACGATCCTCGACAACTGGACAGCTCTGCAGCAGGAGATTTCGACGCTGCGCGATACGTCCGGAGCACTCACAGGTCACCTGTCGATCGGCGTGATCCCCTCCGCGCTGCCGATGGCCGCGTTGATGACAAAGGCGATTCAGGCGCGTCATCCCGGAATCGAGCTGACGATCCTCTCGCAGAGCTCGATTGAAATCCTGCGTCAGCTCGAAGACTTCTCGATCGATGTGGGGCTCACGTATCTCGACAACGAGCCAATCGAAGGCATGCGCGCCGAAGCGATCTACATGGAGCGATATTGCCTGCTCGTGCGCACGGACCACGAGCTGGTGAACGCGCCTTCGGTGAGCTGGGCCGAGGCCGCCAAGCAGCCAATCTGTCTGCTGACGCCCGACATGCAGAACCGGCGCATCATCGATCGCGCGTTCCGCGAGGCGAACAGCGCGCCCATCCCTCGGCTGGAAACCAATTCCGTTATCAACCTCTGTGCGAACGTGCGGCTGATGGGACTCGCCAGCATCATCCCGGAGTATTTCCTGGACGTGCTGGGTCCCATCTCTGACGTGCGAGCCGTCCCGCTGACCGACCCCCTCGTCGAACACAACGTCGGCCTGGTGGCCGTCGATCGCGATCCGATCTCGCCTCTCGTCCTGGCCGCGTTCGTCTGCGCCAAGCAGACCGAGCCGCCCGCGAAGTCACGGCCTGCCGCGACGCCATAGCGTCTAGCCTTCGGCTAGCCTTAGGATCAAAGGATGACGAAGGCCACGGTCAGTCTCACGCAGAACGTCAAAGCTGCCGGTTGCGCGGCGAAGCTCGGTCCAGCCGACCTGGCCAAGATCCTCCACAACCTCCCGACCTTCCATCACCCTGACGTCATCGTCGGTACGGAGACCAACGACGACGCGGGCGTGTTCCGGCTGCGTGACGACCTGGCGATCGTCAACACCGTGGACTTCTTCACGCCGATCGTGGACGACCCGTTCATCTTCGGTCAGATCGCGGCGACCAACGCGATTAGCGACATCTACGCCATGGGCGCGGAGCCAAGGACCGCGCTCAACATCGTCGGCTTCCCGAGAGGCACGCTGGACATCGAGATACTCGGCGAGATCCTCAGAGGCGGCGGGGAAAAAGCGCGAGAGGCGGGCGTCGTCGTGATCGGCGGCCACAGCATCATCGACGAAGAAGTGAAATACGGGATGGCGGTGACCGGCGAGATCCATCCCGACCGCGTCATTCGAAACGTCGGCGTGCAACCCGGCGACGCGCTGGTGCTGACCAAGCCGCTCGGCACCGGCATCATCACGACTGCGCTCAAGCAGCGCCGGGCGACGCAGGAGAGCGTCGATGCCGCAGTGACGTCCATGACCACGCTCAACGGGACGGCGTCGAGGATCATGCGGAACTTCGCGGTGCACGCGTGTTCCGATGTGACAGGGTTCGCGCTGCTCGGACACTCGCAGGAGATGGCGTCTGGCAGCGAAGTCACCATCGTGCTCGAGTCGACGGCGCTCCCGCTCCTTCCCGGCGCGGTGCACCTGGCAGAAGAAGGTCATTTGACTGGAGGCTGCCGAAGGAACCGAGCCTATCTGGAGGACAAGGTCGTGGTGGATCTATCCGTCAGGGGCGGGCTTGTGGAGATTGGCTTCGATCCCCAGACCTCAGGCGGGCTGCTCATTGCGCTGCCTCGAGCGGACGCACCGCGACTGGTGGCCGAGCTCCGTGCGAGCGGCGTCTCGGCGGCGACCATCGTCGGCCACGCCACTTCATATCAGGGAACCCGGGTTAAGTTGATGTGAGACCGCGTGTTATGATCGGCGCTCGATGGGCAGGCGCTACATCATGAACGCGGGCCGGACGACCAAGCAGGGCCAGCAGATCAACGTGGGCAAGGACTCGCCCGAGTATCAGGCCATCGTCGGGACGCTCAACATGAACGCCGACGACATGAAAGAAGCCGGGATCACTCAGGGAGGGAACGTGCTGGTGCGGTCGGAGTACGGCGAGGTCGCGTTCAAGTGCGTCGAAGGCAAGGTCCCATCGGGGATGATTTTCGTTCCGTACGGTCCGCCCACGTGTCATCTCATGGGCCAGTACACCGACGGAACAGGGATGCCCACATCCAAGGGCTGGGAGGTTGAAGTTGAGCCTGTGGCATGACGACGTACTGGTGACACAGGGTGCTCCATCGAGCCCCGAGTCGCGGACCCCGAGCCCCGAGAGCGACGTTCCCGCATGGGAGCAGATCGAAGCAGGCCGCTACATGCCGCGCCGGATCCGCGGGAGCTATCGCGGCCGGGAGCTTGGTTGAACGTTCGTTGTGCCGCCCGGTTCGGGCGGATCTTCGAAGGACAGTGATCAACGATGAGCCTGACGATTGTCAAGCACGCGACCTGCACGTTCTGCGGATGTGTCTGCGACGACATGGAACTGCATGTCGAGGGCGATCGCATCATCAAGGCGAAGAACGCCTGCAGCCTTGGCGAGTCGTGGTTCCGCAATCACACCGCGGAGCATGCGTATCCGGATGCGCTCATCGACGGCAAGGAAGCCAGCCTGGACGATGCGATCGAGGCAGCCGCCGGCTACCTGTATGACGCGAACATGCCGCTGGTGTACGGGCTCAGCAACGTCACGTGCGAGGCTCAACGCGAGGCCGTCGCACTCGGCGAGATGATCGGAGGTGTGGTTGACAGCCACACCTCGCTTTGACACGGCCCCACTGAGATAGCCGCCCAGTTGGGTGGCAAGATTACATGCACGCTGGGCGAGATCAAGAACCGAGCAGACTTCATCGTCTACTGGGGCGGGAATCCTGCGGAATGCCATCCACGGCATTTCTCGAAGTACACGCTCACGCAAAAGGGCAAGTTCGTACCCGAGGGGCGCAAGGGCCGCACAATGGTGCTCGTCGATATTCGCGAGACGCCGAGCGCCAGAGCCGCGGACATCTTTCTTCAGATTCGGCCCGGCAAGGACTTCGAAGTCGCGACCACGCTGCGCGCACTGGTCAAGGGACAGCGCGTGAACGAAGCCAGCGTAGCCGAGACCGGATTGACCGTCGCGCAGTTGCAGGACATCGTCGATCGGATGAAGCGCGCAAAGTTCGGCGTGATCTTCTTCGGCATGGGTCTGTCGATGACGCGCGGCAAGCACATGAACTCCGGCGCGATCCTGATGCTGGCCGCCGAGCTCAACGCGTTCACCAAGTTCGTCTGCATGCCGATGCGGGGACACGGCAACGTCACCGGCGCCGACGTGGTCCTACGCTGGACGACCGGCTATCCCTTCGGGATCAACCTGTCGCGCGGCTATCCGCGATTCAATCCAGGAGAGTTCT
>Ga0207706_10005796_pt1 | contig 11488 bp, 12 predicted proteins | sample KBSC53metaG_FD_184318 | JGI IMG/M metagenome (GOLD analysis project Ga0207706, IMG submission 184318) | Corn rhizosphere microbial communities from Kellogg Biological Station, Michigan, USA - KBS C5-3 metaG (SPAdes) (version 2) | ecosystem: Host-associated > Plants > Roots > Rhizosphere > Soil ... | reverse complement strand
GGTTCCGTCGACCACCACGTCGTACTGCCCCACCACGCCCAGCGCGTTGGCCGAGGTCAGCCGCTCGGCGTGGGGAACCACGTCGACCAGCGGGTTGATCTCGCCGATGCGGTCGCGGGCGCTGTCCAGCTTGGGCTTCCCGACCCAGCTGGTGCCGTGGATCACCTGGCGCTGCAGGTTGGTGGTGTCCACCACGTCGAAGTCGGCGATCCCGATCGTCCCCACGCCGGCCGCGGCCAGGTACATCGCCACCGGCGACCCCAGCCCGCCGGCGCCCACCACCAGCACGCGCCCCCGCTTCAGCCGGCGCTGCCCCTCCTCGCCCACGCCGTCCAGGATCAGGTGCCGCGAATAGCGGATGCTCTCCCCGGGCGAGAGCCCGGCCGCGCGCTCGTGCATCGTCTCAACGCTCACGGGGACCTTCCTTTCGACTCGGCCGATGTCATCCGCCTCCATCCGAAAGCTACTCTCCAGAGGGTGCAACCCCAAGTGGCGCCCTTGAATACGGCACACGCACCCGATAGTGTTCCCGCCGGTACCATTCCGGGGAGAGGCGCGCTCTCCCCGACCGCCCAATCGGTTTCGGCCCGGCGGCCGGGAGAAGAGAGACGGCGCACGTGCAGACCCTGATCGACTTCATCCTCCACCTCGACAAGCACCTGGCCGACCTGGCCCAGCAGTACGGGCCATGGACGTACGCCATACTCTCGCTGATCGTCTTCTGTGAAACCGGGCTGGTGGTCACCCCGTTCCTTCCGGGTGACTCGCTCCTCTTTGCCGCCGGCGCGCTGGCGGCCAGCACCCACGGCTTCGAGGTGGGGTACCTGTGGCCGTGCCTGCTGGTGGCGGTGTTCTGCGGCGACAACGTGAACTACTTCATGGGCAGCCGCATCGGCCGGAAGGTGTTTCGCCCCGACGCCAGGGTGCTGAAGACCGAGTACCTGCACCGCACCGAGAAGTTCTACGAGAAGTACGGCGGCCGCGCGGTGATCCTGGCGCGCTTCGTACCCATCGTGCGCACCTACGCGCCGTTCGTGGCGGGGGCCAGCAAGATGCCGTACCGGCGCTTCCTCGCATTCAGCTTCGCGGGGTCGCTGCTGTGGATCACGCTGTTCCTGTTCGGGGGCTACTTCTTCGGGAACATCCCGTGGGTGAAGAAGAACTTCGAGGTGGTGGTGGTGGCCATCGTGCTGGTCTCGGTGATCCCGGCGGTGATCGAGATCATCAAGGCACGCCGCGAAAAAAAGCAGGCGGTGGTCTGATGCGGTTCCGCCGCGCGCTCCCCGTCCTGCTCGCCGCGCTGGCGCTGCTGGCGCCGGCCGCGAGCCACGCCCAGCGCGACACCATCCGCCTGGGCGGCACCCCGCAGCCGCGCGACACCGTCACGCTCGCGCCGCCCGACACCACGCCCGCCGAACCCGGGCGCCCGCAGCGGTGGTCGCGCCCCTTCGCGGTGGAGGGGAGCGGCGAGGTGGCGCCGCGCCCGGCCGCGCGCCAGGTGGTGTGGCTCCCCGCCGACAGCGTCCGCGCGCGCCGCATCGCCACCCGCCGCGCCGCCGCGGGCGAAGACAGCGCCCAGCTCGCCGCCGCCGGCTCGTCCGCGGACAGCACGGACCGCGACGCGGCCGATACCGCCGACGCCGCGCCGCCCCCCGCGCGCCGCGCAGGGCGCAACGCGTCTCGCGACACCGCCGCCTCCACCGGCCGCCGCACCACCAGCCGCACCACCCGCGCCGACACCACCTCCGCCCGCCGCTCGGGCAGCGACGGGGACGCCGATGCCGCTCCGCGCCCCACCCGCCGCGCCTCAGCCAGCCGCGACACCACGTCCACCCCGCGCCGCACGGCCTCGCGCGACACCACGGCCGCGCGCCGGAGCTCGTCGCGCGACACGGCGTCGGCCCGACGGACCGCGTCCCGCGACACGGCTGCCACGCGCCGCACCACGGCCCGTCCGCGGACCCACACCGTGGCGCCGGGCGAGACGCTGTTCGGCATCGCGCGGCGCTACGGCGTCACCACCGCGCAACTCCGCGCGGTGAACCCGGATCTGGGCGAGACGCTGGAGACCGGCACGGTGCTGCGCCTGCCCGCCGGCGCCCGCGCCCCCGGCCAGCCCGCCGCCCGCACGGATGATGCGGATCGTCCGGCGGCGCGCCGCGCGTCCAGCGACGACGACGAGCGCCCGGCGGCGGCCCGCCGTCCGTCCGCCGGGCGCGTGACGCCGGGCCCGAGTGGCCGCACGCGCCGCCACACCGTGGCCGCGGGCGAAACGCTGTACGGCATCGCGCGGAAGTACGGCGTGACGGTGGATGCCCTCCGCCGCGCCAACCGGCTGGAGAGCGACACCGTGCGCCCCGGCCAGGCGCTGACCATCCCCGCCGCGGCGCCCGCGCAACGGTAAGTCGGGGCGGGCGGATGAATTCGCTGCAGCAACCACACGAAGTCCGCCTTCGCGGACTACCGGCATCGGTGTAGACGAAGGGACGAAGGAACGGTGCGCGGTACCGGCTCGCGAAAGTTATCGGGGGGATCGCGACGGAGCCGCGTCCACAGCCTCGCGCAGTCTGCGAGGATTCCCGTAGTGGTTGCTGCGGCGCTGCGGCTTCAGCCGCCGGGTGACAGCCTGGGAGGCCACCAAACTCCGCTGGCGCGAATCCTCCGTCATCCCCCCAGGGCAGTTCCCCGCGGCCTCGTCACGCCGCGGGCGCGGTAGCGAGAGCGAGGCAGGACCGGGCAGGCCAACCGCAGCCGGGAGTTGCAGATGGCGAATGGGAACGAGCGCGTGGAGATCCTCCGCTCGCGTGACTTCATCGGGTGGGCGGTGACCAGCTCCAACGGCGCCAACGTGGGCACCGTGAGCGACATCCTGATCGACCGGCGCGGGCAGGTGCGCTACCTGGCCGTGGACCCCGGCTTCTTCAAGAAGCCCTATCTCCTGCCCGTGGAGGCGCTGGAGTGGGGCGAGGGATCGCTGCAGAGCACCTGGAGCGACGCCGAGGTCAAGCGCCTGCCGCCGTACGATCCGTCGGTGGCGCTCACCGCGCCGGTGCTGGCCGAGATGGGCCGCGCCTTTCCGCGGCACTACGGCGACCACGTGGGCTCGCCCTTCGAGCCGGGCACCGGCCCCAGCGTGGTGCCGCTGAAGGACGCGAAGGACTTCCGGCTGCCCAAGGGCGCCCCCAACCTGCGCGGCTGGACCGTCTACGGCGCCGACAACGAGAAGGTGGGCACCGTCACGCAGATGCTGGTGGACACGGTGGCGATGAAGGTGAAGTACCTGGACGTGGACGTGGACGACGACCTGTTCGGGATGGTGGACGACCGCCACGTGCTGGTGCCGCTGGAGAACGCCGAGCTGCGCGAGCGCAGCCACGACGTGTGGGTGAGCGGCCTCTCGGGCCGCGACATCGCCAGCCTCCCCGCGTACCTGGGCGGCCCCGTGGACCCGCTGCTGGAGGAGGCGTCCACCCGCGCGTTCGGCGGCGCCGGCTCGGCCCCGATGCTGGAGCGCGGCGACGACGCCGCCATGCTTCCGCCCCCCCGCGACGCCGACTTCGCCGCGCCGCCTGACGCGCCGCGGCCGGACCACGTCGCGCCACAGGTGCCCGCCGACTACGCGCCGGTGGAAGACAGCGGCTATGCGCCGGAGTCACCGCCGCCCGCGTCCGACGCCCCACCGCCGCTCCCCGACACCGACGACCGTCCGCCGATCCTGGTGCAGGACGCGCCGCCGCCGTTGGACGACGACGAGCCGCGCTGAACCCGGCCCGCGCACCGAAGCCGTAAACGAGAGAAGCCTCCCGCGGTCCGGGAGGCTTTCCGTTGTCGTTGCTGCGGGGTGCTGTCTGCCGTCCCGTCCCCCTAGCCCTTCCGGTGCACCAGCGTGGCGCTGGCCTGGTCGGTGGGCTTGATGATGATCTCGTCGATGCAGACGTGCGGCGGGCGCGTGGCCACCCACACGATCGTCTCGGCGATGTCGTCAGGCGTGAGCGGGGTCATGTTGCGGTAGACGTTCTTCGCGCGGCCCTCGTCCCCGTGGAAGCGCACCACGCTGAACTCCGTCTCCACCATCCCGGGGTCGACGGTGCTGACGCGGATGCCGGTGCCCAGCACGTCCATCCGCAGCCCCTGGGTGAGGGCGGCCACCGCGTGCTTGGTGGCGCAGTAGACGGCGCCGCCGGGGTACACCTCGTGGCCGGCGACGGAGCCCAGGTTGATCACGTGCCCGTGGCCGCGCGCCACCATCCCCGGCACCACCGCGCCGGTCACGTAGAGCAGCCCCTTCACGTTGGTGTCCACCATCTCGTCCCAGTCGGCGGGCTGGCCCTCCCACAGCTTGTCGAGCCCGCGCCCCAGGCCGGCGTTGTTCACCAGCACGTCGATGGCGCTCCACTCCGCCGGCAGCGCGCCCAGCGCGTGCGCCACCGCGCCGGCGTCGCGCACGTCCAGCTCCAGCGCCAGCACGTCGGTGCCGCCGCCGCGCAGCTTGTCGGCCAGCTCCTGCAGGCGCTCGGCGCGTCGCGCGGCCAAGATCAGCCGCGCCCCCTCGGCCGCGAAGACGCGCGCGCACGCCGCCCCGATCCCCGCGCTGGCGCCCGTGATCAGCACCGCCGCGTTGCGGAGAGATCTGGACCTTCCGGTGACCGTGCTCACGACCAGCGCTCCTTGTATGCGGCACAGGCCCGAACGATCATCGTGCCGTATTCCAGCGGGTCGCCCGGAGCCGGGGCGGGGGATCTCGTCACGAGAAGTGTTTCACCGGGCTCGGGCGAGCCGGCGGGGAGAGCCATGTTCTTTCGGATGTTGTCGTGACGGATCGCAATGACCGCTACGGCCTCGAATCCCGGCCCGTCGGCAGGCCGCCGCCTCAGCGGGAGATTCCTGTAGATGTCGATGGTGCTTTCGCCCAGCGTCGCAATTCCGCGATGATGCGTCACGTCCGACGGCGAACGAGTGGGTGACCAGAAAAACTCGGCCAGGTTTACTACCACGACCCCGACCGCTACGACGTTCTGGTCGTATGCATGAGCGTGGCTGTGGAACGCCTGAAGATCGCGCAGGCGGTTTCTCCGCGCTTTCCCATGCTCCGTCATCACGGCTTTGGCTTCGATCGCCAGTTCTATGACGGCAGGGGGACCAGAACGAATCAGTTCACCCCCGGCGGGTGCATTCGGCAGCCCGCGCGGCGGACCCACCGCCAAGTCCACGTTCCACTCCTCGTGCCCCACTGTGGACGTGTGATTCAGTTGCGCCACGATTTCGCCCCTAGCCGCGCGACCGGCGAATACAGGGCAAGTCTCGATCAGGTCGGCGAGGATACCCAGGCACAACGCGTTGCTATGCGCATCGGATCTCGGGTGATATAAATTCGTGCTGAGGTGATCGACGAGAGCTTGCGGGCCGTGCATGTGTTCAGGCATCCGGATATTCGATTCTGGCAGGAACGACGGCATCCATCTGGGCCAAACGCTGCCGGGCCAGGTGAATGTATCTGTCCTCGATCTCGTACCCGATGCTGGATCGTGCCGCAACCGCGCAAGCCGCGGTGGTGGAGCCGCTGCCCCAGAAGGGGTCCAGCACCGTATCGCCCACGAAGCTGAACATCTTTACGAGACGGTACGGGATCTCCATGGGAAACGGGGCTGGATGCCCGATCTTTCGGCTCTCGCCGCGCACATCGGTCCAAATCGAGCGGAACCACCGCTGATGCTCTTCGTGCTCCAGCAGGCTTAGCGCACGCTGCTGGTGTGTGGGCCGCCGATACGCACCCGGTTTGCGCAGCAGCAGGATGTACTCCACGTCATTCTTGATGATCGCGTTCGGCTCGTACGGCTTTCCAAGAAATCGCGCGGAACCGCCCACCTCGGTGGTCATGTTGGCGATCTTGGCCCAGAGAATCGGCGTCAGGTAATCGAACCCGATCTCGCGGCAGCGTGTCGCGACATCCGCGTGCAGCGGGAAGACGTAATGGCGCCCTCCTTGGCGGCGCGAAACGCAAACGTCGCCCAGCACGATGCACATCCGTCCGCCGGGCGCCAGCAGGTCAAAACAGCGGCGCCAGACCCGATCCAGTTCATCGAGGAAGTTGTCGTATTCGTGCAGGTTTCCAAGCTGGCCCGCCTCTAAAGCTTCGGCGTTGTAGTCGATCAGGTTGAAATATGGAGGCGACGTGACCACCAGTTGGACTTCCTCCCCTCCGATCTCGCGCATTTCACGTGCGTCGCCGTGATAGACCCGATGCACGGTTTCTTTCGGAGCGTCGCCATTTGACCACGCCAGCTTTTTCGCCACCCGCTTCAGCGCGAGCGGCGGCTCTCCTCCCGACATGATCTCCCGGACCGTGAGATGCTCCGCGACAGCCGGTTCGGCGGAATCTTCGAAGCCCAATGGAGAGAGGAGGTCGGGATGATCCATGCGGTTCCGTGCGGGGAGACGAGGTTCCTTTAAGATAGCGGTTTGATCGGACTCCGGGCCAGTGTGTGCGGGAAGCCCGGGATCTCACACCGGCATCGCGCAGCGCGGACAGGCGGTGGCGCCGGGTGACACCGTCTCGCCGCAGTTGGAGCAGAATCGCGCGCTACCCGGCGGTGGCGGCGGAGGCGGGAAGGTCATCGGCGCCATGGAGGCGATCTCGGCCCGCTCGGCCTTGCGCGCCTCGGCGGCCACGGCGGCGGTGATCGTGGCGGAGAGCGCCTGCAGCTGCGGGTCCACCTGCTCGGGCGGCACGTTGGGCATCGCCTCCAGCACCAGCTCGGCGGTCAGCTCGCCGGCGGGCGGGCTCCAGCTCACGCGCAGCGTGGGCGGGCCCTCCACCTCGCGCCACAGGTCCACGCGCAGCACGTTGCGCGCGGGGATCGGCACCGGCGGCGCGTCGGCCCGCACCGGCGCCACCCACAGCTCCCCGCCGCCCGTGAACAGGTCCACCGGCCGTGCCGTCAGGTCGCCGAGCCCGCGCACGTAGCGCACGCGGCCCACGAACTGCGCGTCGCGCGGCATCCCCGCCTCGAAGCGGGCGGCCATCGCCTTGCTGCGCAGCACCGCGTCGGCGCGCGGCTGCCACGACATCAGCTGCCGCGAGAACTGCCGGAAGGTCCGCGGCTGCGAACCCGTGCCGGCGCCGGCGTCCGTTCCGCCGCGCCGCGCAAACCCGAACATCGCCGAGAACACCGGCAGCACCGACAGCCCCAGGATCAGCAGCCAGAGCTGGTCGGGAAGCGACAGGATCGCGATCGCCAGCAGGGGGAAGAAGGCCAGGCACCCCAGCGGGATCGCCCACCCCGTGCGCCGCGCCATCCGGAACAGCCCCCAGGTGGAACCCAGCACCACCACGTACAGCACCCACCAGGGGAGCATCACCACCTCGGGCCCAGTCGCCTGGATCATCATCAGCATGCTGGTTGGCTGATCAGACTTCGTGCGAGTGCAGTGACATGGTACTTCAATCCGTATAAACCGAAAACGCCCGCGAGCACAATGCCGCGGGCGTGTCTGGCCTCACCGGTGCTGCCCCTACCGCTTCCCCCGCGGCGGCCCCATCACCTCCGGGCCGTCGAACTCGTCGAGTGCAGCCTTCACCTCGGGGCTGAGCGACGCGAGGAAACCGGGCTTGCTCCGGATACGCCGGCGCGCCTCTTCGCGCGACGGCGCAGGAACGTCTCGCGCATCCGCGAAGCGGGAGGGCGTCTTCTTTCGGCGAATTGTACGAATCGGCTTTTCCATGTTCAAATCTCCTGTACGCAATATACCGGCTTGCCGCCCTCCCACGCAACGTGGAACCCGAGTAGCTCGTAGTAGCGCAACAGGTTACGATCGGGGTACTCCAGCCGCAGCCGGGTCGCGCCCAGGACCAGCCCATAGCTTCGCGCAACCGTCAGGGAAAGCAGGATGATCCGCCGACGTAGTGGAACGGGTGGAGGTTCTGGCCGGCGTTCCACGTGCGTCAGCGTGAACGTGTGCCGGACACCACCCGCGCGACACCGGGAGGCGCGTCCGAGTGCGAGGCCGCAAAGGTCGTCACCATCCCAGATGGCGAGGGGAAGGATCGCCGCGCGGCGGGGAAGTCGATCGACCAGCCCGGGCCAGTTCCAGCCTCCTACCCTGCCTGGATGGGTACGCCCACCCCACGTGTCATGCCAGGCTTGCAACGCGGCAGCGTCGATGTCCGCGAGGCGAAGCTCTGGTCCGAAGCCATACGTTGCAATCCTCACGCGCGGCTTCGTACGCTTCCAGCCGTGCGGCCGCGTGGCGCGACCTTGCCGCCCGATACCCGTTGAACACGTTGCAGTCGCCTCCGCCAGTGAGCCGGAATGGAGAGCGACAGTAGAGCACTTTGTTTCGCTTTGAGCAGTATCAAGTCCTGATCAGATCGGTTGCGCCGCCGTCGGATCACGCGGCGTGGGCGTCGCCTGAACGAGTGTGCTTGGCTGGATTCGATCACCACCGCCCGTGCCACGCCAGCCAGCCCGGCAGCTCGTCCGCCGCGAACTCCAGGTGCACCACGCGGCGGTGCGCGGGGGACGTCGACGGCGACGAGGCGTGCAGGATCAGCGGGCGCATCAGCAGCGCGCCGCCGGCGGGGAGGCAGGTGGCCACCGCGCCGTGCGTGGTGCGCCAGCGCTGAACCTCAGCGGCGGAGAGGCGGCCATACCGGTGCGAGCCGGGGATCACGTGCACCGGGCCGTTCCCGGGGCCGCACGGGTCCAGGCTCAGCCGCACGGTCACCATCCGCTCCAGCACCTTTGCCGGCGGCTGCACGTGCACGATGCCGGCCTTTTCGCTCCACGGGCCGAACCCGTCCACGCCGATCCGCTCGCGGACGGCGATGGTGAGATCCTGGTGCCAGGTGACCTTCCAGTTCGCGTCGGGCGTCTTGTCGAACAGGATGCCTCGCACGGCGAACGCGCCCGCGCCCAGCACCGGCTCCACCAGCGCGCGGATCGCGGCCGAGCGCGCGAGCTCACGGACGGCCGGCACCGCTTCGAGCAGGTTGCGGATGGCGTAGACGTTCTCGCGCCGCCGCACGCCGTCGCCTTCCGCGGGCGCGTCCAGCGCGGCGAGCAACTCGTCCACGCGGCCGCGGGAGACGACGTCCGGGACCAGCGCGAAGCCGTCGTCCAGCAGGCCGGGGAGCCAGGCGGGCGGGGCGGACGGCGCGGTGTGGATGGACGCGGCGGGCATCAGGTTCCCCTCGGGCGGGCAGCGCCGCGGGTGCGCAGGTAGTAGGCGGCGGCCTCGGTGCGGTTGCGCACGCCCAGCTTCAGGTAGACGTTCTGCAGGTGGAACTTGACGGTGTTGTCGCTCACCCGCAGCCGGCGGGCGATCTGCGCGTTGGTCAGCCCCTCGGAGACCAGCGCCAGGATCTCCATCTCGCGGTCCGTGGGCTGGGTGGGCTCGGCGAGCGAGGGAGTGCGGAGGAGCCAGCGCCGCGCGGCGAGGGGGAACACCAGCTGGCCGCGGTACACCTGGCGGATGGAGGCCACCGTCTGCTGCGGCGGCTCGGTCTTGAGCGCGAACCCGGCGGCGCCGCCCTCCAGCGCCGCGCGCATCGACTCGCCGTCGCTGTAGGCGGTCAGCACCAGCACGCGCACGCCGGGGTGCTGGGTGCGGATCTGCTCCAGGCACTGCAGGCCGCCCATCGGCCCCATCTCCAGGTCCAGCACCACCACGTCGGGGTGGTGGCGCCTGACCGCGTCCAGGCACTGGCCGCCGTCCTTGGCGGTGGCCAGCACCTCCATGTCGGGCTCGGCCTCGATCAGCGAGCGCAGCCCTTCCAGCACCAGCTGGTGATCGTCGGCCAGCACGATGCGCATCTTCTCGCCGCCCTGGGTCATCGGCCGCCTTCCGCGTCCACCGGCGCCTCCACGGCGATCATCGCGCCGCGGCCGGGCTGGCTGCGCAGGCGGAAGCGCCCCCCGATCATCTCCACCCGGTCGCGCATCCCCTGCAGCCCGTAGTGCCGGTCCACCGGCACGGTGCGCGGGTCGAAGCCGTGGCCGTTGTCGCTCACGCTCAGGCGCAGCCGCGGCTCGCCCCGGCGAACCACCCGGCGCAGGCGGACGATCACGCGGTTGGCGCCGCCGTGGCGGTACGCGTTGGACAGCCCCTCCTGGAGTACGCGGTACAGGCCGATCTTGACCGGGAGCGGCACCTCGGGGATGCGGCCGCGCACCTCCAGCTCGATGCGGGTGTCGGTCATCGCCTCGTGCTGCAGGGCCAGGCCTTCCAGGAGGGTGACCATCCCGCGCGCCTCGAACTCGGGCGGGCGGAAGGCGCCGATGAAGGAACGCACCTCGTTCAACCCGCCCTCGAGCAGCAGGCGGATGCGCTCGATCCGCTCGCGGGCCTCGGCCTGGCCGCCGGGCGCGTCCAGGGCGCGGCCCAGGAGGGAGAGCTGGCTGAGCGCCGCGTACATGTGCTGCACGGGGCCGTCGTGGATGTCGAGGAGGATGCGCTGCAGTTCGCGCTCGGTGACCTGCATCATCCGGTGCGACGCGCTGAGCTCGCGGCGCGCGGCGACTTCGGACCGCGGCATGGGGCGACGTGGATGCGGGGGTGCGGTGGACGGGCGTGCCGCCGCGGAATCTACGCGGCCGTCCGCGCGCCGTCACGCCGCTCCCCTCGCGCCATCGCCGCGCGGAGCGGCGGCGCGGTTGCGAATGTTCCGGACGGGGCTGATCTTGGGAGCGCCCGGCGCGCGCCCCACCCGTTTCCCGCGAGAGCCCCACCCATGACCATCACCCGCACCCCCCTTCGCGAGCAGGTGCACCGCGCCATCGTGGGGAGGATCCTGCGCGACGAGCTGGCCCCCGGCAGCCGGGTGAGCGACTCGGCGCTGGCGCAGGAGCTGGGGGTGAGCCGCACGCCCGTGCGCGAGGCGCTGCTGCGGATGGAGCGCGAGGGGTTCCTGGAAGTGGACGTGGGGCGCGGCTTCTTCGTGAAGGCACTGAGCGCCGGCGAGGTGGCCGAGGTGTACCCGATCCTGTGGACGCTGGAGGTGCTGGCGCTGCGCAGCTCGCCGCCGCCGGGGCGCGCCACCGTGGCCGAGCTGGACCGGGTGAACGCCGAGCTGGCCCAGGCGGGCGACGACCCCGAGCGCCGCATCGACCTGGACGTGGCCTGGCACCGTACGCTGCTGGAGGGGTGCCCCAACGCGCGGCTGCTGGAGATGATCGCCGGCCTCAAGTCGGTGATCCGGCGCTACGAGTACGCCTGGATGCAGAACGCCGGCCGCGTTCCCGTGAGCACCCGCACGCACGACGACATCGCCCGCGCCCTGCAGCGCGGCGACGTGGAGGCCGCCATGCCGCTGCTGGAAAGCAACTGGCGGATCACCATGCAGGAGCTGCTGCCGTGGCTGGAGGACGGCCGGTGACTTCAGGGGACAGGGAATAGGGGACAGGGGACAGGGGACAGGGGACAGGGGACAGGGGACAGGGGACAGGGGACAGGGGACAGGGGACAGGGGACAGGGGAGAGGGGACAGGGG
>Ga0207706_10005793_pt1 | contig 11496 bp, 13 predicted proteins | sample KBSC53metaG_FD_184318 | JGI IMG/M metagenome (GOLD analysis project Ga0207706, IMG submission 184318) | Corn rhizosphere microbial communities from Kellogg Biological Station, Michigan, USA - KBS C5-3 metaG (SPAdes) (version 2) | ecosystem: Host-associated > Plants > Roots > Rhizosphere > Soil ... | reverse complement strand
CGTGCATATCCTTAGGCATAATATGTCCTTGCTGTTTTGAGGCAGTCGAGCGCAACGCCCGAGGTTCCGTGTCGCATAAATGCTGCCAATAGGAGGGGGGACGGAGGCTTCGGTTCGTCGCCGTTTTTTTGGGCAGCTTAGCTTCTTGGACAGCTTACATGGCAAGCCACAAGCTTGCGTGCACCTGGTTACGTGGCGTGCCGAACCCGAACCACAATGGCGGGCCGAGAATAAATCCCGGGGGCGCCTCAGCCCGCCGACCTCCGGCAACAGGATGATCTTGCCAGCATTCTTCGGCAAAGAGCTCGGACAGTCCCCATATCCAAGGACATGGAAGCGCACTTGCTCATCTTAGCCCGGTTACGCAACAACGCCGCTGACTGCATTCGATTGGCGGAGGCTGCTCGCACGTCAGAACATAAGTCCCTTTTCATCGAAATGGCCGAACGATGGCTTACGCTCGCCGAGCGAGCCGAGAAGACGGCGGATGATCGATCGCCGTGAAAGGCCGCCTCAATTGCGGCCTCTCAGCATGTGGCTAACATCGCCCGAGACTTAGGCTTCGATAAACGGGTCCGGTGACAGCGTCGATTGTTAAAGGACTGAATGCAAAAGCCGCCTTCGCTGTCACCGCGAAGCATCTGTACCCGCAGCGGCTCCTGACATCAGAGGAGAAACGATTGTGGCCAAAGGCGTGGACATCGAATTGGCGCCGCTCGATGAGGATCACGTTCGAGCAAAGATCACCTGGTCCGAGCAGGATGTCGGTGGCGGAAAACTCGTCATAGAAGTCACCGTCAAAAGCATGAAGACCCGGCCGAAGACCGACGAGCAGATCAAATCAGATGCGACGGCGCTTGCCGTGCGTTTCGCGCGAGCCTTTGCCGATACGATCGAGAGTTAACGCCCTCGACCATGGCATCTTCGCCGTAAAACGCTCTAGCGTAGCGTGCCGGCGGCGAGCGCATGCGCCACGCAGCCGGTGACATGGTCCACGAGGACAGACTTCGCACGCACGGCGTCGCGCGCCAGCGCGCATCCGAGCAGCGCCTGATGCTGGCGCGCCGGCTCGTCGCCGCGATAGTTCAGCGCAATCATCTGATAGCGAAAGTATTTGTCGAATACGGCGGCGTGCGCCTCCATCAGCGTCTGCGAGCCGCAGTTGGAAATCAGCTCCCGGTGAAATTCGCTGTCGTAGCGCTTCCACTGGTCCGGCTCGCCGATCTTCGAGCTCATCAGGCGTTCCGTCGCGGCGAGCTTGTGATGCGCGGCCACGACGCGGCCTTCCCACTCCATGTCGGCGCGCGCGAAGCTCGCCTCCATCGCGTGCCCTTCGAGCAGCAGCCGCAGCTCGGCCAACTCCTTCAAATTGTCGATTGAAACCGGCGCCACCTCGAAGCCGCGGCGGCCTTCGGCGAGGACGAGGCCCTCCGAGGTCAGGCGGCTCAGGATCTCCCGCAGCGTGCTGACGCTGACGCCGTAGCTCTCCTTGAGCCCGTCAAGCCTGAGCTTCTGCTCCGGCCGCAGCCGGCCGAGAACGATATCGGCGCGAATGCGCCGATAGCCATCGTCGCCAATGGTTTCGCTCTCTTCGACTCGCTCGATCAGCGTCATGTCGATCCCATGAGGCAATTTCGCGCGGCTCGCAACGAGCGCCAAGTCGCCGTTCACATCCTCGAATATCATATAAATGGAATATTATCATATGAAAATCATTTCATATTTTGACATGCCTTTTGTCATATGGTTAGGCTTGAGCCAACGAGGCCGCCGAGCCGCGAGAAACGATCCACGGGAGGAAGCAAACATGAAGGTCAACGCTGTTGCCGTCGCAGCCATTGCGATCACGCTGTTTGCGGGCCCGGCCGACGCGCAGGTGCAGGAGCGCACCATCCGCTGGGGCCACCTCAACAACACCGACCATCCGGTCAGCCTCGGGGTGCAGAAATTCGCCGAGATCCTTGCCGCCAAGAGCGGCGGAAAGCTCAAGGTGCGCGAGTTCCCGGCGTCGCAGCTCGGCAACGAGATGCAGATGCAATCGGCGCTGCGCGGCGGCACCCAGGACATGATGTCCGCGGCGACCACATCGCTCGCGAGCGTCGTCAAGGAATTCGGTCTGCTGGACTTCCCTTTCATCGTCACCACCGCGGACCAGGCGGACGCGCTGGTCACCGGACCCTTCGGGCAAGCCATGCTCGCCGTCCTGCCCGAAAAGGATCTGATCGGGCTGGACTACTGGGGCCTTGGATTTCGCAACGCCACCAACAGCAGCCGATCGATCGCAAAGGTCGAGGACTTCGCAGGACTGAAGCTGCGCGTCATTCCCAATCCGGTCTTTCTGGAGACCTTCAAGGCGCTCAAAGCCAACCCGGTGCCGATGAACTTCGGCGAGCTCTACACGGCGCTCGAGAACAAGACCGTCGACGGGCAGGAAAATCCCTACAGCGTCATCCTGTCGAACAAGTTCTACGAGGTGCAGAAATACGTCTCGGCGACCAACCACGCTTTCACGCAGAACATCCTGCTGGTCAGCAAGAAATTCTGGGACAGGCTCTCGCCGGACGAGCAGAAGATGATGCGCGAGACCGCAGCCGAGACGCGCAACTATCAGCGCGAGCAGACGCGCATGCAGGCCGACAAGGCACTGGCCGAGCTCAAGGCCAAGGGGATGACCTTCAACGAGATTGCTCCGGCCGAGCACGCGCGCATGCAACAGGCGACGAAGCCCGTTGCGGAGCGCTTTTCCGCCGATTTCGACCAGGGCAAGGTGAAGCTGTTCAACGCCGAGCTCGAGCGTATCCGCAAGGCGAACTAGGCGCACCATCCCCCGCCAACCAGGCAGCAGCGCGTGAGACCGCGATGGGCAGGATCATCGACCTCTACTGCCGAATTCTGAAATGCACCATCGCCGTCTGTCTCGCCGTCATGGTCGTGCTGGTCTTCGGCAATGTCGTGCTGCGCTACGCGTTCAATTCCGGCATCACCGTGTCGGAAGAGCTGTCGCGCTGGCTGATGGTCTGGCTCACGTTTCTCGGCGCCATCGTCGCGCTGCGCGAGCATGCGCATCTCGGCGTCGACACCCTGGTGCGCGCGCTGCCGCCAGCCGGCAAGCGCATCTGTTTCGTCCTGAGCTACGGCTTGATGCTCTACGCCGACTGGCTGCTGCTCGCCGGAAGCTGGCGGCAAACCATCATCACGGCTGGTGACCGGGCGCCGGCGACCAACCTGTCGGTCGGACTGTTCTACGGCGCCGGCATCGTGTTCGGCGTCTCGGCCGGCGTCATCCTGATCTACGACCTGGTTCGCGTGCTGACCGGCGCCGCCAGCGAAGAGGATCTCGTCGCAGTGCGGGAGTCCGAAGAACTGTAAGGCGCCGTCGCATGACAATCGCGGTGTTCACGCTGTCGCTGCTGGGCGCCATGGCGCTCGGCATGCCGATCGCGTTCGCGCTGATCGTCTGCGGCGTCGCGCTGATGTATCAGCTCGATATCTTCGACTCGCAGATCGTCGCACAGAACATCATCAACGGGGCCGACAGCTTTCCGCTCATGGCGGTGCCGTTCTTCATGCTCGCCGGCGAGATCATGAACACGGGCGGCTTGTCGCGCCGCATCGTCAACGTGGCGCTTGCCTTTGTCGGGCATGTCAGGGGCGGTCTCGGCTATGTCGCCATCATGGCCGCATGCATCCTGTCCGCGCTGTCAGGCTCCGCAGTCGCGGACGCCGCGGCGCTCTCCGCCCTCCTCATCCCGATGATGACCAAGGCCGGGCACGACAAGGCCCGATCGGGCGGTCTCATCGCGGCGGCCGGCATCATCGGGCCGGTCATTCCACCCAGCATCGGTTTCGTGATCTTCGGCGTGGTCGGGGGCGTCTCGATCACGAAGCTGTTCCTTGCCGGTATCGTTCCCGGACTCCTGATCGCGATTTCGTTGTCCTGTGCATGGTGGTGGCAGGTGCGCAAGGAAGATATCGCCTCGCCGCCGCGGCAGACCTGGCGCCAATCGGGGCGCGCCGTAGTCGACGGCGCCTGGGCATTGGGCCTGCCCTTCATCATCGTGTTCGGCCTAAAATTCGGCTTCTTCACGCCGACGGAAGCCGCGGTCGTCGCCGCCGTCTATTCCCTGCTCGTCGCGACCTGCATCTATCGCGAGCTGAAGATATCGCAGCTCTATTCCGTATTCGTCACCGCCGCGATGACGACCAGCGTCATCCTGTTCCTGGTCGCCGCCGCGCTGGTGTCATCCTGGCTGATAACGGTCTCGGAGATCGCCAGTCAGGTCGTCGATCTGCTCAGGCCCTTCATGGGCAATCAGGTGCTGCTGCTCGCGGCCATCATGATCATCGTGGTGATCGTCGGGACCGCGCTCGACATGACACCCACGATCCTGATCCTGACCCCGATCCTGATGCCGATCATCAAGCAGGCCGGCATCGATCCGGTCTATTTCGGCGTCCTGTTCATCGTCAATAATTCGATCGGGCTGATCACTCCGCCGGTCGGCGTCGTGCTCAACGTCGTGGCCGGCGTCGCGCGCATTCCGATGGCAGACCTGATCCGCGCCGTGTGGCCGTTCATGTGGGCGGAGCTGGTCGTCCTGTTTCTCATGGTGCTGTTTCCCGCGCTCGTCACGGTTCCCGCCAAGTGGCTCGGGGGTTGAGTTGAACGCCGAAGCAGACGTGCTTTTCCAAACGAAGCGGCGGTCCGGCAGGCGCGCCGCGGCAACCGGCAACCATCACGCATTCGAACGGAGCAAACGATGACGGCGCGGCTGATGATCCTGAACGGTCCGAACCTCAACCTTCTCGGCGTGCGCGAGCCGCACATCTACGGCTCGACGACGCTGGCCGCAATCAAGGCAAGCTGCGAGGAGCTTGCCAAGTCCACCGGCGCCCGGCTGTCGTTCCATCAATCCAACCACGAGGGGGCGCTGGTCGATCTCATTCAGACCGCGCGCGAGGAGGCCGACGCGATCATCATCAACCCGGCCGGCTACTCGTTCACGTCCATCGCGATATTCGACGCGCTCAAGATCTTCGAAGGGCCGATCATCGAGGTGCATATCTCCAACATCCACGCGCGCGACGAACTGCATCGCCACTCGAAGCTTTCATCCGCCGTCAAGGCGGTGATCTGCGGGCTCGGCCCCTACGGCTACATCGTCGCGATGCAGGCGGCGCTGCATATGCTGGAAAAATTGCCGGCCGGCCTGCCCGCTCCGATCCGGGTCGGTCCGCGATGAGCTCGACAGCGGAGATAACGGACGCATCGCCCGGCATCCTTGCGATCTTCAACAACGTCGCACCCGGCCGCGAGGCCGAGTTCGAGGCGTGGTTTCAGCACGAACACCTGGCGGAACGGATCGCGGTACCGGGTTTCCTGATCGGGCGACGGCACGAAGCGGTGTCGGGGCAACCGCGCTACTTCAATTTCTACGTCACGCAATCGGTCGGGGTGCTCAAATCCGCAGCCTATCTCGGGCGACTCGACGACCCGACACCGATGACGCGCATGGTCATGTCGGAGATCTTCAAGGACATGATCCGGACGGTCTGCCGTCGCACCTTCCGACTCGGCGCCATGCGCGGCACCGGCGTGGTGACCGTCCGGTTCGGCGAACGCCCGGCCGAAACCGCCCTGCAAGCGGCGATCGAAATGCTGATGCGGGACAAGGCGGTCGCCTGCGGCGAAGTCTGGCAGGCCGCGGACGCGCTCGAATTTCCGGTCTCGACGGAAGAGCGCCTGCGCGGCGGCGACCGCAAGATCGAGGCGTGCCTGCTGGTGGAGACGCTGCGCGTGCCTGACGCCGAGACAATCGCGGCAGCGCTGGCGAACGAGTTTCCTCGGACCGAGATCGGAGTCTATCGGCTGCTTTGCGAAATCAGGGCCGACGGCCTTCCCTGAATGATGATGCGTGCGGTCTTTCCACTGAGGTGACCACGAGCTATTTTTAGCGACACACCCTTTTCTATCGACCACACCTCTTGTACCACCGCCGATAAACCACCGGACTACTCAACAGCATGCTGTGGACGAAAATAAACATCTGAGACCGCGATATGCAGCAGAACCTGCGCATGCATGCTGGGACGGCCGCTGCTGACCGGGCGGGAACGTGGATGAAGCTTGGCTGGCTCGCGATCGCGGTCGGTGGGATCTATATCCTGTCAGCAAAGCTGAGCCTTTCGCTGCTCACGCCCGATGGGGTGGCCGTATTCTGGCCGGCCGCGGGCGTCGCCGCGGGGGCGCTGATTGCTTCGGGGCCGTGGGCGCGGTGGGCGGTTGTGGCCGGGACGATGGTTGCGACCATCGTGGCCAATCTCATGGGCGATCGAAACCTCGTGAGCTCCATGATCTTTGCCGTGTGCAATGCGGGCGAGGCGCTGCTGACGGCCGGCCTGATCGAGCGCTACTTCGGCTGGCCCTTCAGCCTTGATCGGTTGCGCCAAGTTCTTGGCCTGCTCGGAGCAGCGGCCGTCGCAGCCGCCGTCTCGGGGATTGGAGGGACGCTCGGATTCGTTTTGTTACGTGGCGAGACGACCTCGGCCTTCAACACCTGGCAGAACTGGTTCGCCTCCGACGCACTCGGCATCGTGACGATCGCGCCGCTCGTGATCGGGCTCGCCTCCGCAGCACGCGACCCGCCCAGACCCAACGAAACGATCGAAGGCCTCACCGCGCTGGCGTTGCTCGTCGTCATGAGCGTCATCGCTATTGCATCGCCGATGGAACCTTGGACGACGGTTCTGCCGATCGCGCTGCTGTTTCCGATCCTGCTGTGGATCTCGGCTCGCTGCCGGCCGGTGTTCGCGGCGGCGGCGGCGTTCATCGTCACGCTGGCGATCGTCTGGACCACAACGATCGGCATCGGCCACTTCGGCGATGCCAGTATCCCGATGACGGACCGCGTGCTTGCGGCTCGCGGCGGCATCCTGGCTGTCGCGCTGTGCGCATACGTGCTCGCGGCGCTGTTTGCCGAACGGCGGCAACACGAATCCGCACTCGGGGAGAGCGAAGCGCGGTTGCAGGAGGCCCTGACCGCAGGGGCGGTCACGACCTTCGTGTGGGACGCCGACACGGGCACATCGAAGCGCAGCGCCAATGCCGCACAGATCCTGGGGTTCGACCGGCGAAAAGATTTTCCCGCGAGCCAATTTCTCTCACGAATTCATCCAGAGGACCGCGAGAATTTCAAGGCGTTCGTGCGAGGCGTCACTCCGGAACGCCCCGCCTATGTCGTCACCTTCCGCTTCAAGCAGCCCGACGGCCAAGAAATCTGGCTCGAGGAAACAGCGAGTGCCGAATTCGACCCGATCGGGAGCCTCCTGCGGCTCAAGGGCCTGACTCTCGACGTCACCGCGCGGAAGCGGACGGCGGACCAGCAAAGCCTGCTCATTGCGGCCATGGATCATCACATCAAGAACCTGCTGGCGCGCGTAGCTGTCGTTGCGAAGGGCATGCGGCGAGGCAGCGCTTCGCTCGATGAGTACGTTCAAACACTCGATAAGCGCCTTGAATCCATGGCCGATGCCCACGCGCTGCTCAGCCGGAACGTGCGGGACGGCGTCGACCTGGCCGAACTTATCCGCTGTCAGCTTGCGCGCAACGCGACGGACGCAAACACGACGATCGGCGGCCCGAACGTCATGCTCACGGTAGCGGCAACCCAGGCGTTGGGGATGGTTCTGCACGAGCTCGTGACGAACGCTGCGAAATTCGGTGCCCTCTCGACCCCACATGGGCGAGTGGAGGTCAATTGGAACCGCGGAGCCGACGGGGATGCGGCGGACCTGTCGATCGTGTGGCGCGAGATCGGCGGCCCAACCGTTGCTGCCTCGCCCAACTACAAGTACGGCGTCAGCATCATCCGCGATCTCATCCCGAACGAGCTCGGCGGTTCGGTCGAGCTCGCATTCGCAGCCAGTGGAGTTTCCTGCAAAATCGAGATTCCGCTCGGGGTCGCGTGCGCCGAAACGGGCAGGCCCGCGGCGCGCCGTTGATATCTAGCTCGGATCCTTCATATGGGGCGGAACGGTCAGCGTCCTCAATTCACGGCGCAGATAGGTCCTGGCCTTGATTCCGCCGATCATGATCGTAAAGGCAGCGGCCAGCGCCGCGAGCCAGGCAGAGAAAACATGTGTCGGCGTTGCGTCCGCCCGCTCGAGCAACCGCCGGCTGAGTTCCGCGTCCGGTTGCCTGCTTCCAATATCGAAAATGTCTCTCCATTCCTCATTCGTGAGCGCGTTCAAATCTTGCCTCACGACATCGACTTGACCGCTGGATTCATCCTGTCGCAGCCACTTCTCAATGAGATCATCGGCAGTTGCCGGTGTCGCCCACAATACAATCAGCGTCAATAGTGCGGCGAGCTTTGATCTCTCACCCGGCCGCAGTCTGTCGCGTGGGACCGCGAAAGTCGGCGTGTGCGGTGCTGATCCTACCAATGAGTCTGCTCCCCTGGCTCCCCTGGCTCCCCTGGCTCCCCTGGCTCCCCTGGCTCCCCTGGCTCACCTGGTTGGCGACGTTGAGCGCTCTGACCGTCGCAGGCTTAATGCCCGAGCCGCGGACGTCAACCGCCGCACTCGGCAGATGGTTAGCAACAAGCTAAGACCCAACGGTGTTAAGGTTACTTTGAAGCTTTTTGTTGCTGAGCCACGGCGTCGTACTGCGGCTCGACGCCCGTGTCCTTCGCGATCTGCTTCCAGAGGGCAAGATCGACCTTGACCGTCACGGCCACTTCAAACTGCCTTGACGACCAGGAACGGCGGGGAAGACTATCGCGGGCGTGATGGACGGCGGCAAAGGCCGATCACCGTGTATGCCGGCTGGGAGGCGAACGATGCGCGCTCATTCACTTTCTCATAAGCTGATATTTGCGACGCTGACATCGATTGCGTCGGCGAATTTCGGCCTGCCCGCAAAAGCGCAGGATCTGCCGTCCTACATGGCGCCGATCTCGGGCCGCACGGTTTCAAGCCCGGTCGAGACTGCGACCAAGAACGTGCTGGCGCTGAATACCGGCATGTTCGAGCTCTATGACAACGCCTCCAGGATCTTCGAGCGAAACATTCTCAGCAAGCATCCCGTCATTCTCGCCCTGTTCTCGGGAGCGGGCGGCAGGTTCATCCTTTACCGGCCCGGCATGGCGCCACTCGAGGCGCCGTCGGTGCCGATTGTCTATCAACTGCTTAAGTCCGTCGACCACAGCACCATGGCGCTCGCCCAGGTGGTCGGGCCCTATCTGGATAATCCTGCCGATCAGTCGTGGCGCGCCCCGATGCTCGCCTATCGCGCCCGGATGCAATCCGCCCTGGACAGTCTGGACCAGGCACCGATGCCGCCGGATTGGCGGGCGAACGATCGCGCCATTCTGCGGAGCAATCTTGCATTCATGGACGATTGTCTGGCGAAGGGCACCGTCTCCTTCGCCGCATTGCAGGCATTCACCAAAATGCAGGCGCCGCGCCTGAAGCTGGATATCGAGTGGGCGGCGCAGACCCAGGTCGCCCATTGGATGAAGGTGCTCGCGGAGTGGAAGGCGATGCTGGGCGGCGATTGGGAGAAAATTTACGCGGCCAGCAATACGATCTATGGCACGCGCCAGAACAATGTGTTGTTCAGCGTGCTGGCCCAGTTCTTCTCGCCGGAGGCGATCAACGACCGGCTGATCCTGTTCGAGACCCTCTCGTTCACCACGTCGCCCGACGACTTGATGTCGGCTCTCACCCGGATCATCGCCGACCGCTCGGATGGCGCATTGTTCTTCGGCGATTACTACATGATGGATTACGAACTGATGGGCGGCGATGCCCGGGTGGCAATCGCCGCCGAGAGCGCCAAGCTCGGACTTAAAGCCTCGCTGCCGCCAGTGGTGCCATTCCGCTCGAGCCAGTGGCCGATGCGGATCACACCGGGGCCGGGACCCGCTTCGCTCGCCGATCTTCCGTAAACGGTCCGGCCGCTTTGCCAGCGGCTGGCGCCTGACTTCGGCACCCCGGCTCGGGAACGCCTGGCCCCGCGATGCATTGATAAGGAAAGCGATTGGACTCCCGGCGCGAAACGCCATGGGGCCGTGCTTGATCAGGAGGCGCCGAAGATGAACCAAGCTCCAACGGTCCTGCGGCTGAATGCCGACCCCGCCAGGGGCGATAACGGCCTTGCCTCCGCTCCGTCGGCGACCCGAGGCGCGACGCCATCATCCTGGCTCGGTCCCGGCGACGTGGGAATACTCGCAGCCTTCGCGGCCTCGGTTTCGGCGTGCATCGTGATCTGGGGTTGGGCCTTGGGTTACCTGAGATTCTGAGGCGAGGCGGTGGCGCAGGAGCGATCCGCCCCCGGCGCGGCGGCCCCGAACACCGCCTGATAGGCGGCCCGCACCGCGACGTCGGCATCGCGCTTGGTCAGGTTGAGACGCTGATTCGATACCACGATGTCCAGGATGATCTGCGGATAGACGCGGCGAAAAGCGACGAACACCGCGCTCAGGAGATGCCGGAGGAGGACGTCGCTGGCGGTGATCCGCAGTTCCCCGAAGGCCGCAGGTCCTGGCCGGTGACCCTGCGCTCGAAGCCGACGATCTCCTGAAACATGCGCTCGGCGAGGTCGACCATCAGGGGGTGAGCGCATAACCGGCGCGGCCGCGCTCGAACAGGCGCGAGCCGAGGTGCTGCTCGATCTGGCCGAGCCGACGGAACACCGTGGAATGTTGACGCCGAGGTGCTCGCCCGCGCCCGCGAGGGATCGCGCCTCAGCGATCGCCTTGACGTAGCGGAAATCGTCCCACGACAGCATACGCACCCAGCCCGCTGCTTTTGCGGACGCAAGGAATGACCGGAAACACAACCCCTTTTCCGTCGAGGACGCAAGCATGCGGGCGGGATGCGCGCTTAGTCCCATTCACCCGGCTGGCTCTCGCTCCGCGAGGTGCGCCCATCTCAACCACGCCTGCCAACTCTCTTCCAATTTTGCTTGTGCGTCTTCGAGCGTCGGCGAGACACCATGGCCGCGCATGCCCGGCGGCTTGCCCGGCACACCGTGGATCGACCAAATCCAGGTGAGTGGCTCGTCGCGGTCATCTTCGGGCGCCCTGTAGTAGATGTAGCCAATCGTCCAGCCGCCACTCCAGGCGGTGCAGTCCTTGCTCGTTTCTTCGGAGGAAAAAGCCACGCCGGTGGAACGGAACTTCAGAGGCATCCTTGCCATCAACACTTACGCCCCCGCGCGCGGCGGTATCTGCATCATCGATCATGAACGAGAGTTGAACAGACCGACGTCACCGCGCCGGACTCGTCGCGCAGTCGAAACGTCGGCATGCGACCTGTCTGCAGAGCTCAAGCGTGCGGATTCGGCGACGGGATCTTGGTCAGCAGGATGCCGAAATTCGCGACGGTCCGGATGAAGCTCCGGGAACTTTCACACCGGGCTCAGCGTTTGGTCAGCGTTTCCAAGGAGACCTCGCATGGGATCGGGCCTTATCGCTCTCGCCGCTTTTTTCC